>OLVT01000066.1_pt1 | contig 114868 bp, 110 predicted proteins | sample 1673241 | NCBI WGS metagenome assembly OLVT01 (sample SAMEA3178936, study PRJEB25190) | human gut metagenome | biome: human gut; feature: human-associated habitat; material: faeces | place: Austria | collected 2013
AAGGTCTTATTTTACCTGTGCCAATGTATGGTGGAAGTTACTTTTTCATTCAACCAAAAATAAATATGCTATAATATGTCAGGATTTGTCGAAAAGACAAAGTAAATATATTCAGAAATTTAGCGAGAGGAGAGTATATGGAGAAGAGAGAAAGAAATTTCCAGACCAGAACTTCTGCATCTGCTCAGGGAACGATGGCATCAGCACCTTCTCAGATGGCACCGGCATCGGTTCGACCGCAGGGAGATGTGATTGACCTGCAGGAACTGTTCTGGGTATTGGTTGATAAATGGAAAGTGATTTTCCTGGCAATGCTTCTTGGAGCATTTGTATTTGGTTTGTATCATACGTTTCTTATGAAGCCATCTTATCAGGCAGATGCTTCCATTTTTATCACCAGTAATGAATCTGTGATTTCTGTTTCGGATTTGCAGATCAGTTCTGAACTGACAGAAGATTATGCGAAGATTATTAAAAGCCGTAATGTGTTAAAGCAGGTAATAAAGATCTTGACTTGAATCTGGATTATAAGCAGTTATCAAAGCTTGTAAATGTCAGCAATCCGCAGGATTCACATATTATTCAGATCAGTGTGACATGTGGAGATATTGAATTGTGCAGAGATATTGCAAACTCTCTCATGAACATTGGTATCGACCGTATTTATCAGGTAATTGGAAGCAGCGAGCCTACGGTTATTGATTATTCAGAGGCAGAAGCTGTGGAGGAAGTATCTTCCGGTCTGGCTAAAGATGTTGCGATGGGAGCATTACTTGGAATCGTTCTTGCATGTGGACTGATTTGTGTGAAATTTATGACAGATACAACACTGAAGACCGAAGAAGATGTTCGTAAAGATCTGCATATGCCGGTTCTTGCAGTTGTACCATATTATGAGGAGATGAAGAAGTAAGTTATGGACAGAGATGATAGAATGAGTGAACTGTTTGATGACCTGCTCCGAGAGAATCGTCCTATGGGACAGCAGCGAGAGGTAATTAAACCTGAGCTTGGTAAACTACCATTTGGAGTAAATGAAGCAATCAATGTTCTGCGAGGCAATGTGCAGCTGAGTGGAAACAATATTAAGGCTGTTGCAGTTACCAGTTCTTTGGCGCATGAGGGTAAGTCGTCTATTGCATTCCGGCTTGCAAAGAGTATGGCGAGCCTGGAGAAGAGAGTTCTTTATCTGGATGGTGATATTCGAAATTCTACGACACAGGTCAGATATAATATCCTGGGAGATAAGGAAGGACTCAGCGAATATCTTTGTGGAGAAGCCGCTAAGGAGAAGATTATTTATCACACGGATGACCCGTGGTTGGATATGATCTTTACGGGAGCGAAGGCCCCGAATCCGAGTGCACTTGTTTCCGGACCATTGTTTCAGGAACTGATGCAGTTTTTAAAGAGCGTTTATGATTATGTAATTGTGGATACACCACCGTTGAATCTGGTTATTGATGGCCTTTTAATTGCTAAACAGTGTGATGGTGCTGTTCTTGTAGTAGAGAGCGGTCTTACTGAACGCGCGCAGGCTGAGAAGGCCAGACGTCAGATGGAGTATGCGGGTATCAACATTCTGGGCGCTGTTGTAAACAAAGTGAAGCTTACTGAAAGACGTTATGGATATGGATATGGATACGGTTATGGTTATGGATACGGCTATGGTGAGGAAGATAAAGGTGACCAGAAGGGTAAGAATTCTGTAAACAGGAAAAAGAAGAATGGAAAATCGAAGAAGTAGTCATCACCACCATCATCACCATCGGCATCATCGTCATCATCGTCAACAACAAAAGCTTCGAAGAAGACGGATTATCGGTAGCGTGATTGTATGTGTTGCGGTTTTGTTGGTTGGTTTTGCAGGCATATACAGGCAGCTTCAGAATCAGAAGGCGATGGATATCAGAGGAACTTCCAATAATACAGGAAGTGGATACAGGGATATTACATATAAGGGTGAGAAATATCACTACAATAATCTGATTACAAGTATCCTGTATGCAGGAGTGGATTCTACCGGTAAGATGGAAGCGAAAGCTCAGTATGGCAATAAAGCCAGGGCAGACAGCATTCAGCTTGTGGTTATGGATGAAAAGAAGAACAGGATATCGGTTGTTTCTGTAAGCAGAGATACGATGACAGATATACGTCAATATTCTCTGGATGGTACGGATATGGGACTTTACAAAACACATATTGGATATGCGTATACTTATGGAGACGGTGGAGAAGTCAGCTGTAATAATCTCTGTGAGGCAGTTTCATTATTGTTTGGTGGGGTGCCGATTAACCGTTATGTTGTGACAAATCAGGATTCCATGCCTTATATCAATGAACTGGTAGGTGGAGTTACTGTTACAGTTCCAAATAGTGATCTGGAAGAACAATATCCGGAATTTTATGAAGGCGCGCAGGTGACTCTGGATGATACAACGATTAAACCATTTTTGCAATACAGAGATACAACAATAGATTTCAGTAATGATGGCCGTATGGAGCGCCAGAAGACATATGCTCTTGCGTATGCGGATAAAATAAAGTCACTGAATCAGAGTCAGTTGGAAAAGATGTGGGATTCTCTGGATTCCATGAAAGATTACTTACAGACAAGCGTTACCAGAAATCAGTATCTTGGGCTGGTGAGCTTTTTGAAAAAAACAGAGCTTACAGATGAGAGTTTTGTTCAGTTAGAGGGTCAGGATCAGGCTGGTGAGATTCATGATGAGTTTTATCCGGATGAAGAGGCACTGCAGCAATTGATTATTGATCTGTTTTATGAAAAAGTATGACGGACATATATAATGTCTTGTTATAGAAGTAAATGTGCAAGTAAAATTAAGGAGGCATAGCTAATATGAAGAAAAAAGTAATGTTAGGTGTAATCGCAGCAATGGTAGTAAGCATGTCAGCAACAGTATTTGCTGGTCCGAGTATTGGACAGATTATTCCGGAAGAACCGCAGATTGTTTCTACAAATGTTCCTGAGGGAGCAAAACTCGTAGTTAGCACTATTGATGTAACAGACGAGAAGACTTTAGACAACTACACATCAAATGAAACTGTAAAGACTCTTCTGAAAACAGTTAATGATGAGAATACAAAACCGACCATCGAAGCAGTTAAAGAAGTACTGAAAGAGATGAACGTAGAAGATGTTACTAATGTAGAGACAAAATCTGGTGAAAAGGTTGACCTTACAGAGTACAAGTTTACTACACCGTTTATCGACATTGCAGAGCAGATTGGTGATCAGATTACATATAAGACTAATGGTGATCTTGAAGTAAAGGTTAAGATTGATGCTGCAAAAGAAAAGAAAGCAGAAGATCTGCTTCTGATGCTGGTTGATCCGGAAACAGGAAAAGTTGTATTTATCACAATTGATGAAATTGACCCTGTAACAGGTGAACTTAAAGTTACACTTCCATTCCTTGGAGCAATCACACTTCTTGATAAAAGTGCTGTAGATGAAAATGAAATTGAAACACAGACTACAGATGCAGGAGCTGCAGATACTGAAACAGCTGCAGAATAATGTGAAGGGATACTTGTATGTCACAGCATAAACACAGACATAGAAAGAGCTTTTTGTCTTCTGCAGGATATTATATTCTGGTTGTCATTCTGATTGTATGCCTGGCGATGATGGTGAAGGTAAACAGATCCAAAAGAGCTGAGCGTGATGATTATAAGGCAACTCTTTCACAGCAGGAGACGGTAGAAGATCTTGGAAACATTACAATTACAAAGCCAACCGATGCACCGGAAGATGCAGTAGTCAGAAATACAGAAGACAACGCTGGCGAAGACGGTTCAGAAGAAGGCAGTGATCAGACCCCGGCAGAGGATAAAACGGAATAGCTGTTGGTGAATGATTATTTATAAGAAGAGAAAGTCGAGAGGCTTTCTCTTTTTTTGTCTACTGCCTGGCGAGTGCCATTTTTTTTATATGAATTATCGAAATAAAGAATGAATATTTTGGAATAACGAATGTGGGGACATAAGAGAAAGATGTTATAATAAAATATATTTTTAAATATGTTAAAAAGAATGGGAGATAAATATGGGAAAGAAAAAGAAGACGTCAAGAAAAAATAAGGGATATATAGTAGTTAGAGACGGGGTAGAAACAAAGAGACCTAATCCACCAGGAAAAAAAGAGCGAGAGATAAATTCTTTAGATGAAAAGCAGGAATCTGTCACCATAAATAGGGAGGAGGAAACAAAATGAAAGATTTGTTTGAAATTTTACCAACAGCAATATTGTATTTAGCGTGTGGTTACATTTTTTTATGTGGATTCTATTTATTGCTGGATGATAGATTTGACTTTTTATCAGAAATAAGTTTTTCTATAATGCTTGTTTTGGGATTTTTGATGAATACTATCGTGCTTGCTATACCGTATGATTTTGGCTTGCGTAATATTTATGTGAGAGATTGTGTACTTGTAGTATTTAGCTTTGTTTGTGGTGTTGTGTCAGCATTTATAAGGAATTATTGTGCACCTAAATTAGAAAAATATCTTACAAAAAATTTTAGAAGAAAAACAATTTCAGAGTCGTTTTGGTATAATATATTAGATGATCCCAGGAAACCAGTTTGGTTAAGGCTGACTAATTTAGAGAAAAAATATAACTTGGATGGAGTGTTGCTGGAGTTATCGGAAGATAAAGAAAACCCGTATGTTTTGTTAGGATATAGTCAGAAGTATGATTTGGAAGGTAATCCAATGGTTGATGATAATGTTAATTCAATGGATGGGCATATTAAAAAAGTTGTAAGAGTAGATTCCTTTGATGAGATTACTATTTTTTATGATGAAAAAAGTGAAAAAACAGTGGAGTTAAAGATAAAGTCATGAACAAAATAAATGAGAAAAATGAATTGATTGATTTTGAACCACAGATGTTAGAAACAGTTACACTTGATTGTGAAAATGATTTTGGGGGATTTTTACAAATTGTGTCTGAAACAGATAGTGAAATGAAAAATATTTTGAGTCCCGTAATAGAAGAAGGGTTGAAAGAGCTGGTAAAATTGATGCCGTTTCCTTTGACAATTGTATATGACAGATATTATGTGGATTCTATTTATCGTGATGAATATTATTCGTTTTTTTCAAAAAAACATTTTGGTATATCGCGAAATACAAAACGATTGATTTTCATAAAAAATACACATGGACAAAAAGAGCTCTTGAGTGATGATGAAGAAATACATGACAGAATTGAAAATGATTTAATTGGAATGGTCGTTATTAAACCAACACAGACATTAGGTAGAACACTTATTGATCCATTCAAATTGAAACTTCCTTCTTGCTATGTCCGAACAACTAAATTTGAAATGTCCGTTTATGGAAAAATTTATTCACTGAATGCTTTTCCGTTTAGTGGACAAGATAGTGAGGTGATGACCTGTGCTGAGGTAAATATTTGGCAGATTATGGAGTACTTTGGAAATCGGTACAAAAATTATAGAACTATATTGCCAAGTGAAATGTTTGAATCGGTTATGGATACGTCAGATGTGAGGTTACTGCCGTCTGATGGATTGACAGTAGAACAGGAATCTCATGTATTTATGAAATGTGGATTGGCACCTAAAATATACTATAAAAGATCGGAGTATGATGATGGTGAATTTATGAAGAGTTATGAGCAATATCGGAGAGCCCCGAACTTTGAGGAAATATTGCATTTTTATGTAGAATCAGGAATTCCGGTGCTAATTAATTTAAGGGAAAAAGGGAATAAAGAGGGAGACAATCATTGCATTACCTGTATTGGGCATGCATTGAAGGAAAATATAGGAAAAAACTATATTGGAGAAAGGGATGACTTTTTATCCCGAATGCAGACTACCAAAAAGTATTTAATTGACAATGATGATAAAACAGAGTACAATAGATTAAACCTTATTGGATCTTGGGTAAATTGTTCTGGTTATGTTATATTGGAGGATCATTCTTCGCCGTATCAAATAAAATCTCTTGATGATTTAAAATTCAGTGAGAAAGAAAACGCAATCGAATATGAAATTGAAAGCTTTGTAGTTCCGCTTTATAAGCATGTATTTATGGCGGCTGAGGATGCTTATGAAATAGCTGTTGACTTGCTTGACAGGTCGTATTATGGTGTTGTGGAAGGATTAAACAGGAATGGTTTGAATCCACCATATGAGCTTGTCATTCGGCTGTTCTTAACAACATCCAAATCGTATAAAAATTTTAGAATAAATAGTGCAGTTACAGAAAATGAGAAAGTTTTTTATAGCCAGATTGCGTTACCAAAATTTATATGGGTCTGTGAGTATGGTACGAGTAAGACTTATATGAATCATAAAATTTTGGGTGAGATTGTTTTGGATGCAACGTCTGCAAAACATCATATTTTTGAATCGGTCATTTCAGTACGTAATGGAGATTCTGTGACATATCGAGGACCGGCAGATCCGAATAGTTATGTGCATTTGCGACGAAAATTGCCAATGGAAAAAGAGTTTGCAATGTATGAAGAAAACAATTTGAAACGAATATGTTAGAAGGGAGACTAAGACAATGGTCCACATTGAAAAGTCGCTAATTACCTCGCGTTATAATGATGGAGAGTTTACGACAGCGTCCATTTTAGGAACAGAGCCGATTAATGGATTGCTTAATTCAAAGATGACAAAGCCTGCGAGAAAAAATGTAATACGTAGAAAGAAAAGTCAGGCAAAAGCACGAAAATCGATTAAGTTTTAATTAAAAAGTTTTTTAATTCCACTGTGATTTTTCTCCATTTCTTACGTATATATTATAGATGCATTATGACAGAATTTGTTTTCTGCATCAATACGTATGAAAGAGGTGCATGAAAATGCAAAAGAAACAGCCACAGGAGAACTTACTACAGGAAAGCAGCGATACCGATTCTAAACGCTACCGTCCGGAAATGAAATGTGAGGAACTTATCCAGAACATTCATGATTTATGCGAAAGATATGGGATGTCGTATTATGCTTTGGCAAAAGCGGCGGATGTCTCACCGTCTACGCTACATGAACTGATGACTGGGAAGACGAAGCCGTATTTGTATACGGTTTACAAGATATGTAATGCTTTGGATATTTCAATTTCGGATCTTCTTTTGGAAGAGAGCAGGGTACCTGGTATGGTGAGTGAGTTGAATGAAAAAGAACAGGAATTAGTATATCTGTATCGTAAGTGTTCAAATAAAAAGAAAGAGCATTTGGAGATATATCTCAGGATGCTGGCACAGTATGATAATATTTAAGCGGAAAGCCATCAGGCTTTCCGCTTTTTATCTTTCATCCACATCTGGATGTATTCCATCTGTTCCTGGTCGGATATTTCCTGTGATCCGGGGTCATTTCCGGCGGCGAGGCAGCAGAAGAGCACAAATGCCTGCAGGCAGAAAAACACAATAAGTGCTACAATGATCAAATTCCGCACCCCCTTTCACTGAAACTGGAATATATTAATATAGAAACCTTTATCTGGAGTATATGCATGAATGAGTCATTTTATACAGGGAAGGGAATCGGAGTGGCAATTCTTGACACGGGAATCTATCCGCATATAGATTTTGACAGCAGAATCTGTGTTTTTGCGGATTTTATAGCGCATAAAAAATCTCCATATGATGACAATGGACATGGAACCTGTGTAGCCGGAATTCTGGCCGGGAGTGGCAGGGCCTCCATGGGAAAATATAAGGGGATGGCACCAGGCAGCAGGATAGCAGCACTCAAAGTACTCGACCGGTTTGGGAATGGAAATAAAGAAGATGTTCTGCAGGCTTTTCGTTGGATTTTACAGAACAGGGAACGATACAGGATTCGAATTGTTAATATTTCTGTGGGAACGACTTATCGCACACGAAACGATCAGGATGTACTGGTGCAGGGGGTGGAGAGATTATGGGATGAAGGGCTGGTTGTGGTCGCAGCGGCAGGAAATCAGGGACCAAAGCCGGGGAGCGTGACGGCACCTGGATGCAGCAAAAAGATCATTACGGTGGGATCCAGTGATATGCTCTCGGGAAAGCAGGCGGTATCCGGACGGGGGCCAACGTTTGAATGTGTATGCAAGCCGGATCTGGTGGCACCGGGGCGGCAGATTATGGCATGTACGCCGGGAGCTGGAAACCTGTACAGCATGAAAAGCGGAACGTCCATGTCAACTCCGCTGGTATCCGGTGCAATTGCACTGGCACTGGAAAAAGACCCACTGCTATCTAATGTAGAGATTAAAATGATGCTGCGAGACAGCTGCGATGATATGGGACTGCCGAGAAACCAGCAGGGATGGGGAAAGTTCAACTGCAAAAAGTTTTTGGCATTATAGGAAATGCACATGATTGTATAAACAAAAATGCACGATTTTACCATAGTAAAGGTTGAAAGTATTGACGGAAATCCTTTTTTCGGATAGAATAGTAGGAAATTGGCAATTGTTCGGAGATAAACAGTTGCAAAAAATCAGATATCAAGCAAGGGAGACGTATTATGGAAAAAATTCAAATGACGACACCGTTGGTAGAGATGGATGGAGATGAGATGACCAGAATTCTCTGGAAAATGATCAAAGATGAACTTCTTCTTCCGTTTATTGATCTGAATACAGAGTATTATGATCTCGGACTGAATTATCGTAATGAAACAGATGATCAGGTTACGATTGATGCCGCCGAAGCAACTAAGAAATATGGTGTTGCAGTAAAATGTGCGACGATCACACCAAATCATGCACGTATGGACGAATATGATCTCAAGAAGATGTACAAGAGCCCGAATGGTACGATTCGTGCAATCCTTGATGGAACAGTATTCCGTGCACCGATCGTTGTAAAGGGAATTGAGCCATGTGTACGTAACTGGAAGAAACCGATCACACTTGCGCGTCATGCATATGGAGATATTTACAAGAATACAGAGATGTACATTGACAAACCAGGTAAGGTTGAGCTTGTTTATACTTCTGAAGACGGCGAAGAGAAACGCTCCCTTGTACAGGAATTTAAGGCACCTGGTGTTGCGATGGGTATGCATAATATGACTGCATCCATCGAAAGCTTTGCGAGAAGCTGTTTCAACTATGCACTGGATACAAAACAGGATGTATGGTTTGGCGCGAAAGATACAATCTCCAAGACATACGATGCAAAATTCAAAGAAGTATTCCAGACGGTATTTGATACAGAATTTAAGGATAAGTTCGAAGAAGCAGGACTTACTTATTTCTATAGCCTTATCGATGACATTGTAGCTCGTGTTATGAAGGCCGAAGGCGGATTTATCTGGGCATGCAAGAACTATGACGGAGATGTTATGAGCGATATGGTTTCTTCTGCATTCGGTTCTCTTGCAATGATGACATCAGTACTTGTTTCTCCTCAAGGATATTACGAATATGAAGCAGCTCATGGAACAGTACAGAGACATTATTATCGTCATCTGGAAGGAAAAGAAACTTCTACCAACTCTGTGGCAACGATTTTTGCATGGACAGGAGCTCTTCGTAAACGTGGAGAACTGGATGGCAATCAGAAACTGGAAGAGTTTGCAGATAAACTGGAAAAAGCTACCCTTTCCACGATTGAAAGTGGCAAGATGACCAAAGACCTTGCACTGATCACAACAATTGAGAATCCGACTGTACTGAACAGCCGTGATTTCATCCTTGCAATCAGAGAATCTCTGGAAAAAATGATTTAATATATACGCACAAAAGAGCCATTGTATCAACTGCGATACAGTGGCTCTTGCAATGTGGGAGAGAAAATTGCAGTTATGCAAGTTCCTCCCATTTTTCATATAATTCTTCAAGTTCTGCCTGAATCTTGTCTTTTTCGCGGCTCAGTTCCGCACAGCGTCCGACATTTGTGCAGACATCCGGAAGGACGAGTGTATCATCGATTTCTTTATCACGTGTTTCAAGTTCCTCGATGCGTTTTTCGACTTTTTTAAGTTCGTTTTCCTGTTTTCGTTTACGGGCCTGTTCTTCTTTCTGCTGCTGCCAGGTGAGTTTTCCCTCAGAAGGAGTTTCTTCTTTAGCTTCTTCGGTGGCTTCCTGCGCAGATGGAGCATATTTCTCAGTCAGTTCTTCTTTTTTCTCCAGATAATAATCGTAATCTCCGATATAGTTGACAACAGACTGATTTGTCAGATCAAGAATACGGGTTGCAGTCTGGTTAATGAAATAACGGTCATGAGAAACATATAACACAGTTCCGGTATAGCTGTTCAGGGCTTCCTCCAGGATTTCCTTGGATGCGATATCCAGGTGGTTGGTAGGCTCATCAAGGATCAGGAAGTTTGCTTCTGAGAGCATCAGTTTTGCAAGAGAAACACGGCCTCGTTCGCCACCGGAAAGAGAGGAGATCACTTTGAATACATCGTCTCCGGTAAAGAGAAATGCTGCCAGCATATTACGGATCTGTGTCTCGGTCAGTGTCGGATATGTGTCTGAAATTTCCTCAAAAATTGTTTTTTCTGCATGAAGTACATGATGCTCCTGATCATAGTAACCAATCTGCACTTTGGCACCCAGAGAGAAGCTTCCGGCGTCTGCATCCAGAAGTCCGTTGAGAATCTTGAGCATTGTAGTTTTGCCGGTTCCGTTGTTTCCGATCAGTGCTACGCGCTCGCCTCGTTTGATCTGGAAAGAAATATTGGAAAAAAGTTTCTGCTGCGGGAAACTTTTGGCGAGATCTTCTACGGTAAGGACATCGTTTCCACTGACCACGCGTGGCTCAAGAGAAAGACGCATCTGGCTCTGGACTTCGATCGGTTTGTCAATCCGCTGAATCTTATTCAGCATCTTTTCACGGCTCTCTGCACGTTTGATGGATTTTTCTCTGTTGAAAGATTTCAGCTTGACGATAACGGCTTCCTGATGTTTGATCTCGCGCTGCTGGTTGAGATATGCCTTGTACTGGGCATCACGAAGCTGTGCTTTTTTCTCTGCATAAGCGGAGTAATTACCGGCATACATACGAACCTGTCCGGCATCGATCTCGATGACTTTTGTGACAACTTTGTCCAGAAAATAGCGGTCATGAGATACAATGAAAACAGCACCAGGATAATTGAGAAGATAAGTTTCCAGCCAGGCAATGCTTTCCATATCCAGGTGGTTGGTAGGCTCATCGAGCAGAAGGATATCTGGTTTGGAAATCAGCAGTTTACCGAGGGCAACACGTGTTTTCTGACCGCCGGAAAGAGTCGCCACCTGTTTGGTAAAATCCTCTTCTGTAAATCCGAGACCATTCAGAACACCCATAAGTTCGCTTTTGTAGGCATAGCCATTCTCCAGTTCAAATTCATGAGTCAGGCGGGTGTAGGAGTTCATCAGGCGGTCAAGTTCTTCGCCGGAAGCATTTTTCATCTGGACTTCCATGGCACGAAGGCGCTCTTCCATATCGATGATATACTGTTTGGTGCTTAAGAGTTCTTCATATACAGAAAGGTGTCCCTGTACATCCTGATACTGGGCGAGGTAACCGATGCGTTTGTCCTTGGCAAGAACTACCTGTCCGGCATCTGCATGGATCTCTTCCATTATAATGCGAAGAAGTGTGGTCTTGCCGGCACCGTTATTACCGATCAGAGCAGCTTTTTCGCGTTCTTCTATATGAAAAGAGGCATCTTCCAGAATCACTTTTTCACCGAAGGATTTGGAGATACCCTGACATGATAAAATCATAGTTATTCCTCCGAAGTAAATATACGGTATGATTATAAAAGCAAAAATGGCCTTTGTAAAGGAAAATAAATGAAAATTGTACATATTTGACAACATTGATTGACAACAAAATGTCAATTCGTTATAATTAACAAGAAAGTGTAAGGAGGGACAACGGTGGAAGCAAAACAGATTTCAAAAGCTGTGATTAAGAGACTGCCACGTTACTATAGATACCTTGGTGAACTTCTGGAAGACAATGTAGAGAGAATCTCTTCCAATGATCTTAGTAAAAAAATGCGTGTTACAGCGTCTCAGATACGTCAGGATCTGAATAATTTCGGGGGATTTGGACAGCAGGGATACGGTTATAATGTAAAATATCTTTATACAGAGATCGGTAAGATCCTGGGGCTGGATATCGTGCATCCGATGATCATTGTAGGAGCTGGTAATCTGGGGCAGGCACTTGCCAATTATGTTGAGTTTGAGAAGAGAGGATTCAAGCTGGTCGGTATTTTTGATGTAAATCCGGTACTTGAGGGAATTGCGGTTCGTGGGATTGAGATTCAGATGATCAGTGATCTTCCTTTCTTTATGAAAGAAAACAATATTGAGATCGCAATTCTGACATTGCCGAAGAATAAGGCACGTGATATGGCGGAGATTCTGATCGAGAACGGAATCAAAGCTATCTGGAATTTTGCACATATCGATCTGGATACTCCGGATGATGTGATCGTGGAGAATGTTCATCTTTCAGAGAGTCTTATGACATTATCCTATAATCTCAGTCAGTATCGTCAGGAACATATAGACGATGAGAAATAAGCAGCACTTATAAAGTGATGGCAGGACGGACAGACAGGCTGTTACCCGGCTCCTTATGGCAAGGAGGCTGCGTAATGGCCTTTTATGCTAATTATGGCAGGTGAGGAAAAAGAATGAAACAGATTGTGACCTGTAAAGAAATGAAAGCTCTTGATGGAAATATGATTGAGGAAATCGGGATTCCGTCCTGTGTCCTGATGGAACGGGCAGCTCTGAAAGTCGCAGAAGAACTGGAACGGACGCTGGCAGACAAAAAACAGGAAGAACGGATTCTCTGTGTCTGCGGAAGCGGGAACAACGGAGGAGATGGCGTGGCTGTTGCCCGTATTCTGAAACTGCATGGTTATCGTACAAGTCTGTATCTGGTGGGGAATCCGGACCACAGGACTGTGGAAATGCAGCGTCAGCTGGATATTGCAGCTGCCTGTCAGGTGCCGGTTGTGAATAACCTGGAAACAGAGGAATATACTACTATAGTAGATGCCATTTTCGGCGTTGGGCTGAGTCGTCCGGTCGAGGGCAGTTACAGAGATGTGATCATGGCACTGAATCAGTTGAATGCCTGGAAAGTGGCTGTTGATATTCCGTCCGGAGTAAATGGCGATACAGGAGCAGAACTTGGAATTGCTTTTCATGCAGATCTGACAGTGACATTTGCATTTCGGAAAGCAGGCCTTTGCCTGTATCCGGGCAGGAAATTTGCCGGTAAAGTGATCGTTGCGGATGTTGGCATCTACGCAAGTGATAAGGTGAAACCATATTTATGGCAGACAGAAAAAACAGATATTCATTTTCTGCCGGATAAAATTGTTGATGGAAACAAAGGAACTTTTGGAAAGATTCTGGTCGTTGCCGGAAGTCCGGGCATGTGTGGGGCGGCTTACCTCAGTGCGTCGGGAGCTTTTGCAGTGGGCATCGGAATGGTGAAAATCGTTACGGCAGAAGAGAATCGGATTCCACTGCAGACAATGCTGCCGGAAGCAATGCTTGACTGTGGCGATGATTTTGCAAAAGATCTTGACTGGTGCGATATTGTGGTGATCGGCCCGGGAATTGGAACTACGTACCAGGCTGCCGAAAAAGTACAGTGGTTTCTGGAGGCAGCATCAGGAGCTGCTAAACCAGTCATACTGGATGCAGATGGGCTGAATCTGCTGGCACAGCATCCAGAATGGAAACAGTATCTTACGAGCCGCGTGGTCATGACACCACATATGGGTGAGATGGGACGGCTGACAGGAAAAAAGGTCAGTGAACTTCAAAAAGACCGTATTGCAGCAGCGAGGGAGCTGGCGGCAGAGACCGGTGCGGTTTGTGTGCTGAAAGATGCATGTACCGTGACGGCAGCACCGGATGGAAATACCTGGATCAGTCTGGCGGGAAATCCTGGAATGGCGACTGCGGGAAGTGGAGATGTTCTGACCGGAATTCTTGCAGGTGTGCTGGCAATGTTCCTGAATAAAAGGACGGAACTGCCGGATACAGGCAGACAGGCTGCGTTGGGAGTACTGCTTCATGGTATGGCAGGAGATCTGGCAGCGAAAGAAAAAGGAACAGCAGGTATGAAGGCCGGAGATATTGTACGAGGAGCTTCAGAAGTTTTGAAAAATAAATAGAATACCGAAATATCTGAGCAGATCAGGCAGGAAGAGGAGGGTATTATGAAAAAATTTGAGAGAGTTAAAGCAGTAGTATCACTGGATGCCATTGCTCATAACTTTGAGGAAATGAAGAAAAACATTGCAGATGGTACCAGGATCGTAGCTGTTGTCAAGGCCGATGGTTATGGACATGGTGCAGAAGCGATTTCGCGTCTTATAGAAGACTATGAGTACATCTGGGGCTTTGCGACCGCGACAGCAGAGGAAGCGATTCAGTTGAAAGATGCCGGGATTGAGAAACCGGTATTGATTCTCGGACTTGTTTTTGAAGAGTATTTCCAGGAACTGATCAGAAAAGATGTGCGCCTGACGGTCTGTGAGTATAATGTGGCAAAAATCCTTTCTGATGAGGCTGTCCGTCAGGGCAGACAGGTGCATATCCACATTGCACTGGATACCGGAATGAGCCGTATTGGATTTGCAGATAAGCCGGAAAGCATTGAGGAGATCAAAAAGATCGCCGCACTTCCAAATGTTGAGATTGAAGGTATGTTTACACACTTCGCGCGGGCAGATGAGACGGATAAAGCTCCGGCAGTAGAACAGCTGAAACGTTATCTTGCGTTTGCTGGCCTTCTGGAAAAGGCGGGAGTACAGATTCCGCTGAAGCATTGCTCGAACAGTGCGGGAATCATTCGTATGCCAGAGGCAAACCTGAACCTGGTCCGTGCGGGAATTACGATCTATGGTATTTATCCGTCCGATGAAGTGGAGAGGGACATTGTGAAACTGAAGCCGGCGATGGAGTTGAAGAGTCATGTGGCTTATGTGAAGGATCTTCCGGCAGGAACGGCGATCAGTTATGGCGGAACATTTGCTTCCGAAAACGATCTTCGTGTTGCAACGATTCCGGTTGGCTATGCGGATGGGTATCCGAGAACTCTGTCTAATAAAGGATGGGTTCTGATACATGGACAGAAAGCACCGATCCTTGGCAGAGTCTGTATGGACCAGTTCATGGTGGATGTTACACATATTCCGGATGTGAAACATGGAGATGAGGTAACATTGATCGGCAGGGACGGAGACGAATTTATCAGCATTGAGACTTTCGGCGATATGTCCGGCAGATTTTCTTATGAATTTGCCTGCGATATCAGTAAACGTGTCCCGAGAGTCTATATAAAAGACGGCAGAGAATGGGGAGATCTGACCTTCTTCGAATAAACTGCAGCACCACGCATGTATACACAGAAGAAAAATGGAAATACTAATTCCAGAGAAAAAAGAATCGGAGTGTGATTGTGTGGTAATTAAAAGAGGGGATATTTTTTATGCAGATTTAAGGCCGGTAGTTGGGAGCGAACAGGGTGGTGTCCGCCCGGTTCTGATCATTCAGAATGATGTGGGCAACCGACACAGTCCCACGGTCATCTGTGCTGCGATTACTTCTAAGATGAATAAGGCAAAGCTGCCGACGCATATTGAGATCGATGCTTCTTCTTATGGAATTGAGAAGGACTCGGTGATCTTGTTGGAACAGCTGCGTACGATCGATAAAAAAAGGCTGAAGGATAAGGTATGCCATCTTGACCAGACAATGCTGGATCGAGTGAATCATGCCCTTGAAATCAGCCTTGAACTTACTTTTTAGGCTGTTATCCTTGACGAACAGAAGCTAAAGTGCTATATTTTAGCAGTAATTGTGCTGATTTTAAACAAATTACGGAAGGAATAGATACAAAATGGACGATGGCAGTCGATTGCCCCGCAGGGGGCCGGCGAAGGTTATAGACTGGATCCAGGGCCTTTTTTTCAGAGTTTTTCATTTCTTTAAAGGGGAACAGGAAGATTCTGTTACGGAAAAAGAAATCATCTCTATGGTGGATGAGGCACATGAGAAAGGTGTCCTCCAGAAAGATGAAGCAGAGATGATCCAGAATATTTTTGCTTTTGAAGATAAAGAAGTGGGTGTGGTTATGACTCACAGAAGCAGTGTGGCTGCTTTTGCGATGGATGATCTGCTCAAGGATGTTGTGAATCATATGATGGAAGAGGAAAATTCCCGATATCCGGTCTGCGGGGAAGATATGGATGATATCCGGGGACTGATCCATTACAAAGATGCACTGAAATTCTTTACACAGAATCCATGGGCGAAGTTCAAACCACTGAAAGAGCTTCCGGGGCTTATCAGGAAAGCGACTTTTGTTCCTGAGACCAGACATATCGGACAGCTTTTCCGTACCATGCAGGCCAGACAGGTACATATGGCAGTTGTCGTGGATGAGTATGGTCAGACGGCAGGAATCGTAACGATGGAAGACCTCATTGAGGAAATCGTCGGGGATATTTTTGATGAATACGATGAGAGCAGGGATACATTTCGGACACAGGTAGATAACAGTATCATTATTGATGGACTTGCCAGTCTGGATGATGTGGAGCAGGAACTGGATATTGAATTCGGTGATGTAGAAATGGAAACGCTGAACGGTTATCTGACAGAGCTTCTGGGACATATTCCGTCCAGGGAGGATCTGGACAAAGAAATTGTTGCAAACGGCTACAGATTTAAGATTCTTTCACTTGGAAACAGAACCATCGGAAGAGTAAGAGCCGAAAAAATAAATGACAAAGAAACAAAAGGAGAGAGTGAAAAATGTCAGGACATTCAAAATTCGCAAACATAAAGCACAAAAAGGAAAAAAATGACGCAAAAAAAGGTAAAGTATTTACTGTAATCGGCCGTGAGATCGTTATGGCAGTCAAAGCCGGCGGTGCGGACCCGAACAACAACAGCAAACTTCGTGACGTTATCGCAAAAGCAAAAGCAAACAACATGCCGAATGATACAATTGAACGTGGTATCAAAAAAGCAGCCGGTGCAGATTCTGCTGACAGTTATGAACGTGCTACATATGAAGGATATGGTCCGAATGGTGTTGCAATCATCGTTGAGACTCTGACTGACAACAAAAACCGTACAGCAAGTAATGTAAGAAATGCATTTACAAAAGGTTATGGAAGCATCGGAACTCAGGGATGTGTATCCTTTATGTTTGATCAGAAAGGTCAGATCATCATTGATAAAGAAGAACTGGAAGACGAATGTGGTGAGATGGATGCAGACGAGCTTATGATGACAGCACTTGATGCAGGCGCAGAGGATTTCAACGAAGAAGAAGACAGCTTTGAGATCCTGACAGCTCCGGATGATTTCAGTGCCGTGCGTGAGGCTCTGGAAAAAGCTGGTATCCCGATGGTAGAAGCTCAGGTTGCTATGGTTCCGCAGACATATGTGGATTTGACAGATGAAAAGGATGTCAAGAACCTGCAGAGAACACTGGATCTTCTCGATGAGGATGATGATGTTACAGATGTTTGGACAAACTGGAACGAATGATTTTCAAATATATGATCTGATGTATAACAATTAAAGATCTGACAAAAAATACCTTCATGAACTTTCAAATTTCATGGAGGTATTTTTATGTCTGAAAAAGAGATTGAAAACAGTAAACAGCAGGCTTTGGATAAAGAAGAAAAAGAAAATGAGCAGATCAGGGAAATGGGTGAGTTGACACTTGACCAGAATGTGAAGAGACACCGGATCGAACTTCTGACGATCATTGGTGAAGTAGAAGGCCATGATGCCGCACCGTCGCAGAGTAAAACAACAAAATATGAACATGTTCTGCCAAAACTTGCAATGATCGAAGACGATGAAAATGTGGAAGGACTTCTGATTCTTTTGAATACGGTAGGCGGTGATGTGGAGGCAGGACTTGCCATTGCAGAGATGATCGCATCTTTAAGTATTCCGACGGTATCGTTGGTACTTGGTGGCGGGCATTCGATCGGAGTACCGATGGCAGTGTCGGCAGATTATTCTTTTGCTGTGCCAAGTGCCACGATGGTAATTCATCCGGTGCGTTCGAGTGGGATGTTTATCGGTGTTGCTCAGACCTATCGGAATATGGAAAAAATTCAGGACCGTATCACAGGCTTTATTGCGGCACATTCCAGAGCTTCGCAGGAACGACTGGAAGAACTGATGCTGGATACCAGTCAGCTGGTCAAAGATGTCGGAACGCTTCTGGAAGGTGAGGAGGCAGTAAAAGAAGGGCTGATTGATGAGATTGGAGGAATCCGTGAGGCACTTGCAAAACTGCATGAGATGATTGGCGCGAAAAATAATAAAATATAAAAAATTGTGAAAAAAAAGACATTTTTATGCATCTTTATAAATGTTTTCCTTGTCATATAGCAGATTTTAGCGTATTATTATTAGAGGATTGAATGAAAATATGCTAGGAGGGAAACAATGTATAAGATTTTAAAAGCTGAAACACTGGCAGCTAAGATTCATCTTATGGTCGTACACGCACCGCGTGTTGCAAGCCATTGTCAGCCAGGACAATTCATCATCGTAAAAATGGATGAGAAGGGCGAGAGAATCCCGCTTACAATCTGTGACTATGATCGCGAAGAAGGAACGATTACAATCGTATTCCAGGAAGTTGGAGCATCTACTATTAAGATGTCCGAATTAAAAGCTGGAGATTCTTTCCGTGACTTTGTAGGACCTCTGGGATGTCCTTCTGAATTTGTTCATGAAGACATCGAAGAACTTAAGAAAAAGAAAATGGTATTCGTAGCCGGAGGTGTTGGTACAGCACCTGTTTATCCGCAGGTAAAATGGCTTCACGAGCATGGTATTACTGCAGACGTAATCCTTGGTTCCAAAACAAAGGATATGGTTATTCTTGAAAAAGAACTTGCAGCTGTTTCCAACCTTTATGTTACAACAGATGACGGATCTTATGGACGTTCCGGTATGGTAACAAAGACTCTGGAAGATCTCGTTACTAACGAAGGAAAGAGCTATGATGTCTGTGTTGCAATCGGACCGATGATCATGATGAAATTTGTCTGTCTTCTTACTAAGAAGCTTGGTATTCACACAATCGTCAGCATGAACCCGATTATGGTTGATGGAACTGGTATGTGTGGAGCATGTCGTCTCCAGGTTGGCGATGAAATTAAATTTGCCTGCGTAGACGGACCGGAATTCGACGGACATCTCGTTGATTTCGATCAGGCTATGAAGAGAAGCCAGATGTACAAGACTGAAGAAGGACGTGCATTACTGAAGCTTCAGGAAGGCGATACCCACCACGGTGGATGCGGACAGTGCGGAGGTGACAAGTAATGGCAGATGCAAAAATGTTAAATAAAGTACCGGTAAGAGAACAGGATCCGAAGGTACGTGCTACAAACTTTGAAGAAGTTTGTCTTGGATATAATCAGGAAGAAGCAATGGAAGAGGCACAGAGATGTCTGGGCTGTAAAAAACCGAAATGCGTAGAAGGATGTCCGGTGTCCATCAATATTCCTGGATTTATCGAGCAGATCAAAGAAGGAAACATTGAAGAAGCATATAAAGTGATCGGATTATCTTCCGCACTTCCGGCTATTTGCGGACGTGTATGTCCTCAGGAGTCTCAGTGTGAAGGACAGTGTATCCGTGGTAAGAAGGGTGAAGCTGTTTCTATCGGTAAACTGGAAAGATTCGTTGCTGACTATGCTCTGGAACATGATATTAAACCAGTCGGAGCAGAAGTTAAGAACGGACATAAAGTTGCTGTTATCGGTTCTGGTCCGTCCGGACTTACCTGCGCAGGTGATCTTGCAAAGGCCGGATATGATGTAACCGTATTTGAAGCTCTTCATGAACTTGGTGGAGTTCTTGTTTATGGTATTCCGGAATTCCGTCTTCCAAAACAGAAAGTTGTTAAGAAAGAGATCGAGAAAGTTAAAGAACTCGGTGTTAAATTTGAAACAAACGTTGTTATCGGTAAATCCACAACAATCGATCAGCTGATCGAAGATGAAGGATTTGAAGCTGTATTTATCGGTTCCGGTGCAGGTCTTCCGATGTTTATGGGAATCCCGGGTGAAAACGCAAGCGGTGTATTCTCTGCAAACGAGTACCTGACAAGAAGCAACCTGATGAAAGCATTCGATGACTCTTATGATACACCGATCGCAGCAGGTAAGAAAGTTGCTGTTGTCGGCGGTGGTAACGTAGCTATGGATGCTGCAAGAACTGCTCTCAGACTTGGTGCTGAAGTACATATCGTATACAGAAGAAGTGAAGCAGAGCTTCCTGCACGAGCAGAAGAAGTTCATCATGCTAAAGAAGAAGGAATCATCTTTGATCTTCTTACAAATCCGAAGGAAATCCTTGTTGACGAGAACGGACATGTAAGCGGTATGAAGGTTGTTAAGATGGAACTGGGCGAGCCGGATGCATCCGGAAGAAGACGTCCTGTTGAGATTCCAGGTTCTGAATATGATATGGATGTTGATACCGTTATCATGTCACTTGGTACTTCTCCGAACCCGCTGATTTCTTCCACAACGAAAGGACTTGAGATCAATAAGAGAAGATGTATCGTTGCTGAAGAAGAAACAGGTAAGACATCTAAAGACGGCGTATATGCTGGTGGAGATGCTGTTACAGGTGCAGCTACAGTTATCCTTGCTATGGGAGCTGGTAAAGCTGGAGCAAAAGGTATCGATGAATATCTGAAAAATAAATAAAATGAATCAGGGGCCTTCCGGTACAGAAATGTGTCGGAAGGTCTTTTTTTGAATGGAATAAGAACACAGGTTCTTTTTTGCTGTCTTGTAAGTTTTTCGGGAATATGTTATACTATCCACTGTTAATATGCCTTTATAGGCGGTTATGAGAAATTTACCGGATAATATGGTACAGATTAGTTGAAAGAAAAGGATAAAAATATGATAGTTCTTTATATTATTTTACTGGCTATAGTGCAGGGAATTACAGAATTTCTTCCGGTCAGCAGTTTTGGACATCTTTGTTTTGTTCAGAATATACTTGGTATGGAACATGGACCCGGAGTACTCATGGAGGTTATGCTTCATGTCGGAACACTGGCTGCGATCTTTATGACTTTTCAGAAGGATATTCGCAGACTGGCAGTGGAATCCATTGAAATGTTTATGGATGTGATCGGAAATGCGAATCTCTATATACATAACCGACGTACAGGAGATGAGCTTCATTATGCGAAGATCATAAGTAATATTTACCGTAAGTTTGCAGTTCTTCTGATGCTTTCTATGGTGCCGACAATATTTCTTGGTTATACAGCACGCAGGCTTGTTGCACTGGCTGCTTCTTCTAAGCTTATGCCGGGTGTGGGAATCCTTATCACAGGAATTATCCTTCTGGTAATCGACCTGAGTCAGGTAGGCGGCACAAAAGCAGCTAAGGATGCAAGCTTTTCCAATGCCATGTGGATCGGAATCTGTCAGGGGCTTTCTGTATTTCCTGGATTTTCCAGAAGTGGAATGACGATCAGTGCCGGGTTAATGAGCGGATTCAGCCGTACATTTGCAGTGAAGTATTCTTATATTTTGTCGATTCCGGCAATTATCGGTGCACTGATCATGGAACTTGGGCAGTTTGGTTCTGCAGATATGACAGTAGGGCTTGGCTTTTCTTATGTATTTGGAATGATCATTGCAGCAGTTGTTGGAAGTCTGGCAATCCGGGCATGCCTGAGACTTGTACACAACGGAAAATTCCGCTTTTTTGCATACTATTGTTTTATTGTGGGAATTATTGCGCTTGTAGCAAATTTTGCATAATTGGGAATATTTATTTCTGCCGGAGGATTTTCTGATTTTCCGGCGGATTTTTATGAAGAATCATTAGGAGGGGTGCCTGAATGGCAGCAGCAAAGAAACAGAGTAACCGAAGAGGGAATGCAAAAGCCACTTCCGGACGTAAAAATACGAGAAAAAAACAGACCAGAAAACAGGTGAAAAAGCAGGGAGTTACCAGCGGATTCCAGACAGAGATCATTTTGCTGACAATTCTGGCGGCTTCGATTATATTGATCATCAGTAATCTTGGCATGGGTGGAGTGGTCGGTGCTGCGATCAGTAAGGCATCTTTCGGGATTATGGGATTGCTTGCGTATGTTTTTCCGGTATTGATCTTTGTTGGTGCTGCATTTCTTGTATCGAACAGTAAGAATCCTCTTGCATACAAAAAAGCACTTGCTGCGCTTGTGTTTTTTGTTTTTCTGTGCGGCCTGGTTCAGCTGTTGACAGAGGGATATATGTCCAGTACTACAATGTCGGAATATTATTCGACCTGTTCTACATATAGAACGGGTGGTGGTGTGCTTGGTGGAGCTATCTGCATTTCTACGACTTCCGCATTTGGTGTTGCGGGGGGATATGTGATTATTATTCTTGTACTTCTGATCTCTCTGATATTGATCACGCAGAAATCATTTTTTGGTTTTGTATTCCGTATCTGGGATGCAGTCTGTGCACTTGCCAGAGATGGACATGATATGTATATGGAGGGACAGCCGGAGCGGGATCTTCGCAAAGAGCTTCGTGTGCAGGAACGCAGACAGAGGAGAGAAGAACGGCAGGCGCAGCGTGTGCGCGAACTGGAAGAGGCTCTGGCACAGGAAAACAATGATGGAGAAGAGGCTGCGGCTAAAGAGAAGAAATCTACAGGATTTCTTGAAGGGACGCTGCTTGTTCCACCGGAAGCAAAGAAGAAAAAGAATCGTAAGACAGTGCTCAGAGATCATAAGAAGACCGCAGAAGGCATAAAAAATGATACTGCCACAGATACAGATTCCGTAGCTGTAGTTTCAGATATGACTTCAGATTTTGCAGGAAATGCAGAACACGGGGAAACTGTGAGGCAGGATCAGAAGGATGAGATGCCTGAGAATATGCCTGTGAAGAACACGATGGCGATGGCTTCACCACAGACTCCGATGTTTGAGATTCACCGTGCAGAGCCGGAAGAATTTTATCAGGAACCATCAGATAGCTATGTGCAGCCAACGGCAGAGCAGGATGTACCGGAATTATCAGAATGCTATTCTGAACCGGAGCCGGTAGAAACATATGCGGAAGTACAGCAGGTGCAGGAGCCGGTGTCTGAGAATGTTTCGGAATCTGTGCCGCAGCCGGAGACAAGACCTGCTTCACAGTCAGTAAAAAATCCGAAGTCTTCCAAACAGGAGATTGAAAGTGGAATTCAAAATATCCAGAAAGAGATTACACAGCAGAATGAAGTGGTTAAGCGTGAGTATCATTATCCGCCGCTGAAACTTCTGAAGCGTGGAGATGGCAAATCACAGGGAGACTCCGATGAACATCTTCGCAAGACTGCGAAGAAGCTGCAGGATACATTGCATAATTTTGGTGTGAATGTAACTGTGACGAATGTAAGCTGCGGACCAACTGTCACCAGATATGAATTGCAGCCGGAAATGGGCGTTAAAGTAAGTAAGATCGTCAATCTGGCAAATGATATCAAATTAAACCTTGCAACGCCGGACATTCGTATTGAGGCACCGATTCCGGGCAAAGCGGCTGTTGGTATTGAAGTACCGAACAAAGAAAATCATGCTGTTATGCTGAGAGAGATCCTTCAGTCACAGGAATTTCAGAGTGCAAAGTCCAGGCTGTCTTTTGCAGTTGGTAAAGATATTGCAGGAAAACCGGTTGTTACGGATATTGCCAAGATGCCACATCTTCTGATCGCGGGTGCTACAGGTTCCGGTAAATCTGTCTGTATCAATACCCTGATCGTAAGTATCCTGTACAAAGCATCTCCGGAAGATGTCAAATTGATCATGATTGACCCGAAGGTAGTGGAACTCAGTGTTTATAACGGTATTCCACATCTGTTCATTCCGGTTGTCACGGATCCAAAAAAAGCTGCCGGTGCATTGAACTGGGCAGTAACAGAGATGATGAATCGTTACAATACGTTTGCAGAATACAGTGTTCGAAATCTTCAGGAATATAACCGCAAAGTTGAGGGAATGCGTATTCCGGAAGGTGAAGAGCGCCCTGAGAAGATGCCACAGATCGTAATTATTGTAGATGAGCTTGCAGACCTTATGATGGTTGCTCCTGGAGAAGTGGAAGATGCAATCTGTCGTCTGGCACAGCTTGCACGTGCTGCAGGTATTCATCTGATCATTGCAACACAGCGACCGTCTGTAAATGTTATTACCGGTCTGATCAAGGCGAATATGCCGTCACGAATTGCATTCTCTGTATCTTCTGGTGTTGATTCAAGGACGATCCTTGACATGAATGGAGCAGAGAAGCTTCTTGGAAAGGGCGATATGCTGTTTTATCCGCAGGGATATCAGAAACCGGCCAGACTGCAGGGGGCTTTTGTATCCGATGAAGAAGTCAGCAGTATTGTTGACTTCCTGGCAGAAAAGAATCCGGGAATGCGGTACAATTCCCAGATTGAACAGCAGGTAAATACGGCAGGCATGTCCGGGGGCACCGGTGGTTCTTCGGCTGACGACAGGGATGCTTATTTTGTGGAGGCCGGTAAATTCATTATTGAAAAAGAAAAGGCATCGATCGGTATGCTCCAGAGAATGTTCAAAATCGGTTTCAACAGAGCTGCAAGAATCATGGATCAGTTATGTGATGCAGGGGTTGTCGGACCGGAGGAAGGAACGAAACCTCGTAAGGTACTGATGTCTGCAGAAGAATTTGAAAATTATATAGAGGAATACCTGTAAATGGAAATTAAGATCATAACTGTAGGGAAAATTAAAGAAAAATATCTGAATGATGGAATTGCCGAGTATGCGAAGCGTCTGAGCCGTTACTGCAAACTGACATTTTGCCAGGTTCCGGATGAAAAGACACCGGATAAAGCATCTGATGCACTGAACGAGCAGATTAAGAATACAGAAGCGGAACGTCTGATGAAGCATATCCGGGAACAGGATTATGTAATTGCACTTGCGATTGATGGTAAAATGCTGGATTCCGTCGAGTTATCCGAAAAAATCGGACGTCTGGGTGTAGAAGGCAAAAGTTCTGTCGCATTTGTGATCGGAGGCTCGTTAGGTCTTGGCAATGAAGTCCTGAAAAGAGCAGATTATAAACTGAGCTTTTCCAGAATGACATTTCCTCATCAGCTGATGCAGATGATTCTTCTGGAGCAGATCTATCGTGGCTACAGGATCCTGAACCATGAACCTTATCATAAATAAAAAGACACAAACCGGAAATAACTCCGGCTTGCAATAAATGATTTCCAAAAAAAGGAGGATATAGTGATATGACAACAGAACGAGTAGAACATATGGCAGGTGGACAGGGACATGCATTGGTGAAACGTCTCCTTGATGAGAAGCAGTTAAACGGAAAATGCAAATTATATGCGCAGGTAACTCTGGAACCGGGATGTTCTCTGGGATATCATGAACATCATAATGAGAGTGAAACGTATTATATTCTTTCAGGAAAAGGTATTTACAGCGATAATGGAACACTCCGTATGGTGCAGGCCGGTGATGTGACATTTACTCCGGACGGCAAAGGACATGGACTTACAAACAGCGGCGATGAAGACCTTGTATTCATGGCGCTGATTATTCTGGATTAATTAAAATGGAGGAACCCTGATGACGGCAGAACTGAATATTGATAAATTTGAAGATTTTATTGCGCAGTATCCGATCTTTGAATATCGTATCCTGAATACCGGAGATCTGTCTGTCGAGGAGAGAGTAAGGATCGTCTGTCAGCAGGAATGTGAACGGTATGGATCGACCTGGGCATGTCCGCCGGCTGTGGGTACTCTGAAAGAATGCGAGGAAAGAATCCGCAAGTTTGGACAGGCTGTTTTCTTTTCCAGTGTGGCAGAAGTTTCTGATCTTATGAATATGCAGGAAATGCTGCAAACAAGAGCTGCACACGAAGAACTGACAACGGAGGTTGCCCGTTTTTTGAAAGAACAGGGATTTGAGACGTTTACACTTTCAACGGAATCCTGTGATATCTGTGAGGACTGTGCATATCCACATGGCAAACCGTGCAGACATCCGGACCGAATGCATCCCTGCCTGGAAAGCCATGGCGTGGTAGTAAGTGAGATCGTAGAGAAACAGCAGATGGAGTATAATCTGGGCGGAAATACGATACTCTGGTTTTCCATGGTGCTTTTTAAATAAAATATCAGAGAATAAACAAGACCTCTCCGGCGTACATTTATAATGAGCGCCAGGGAGGTTTTTGTTATGAAAAAGATGGGACAATGGAAAGAAAATCTTGTTACCTCGCTGGAAATACCGAGAGATCTGGCAATGAAAGAAACGGTGTTTACTGTTACAGGAAAACATCAGGCAGTAGTCTGCAACTATCGAAGTGTTTTGCGGTATGAGAAAGAAGAAATAATATTACTGACTTTTCAGGGGAAACTTCGAATACAGGGAAAAAGACTGAAGATTCCGATGTATACACCTGAAGAAATGTATATTGAAGGTGTGATCACGGAGATTATCCTGGAAGGTTAGGAGGAGATTATGAAAAAGTATGCCGGGTTTCGAAATGGATACGTTCGTGTGAGGATATATGGGGAACAGACAGAACGTTTTCTGAATCTGTGCAGAGCTCGTGAAATTCGAATCAGTGATCTCAGAAGAGAATCAGAACTGAGTCTGACAGGATGTCTGCAGATCAGAGATTTTTTCAGACTCGCTCCAATACATAGAAAAACAAAAGTAAAAATTCATATTCTGGAAAAGCATGGACTTCCTTTCTTTTTTTACCGAAGTAAAAAGAGAAAGGCTTTTTTTCTTGGATTACTTTTATGTGCAGGACTGCTTTTGTTCCTGTCCGGACGGTTGTGGGAAATTGATGTAGAGGGAAATGTCAGAAACAGCACACCTGAGATACTGGATTTTCTGGAACAAAAAGGAATCAGGCATGGAATGGCAAAAGGAAGGCTCAGCTGCAGTGAGATTGCAGCTGAGATCCGTAAAAAATATCCGGATATTACGTGGGTATCAGCAAAACTGGAGGGAACCAGACTGCTCCTTACAGTCAGAGAAGGGATATTTATACAGACTACAGAAGAAAAGGACAAATCTGCCTGTGATATTATGGCAGAACGCGATGGTGAGATCATAAAAATGATAACCAGAAGCGGACTGCCCCGGAAAAAGGTTGGGGATTTATGTAAAAAAGGTGAAATCCTGGTATCGGGAATACTGGAATTAAAGGATGACAGTCAGGAGGTTGTAAAGTATGAAGCGGTTCATGCAGATGCAGATATTTATATAAAAAGACAGAAGGCATATTATCATGAGATTCCAATGATCTATGAGACATATGAATGGACCGGTAAAAAGAAAAAGGGTATCTATCTGAAAGCAGGCAGATTTTATTTGGAAATTGCAGACAGGACAAAAAATGGCTGGTATCAGATTGCAGAAGAACAGAAAATGTATCTGACTAAAAGTTTTCAGCTGCCGTGCTCAATAGGGTATATTACCCAAAACCAGTACAGAAAGATAAAAAAAGAGTATACAAGGGAAGAAGTAAAAAAACTTGCATGGCATACTTTGCAGAGGTACGAAGAAAAATTAATGCAAAAAGGGGTTCAAATATCTGCAAATAATGTTAAAATAGAAATTGACCACAAGACCTGTGTAAGCAAAGGTTTTTTGGAAATTATAGAAAAAATCGGAGAGGAGACTCCTGTAGAAATACCGGAGCAGCCTGCAGAAAGGACAACAGAGGATGGCTAACAGCATTATCGAGCTATATACGCAGGTGCCTGCAGATCTGGAGGGAAATGTGTTCGGTCAGTTTGACGAACACCTGAAGCTGATTGAACGGACGTTAAATGTAACACTGATATCCAGAGATGGCATGCTGAAGATCCTGGGTACCGAACAGAGTGCAACTCAGGCAAAAAAACTGATAGAGGAACTGGTGACGCTTGCAGGAAGAGGCAATACTATAACACGGCAGAACGTAAGTTATGCACTGTCTCTTGCCATGGAGGAACGAAATCAGGTACTCACGGAAATAGATAAAGATTTTATCTGTAATACGATACAGGGAAGACCAATCAAACCCAAAACATTAGGACAGCAGGAATATGTAGAACAGATCCGAAAGAAAATGATCGTATTTGGAATCGGACCTGCAGGCACCGGTAAGACTTACCTTGCTATGGCAATGGCAGTTACCGCATTTCGAAATGAAGAAGTCAGCCGTATCATTCTGACCAGACCGGCGATCGAAGCAGGGGAGAAACTTGGATTCCTTCCGGGTGATCTTCAGAGTAAAGTAGATCCGTATCTGCGCCCATTGTATGATGCATTATATCAGATCATGGGAGCTGACAGTTTCGCAAAAAATATGGAACGAGGGCTGATCGAAGTGGCTCCGCTTGCTTATATGCGAGGACGTACACTGGATAATGCATTTATTATTCTGGATGAGGCACAGAATACAACACCGGCACAGATGAAGATGTTTCTGACCCGTATTGGTTTTGGCTCCAAAGTGGTTGTTACCGGTGATGCGTCTCAGAAAGACCTTCCGAGAGATGCAGTATCTGGTCTTGATGTGGCGGCAAAGGTCCTTAAGAAGATAGATGATATTGGATTTTGCCAGCTTACCAGCAAAGACGTTGTACGTCATCCGCTGGTACAGCAGATCGTACAGGCATATGAAAATTACGAAAAGAAACAGAAACCGTCCAGAAGTACCGGTGGTACAAGGACAGTCCGGAGGAAAAAGAATGACCATACAGATTGATTATGAAGCAGAACGTAAACTGGATATTGATTATGAAAAACTGGCATCAGAAGTCGCTGAGCATATTCTTGAGACAGAGAACTGTCCTTATGATGTCTGCGTAAATCTTGTGATTACTGACAACGAAGAAATCAAACGGGTAAATACGGAATTTCGCTCAATCGGGGCACCGACAGATGTACTTTCTTTCCCGATGATCCCGTTTAAGACACCGGCAGATTATTCAGTGATCGAGGGCGATGACAGCTATTTTGATCTTGATACAGATGAACTGATCCTTGGGGACGTTATGATCTCTGTAGATAAGGTCTATGCGCAGGCAGAAGAATATGGACACAGCACAGAGCGGGAATTCAGTTTCCTGTTTGCACACAGTATGCTGCATCTGCTCGGCTATGATCATATGGAACCGGATGAGGCAGCGGTAATGGAGGCCAAGCAGGCAAAGGCACTGGAGGATCTGGGAATTACCAGGTGATGATCACCATCTGAAAGGAGAACATCTATGAAGAAGAAATTTCTGGCAGCAGTTATGGCATTGGTTATGATAGGAACGACACCTGTTGGTGTATTTGCTGATACTATGGTGAAAAGCTACCTTACAGGACTGGATGTTCCCGAATCGGAAGGCCGGGTCCGCCCGGTAGCGGTTATGCTGAATAATATTAAGCAGGGATGCCCACAGAGTGGGATCGCGAATGCCGGTGTTGTGTATGAGGCACCTGTAGAGGGCGATATCACAAGACTGATGGGAATTTTTGAGGATTATAAAGATCTGGAACGGATTGGTTCCGTCAGAAGCTGCAGAGATTATTATATCTTTTATGCGAATGAATTTGATGCAATTTATGCGCATTATGGACAGTCTGCTTTTGCACTTCCATATTTTAAACAGCATCTGATCGACAATCTGAATGGCGTGAAACTGGGAAAAATCTGTTATTTCAGGAGTACTGACCGTAAGGCTCCGCACAATGCTTATACAACATATGACCTGCTTCAGCAGGGTATAGACAAGATGGGATACCGCAGAGAATACAAAGAAGATTATGATGGACACTATGTGTTTGTACCTGATGGAACTGAAAACACACTTCCGCAGGGTACATCCGCACAGGAGATACATTTTGATAATTTTACAGTGAATCATCCATGGTTTGTTTATGATGAAAATACAAAAAAATACAGCCGTTTCCAGTATGGTGCGGCACAGATCGATGATCTTACCGGAGAGCAACTGACCTGTGACAATATCCTGATTCAGTACTCTTATGTGACTACGTATGAGGGAACAAGCTATAAGGATATTGAGACGATTACCGATCGTGACGGAAATTCCGGTGGACGAGGCAAATATATCACAAGAGGGAAAGCAATCGATGTCACCTGGCAGAAAGATTCCCCATGGGGTGTGACTCATTATATTACAGATGATAATCAGGAAGTTCAGCTGAATCCGGGAACGACCTGGGTGGAGATCGTACAGGATGACAGAGTGGATGATATCAGCTATCAATAGAGAACAGAGACTGTTTACAGGTGATGACCTGAAACAGATCGCAGAAGAAATTACTGGAGAATAAATACCATGAATTATCGTGAGTTACTGAAAGACAAAAAACGTGTTGTGATCAAAGTTGGTTCTTCCTCTTTGATCCACAAGGAAACAAATAAACTGGATCTTCGTAAACTGGAAGTGCTTGTAAGGGAACTGAGTGATCTTCATAACCAGGGCAAAGATGTTGTCCTGGTTACTTCAGGTGCAGTGGCAGTTGGTGCATCTGCATTTGGCATGCATGAGAAGCCGACAGAACTTAAGAAAAAACAGGCATGCTCCGCAGTTGGACAGGCGCGTCTGATGATGATCTATCAGAAACTTTTTTCAGAGTACAACCAGATGGCGGCGCAGATTCTGATGACAAAGAATACGATGGTCAATAACCTGAACCGCAGAAATGCACGGAATACATTTGAAGAGTTGCTGGAGCTCGGGGCAATTCCGGTTGTTAATGAAAATGACTCCATTTCAAGCTACGAGCTGGAGATGCTGGAATCCTTTGGTGATAATGACACATTGTCAGCAGTTATCGCGGGATTGATCGGGGCGGATCTTCTGATCCTGCTTTCTGATATCGACGGACTTTTTACCGATGACCCGAATACGAATCCGAATGCAGAATTCATTGATACTGTCGAAGTATTGGATGAGAAATTGCTGAGTATGGGAAAAGGACCGAAGAGCAAGGTCGGAACCGGGGGAATGGCTACAAAACTGACTGCTGCCGAGATAGCAACGGCTGCAGGTGCGGATATGGTGATCGCGAATGGCCGGGATTTTCATGTGATCCACAAGATCATGGAAGGCAGAAAATATGGTACCTTATTTGCAGGAAACAAAAAAGAAGAGTTTTTCCTGATTGATTATATAGAAAAACTTCTCTAGGAGGAAATTATTATGATGGATAATGTGAAGATAGACCGAATCAATACTCTGGCACATAAAGCGAAGAGTGTCGGTCTTACAGAAGAAGAAAAGAAAGAACAGGCAGAACTTCGACAGGAATATCTGGCTGCCGTGCGTAAAAATCTCAGGGCACAGTTAAATAATATTGATATTCAGGAAAAAGATGGTTCGGTTGTGAACCTTGGTGAAAAGTATGGAAGAAAAAAAGGTAATTAGAAAAAAGGTTTTTGCAGCGCGAAAAGCACACACCGATCAGCAGATCGATGACTGGAGCAGAAAAATTGCTGAAACAGTTACGGCACTTCCGGAATACAGCAACAGCCGGAGAATTCTTGCTTATGCGGATTATAATCACGAAGTTATGACAAAGTATATTATAGAAGCGGCATGGAATGATGGCAAAGAAGTTGCGGTTCCTAAAGTAGTTGGACAGGATATGGTATTTTATAAACTGACAGATTTTGCACAGCTTGAAAAGGGATATTTTGGTATTCCGGAGCCGGCAAGAGGTGAGATCGTTCAGTGGGAAGAGGCTCTGATGATCATGCCGGGAGTCGCGTTTGACAGGCAGAATCACAGAGTTGGTTATGGCGGCGGTTTTTATGACCGCTTTCTGGAAAAACATCCATATATCACAAGGGTTGCAGTTGCATTTGAATTTCAGATGATGTCAGAGGTACCGGTGGAGCCTACAGACATTTCACCGGAGATCATTGTTACAGAAAAAGAAATTTATAAATAAGCATTTTTTTAGGTTTTATTATTTAAAGGGACAGGAAATGTCCCGGGGAGGTTATGCTATGAATGAAATGCTGTTAGAGCTTGGACAGAATGCAAAAGAAGCAGAAAATATGCTGCGGACCATAACCACAAACAAAAAGAACCAGGTGCTTGCGGCAGTTGCGGAACATCTTGTGGAATGTACAGATGAGCTGATCAAAGCCAATTCTGTTGATGTGGAGAATGGAAAAAAGAACAATATGCCGGAAGGACTGGTAGACAGACTTCTTCTTACACCGGAAAGAATTCAGGGAATGGCAGAAGGTCTACAGCAGCTGGTAGCGCTGGAGGATCCGATCGGTGAGGTAACCGGGATGAAAAAACGTCCGAATGGACTGCTCATCGGACAGAAACGGGTACCGCTTGGCGTGATCGGAATCATTTATGAAGCACGTCCGAATGTAACGGCGGATGCTTTTGGCCTTTGCTTTAAGACCGGAAATGTAGTGATCTTGAAGGGTGGCAGTGATGCAATCCATTCAAACGAAGCTATCGTGAAGTGTATTCGGGAAACCCTGAAAGCCAATGACATAACAGAGAACGCAATTCAGCTGATCCAGGATACTTCTCGTGAGACTGCTGCAGAATTTATGAAAATGAATGAATATGTGGATGTGCTGATTCCACGAGGTGGCAAGGGACTGATCAAAGCAGTTGTTAATCAGAGTACGATTCCGGTCATCGAGACCGGCACAGGAAACTGCCATATATATGTAGATGAGAGTGCTGATCTGAATATGGCGGTTGATATTATTATGAATGCCAAGACACAGAGAGTTGGAGTTTGCAATGCCTGCGAATCACTTCTGGTAAATGCGAATATCAAAGATGTATTGCTGCCGGTTCTTGCAAACCGTCTGAAAGAAAAGCATGTACAGATGCGCGCAGATAAAGAAGCCATGACGCTGATGCCGGGGGCTGTTGCAGCCACAGAGGAAGACTGGGGAACGGAATATCTGGATTACATATTATCGATCAAAGTAGTGTATTCTGTAGACGAGGCTATTGCACATATCAACCGGTACAATACAGGACATTCTGAGGCAATCATCACCAATGATTATACCAATGCCCAGAAATTCCTGGATGAAGTGGATGCAGCGGCGGTATATGTCAATGCTTCTACCAGATTTACCGATGGATTTGAATTCGGATATGGGGCAGAGATCGGTATCAGTACCCAGAAACTTCACGCCAGAGGACCGATGGGACTGCTTGCACTGACAACTACCAAATATATCATCTATGGAAATGGACAGATCCGTCAGTAACAGGGAATGGCAGATCGATATTTGTCGATAAGCTTTGCACAGAACACGCGATGTGTGATTTGACAATCACTGGATGCGTGTGTATAATAATTTACAGTTTAGACATGTAAACTTTTGGGCTTTATAAGAAATTATTTCGTAATGATCCAATAAAGCAAAAAGTTTTAAATACATGCCGAGGGTAAGATTTACATACTCACCATGGGAGGATTTAAATTGAGACGAAAACAGTTATATGCGATTATTTTAGCAGGAGCACTTGCAGCAAGCAGTGCACCGGCGGCTGTATTTGCTGCAGAAGGAGATGTGGCAGCTACAGCGGAGACATCAGAAGAAAATCCGGTTGATGGAGAGACTGCAGCAGCTACAGAAGCACCGGCAGAAGAAACACCGGCAGATACTACAGCAGCTACAGAGGCACCGGCAGAACAGGCACCGGCGCAGGAAGCTGCAGCGGCTACAGAGGCACCGGCTCAGGAAGCAGCACCGGCAGAGCAGACACAGCAGACTACAGAAGAGACACCGGCTGTACAGGAAACACCTGCGGCAGAGACTAGTGAAACAACAGAAACCGAAGGCGAAACAGAAGAGCTTGCTCCAGGTGAGACAACAGATCAGACAGCAATCTCGATTACACTGAAAGCTACAGAAGAAGGTCAGGAAGATAAGGTAAGATATTTTGATACTCTTCAGCATGCAATTGATGCAGCACCGGAGTATAACGCTGAAACAAATAGAGGTGCTACAGTAATCGAAGTATCTGGACAGATTGAACTTGAGAATACGGTAACTGTGAAGGCAAATAAAAAAGTATGTATCAGAGCCACTAATGCGGTAACAATTAGCAGAAAAGCAGGAACACTTACTGCTGATATGTTCCAGGTATCCGGTGAGAATGCTGAACTTCAGTTTGATGTGAAAGAAGGCGCTGAAAATGCTTCACTCACAGTTTCAGGTTCTCTTGATGAAGCCAACACACAGGTAGTGGATGGCTCAATTGTAAAAGTTAGCGAAAAAGGTGCATTTGGTATTGGCACAGGGGTCACACTGAAAGATAATAATACGAGTGCAGATGGTGGAGCAATCACCAATAAAGACGGTAATGTTGTACTGTATGGTGGTACAATTACAGGAAATACCGGTGTTAAAGGTGGCGGTATTTACACCAATACAAGCATTAATGTACAGGGTACTGTAGTTGTTAATGAAAACAAAAGAGGCACAGAAGTATCCAATATCTGTCTGGATGGTGCAACAACAATGATCAATGTAACAGATGTTCTCACAGGATCAGATATTTCATTTGCTCATCTTAATGAAGCGGATGCATTAACGGTTGTTAAAGCAGGGGTTAACAGTGCGGGTACTGCACTTACAGCAGATAACTTTAAAACGGTGATTGATGCAAATGATGAGTCAAATAGCCAGATAAAATATGAAAACAAAGACGCATATACTTTGAATCTGGCTGCAGATAATCTTTCTGCAGTTCTGAAAAAAACAGAACCAGTAGATCCGAATCCAAATCCGAACCCTAATCCAGACCCAGACTCCAAACCAGATGATGGAAAAGATGATACTAAAAAGGAATCTGACAGTTTCAAAAGTGAATACAAAATAACAAAATGGGTTGATTACTCTTCTTTAAAGATGCAGGTTGTCTCAAATAAAAACTGTACTGCGTATTTTACATTAAGAAAGAAAAATAACACTGTATCTGCAGTTAATACAAAAACAGCCAAAAAAGTTACTTTAACAGCAGGCAAGGCGCAGCCTTTAAATATGACTTTACCAGGTGACAGCGAGTATATGCTGGTTGGTTATTATGTATTTTCTGATGGCAGCTCCAAACTGGAAAGTTATATCATTACAGGCCGCCCGGAAAAAGTAAGAGACCCTGAAAAACATACAGTCGATGAATGTACGGTAACAGGCCTGGAGAGCCCATTAAAATTCTATCCAAAAATGTTTTATGAATTTTCTGCTACAGGAGCAGGTCAGAACAGTGATAAGACACCAGTAACTGGAGACGAAAAATACGTTCCGTTATATTGGAGTACACATAAGAATCCTACATCTAAACAGCAGAATAAAGAATGGAAGATTGGCTCGGCTAAAGGTATCAGCGAGGCTGGAACTTATACCATGTATGTCTTTTTCCAGAAATATACTTATAAATCAGATAAATGGGTAGAAGGAAAAATTGAGTCTAAGGCGGTACAGTTCCAGGCTGCTGAAATTACAAAAGATGAGTGGGAAAATTACGAAACAGAAAATAATATCACCCCGGTACCATATAATGGAGATGACACCGGCTCCGGTGATGATGCAGATGCAGAACTGACAGCAACTGCTGAGGCATCTGAGAAAGATGCAGGTTCCAAGTCAAAATCTGCTGTATCTACAGCCGATGAATCACCGATCGGAACAATGTCTGCACTGGCAGCACTCTCCTTACTGGCAGGCGGATATATCGTTGTTCGCAAACGTAAAAAAGAAGAACAGTAATTTAACTCTGATTAAATACAAAAAGATTTGAGAGACAGGTCATTTTGGCCTGTCTCTTTTCATATAATAGTACAGGAACCCGTAAAATGATTTTTATTTATACATGCAGAGGGAAAGATGATGATCAATACGGACAAGACATTCTGTACATATGAGAATATTTATTATGAAATGTGGGAAATAGCAGGGCGGTATACAGAAATCGCGCAGTTTCGGGTAATTGGCCAAAGTCATGATGACAGGATGATTCCAATGGTGCAGATTGGAAAAGGTGCGGAGACTGTTTTCTGTATTGCAGGTTTAAGTGGACGGGATCGATGTATGCCGGTATATCTTATGCATATGCTGAAAGAATATGTCAAAGCATGGGAATGCCGATGGAAACTGGAGAATCTGTACGATCTTCGGGTATTACTGGAAGACTGGAAAATCTGTTTTATTCCACTTTTGAATCCGGATGGATATGAAATTTATGAGAAAGATTTCTATGCGATCCGGAATCCGATTTATCGACAGATGCTGAGAATGCAGGAGATTCCATGCAAAGAATTTATCTGTAACAGCAGAGGGGTAAATCTGCGAAAAAATTTCCCGACACAGTACTACAGAAGAAAACAAATTCACAGTCAGCCGGCGAGTGAAAATGAAACAAAAGCACTTATAAAAGTTTTTCAGGAAAATACAGGAAGAGGACTTTTGTCCTTTGGCTACTCTGAGAGACAAATTGTTTATTTCAGACAATCGCAGTCATTTGCTGCAAATCAAAAAAGTTATCGCCTTGCAAGACATTTGCAAAAACAGGCAGGACTGAATGCAGATAAAGCAAAATATCATCTGGACGATGTAGAACCAACAGGAAAACGAGGGTATGGTTCTCCGGAACAGTTTTATGCAGAAATATGCAGACAGCCAGCGTTCAGAATTGAGATACCACGCAGAAGCGGAGAAAATGAGATGGTTCCTGATCCGGCAGAATATGAGGAATTACATACACTACCGCTGGAATATCTTTTTTCACTCTGATTTTTCAGGAATATATTCTGGACGGCATTATAACGCTTGCGTTGGACAAAAAATTCCTGTATATTAAAGAATAGTGCTTAAAAAAGAAATTGGTAGTGATTAATATGTTTATAAAACAAAGGAGTTATACAAAATGACAAACGAATCCTTTAAAGGACAGAATACGAGTGCAGAAGAAACGCTGCGTCAGCGTTCATTTATAGAGCTTGCACAGGCACTGACGGCGCAGAAATCCAATACTCTTGGACGTCCAATGACATACTGTCTGACAACATTTGGATGTCAGATGAATGAAAAACAGTCAGAAGCAGTGGCCGGTATCATGGATGAGATCGGGTATCACAGACAGGACAATGAAGAAGCAGATGTTGTGATCTATAATACATGTACTGTTCGTGAAAACGCGAACCTGAAGGTATACGGAAGACTGGGACACCTGCACAGTCTGAAGGATCACAATCCGGATATGAAGATCATTCTTTTTGGATGTATGATGCAGGAACAGCATGTAGTAGATAAGATTAAGAAATCCTATCCATTTGTCAATCTGGTATTTGGAACACATAATATTTTTAAATATGCGGAACTTTTTTATGAGATGCTCCAGTCTGAGCAGCAGATCGTAGATATCTGGGAAGGAACCGATCAGATCGTGGAAGATCTTCCGACAGAAAGAAATTATACATTTAAATCAGGCGTCAATATTATGTTTGGCTGCAACAATTTCTGCAGTTACTGTATTGTCCCATATGTACGTGGACGTGAGCGAAGCCGTGAGCCGGAGGCAATCGTAAAAGAAGTAAAACGTTTGGTTGCAGACGGAGTATCTGAGGTTATGCTTCTGGGACAGAACGTAAACTCCTATGGAAAGACACTGGAACATCCGGTTACATTTGCTCAGCTGCTGGAAATGCTGGAAGATGTGGAAGGGCTGAAGCGTATTCGTTTTATGACTTCACACCCGAAGGATCTTTCGGATGAACTGATCGAAACAATGGCAAAGAGTAAAAAAATCTGTCATCATCTGCATTTGCCATTGCAGTCAGGAAGCAGCCGTATCCTTAAAGCTATGAATAGACGCTATGATAAAGAAAAATATCTGAATCTGGTCGATAAGATCCGTACAGCGATTCCGGATATTTCTCTGACAACAGATATCATTGTCGGGTTCCCGGGAGAGACAGAAGAGGATTTTGAAGAAACTCTGGATGTTGTATCTAAATGTGGCTATGACACGGCATTTACATTTTTATATTCCAGAAGAAGCGGAACACCTGCTGCCGAAATGGAACAGATACCGCAGGATGTTGCAAAGGAACGTTTTAACCGCCTGCTTGCGCTGGTACAGCAGGAGGGACGTATTCGCTCTTCCAGATTTGAAGGTTCTGTGCAGGAAGTTCTGGTAGAAGAAGAGAGCAGGGAAAAAGGAATATTTACAGGAAGAACAGAATATAATCTTCTTGTACATTTCCCGGGAACAGCAGATCTTCTTGGAAAATATGTAAAGGTAAGCCTGGATGAATGCCATGGATTTTATTACATGGGATCTCTGGTGGAAGAATAATCGACATGACAGATTGTGGATATGGCAACGGAGAAACCGTAAAAATGGATAAATTTGACAGGTTGTAATGTTTTGTGGTATTGTTACGAAGAAGTGGTACAACAAACAGTAGTTGTAATTGTTTACAGGAGGAAAATATTATGAGAAAAAAGAGTGTAAAAACAACAGCTAAATCAACAGAAGCAATCACAGAGACAGCAGCAAAAGTAAAAGAAACTGTAAAAGCAGCAGCAAAAAAGGTAGAGGAGTCTGCACCGGCTGAAAAAACAGCAGAAGTTGTGAAAGAAGTAGTTAACAAAGCTCCGGAAGCAGTTCAGAAGGCAGAGAAAACTGTAAAAACTGCAACCAAGACTGCGACAAAAGCAGTACGTAAAGCTGCTGGTGCAAGAGTAAAAGAAGTATCTCTTGAAATTTTCGAAACGAATGTATCTCTGAAAGATGTAGAGAAAGCAGTTAAGAAAGATGTTGCAGAAAAAGGACTGACAGGTGATATCTGTATTTATATCAATGCAGAAAGAAGAGCTGCATATTATACAGTAAATCAGGAAGGTTCTGACGAATATAAAGTAGATCTTGGTAACTTATAATCCATGAAATTATACCTTGCACCGCTGGAAGGAATCACCAGTTATATTTATCGAAAAGCACTGTATCAGTGTTTTGATGGATTTGATAAATATTTTATTCCATTTATCAGAGCAAAACAGAACCTGAATTTCAGCGGGAGAGAAAAGAAAGACATTTCTCCGGAAAATAATTCCGGGATGTATGCAGTCCCTCAGATATTGACCCGAAATGCAGATGATTTTCTACGTACAGCGAATCAACTGAAAGAGTATGGATATCAGGAAGTGAATCTGAATCTTGGGTGTCCATCCAAAACAGTAGTGACAAAGGGCTGCGGAGCAGGATTTTTGGCCAGACCGGAGGAACTGGAACAGTTTCTGGACAGGATTTTCAGCAAAACAGATATGAAGATCTCGGTGAAGACTCGTCTGGGGATGGAGAATGCAGAGGAATTTCCAAGGCTGATGGAAATTTACAATCGTTTTCCCATGGAAGAACTGATCATTCATCCGAGAGTACAGAAGGATTTTTACAAAAATACTCCGAATCTGGAGATATTTGGTGAAGCACTTTCCATCAGCAAAAACTCTGTATGTTATAATGGAGATATTTTTTCGGCAGATGATTTTAAAAGAATCCATGCTCAATTTCCGAATGTAGAATGCTTTATGATGGGAAGAGGTGTTCTTGCAGATCCGTCACTTGCCCGTGAAATCAGGGGTGGAAAGGCGGCAGATCAGTCAGATATCCGTAGATTTCATGATCTTCTGTATCATACATACCGTGAGGAAGTGTCTGGGGATAGAAATGTTCTTTTCAAAATGAAAGAAATCTGGTTTTATCTGGCACCAATGTTTGCGGACAGTAAGAAATATGCCAAAAAGATTAAAAAAAGCGAGAGATGTGTGGTATATGAGAGTGCAGTAAATGAACTGTTTGCAAATTGCAGATTTACAGGAACACAGAGTAAGTAAATGGAATCACAGCGATATAAGAAAAAGAAATTTTATAAAAAAGAAAGGCTTTGAGTATTTTGTTTATGTACTCATTGCCTTTCTTTTTGCTTTTTAATAATTGCTGTCTTCAGTGGCAATATCAAAAGGGGCAGTGTCTGTGGTGTCAGAAGTATCGCTGCCGCTGGTATCGGTAGAAGAATCCCCACTATCCTGCGAGGAATCATCATAACTGTTATCAGTTGAGGTGTCTTCAGATCCGTCATCAGATGGATAATCGATCTGATCTGAAGAATCATAACCGCCCTGATCGGAAGAGCCTTCATCTGCAACGTCACCATCGCTGGTGTCACCGGAATAATCAGTTCCAGGATCATAAGTAGCCTGATCGGAGGAAGCCGAGCTGTCGGAAGAATCGGAGCTGTCGGAAGAATCGGAACTATCGTCATAGTTACTGTCTTCTGTATAGATGTTAAATCCGGCATCTTCATCCTGGCTGGAACGAAGAGCCTCTGCTTCGGCAGCTGTCTCTGGCGCCTCTTTAACGGTAGCCTTTGCCCTGGCAGCAACAGCAGCATCTTTTGGGACAACTGCATAGACTGCAAACATGGCACAGGAAAAGACAAGTGCCATGAGTGCGATATGAATTTCGTCTCTGTATTTCATAGAAATTACCTCTTTTATGTGTTGTGATCATTTTTTATAAGTATAGCATGAGTTTCGACTTTTTTGTAAAGAAAATTCTACCAGAGGAGGAATTTTCTCAAAATCTCGGAATACGTCGTCTTGCATCAAAACTTTAAACATGCTATTATAATTAATTGACTATGACTGATAATAGAGTGAACAGTAGAGGAGAATTATAAAACGATGGCAATGTCACCGATGATGTGGCAGTGAAATTTCAGTATCTACGGAAACACGCATAAATACAGGAAATATGCGGTTTAACGACTCATGAACTTCTAACGGTAAATGGTACTCAGTGGTAGGAAATATGCCCAAGCAGTAACAAAAACTGGGTAAAAATGTGGTCATAAAACAACCTAGACATTTTTTTCTGATGATTGCATGGCACTGAGAAACGAATTTGCAATTATCTATTTTTTAAGTAATATGAAGTTAAATTTAATACAACCATTAAAAAAATCTTTTATGCTTCAGACGGAAATAATGTCTGCTTCATAAAAGATTTTTTGTAATAATATTGTAATATTTATCTTCCGCGAGAGGAGAGCGCAGGATGATTATACATGCAAGTATGAGAACCGATATACCTGCATTTTATTCCGAATGGTTTACAAATAGAATCCGTGAAGGGTATGTTCGAGTGAGAAATCCCTATGATCCTTTACAGGTTACAGAATATAGCCTTGATCCTGAAGTCGTTGATTTGATTGTATTCTGTTCAAAAAATCCAGTCCCTATGTTGAAGTATATGGATTTGCTGAAATCTTACAGGACATACTGGTATATCACAATCACTCCATATGAAGCAGACATCGAACCAGGATTATTTAAAACAATTGTAAGTAAAAGAAAAATCAATGAAGCATTTCTGCAGATATCAGAAATTGTAGGAGAAGAGCATATTGGCTGGAGATACGATCCGATTTTTATCGATGACAAATATACTGTCAAGTATCATTTGGAACAGTTTGAGGGCATATCTGCGGCTTTACAAGGGTATACAAAAAATTGCGTGATAAGTTTTCTTGATTTATACCAGAAAGTAAAAAGGAATTTTCCAGAAGTGAAAATGGTATCCAAAGAGCAGAGAAAATATCTTGGGGAACGTATGACACGTATTGCCACAGAGCACAAAATGATTTTGCGGCCTTGTGGGGAGGGAACGGAACTTGCTGCATTTGGAGCAGACTGTAATGGCTGTATGACACAGCAGATTTATGAAAATGCCATTCATATGTCACTTGACATGCCGAAAAAACAATTCCTTAGAAAAGAGTGTGCATGTTATTTGGGAAATGATATTGGTGCTTATAATAGTTGTCCGCATATGTGCAAGTATTGTTATGCAAATTATGATGAAAAAAGTGTGCGCCTTAATCGTATAAATCATAATCCGAAATCAGCATTTTTGATAGGTGATGATATGCCAAATGACAAGGTTCATAAAGCAGTGCAGAAAAGCTGGATAAATGGACAGATTAGTTTGAATGGGTTCTTTATATGAAAATAAATTAGAGCTGGCTTATTGAAAGAGAATGTGATAAGATTAAGAAAGAACATACATTCGAAAAATGGGGCGGTGTAGTAAATTGAGAAAAAGTGAAAAACTAAAGAAAATTCAATTATTGCTGAATCAGAAAAATCTGTATGAGGACCAGTATGAGAGATTATTAGCTGCAACAGGAGACTGGAAAAGCAATTATACGGACTATCTGATCACAGAACCGATTGATTTGGTGGAAGAATTGAAACGTGTTCCGGAAGCTGATTATGAGCTCTGTACGGCATTGCTTACAATGCTTGTAAAGGAAGAAATTCCTGAAAATGCCTCTGATAAAACGTTTGTGGATCATAAAGGTCTTCTGATTTTAGAAAGAATGAATGAAATACTAAGTGTAGGAGCGAGAGAAGATGAAAGCGGGAGATACGGCCTATCTTGTGGAATCAAATAGATTTGTTCATGAGGTAGAAATTCTCAGATGTAATGGAGAATTGTATATTGTGTGTTTTAAAGATAACGGCGTCGGATTGTACTTTAAAGCATATCACTTACTTCTTACGTCTTGGAAAACTGTCAAAAGTATTAGTCAGGCTCCAGAGCATAAAGTTTAGAAAAATTCATATGATTGTTGGCATTGAGACTATTGGGAAAAGAATCAAATTGTTTAAAACTGCTGCTATCTATAGGTGAAAATCATAGATAACAGCAGTTTTTTGTGTGATTCCAAAAAAATCTTAAAAAAGTTGCAAAAAAATTTTATTTTTTACAGAAAATGGTACTTTTTTTTATTCTTTCTATACAGAGGGGAAAATAATTGATGAGGAGGATGCTTATTATCTGGAAAATAGTTTTAGTGATTTTGGTAGTATTGGCATGTGTTATTACGGGGTTATATTGCTGTCTGGTCAAGGCGAGTGAGGCAGATGCTGAACTGGAGAGGTTCTATAATGAAAAATATGGAAAGAAAGGTGGAAAGAAATGCCAAAAGGAAGATCAGGCATTATAACAGAGGAATTTAAGGGAAAAGAAAATACGGCATATCATGACGTGGAGAAATTGTTTAAAATTTATCGTTCGGTAAATTGGAAAATGCAGATTAAGATTAATCAGGTCAAAAGACATTTTCAGTTAGAGTATGGAACCGATGTAGATAAATTTTTGGACAGTTTATATCAGGCGGGCATGGATGTAGATACGGATCTTGCAAGTGAAAAGGAACGGGTGGAGTCGATTAATCATTCCAATAAATTTCTAAAACTGATGGATGAGTCCGTTGATCTGATGAGAAAATATCATCCGCAGGGCGAGAGATATTATTGGGTGCTCTATTACAGTTATATGTCGGCTTACAAAGCAGAAAATGTAGAGGAAATCCTTGATAAACTGGAACCACATTGTCCTCAGCTTACACGGGTTCACAGAACTACTTATTTCCGGTGGAGAGATCAGGCATTCGAGGCAGTTGGAAGTATACTTTGGGGCTGTGAAGGTGAATGTGAAAAAATGATGAAGCAGTTTAGCGAAGAGTTTCAGGAAATATGAGGTACAAAAAATTTTTCTGCGATTCTGTTGACACAGAAATTCCGAAAAAATTATATTGAAGCTGAAAAGACGTACAAAAAGACGCATAAAAATTCGGAATTTTGAAAGGAGAACAGATATGGTTATATCAGTTGACACCGGTAATAAGATGATTAAAACAGAACATTATGAATTTAATTCAGGAATAGATGTATTGGATACGATTCCTGGAGAAAACGATGAAGTGATTGAATTTGGTGGAAAATATTACAGGACAACAAACCGAAGGATATCTTACATGGAAGACAAGACAGAAGATGATCGCTATTACATTCTTACATTGATTGCCATTGCAAAAGAATTGGATACGATGAAAAAAGAGGCGGTTTTAGCACCTAATGAGCTGATCGAGATAGAACTTCTGGTAGGATTACCACCGGCACATTACGGAAAGTACCGAAAAAAGTTTCAGCAGTATTTCCAAAGAGATGGCAAAGTGGTTGGCTTTAAGTATGGCGGTACCTCTTATCAGATTTTGATTCATGAGGTGAAAGTGTATGTGCAGGCCTATGCTGCATATTGTGTGCTGGCAGCAAGACGTCATTTGACCGAACTTCCGAAAGTTCTTGTTATTGATATTGGTGGGTTTACGGTGGATTATATGATCCTCCGATACGGAAGATTGGAGAAGGAACACGTTGATTCTCTGGAAAGTGGCGTGATATGTCTGTATGGCAGAATTCGGGCTGCTATACGCCAAAAATACAGCATTGCACTTGATGAAGAAGATATTGATAACATCATTCTTGGAAAAAACACAGGATATATGCAGGAACTTAAAGAACGAGTCCGGGAGGTAACGATTGGATATGTAACGGAATTGCTCGGAATGTTCCGTGAGCTTGGCATTGACTTTCGAACAACACAGACTGTATTCATGGGTGGAGGAGCCATTCTGGTTTCTGAAATTATCAAGGTAGTCTGGGAACGCTTCAAAGGGGAGTATTTTATTATTAATGATCCTAAGGCAAATGCTAAAGGATACAAATTGCAGTTTCAGATAGAAGCTAAAGAACGGGAGGATTAAAAATGGGAAAGAAAGACGAATATCGTTTTAATCTTCGGTTTGATGAAACAGATGAAATGCACAGGCTGGTTGTAAAGTATTTAAATTCCTGTGGGCATAATAAAGCAAAATACATTGTACGGGCATTTTTGGCATATTGGAAAATGTCCGGCAAAAGTTTGCTTTCGTATGTGTTTCCGGAAATAGATGCTGAACAGCTGTTACCAGAAGCAAAGCCAGAAAATGATAAAAAAACAGCAGTTGTAGCAAAAGCAAGTGATGCTGGAAATGATAACGGGACATATATACAGAAAGATCATTCAGAGCAGCAGCTGTTGGAAAAGAGTTTGCAGGAAGATCATTTTGTAAATCTGGAAGGTGATTGTAAAGCAGACGAAGCAGAAGTTCTTCTGATAAAAAATAATTACAAGATGTTTGAAGATCTGGAATAGGAGGTATGTGGGTGCGTAGTAAACAAGTGCAAATTTTAAGCGGTATATGTGGAGTGCAGCTGATTGGTTATGCATGTCGGGCTGCAGGATTTAAAACAGATATTTGGATAGGGTTTGCAGGAAGTGTTTTCCTTATGTTGGATATTGTATATCTGGCAATTCAGGAAAAGGGCAGAAAAAAATGCCCTGAGTGTGATTCTGAGATATCAAAAAAAGTCAGGATATGTCCGGAATGCGGTTATCTTTTTCAGCAGGGACTGTCAGAAGAACAGCTGACGGGATACATTGAACAGGAGCAGGAAAAAGAAATGAGTTCGGAACAAATTGATCGCGCATTTGAAAAAACAGATAATATTGCCGCAGATGAGATAGATTCTTTTGATGGTGATATAAATGATTTTTTACAGGAATAAAAACAGAGAAAATAAGAGAATAGCTTGTAAATATATTCAGATGCATAAAAATTCATATGTGATTGTGAAAATACAGTGAAAAGTAAGAAATAGATTGCGAAAAATAGTATAATTCATAAAGCTGACTTTAAATGATGGATTAGAACCGACTTCCCGGGGTGAAATAATTTACCTTACTAATTAAACCGGGCTCAAAGATTGGAAGGGCATCGGTATTAAAATTAGAAAGGGTATAAATTACTTGATTTGCGTGGGCTGCTGGAGTAATTTTCCGGCAGTCCTGTTTTATGTCTGTATTGCAAGACCACCTCCTTCAGAGATTACTGTATACACTAGATCATTTTGGAGGAATGCGGATATGACAAAAACAGAGAAAGAACTGAAAAAGGAATTTAGTGCTTATGTGAAGACTGCAATTAAGAATACACAAAAGCAGTACTTAATAAAAAAAGGCAAGATTCTGGATAATGAAATAGCCATGGATGATGAAGGAATAGATGAAATCTTACAAAAGCAGACAGAAGACCTGTTTGATAAGATGGATTTAAATGTAGATATGGTTCTGAGTGATGAAATCAATGTAAATTCTTTTCTGGATCAAATCAATGATCCTGTTCTTTATGTTTCTCTGTGTTCGTTGAAGGAACTGCAGCAGAAAGTATTAATGCTCCGTATAGTATATGTAAAATCATTCGATGATATTGGAGGTATTTTGAATATGACAGCAAAACAGGCTGAAAACAGCTATTACAATGCAATCAGAAAAATACGAAAACAGATGGGAGATAACTTTGGATGATTTTGTAGGGGTTTTATGTAGAGCGAGAATGAGCGAAAGGGAAGCTATACAGCTGATTGTAGAAATGTATCGTCCCCTGATGCTTAAATATGCTAATTTGAATACTGGTTTTGATGATGATTTGTACCAGGAATTTGTATGTTGTGTGATTAGTTGTATTTTTAAATTTCCGTTTGAAAAATGGAATGCAGAAAATGATCTGGATTAAGTAATGAGTATTGACACAGTGATAGGATGTGGTTATGATATAAATGTATAACATTTATTTCTGCTGGTTGCGGAAATATATAACTTTTGTTCCGGCTTTTTGCTGGAAGGATAATTTAAACTGAAGTATATTCGGTTATCGAAAAAGCAGAAAGACATTGATTATTTTTATGAATAGTCAGTGTCTTTTTTTGCGTTTTGGAGGAAAGGAGGAATATTTCTGACAAGGTAAATCTCAAAGAAAGGAGGAGCACGAATGAAGACGAAGCCGATGATCATGGCACATGGGAACCTAATTCTTCCATTAACGGTAGGACAAAAAGCAAGATATTGTCAGAATGGTATCTGGAAAACCACAGGAAGAGTACGGCAAATTATTGAACAGACAGAAGACTATGTAAAATTCGAAACAGATTCAGTACGGTATTGTATTGATCACTATGGAAGAGAAGCCAATGTTCTAGCATTGGTGGCATGACAAAGGAGCATATAATCCTGGATCAAAAAAGTATTGGCGTCAGTCAGTACTTTTTTGGTCTCTCTGAAAGAAAAAATGGTATCAGATATGAGGATGAACTGGAGAAATGTGGAATTCCAACCAAAACATGGAAACAAGCAGGCCAGATGGAATTGCAGGATTAGCGGAAAATAAAGTAGAAGAGAAGAAATGCTCCTGATTGCAGATTAAATAAGTGCACTACAGAATTAGGTATGCAAATACGAATAAAAGAAGTATAATATAATCAATAGTTTTTGGAACTGTGATCCAGAAACTATTGATTTTTGTGTTTAATGGGAATCAAGATCATCAAAAAATTCATCATAAGAACAGTTATAGATCTTTTTTAATTCCATAAGGACGCTGATTCGGATATTTAATTCACCGTTTTCATATTTGGCATAAGTAGAGCGACCAATGTCGCAATTTCTGCACTGTAATTCTGCACAGAGCTTTTCTTGGGATAATCCAAATTTTTCGCGAAGACGGCGAAGATTTTTACCAATATATACGTCACATTTTAATTTTTGCTCCATAAAAGTCATCCTCCATTGACCAGTATAGGTGTCAAATGCTGATGTTATTGTATGAAAAAACGCGATATAATATTGTCCGCTATACTGATCAAGAATGAGAAAAAATGATATAGTAATTGAGTTGGTATTAGGGTGTGAAAGAGGAGGAAGAATGAAACGTAAAGCGTTGTATCTTGATGATTCGGAAAAAGAGTTAGATGCACTACTTGAGAATGAAGATTTTTGGAAACCAGGTAAATCAGAGTGGGACAGTGAGATCCTGGATATTACGAATAAACAAAGGGAACTGGAAGAATCGCAATATGTAAAATCGAGGAGTAATGAAGCTTATTGTTACCTGCTTTCGGAATTGTATCCTATGGCTGAGAAGGTAGCATATGCACAGGGCTGGGATATGATTTTGAACATTGATGAAGAAGAGCATACTGCAACATTGGGATGTTGTGGACGGTTTCTTATAAAAACTGAAGGGGACGATGGAACACTCGAAAATTTTCTTTCACAGGCGATGGAATTTTCAGAACAATGTTTTTTTTCTGCACACAATGATCTTATAAAAATTAATTTTATTTTTAATCTGTATGAAAAAGAAAAAATAGCGGATCATTCAAAAGAAATCGAAGCATTGAAGAAACAGCTTGAAGATAATCAAGAAAAGGTGAGGGAATATTTGTTGGAAGAAATGGTTGATGAATACAGGAAATAATGGATGCGACAGTATTGCATCTGTATTGCAACAGCACTGATATTGACATCTGATTTTAGAATTTATACAATGTTAGCGTAAAGTTCTGTGCATGCGTATCATGCATGGAGAGCCATAGAATTTTATATTAAAGACAGCTGTTTTTATAACGGCTGTCTTTTTTTGCCCGAAAACTTGATCCTTGAAGTGTGACTTCGGAGCCTATCAGGAAAGGGGGATTTTTATGGCAGGAAAATTAAAAAAAGAAAAACAGAAGGTTTATCTGTCACCGGGAAATCTGAAAAGAAAGATGATTCCCCGTATTTTCTTTATGTCGTATCTGGGAATTAATGTAATTGCACTGACAGGCATTCCGGTTTATGCGTCAGATATCTTTGCAACAGCAAAAAATGCAATGCAGACAGTATATACAGATGTGGCCGGTATTGCTACTGTAGCAGCGGTGGTATGTGCTGCGGTGTGCCTGTTTTTAATGAATTTTTCCAAATCGGGCAGAACCGTGGATGAGTCAAGATCCTGGCTGAAACGTATTGTTGTATGCTGGGCTGCACTTATGACCCTGGGTGCCATTGTAACATATTTGGAAAAAATTATTCCGAAAAGTATGTTTACGGGCTGATGTATGATTTCTTACCGGTGCTCTCCCGGTTTTTGAAAGGAGGGTATCTCTTATGGATATGAATAAAACATGAGCTGGCTTTTGGAGCTGTTGGTAGATGCCATTCGCGAAATGTGCAGTCAGTTTATCGTGGATATGATGGAACTGATCACAAATATGTTTACAGAACTTCTGTCCTGTAATCTTTCATTATTTGAAGAATTGTTTTCAGTAGTGGGGAGCCTATACAAAAATGTGATTGTTCCTACAGGAATTGCAATCCTCTTGATGATTCTTGTATGGCAGCTTTTTAAGTCCATGTTTGGTGGAAAAGCAGGGGTAAATGCAGAAGAACCAATAGAACTTATCTGTCGGTCGGCCATTTCTTTATTTCTTCTTGCCGGATCGAAACCATTGGTTGACTACATTTTGAGAATTGCGGGAACGCCATATCAATGGGTTGTAGGAACAAAGGTCAAGGTCGCTAGCTTTTCAGGCTATGTATCAACTCTGGAAGGTGTTACAGATACACTTGGAATCAGCAGCCTTAGCATTTCGGTTTTGATGCTGATCATGCAGTTTGTTGTAGCATGGAACTATTTTAAGATGTTAATGGTCATTGCTGAACGTTATGTATTGCTTGGTGTATTTTCCTACACAGCACCTCTTGCATTTGCAACCGGTGGTTCTAAAGCAACAAATAATATCCTGGCTTCATGGAGCAAGATGTTTGGAGGGCAAGTAGTGCTTGTTATATTAAATGCCTGGTGCATGAAGATGTTTTTATCTGGTTACGGAAATATGATGGCAAGCAGTTATGGGTTTACGAAATTCTTCGCAGCTACACTTTGTCTGGTAGGATTTTGTAAGATCACATTTAAACTTGATTCCTATATGGCATCGCTTGGAGTGAACCTTGGCCGTCCGGCTCCTGGAATGGGAGCAGCAGGAGCAATGCTTGCAGCGAGCAGGATCATCTCTCAGGCAGCAAGGACAGCTTCTGGCTCTGGTGGAACAGGAGATGTCGGTGGAACCAGAACAGATATGGGATCGTCGGATGGAATGACAACCAATTTTACTGGGCCAATCCCAATGACTCCTAATGGTGGAAATGCAATGGATATAAATGATATGACTTCAGATGGAGATTTTGATAAAGAAAGTCCATCTGGTCCAGGAAATCAACAGAATGAAGCGTCGCCAGCAGATAAGACTGTTTTTGAGGAACTTGGCATGGCAATGGGAAGCAGTGATACGGCAGAGATGGATTTCGGATCTGGAGATCATGTAAATGGCAACATAGATTCTATGTCTGCTACATCAGAAACTATGTCTGGAATTAATGCTATGAGTGTGAAAGATGATGCAGAAGCATTTGCGGGAGCTGTTTCAGAGAGTAATTCTGAAGGAGAGACTCTTTTGGACGTTTCCGGAGGTGAACAGGATCTTGCAATTCCGGCTGCGAGCAATGTATCCGCCAACGGATTCAGCGAAAGTGGAAGTGAGCACGGCATTCTTGGAGAGATGGGCGATTATCCGGTTGAAGAGGAAATGAGTGATTTTGATTCAGAAATGGATCTGGAAAGCGGAAGCATTGAAATGACTGGCCAGGAAAGTATGTCCTATGGAAAAACAGGAACAGCGTATAATTCTTCTGTATCTGGTGAGGTTTCGAATGCAGGAGAAGGGCTGGGATCAGAAATAATGTCTGCACTTCAGGGGAATGGGGTATCTTCTGTGAACCAGGAGAAAGGTATCCTGGATGAAGTTGGTACTTCGTCTGTGTTTGGGTTTGATGCTGCACCACGAGCAGGGATGAATTATAATGAAAATTCTATGCCGACAGGAATGGAATCCATGTCTGAAAATGGAATACAGTCAGATGGAATTATGGATACAGGAGAAGATCTGGATGAAGAAACAGATGAGTCCGATTTTTATGCGAAATCGGCAATGGGTATTTTGGTAGATACAGCAGGAAATCCGCTAAAGGCTGAAAACACGAAATTGAGTGATCCTGGTATGCAAAATGAAGATGATATTCAGCCTACAGCTGATGAAACAGGTATGACAGCTGATGGATTTATGAATGTTTCAGGATCCATTCCAACAGGAGATATTTCCTTAAAAAGAAGCAGACCAGATACCCGTAGAATACGTGAAGTTCCAAAATCGAGAGCAGAATTAAAAGAAAAAGGTTCGGACAGACTCAGATAGGGGGATGAAAATGGCAGAAGAAGATAAAAATTCGTCCCCTCTGGATGAAGGCACAGAAATTATTGCACATACTGCTCAAACTGCATATGCAACAACAGCGGCAGTAGCAGCTGGAGGAACAGCAGCAGGAATGGCAGCAGGAACAGCCCTTGCAGGTCCTCTTGGAACTGTGATCGGGGCATTGGTATCAAATAAAACTGTTTGGAAAATACTCGTTTCTATTTTCCTGTTTTGCTTTCTCTGGATGTTTATTATTGCAAATATGATAGGAATTATTTTTAGTTATCTTGGATTTGCAAATGCAGATTCGTATGCGAATGAAGCTCAATCTACGCAGCTTACGAATATACGTGACCGGGTTGAAGAAGTTCTGCAGCAGGAAGATTACAAAAAAGAAATCTTGAAAATAATAAACCAAAAGCACAAGGCTGTTTTAAAAGAAATTGACCAGGACAAAGCAGAAAAATATGCAGGCCATGAGCTGGTTGTGGTGGATGAATATGAATCGAAGCTGAAAAGGAATCTTGGATATTACCTTGCCGTACTGATGATGGAAAACGAAGATAACAGTACGGTTTTTTCTTTTTTAGGTTATGCAAATAGTTTGGGGATTGATATGTCCACAAACTTGTCCAGCCCATACGACTCATTTTTTTATGAAGCGGCACAGACGTACAATGTGCCGGCAGCGTTGTTGATCGCAATGGGTAAAGTAGAATCAGACTTTAATCCAAATGTTGTTTCTGGTGCAGGGGCATCTGGTATTATGCAGCTTATGCCATCTACAGCAGCATCTCTAGGGGTATCTAATGTTTTTGATCCCAGAGAGAATATTATGGGCGGAGCAAAGTATGTTTCCCAGCTGATTGAGCAGTTTAAAGGCTATTCAAATGGATTGGAACTGGCAATCGCAGGGTACAACGCAGGGCCCGGAGCAGTTATGAAATATGGATATCAGATTCCTCCATATGCGGAAACGCAGGCATATGTAAAAAAAGTATTAGGCTATGTTGAAATTCAGCAACATCAAACATCCACTTCTTCAAGTTCTGCAAAGGATGCTCAAAAATCGGATGCAGATACTGAAAAATTACAAACATCCTATGAACTTTTAAAAGAGTCGGTTGAAAAGCATCTGGATAGTTTTTTTGACTGGTCAGTTACAGATGAGCGAAAAGGCGAAGCAACGGAGACCATTTATTGTATGGAAGTGAATGGGAAAAGAGGTGAGATAGATCGAACAACCTATGAGCAGATTCTGGCACAGGGTGGAAATGCATGGCAGGAAAACCGGACAGTAGTATCCAAGAAAGTAGAATATACATTAGCGTTGCTTTTGAATGCACAGATTACAGGCGGAAGCGGGTATCAGTATAAATTTGTCACAAACAAGACAACCTTTGATATTGTGATCAAATTGTTGGAATATTTACAAAAAGGCGTAGATGCTGTTAAAAATGCACTTTCCACGATTTTTCATTGGACAGATTTTGTTACTGGTGGGAGCAGTGGAGATTCTTTTGTTGCAGGAAATATAGATGCTTCAGGGGATATCATTACATATGATACAGTCGGAAAAGGCGTAAAAAAAGTAGTTTATTTTAATCAGACAGAGGAACCGTGGAAAGGCATGTCTTATGGCTCCAGTACGATCGGTGCGTCCGGTTGTGGACCTACATCTATGGCAATTATAATTTCAACGTTAACTGGACAGACGGTAACACCTCAGATGACATGTGCTTATTCCATTGCAAATGGAGAATATGTTCCAGGCATGGGAACGTCTCATTCATTTCCGACGAATGCTGCCTATCACTGGGGACTTACTTGTGAAAGAGTCGGAAAGGACCGTATGAATTATGTCGTGCAGTCCCTTAAAGAAGGCAAGATGGTTGTAGAAATCTGTGAAGCCTATACGATTACAGGAAGTGGAAGCGGACATTTTATCGTATTGACTGGTGTGACCAGAGATGGTTATATCACGATAGCGGATTGTGCAAGCAGAGAACGAACCGGAAAAGTGTACAGTGTGGAAACTATCAAATCCTACGGACGTGATCTTAGCGAAGGAGCGTTCTGGATTGTTGGAAAAAAATGAGGGAAATACAGTGAAAAAGATTAGGAGCACAGAGCAAATACTGGTATTGGCAATACTGCTGTTCACATATTTCCTGGAAACCTTCCAAGTGGCATATGCACAAAAGGCAGAGAACTTGCCGCAGATTGTTTCCTGGCAGGATGGCAAAGGTTATCAGTCAGATGGGACATTTATTGCTGATGGCTGGGGGTATGATACAGTGAACCCGGCTGGGAAATATGTATTGTTTGATGAAAATGGCATGGTGCAGCTTCGAACTGAAACGATGGATCCTGTAAATGCGGAGGATGAGTATTCTGGGACAGAACTTGAGCCAGCAAATATTGCAGTGCGGGCAGAGATTTTTGAAGGATTCACTGGAAAGGTTCATGTGACAATAGAAGAAAATGGAGGAGTTCAAAGAGAAATTGATTTGGATTCCTCTGTTTTTTTTGAATGGAACCTGTCCGTGAATAGCGGAAATTATCGCTTGAAATCTGTGGAAGCAACACAGAATGACCAGAAATATGTTGCAGAATTTGATAACAACTATAAAAATCTTCCGGAACAGGGTCTTATTATAATGAAAATTAAAGTGAAAAATGAGCTTGTGGAAGCTGTTCAGACGGAGAAAAAGCAGAACAAGACAGATCAACAAAATAACATTCAAAATCCAGAAAAATCGGATTCAGGAATTAAAAATACGGAGGTGGTGACAACTGTGAAAAAAACAGGACAGAAAACAGGAATCATTATTGGCGGTTTGAGTTTTCTGGGTGCGGCAATGTGGTTATTATATCGGAAATTTCATCGTAAAAAATAATTCGGGAGGTACAGAATGATGCAGAGAGAACGATCCGATGTTTATATCATTCCACCCAATTTTGCAAAAGAGGGAACCCTGTTTTCAGGGAGAATTGAAGGCAGGAATGCTTTTGAGGCAGCTGTCCTTTTTATAGTACTTTTTAGGATACTGTTTTTTATAGATGTTTCAATAAAGCTAAGAATCTATATTGGTATAATTGTAATCCTGCCTTTAACAATACTGGCGGTAGTCGGTGTTAACGGGGAAAGTTTGCTTTCTTTCATTATTCAGTTTATACGCTTTGTAACAAGAAGGCGGGTAGTGACTGTACCCGATGGACAGTATAGATTAAAGAGAAACCGTCGTATTAGGAGACAGCAAAAGAAACAACAGAAACAGGAGAGAAAAAAGAAGAAAAGGCAGCAGGAAGGCGGTGTAAAAGATCGGAAGCGAAGTCGCAGAATTGAAGCAAAAGCTGAAAGAAGCTCAGCTTGCCGAGAAACGAGAACGGCGGGAGCAGAAGCAACAGCAGAGAGAAGACAAGGCGATGTCCAGGAAGCAGGAGAAAGAAAATCGCCAGATGCAGAAGGAACAGCAGAAAAAAGACGCACAGAAACAGAAAGAGCAGGCCAGGGAGAATTTCAGGCAGATCCGTGAGCAAGAGGCAGAAGAACGTAATCTGAGGAATCAGCTTGTTCAGAATGTAGAAAAAGAAGAACGGCCAGTGCGACCGCCAAAGAAAGAACTTTCTCGAAAAGAAGAGAAAAGTGAGAAAGTCCAGGAAGTACCGGATCTTCTGCCAATGAGCTGGACAGCCTCTTATATACCATTAAAACAAGTAAAGAATGGTATTATCCAAACTTCCGACAATCGTTTTGTTAAAATTGTTGAAGTATTGCCAATCAATTTCTTATTACGGTCATCTTCAGAACAGAGAAGTATCATTCTCTCTTTTATGTCATACCTGAAAATCGCACCGCCCAATATCCAGCTTAAAGTGCTCTCCAGAAAGGCAGACATTCAGGAGTATATTGATAAGATTGATGAAGAGGCTGAAAAAGAAACAGATGAACGTTGTAAAATTCTGCAGGAAGATTATGCAGAACTGATTAAATCCCTGGGTATGAAGGAAGCGATTACACGTCGCTTCTTTTTGATTTTTGAATATCCTTCCCGTAGTGGGAGTAAGAATCCAGACGAAAGAGATGTACATCTTTATATGCGTTCTGCTGTGCAGACTGCAAAAAAATATCTTGCCATGTGCGGAAATATAGTTTTGGAGCATGAGAATGAGACGCGCTTCTGCGTGGAAATCTTATACCAGCTGTTAAATCGTCAAACATGCCTGACAGAATCTCTGAATGATCGGATAAAAGAAGTTCGGAAGTACTATACAGAAGAAAACGGTCCAGAAAGTATACGATATATTCCTGTAACAGAACTGGTCGCTCCGAGAACCATTGATTTCAGGAACTGGAACTATGTGGTTGTAGATGGATTGTATTATACATATCTGTATGTTCAAAAATACCGTTCAAGAGTCCCGGCCGGATGGCTGTCTCTGTTGATCAATGCAGGTGAAGGAATAGATATAGACGTTTTTTTCTTCAAGCAGGATAAAAACCGCTGTGTGGAGCGAATTGGACGCAGAATACGCTTGAACCGTTCAAAAATCAAGGATACTTATGATTCAAACAGCGACTTTGACAGTCTGAGTGAATCCATTCAGGCTGGTTATTACCTGAAAAGGGGGCTGAGCGGCAGTGAAGAATTCTACTACATGAGCATTCTGGTTACGATAACTGGACATAGTGAACAGGAAGTAGAATGGCGTTCAAAGGAAATGACAAAGCTGTTAAGCTCTCAGGACATTGGCACAGGTAGCTGCATTTTCAGAGAAGAACAGGCTTTTTTATCTTCTCTGCCATTTTTACAGATAGACAAAAATATTTATGAGAAGTCCAAACGGAATGTACTTACATCCGGTGTAGCAGCATGTTATCCATTTGCTTCATATGAAATGTCTGATAAAGATGGCATCATGATCGGAGTAAATAAAGCAAACAGTTCGCTTGTCATCATAGATATTTTTAATTCGTTAAAATACAAAAATGCAAACATAGCAATATTTGGAACATCTGGCTCAGGAAAAACATTTTTGATGCAGCTTATGGCACTACGTATGAGACAAAAAAACATACAGGTATTTATTATTGCTCCGGATAAAGGACATGAATTTGCAAGAGCCTGTAACAACATTGGTGGAGAATTTATACAGATTTCTCCTTCATCGTCGAACTGCATCAACATAATGGAAATACGGCCTACAGATATGGAAACTCGCGATTTATTGGATGGGTATACATCTGAAAGGTCAGAACTTGCAAGCAAAATTCAAAGCTTACATATTTTTTTCAGCCTTCTGATTCCAGATATGTCACATGAAGAAAAACAGCTTTTAGATGGTGCAATGGTTACTTGCTATCAGGAAAAGGGAATCACACATGATAATCTGAGTCTGACGGATCCGGAACATCCAGGAAAATACAAAAAGATGCCGATTCTTGGTGATCTGCATGAAGTGCTTATGCGTAAAGAAGAATGCAGACGTATGGCGAATATATTAAATCGTCTGGTGAGTGGATCGGCATCCGGCTTTAATCAGCAGACAAATGTGGATCTGGAAAATAAATATGTTGTGTTGGATATTTCAGAACTTTCCGGTGACCTGCTCCTTGGAATGTTTGTGGCACTGGATTTTGTCTGGACAAAAACAAAGGAAGACCGGACAGTAGAAAAAGCGGTTTTTGTAGATGAAGCATGGAAACTTCTGATGTCTAATGATTTGGCAGGAGAATATCTGATTGAAATATTCAAAACAATCAGAGCTTATGGTGGATCGGCTATTTGTGCCACACAGGATCTGGCAGACTGTTTTGCGGTAAGAGATGGAAAACTTGGACGCGGTATATTAAGCAACTCAAAAACAAAAATTGTTCTGAACATGGAAGTTTCAGAAGCAGAACGGATTCAGGAGGAGTTGGATCTTTCAGAAGCCGAAACCAATTCTATTATTCATTTTGAAAGAGGAAATGGTCTGATTTCCACAAATAATAATAATTTGATTGTTGAATTTAAAGCAAGTGCTCTGGAAAAAGATCTGATTACCACTGACCGCAAAGATCTTCAGGAATTGAAAGACAGAATCCGGAAATATGGTACAGATGCTTATGGCAGGAAATAGTGTGAATAAGAAACGGCATTAAAAACGTTACAAAGGACGTATAAGAGGAATGAAATTAATTATATGTCATAAAAAACGTTTTGTGATGACGTGTAACAGATGTCTTTTGAAAAAGACATGAAAAAACACATTATATGCCACATAAAAAACGTCATTTATGTGGCATATGTTTATCATGGAAAGGATAGACCAGATGGAAAACAAACAAAAACCCGTGGAACGTGAAACCAGACAGTTAATTCAGACATATAATGTGCTCTTAAAATCTCAGATTTATGCATATTTCGCAAAAACCCAAAGAGATCATTTTGTAGGACGTGCATTTAAGACGCTGGAAAAAGAAAAACAGATTTATATTCATCAGGATCTGGAAATGGCAGCAATAAATGAAGAGGCATTTAAAGCCAGAAATGTAGGAACTTTGCAGGCATTTTGGGTTCTTCTGGATATTATGGATCAAAAAGAGGTAGACCAGCACTTCCTTGCATCAAAAGAGGAATATCCTGTTCGCATTGTGCTATGCGGTGAAGGAGAAATCTATGACATTTTGTATGTGTCAGAGAATGAGGTACAGGTTACCAACAATTTGTTTACCCGGAAGATGACAGATGATTGCGGGCATATCGTTATTGTGGAAAAGCCCGGGTACATACATGAAATCAGGATACCGGACGTGCTTGGATTTTGTACAGTGAAAGAAGGTGGAGAAATCGAATATTACAGAAATGCGGATGGATGAAAATGATTCATTTTTTAAATTAAAAGAACAGTTAGAAGATGCTCAAAAACTAATGGGAAGGATGGAACAGTATATAGTGGAAGCAAGAGGGGTATTGCAGTCCTGTATCCGGCGGCAGTCAGAGTTCCAATATGCTTATTTGGGAGATATGATTCAGGAGACTGCGAAAACTTCAGAACGTTTGACAGATAAATTAAGACGCCTGACACTTGAAATAGTAGTAAATCCCAAAGAATATGAGAAATACAAAGAAGATCTGGTACTGATACACGGAATTAAACTGGAGTATAAGGATGAGATTCTTCGGGTATCTGCTCCCGTCCTGATCCCTCACCGGAAAGATTGTTATACGGATTATCTTTATAAACCATTGCATACCGCTTTTCGAAATTGGTGCATGCAGAGAGCGGAGGAGAAGCTGGAAATTCCGACATATACAAATTGTACGATTTGTTTTGTACATGTTTATGATGAAACACTTCCGCTTGCAAGAGTGAGAGATCATGACAATTATGAAGAAAAACATGTGCAGGATATTATTACAAATTTTTTCCTGCGGTCAGATAGTGGATTATACACGAATACCTGTCATGTGACACGTATGGGCGAGGAAGACCGTACACTGTTATATGTGATGGACAGCAGCAAATTTCCAGCGTGGATTTCTGATTTTGGCAAAGAAACAGGTATCGAAAAAAATCATGAGTAAATTGCATGGGGATTCTACATGGGAAAAGAATATCTGATAAGGCATAAAATAAGCAAAAATCTGAACAAAATTGCCAGGTTATGTACCCAGGTATTCAACAGATAGGGTATTTTTGCTTTTTCAACGAGGGGAAAATAATTGAAAAGACAACAGGATAAATTATTGATTATTATAGCGATGTCGGGTGAAATGCCGACTTATTTAGGACAATACGTGACTGGCTCGATTTCATATACTGCTGCCCTGATTACAAGATTAAAAAAAGAAAGATATATTTCTTTGAGATGCAAGGATGGATATAGAGGATACGTTTTATTAGAAAAAGGCAGAAATTATCTTCTTTCAGAATATGAAAAAGAACTCTCTTTTTTTATTTCCGGTTCCGGGCAGACGGGGCATGTGAAAAGTGAACCAGAAAAAAGAATGCGGCTGTATCGAATGAGCGAGGTATGGGTCTTCTTCTGGAAGGCGGGTATAGAGATCTTGCGGAACCATAAACCAGATATGGATAAAGGGTTCGTGAGAGATCGGGGAAAAGCGTTTTATTATGGCAGTCTGGAATTTAAAGGAATGTCGGAAGCAATCAGGGGTTCCAGATCATGTGGGGTGCTTTTATCCGGGGATACTGCGTTAGTTGTTTACAATACCATGGATCGAAATATGAAATGGGCGAAAAAAATGGAATGTTCCATGCGTACCTGGACAGAGCGAATGCTCTTAAAGGGCGGATATAACAGCAGAGCGGATGCGCTTATTGTAGGACAAAACATAAAAGTATTGTTAAAGCTTCTGGAAAGTGATGGAGGCATAAAAAAGGATCTGTTTCGGCCGGATGATATTTATGATCAATATTATTATATTCCCATGTGCCAAGAGGGAATATTGCAGATTATCCTGCTGACAGAGAAGCAGAAAAGAGAAAAGCTAAAGCAGTTTTTGCTTTCAAGATTTCCCATAAGGAAAGAAAAAGAATATGCTGTCTATGCTGTGTGCGATGAAATTGGGAACCCTGTATATTTAGGCTATGATTTAGAAATGCGTCAATTATGCCGTATTAAACAGGAACTCTTATGGAGGCCGTCAGTAAGTATTGTTTGTATGGATTATCAGGCGGAAATAATAAGAGAATATTTGGGAGAGAAGGTGATCATTTATGAGCTCAATACAGAAAATGTAATGAAATACCTTATAAATGACATAGGAGAATAATCCTGGTCGATGGAGGTGGCTGCAATATGGCGAATCCTTTTCATTCAACAGGCAGTCCGATTGTGGACCGGATGTGTCGGCTGCAGTTTACCGGAAATGTAATCCCGGCAGTGTGGTATCGTACAATTATCAGAGATAATGGAAAACCCAATCTGACAGCAATCATTATTTTGTCAGATGTTGTGTATTGGTATCGGCCGGTGGAAATCCGAGATGAATTAACGGGACAATTATGTGGATTCAAAAAGAAATTCAAAGCAGACATTTTACAGAGAAATTACCAGCAGCTTGCAGATCAGTTTGGAATCTCCAAAAGAGAAGCTGTGAACGCGGTAGTTGAACTGGAAAAAATAGGAGTTGTGAAAAGAGTTTTTCGAACTGTCAGGAAAGGAGGAATGCGGAACTCAAACGTGCTGTTTCTGGAGCTGAATGTAGATGTCCTGATACAACTGACTTATCCGGAAAACCTGTCAGATGCAGGGTATCACTTCTTAAAGGGAGAGCTGTCACCATACAAAGAGAGAGGTGCCACATCAGGATGTGACAGGATATCACAGTCAAATGAGGCATATCTCTCTTTTGAAGGGGATACAAATACAGAGATTACGGAAGAGAATACAGACATAGAGTATCCACTCTGTTCCTATCAGGCTGTGGAGCGTGCGATTCGGATACAGATTTCTTATGATGCGTTAAAAAACGATCATCCATATGACAGAAGAGTTGAAGAAATCCTGGGACTTATTCTGGATGTAATGGTTTCTACAGCACCTAAACTTCGGATTAACCGTGAGGAAAAAGATATAGAGATTGTGAAAGCACAGTTTGCGAAGCTTACGAAGGATCATGTCGAATTCGTGCTTCAGAGTATGGATGATACCAGCACAAAGGCCAGAAATATCCGGGCGGTGCTCCTGACTGCATTATACAATTCTGTCAATACAATAAACAGCTACTACGGGAACCGCTATCATTTCCATCTGGCAGAAGAAACCAGAAGAGAAATGGAGGAAACGGATTGAGAACAGAAAACTGGAAAAAAATCGTGGCCGGATGCGGAATGGTTTTGTTAGCAGCATATGTGGGAGGCTTTTTTGAAATCTTGTTTTTAAGATCAGAAGTATGCTTAAATCCTCTGCAATGTCTGTATGCAGGGTGTGGTACTTCGTCAGGAAGAAAATGGTCAATGGCAGCCGTGGTACTGCTTTTGGCTTTAACGGTACTGGTAATTTGGTGTGGAAAAGACAATCCATTGCATGATGAACGTAATTTTGAGATTTCGGATCAGGGAACTTATGGAACGGCAGGATTTATGGGAACACAGGAACAAAAAGAGATACTTCAGGCAGACCGTGGAATGGAACAAATAAAAGGGATTATTTTTGGAAGGGAGTTGTCTAATGGAAATATATTAAGTCTTCCGGTGGATTCAAGACTGAACCGAAATATCGCGGTATGCGGTTCGCAAGGTTCCATGAAATCCAGGGCTTTCGCAAGAGTGATGGCATTACAGTGTGTACGCAGGGGTGAGAGTATGTATATTACGGATCCAAAATCAGAACTTTATGAGGATCTTTGTGCGTATCTCAAAGAAGAGGGATATGTTGTAAAGCAGCTGAATCTGATTCAGCTTACCCATTCAGATGCATGGAACTGTCTCGCAGAGATTGAAGACGGGGAGCTGATTGATGTGTTCTGTGATGTAGTGATTCGTAACACAACGGATAAGTTTGATCATTTTTATGACAATGTGGAAATGGATCTCTTAAAAGCTCTGTGCTTATATGTTTTTGAAGAGTATCCACAAGAGCAGAAAACTTTTCCGGAAGCTTATAAATTATTGCTGAACAAAAGTGTGGAAATGCTGGATTCCATTTTTGAAAGGCTTCCAACGGATCATCCGGCAAAAGGTCCATATCAGTTATTTTCCAAGGCAGAAAAAGTAAAAGGAAATGCTGTGCTTGGACTTGGAACCCGACTGCAGATTTTGCAGAATAAGATGGTGCAGCAGATTACGAGCCATACAGATATAGACCTGTCACTGCCGGGAAAGCAAAAGTGTGCGTATTTTTGTATTACTTCGGATCAGGATTCTACATACGATATGCTTGCTACACTGTTTACATCATTTTTAAGTATCAAGCTGGTTCGCCTGGCTGACAGAACGGAAGAACGTGTCCTACCAGTACCGGTAAGTTTTATACTGGATGAATTTCCAAATATCGGTGTTGTTCCAGACTTTAAAAAGAAACTGGCTACGGCCAGATCCCGGCAGATAGGCATGAGCATCCTGTTTCAGAATATTCCACAGCTTCAGAACCGTTATCCGGATAACCAGTGGGAAGAGATCCTTGGCGGCTGTGATTTCTCGATCTTTCTTGGCTGTAATGATATGACAACCGCTACCTACTACAGTGACCGGACCGGTGAGATTACAGTTTCAGTTGCTTCTATCCGAAAGAACTTTTTTACGATCCGTGCAACAGATTATGTGCCGGAATATTCGGAATCACGTTCCATTGGAAAACGGCAGCTCCTTTTGCCAGATGAGATCCTTCGTTATCCGCTGGATCAGGGAATCCTGATCATCCGAGGACACAATGTGCTTCGGTTTAAAAAAATGGATTATACGGAACATGCAGATGCCGGAAAACTGAAGATGGAAAAGGTTGTGGATCATATTCCGGACTGGTATCGAAAGTGGGAAAAACAGCAGCAGGAATTTCAGATACTGGATGAGCAGGTATATGAAGCTTTGGATCCATTGGAAAAAAATGAGAGTCCGATAAAAGAAAATGACGTGCAAGAACCACTGACTGTAAATGGGGCTGTTCAAAAACCAAAGAATAAAAAGCGGACAGGTAATGGTAATACGGTCATGAAAGTAGATGATCTTTTTGTGAAAAAATCAAAGGGGTGAAGGTTTGGAAATTAATTTAAATGAAATACGGGGCAATTCGCTGGTACGCTATGGATTCAGAGTTCTGCTTGCCAAAGAATTTGGACTTTATCTGAAGGAGCAGGAGGTGGAAAAAATACTGCTTGCAGAAAGCTGCATTGAAGTATATGAAGATGTAGAGGAATTTCTGGAAAAAAGCGGATGGAGACGGGATAATCCAGAATTGTGCAGTGAATGCTATTTATTTGAAAATCATATCTGCAGAAAAATCCAGGGTAAAATCTGGTATTTTTCAAGAATACAGTATGAAAATGGATTGCGGGGAATGAAGCAGGGCTTCAATTAGAGAATACGCAGTATTCGAAGTGTGAAAGGGCGGTAATATCCTGACCAAAAGGGTGTTACTGCCTTTTTTTATTGTAAAAAGCAAAAGTAAAAAGCAAAAGTAAAAAGCAAAAATAGGACATTTGCTTGTGATTTTCGCTTATTTGAGTTAAAATTATTATAGAAACATTGAAATGATGGATGACAAGTGCTTTGATTCTTGTAGGCAAAAAGATGCCAGAAAACAGGAGGGATGATATGTGCACAAAAAATGAACTGAATAGTATTTTACAAAAGTTGACACAGATTTATCGCTCAGTATATGGAGAAAATCTTGTTCAGGTAATTTTATACGGCTCTTATGCAAGAGGAGATTATCATACGGATTCAGATGTGGATGTTGTCGCAATCGTGCATGGTGACAGGAAAACATTGCAGCACCAGTTGAAAAAGGTATGGGATTCCTCTTGCGAGCTGGAGTTAGAGTACGATACAATTCTTTCTCCGACCGTAATTCCATATGAAGAGTTTAAACAATACCAGACAGATCTTCCATATTATCGTAACATTTCACAGGAAGGAGTGGTAATTAGTGCCTGATAATCGAAGGGAACTGATAAAATATCGACTGGAAAGTGCAAAAGAGCGTTTAAATTCAGCAGAAGTATTGCTTGCATCGAAAAGTTATAAAGATTCTATCGGAAGATCTTATTATGCCATGTTTACTGCGGTTCGCGCATTGCTTGCAAAAGATGGCGTTGATTATTCAAAACATGCAGGAGTAATTTCCTATTTCCAGCGAGAGTATATTAAAACACAAAAATTCGAAAAGAAATATTCAAAATATTTGAGTCAGGCATTTCAGATTAGAAACAATACGGACTATGCCGATTTTTTTGTAGTATCATTTGAAGATGCCCGTGAACAGGCTGATAGGGCAAAGGAGTTTTTAACGGCGATAGAAGAGTTTTTAAAAGCATAAAATATTGGTGAGAACAAATAAAATATTTCATGAAGCAACTACAGACGGGGTAAGTTATATTTCTATACCCTGTCTTTTTTGTATATAAAATTTCTGAAAATATTCTGGTGAAATAGTAGTATGATACGGAGAATTAAAAAACGTGATAGTGTCAAATGATTTATGAAAAAACTGAGCCCAAAAATAAGGCTCAAACGAACCTTGAAAATTGTAGATATTGATAACAATAAGCTCTCCGAGGGCTTAGGGCGCTGCCCTAAGTACCCGCAAGGGACTCGTCCCTTGACCCAGATTCGGGCTTTGCCCGAACCCATCCTCGCCGGAAGGCAGGAAAAGGGCGCAGTTGCCCCCTTTTCTGCTGAAATAGGATAATCCGTGAACCTTATGTCAAGAGACTTTCGCGGCATATCCTCGCACCACAGGTGCTGCGGTATTCCACGGTTCTCCTGACAACGGTTCCGCTCCAGTTATGCAGATGCCTGATTTTGTAGATTTAAGATAGTTTGCTGACCAAGGAAAATCAACAGTTGCCATTTACCTGGCATATTTTCTGCACCTTCCAACATCTCTACTTTATTTAGAACTTTGCATCCTGCGTGCTTGTGAGGTCTGAGAAAGTTGTAGTAGGCGACCCATAGAGCCAGGTCATAGTTGGCACCGTCGATGTTATCAAAGCCGTTTGTAGGTCTGTAAGAAACCTTGTATGTACGGTTTAATCTTTCGATCATCTGTTTGTATGGTCGGAATACTCTTGATACTTCATCGTCGTTGGTAAGTCCAATTACTTGAGTGATATCAAACTTAAACTTATCACCGAACTCACGGAAAAACTGTTGTGCAGCTAATGGATAGGCGCTGTAACCATCTGCAATAAAGTGGAAGTTTTCAGGAAGCTTTTTCAAGTGCCGGAAAGCCATTCGCATGGCTAGAATGCAGGGACCAACGCCGCGGTTATCAGAGACTTGATAGCCAATGATGGAACGTTTGGCAGCATCCATGATGAACCAGATATAAGCTTTTACACCACGGATTTTGATGTAGGTTTCATCAGCAGTAAATACCTTGCCAGTTCCGTAGTCATAGTTGACAACAAAGGGTTTGATACACATAGCGGCGGATTTGCAGTAGTTAGCAATGCTCTGGTGTGAGATATCGATGTTGTACAGATCTTTGAGAGCCTGTTTCGTTTTTCTAAGAGATAGACCAAGATTTACGTGAAGAGTTAGGCATAAGGACATGGTGTTGGAATCAAACTTGGTGAATTTTAGGGAAGAAGCGTTCTTCGTCAGGGAGTTTAAGTCCAGTTTAAAGAAATCTATCGTAAATTCATGGTAGATATAGTGGAGTTTGTATTTGTTTTTGCCATAGTCTTCGTCCAGATGTTTCTTATCCACTTTCTTCAAGTTGTGGAGATAGTAAGGGCATTTGGGATTCACACATTTGTGGATGATAAAGTGTTTACGGTCTTTCTTATGCACCAGGCTGTGGTTGCAATGAGGACATCTCAAGACGGTGTTTTTGGAAAAACGATTATCTTTGGTTGGAGAAAAAAGCGTTTGGCAGACCTTGCATAGAACCTGACTTTTCTTCCTGCCATCGTTCCACATCAGATAGTCCACAGGCACATCACAGGCAGGGCAAGTGCAGTGTTTGGGTATATCGCACTCAACTCGACGAAATATAGGGCGAATGGTCTTGTGGTAGCGTTGCTGGTAGTAAGAGATAAGGTCTTTCCAGTTCCAGTCCTGCTGATAGGATATGACTTTGGGAAGTTCATCAATCTTAAACTTCTGGTACTTTGGAGAATGGGAATCATCGAAAGCCCACTGCTTAAGAGGGATATATCTACAGATAAGGTTAATAAGCCAGCAAATTTGTTTATGTTGGTATTGAATGAATTGAAGTAAATAGAGTATAATGTCCATGAGCAATGTCTCCTTTGGTAGTGTTGATTGTGGTGATTGCATTATACCAAAAAAGGGAGGAATGGAGCCAACAGGTCACTATTGGCTGAACCTTGGAGCGTACCTGCAGGCACAGGGAATGAAGCCGGTACATGTGAATCCGCATCATGTCAAGAAATCCAAAGAGCTGGATGACAATAATCCAAGTAAAAATGACCGTAAAGATCCAAAAACAATTGCAGGTCTGGTAAATGAAGGAAGATTCTCTTATCCATATATTCCAACCGGGATCTATGCGGAGATCAGAAATCTGTCTAACCTCCGCATCCAGACACAGGAAGAGATCACAAGGATCAAAAACAGGATCGCCCGCTGGTTCAGCATCTATTTTCCAGAGATAAAAGACGTTTACAGGAATCCGGATGCGGTAAGCGGACTGATGGTGATAAAACAGGCACCCTTGCCTTGTGATATCAAAGGACTTGGAGTGGACGGTGTCAATAAGATATGGAGGGATGCAAGGCTGAAAGGCGCTGGGATAAAGAGGGCAAAGACCCTGGTAACAGCAGCGGAGCACAGCATCGGAAATACGGAAGCACCGAGAAGCGCAAGGAAAGAGATCCGAAACCTGTTAAATGACTATGAGATCTATAAGAGCCGTATGGATGAACTTATGGAAGAGATAGAGGAATTACTTTCTGAGATCCCATATATAGATAAATTGATGGGAATCTGTGGGATCGGAATAAAAACGGTAAGCTGTTTTATTGCCGAAGTTGGAGATATTGAACGTTTTGATAATCCGAAACAGGTGCAGAAGCTGGCGGGATATGCCATTGTTGCAGACAGCTCCGGAAAACATAACGGGGAAAGCAGGATCAGCCACAGGGGAAGAAAGCGATTGAGATATGCATTGTATGAAGCAGCGATATCTGTGATCGGGAAAAACAAAGAATTCAAAGAGATCCATCATTATTACAGGACGAGGGAGAAAAACCCACTAAAGAAGATGCAGTCGGTGATAGCGGTGTCATGTAAACTGATCCGGATATTTTATACGATACTGACAAAAGGCATAGATTATGACGGTCAGAAGATGTTAAGAGACATTGTAAGACCAGGAATGCAGTCAGCAGCATAAAAAGAAGTAAGACAGTGTATCATGGCCGGTCTGAGCCTTTGAGAGGAAGAGTTGGAAGGCTGGGACCAGCCATGATAGCTGGAAGTAACAAACATAATGTAACAGGAAAACGTCCACTGAAAGGTGCTGTTACGGAAAAGAAGTCAGTAATACAAAAAACAAAGAATGAGCCAGTAGTCGGCAGGAATATTTTCCAGAGGGCATGACCCTGTAAAGGAGCTAAGCTGACACCCTGGTTATGGACAGGCGGGACGAGAGAAGTTAGGACTCAGCGATAGACTGATGATCCTGGTAGACATGGGAGGTTCGCTGCCGTAGATGGATGGGTATACACAAGGCCATGTAGAATGAAAAAAGAAGACGTTTTACTTCGTGTACCCAAAATCCACTACTTTCGTACCAGATACAGAGAAATGTCCATTCCTATGGCTCTTTCTTCTGAGATATTTATTGATGAAACATTAAAAAAACCTTGATTTTAAAGGAAAAAGACTTGACTATATACTATACAGGGAGGAAAATGTAATGTTTTGTAAAAACTGCGGGAATCAGATACCGGACGGAGTTCGGTTCTGCCCCAAATGCGGAAAAGTAACAGGAGCAGTTCTGTCGAATCAGAGTGCAATAAATCAGAATGCAGCAAACAAGAATCTTATGGGACATACAGCTACAGGAAAAAGTACCATGGATTCTGACACGATAAGAAGTGAAAAAACCACACAGTCCGGCTGGTCCGGGGAGATTTCGGAAGCATCAGCCATTAAGAAATCGAAAACAAAAAAACAAAGGTATCTGAGAGCCTATAATCTTGGACATTTTGGAGTACTGATCGGCTGTGTAATGGAGATTGTGGCAGTATTTCTTCCAAACTATACCAATGGTTTCCTTATAGGATTTTTAAATAAATTCACGGATTTTATGGGTGATACCCCTTCTATTATGAAGTTCATGACGACTTTTGTATTTGGAGAGAATGCGCGGAAACTTACCGGATATCTGGACACAGAATTAAGAAATGTTGAGATTTATCAGAGCTTCAGAGACTATACAAGTACTGCAGCGATTATGCTTGTAGTTATGGGGATTTTGGTGCTGGTATCCTTTATCTGTGTTCTGTTAAAACGTGCCCCTGTGATTTCTTCTGTATTCAATCTGGCAGCTATTGGGGTTCTGCTGTATGTGTGCAGCAAACTGACCTCCGTTTTTCAGGGGCAGGGGTATCTGCTGCTTCTGGCAGGCGGTGTGGTGATTTTTGTATCATCTGTGATTTCGTCTATGATGACAAGCAATATGCTTATGAGACAGAGAGTTCAGCTGACAAAATACTGATAAATAAAAATATATAAAAAATCAGTATTGATTATCTGGATTCTTCATCCGGAATAAAAATCAGTATATCAGATATCGGACAGTCAATAACACTGCAGAGAGTGTTAAGAGTTTTTGTGGTAATGGTCTTGCCGCTTCGCAGACGCTGGATTGTATCAGGCAGAATCCCGTATTCGTAGATCAGCTGATATGTGGATATATTTTTCCGGCGGATGGTCTGCCAGAAGGGTTCGTATGAAATCATGTAGTTACCTCCTGTTTAACAGCATGGTAGCATACATGAGTTTTTATACATGCATGTTATATCATGTATGTTGCCTGTACAGCGACAGGTGCGTGTGCAAAATAAGAGAGATAAAATGCAGATCCGGGAGGAAAAACAATGTTTTGCAAAAAATGTGGTGCAAAGATAAAAGAAGGAACAAAGTTCTGTTCCAAATGTGGCGCTCCGGTAAGTCAGACTGCTTCAAAGGAGACGAAGAACAGCCGGAAGGATGTATTGAGGCATAAAATACAGGATTTCGGCAAAACGCCGGAAGGAGAGGCTTCAGGAGATAAGAAAATCCATCCAAAATGGGCGTATGGGGCGGCTGCTGTTGCTGTGGCAGTAGTTCTGGCTGTGGGAATAGGAAGTATTGGAGGAACAGATAAGACAGAAACAAAGGTTTCTGAGAAAAGTGAAGCTATACAGGCTGCCGAAAAAGTAGAAGCCCCGGAAACAGAAACGAAGAAAACGGAAGCCGAAACAGCTTCTGAGACAACAGAAACCGAAATCATGCAGGTTTCTTCTGAGGTTTCCGAGATCGTGGAAGCTCCGGCTGAAATAGAGAACGGAAATCCGGAAGAGGAAAAGAAAACAGAAGAAGCAGAAAACAGTTCCGGTAATAACATGGTGGAAATGACAGATCCTGATATTCAGAGAGAAGCCGCAGAGGGCAGAGAAAGTAACGATTCTCTGGAAATGCAGGAGAATGCAGAGGCGACAGAGGATGACCAGCTTTACGGCAACTATGATTATTACGGGGAAACTCCTTTATCTGACAATGCCGGAATAAATGTACAAAGTATATCGACTCTGGAAGCCTATGGAGGAACGTTGGGAGAGAATGCGCCGGAATCCGGTTATGTGATCGAGGTGACTGCCTACAACCGGAATAATATTCCCTGTCAGATTTATCCAATGTTCAGTGTGGGACTGGTATCTCCCAAATATGACTATGGATCAAAGGAAATGATCCTTTTGGATACGGATGCGATCTATGCAGAGGGAGGAGAGAATATTTCTCTGGAAGATCCTACCTACATAAAGCCTGTAACTGTTGCCCCCAATGAGGAGAGAAACTTTCTGTATTATCTGGATCTCAGCGGAGAGGCTCTGGTGGAAATGATCGATGAACGTCTATTTGGAGGATTTGGAGAAAAGCTTCCGCTGGAAGATCTTAAAAAGCATAAGGAGCAGGTTACTCTGGATTCCGAAAACTATCTGAGAAATATAGAGATTAGAAAAAGTGTGGTAAAAGCAGCGCAAAGCGCCTCTTCCCTGAAAGATAAGGTAATGATCTCCGATCTTTCTATGAAGCAGGTAGATGCGGAAATGTACCAGATTGATATGAACATATCCAATGAAAATGATTTTTCCTGTGATGTGTTCCCTATGCTGGGATGCACTGCAACTATGGTAGTGGATGACTGGGGAAGAGAGGAAACAGTAGAAACGTATATAAACGGCAGTGATACGGTTTACGGCAGGAGCGTTTCCCTGAAGATAGACGCAGAGAAATTTGAACCACTGGAATCTGTGGGGCTGGCTCCTCATGAAACGAAAAAAGTGATCTATACCATAGCTAAAGAAGATGTAACAGATATTACTTCTCTTAACGGCAATCCGGATACCATCTACGGCGATGTAAAGGAACTGAAAGATATTAAGCTGCTTGATTTTGCTGTTCAGGAAGCAGAAGTTACTTACATTCCTGTAAAAGCACTGGACGGAATTGAAATAAAGAAAGACGTAGAGGGAAATGTGGTTTATAATGTAATTACTTTTGTGAATGACACAGAGGACAGATGGCGTGAAATCTGTCTGAATTATGTATGGATGGACGGAGAGGGAACGCTGGTATCCTTTGATTCAACGAATGCCGAACTGGTAGATCTGGGGGAGACTGCGGAGCTTAAATATACTGCGGCTTCCGAAAACGACAAGACAACCCTGGTTCCGGCGCTTCTTTATTACAGCCCGGACAACAGTTATATGGAGTAAACCAGAAAGGCTGAAAATATGGACAGCAGTTTGGTTATGAAATGGTTTGTATGGCTGCTTCGCAGAGAACGCTCAGAAACAGAGCTGAGCAGGACACAGAAAAAGAAGATCAGCCGGACAGTGAGAAAGGACAGAAGAGAAAATGGACTATAAGAAAGCCGTTGAAGCGGCGCTTAAAGGAAATGAAAGCGCATTTTCCGCACTTTATGAATCAACACAGCGGGATATGTATTATATTGCGCTGAAATATATGAAAAATGAAGAAGATGCCATGGACGTGCTGCAGGATTCCTACATAAAGGCATGGCAGTCGCTGGCAACTTTGAAAGACCCTGCAAGTTTTCGGGCATGGTTTGGACGCATTGTGGCAAACACTGCCAAAAATGCGCTGGCAAAAAAACGTCCCATGCTGTTTTCCCAGCTTGAGGGAGAAAATGATGAGGGAGAGCAGTTTGCTCTTGATATCGAGGACGAGAAATCAGAATTTCAGCCTGAGCGGAGCTATACACAGAAAGAAACTCAGGAGCTGGTGCATGAGCTGATCGACAGTCTTTCTGATGAGCAGAGACTTTGTATTCTGATGTACCATCTGGATGATCAGAGCATTAAGGATATTGCGGAAACCTTTGGAATTTCAGAAAATACTGTAAAATCAAGATTATTATATGGAAGAAAAGCTATAAAGGCAAAGGCCGAGGAGCTTCAGAAAAAAGGATATCAGCTCTACACAGTTGCACCTGTTGTATTCTTCCTGTATCTGCTTGACAGCGAAAAAGCGTCTACTGTATTTGCTGCCACAGCCAATGCAGTTATGCAGGCACAGAAGACGGGAATCCTGGAGAGCGCAAAAGCATCTGGAAACGGAGCAGGAGCAGCAGAAAGCAGTGCGGCAGGCCATGGCACAGAGACGGTTTCACATTCTGGAAGCAGTGGATCTGCTTCACGTCCTGGTGGAAGCCCCAGCTCTTCTGGCAATACAGGCAGGACAGCTGTATCCGCAGGCCGCAAAGTGGGACAGACAGCTGTAAAACAGGCGTTTATTCACACCGCAGCAGGCAAGGCCGCAGCGGTAGCAGTAGCAGTGGCAGTGATCGGAGGCGGCGGAGCCGCAGCTTATCATTTTGCTGGACAGAATCAGGCAGGGGAAGAACAGCAGACAACTGTGGAGGCAAATCAGTCTGAAGCAACAGAGGAAGTTTCGACAGAGGAGGCTGTAACCCCAGCGCCCACAGCAGTACCGGAGCCTACGGAAGCGCCAATGCCCACTGCGACACCAATTCCAACGGCAACTCCCACACCGGAGCCTACCCCAACTCCGGCTGCGGCAGATCCGGCATCTGTATATACCAGTGTAGTAAATTCAGCAGCCGCAGGGGAAGAGGGATATAATTTCTCAGAATATGGAAATGGGGATTACGGACAGCTTACCGGAGAGAGGGAATATGCTCTGTATGATATGGATCAGGATGGAACCGAAGAACTGATTCTGACAGAAGGGCTTGCAAACGGACCGTTTATTTATTACGCATACCGGGTGTATACTGCGGAAAATACAGGTTCCGGTTATCAGCCAAAAGCTATAGAAGGAAGTGGAATTTCCCTGGATCTGGCAATCCCGCCGGAAGGGCCTGGTCTGTATTCATTACAGGATTTCAGCCGGGGAATGGGATATGAAGAGTATTATCGTGTGACGATCCAAAATGGAGCGCTGACGGAAGAGGGAGATCCGGCGCTGCAGGCAGTTATGGGAGACGAGACCCATGTGGCCAATATTGAGCAGGCGCCGGAATTTCACTGGTTCCCGGTAACAGACTTAAACGGTCTTAACTAAAAAGCTCCCGGGTTTTCTGCATCCATTCAATGACAGGTACGGAGAAGGGGCATCTTTCCTCACAGCCGCCGCATTCCAGGCAGTGGGAGGCATTGGCGTCCAGTGCTTCATAGTGGGCGCGGACTGTGGGGGGAACCTCCTTCTGCATCCGCGCCAGATCCGCAAGCTTGTTCACCATGGCAATGTCGATTCCGGCAGGGCAGGGAGCGCAGTGACCGCAGTAGGTACACTGTCCTGCAGCGTAGGCATGCTGGGGAGCGTTTGCAAGTACGCTTGCATAATCTTTTTCCTCATCTGTGGCAGTCTCATAGGCAACTGCCTGATATACGTGTTCAGGTGAATCGAAACCGGCCATAACGCTTGCCACAGCCGGGCGGGTCAGCGCATAGTGGAGGCACTGGACAGGTGTAAGTGCAACGCCGAAGGGAGAGGTTTTCGCATCGAAGAGACGTCCTCCTGCATAGCCCTTCATAACAGTGATTCCCACATTTCCCTGTTCGCAGATACGGTAAAGCTCTTCTCTTTCCGGATCAATACGGTTCAGGCCGTCCGCGTATTTTTCCACAAAATAATCGTCCAGATTTTCACTTGGAGGCAGAAGGTCAAAGGCCGGGTTGATGCTGAACAGAATCATTTCAATTTCGCCATGAAGAGCGGCCGTTTTTGCCACTGTGGGATTGTGGGTGCTCATTCCGATGTGGCGGATAGTTCCGGCTTCTTTCAGGTTCCGGACATAGGCAATAAATTCGCCGGACATGATCTCTTTAAATTCCTCAGGGCTGTCAACAAAGTGGATCATGCCCAGATCAATGTAATCTGTCTGCATTCTTGTAAGAAGATCACGGAAAGCTTCGTCAACCCTATCAAGCTCTCTGGTACGTTCATACTGGCCGTTCTGCCAGGTGGAACCAATATGTCCCTGAATGATCCATTTGTCCCTGCAGTCTTTGATGGCATTTCCGATATTGGAGCGGACATTTGGCTCGGACATCCAGCAGTCCAGGATGTTGATGCCCTCTTTCTGACAGACGTCAATGATCTCTTTTACCTCTTCTGTGTTGTGGCGTTCCAGCCATTCGCCTCCGAGACCGATCTCACTGACATTGAGACCTGTTTTTCCAAGTGTACGGTACTTCATAATGTTTTCCTCCTTTAAAAATAATGCGGCTCCGGAAAAATCAGCTTTTCAGAGGATTTTGTCTGGACCGCATGTAATGAACAGCTTATACAAGCTCTTTATTTTTCTTAATTGTTTCCAGAATAATGTTCTGGGTGTATTCTCCAAGATGTCTCTGGTCATTTTTGTCCAGATCCTTTACATAAACGGGCTTGCAGTATTCCACGATCACATGACAGGGCTTGATCTTCGGAAAATGTGCCTCAAAGATTTCCGCCGTATTGTTCATGGCAATGGGGATAATGGGACAGCCTGATTTGGAGGCAATCTTAAAGCTTCCCTCATGGAAGGGAAGAAGCTCTGTTTCGTCCTCTGCCTTATTTCTGGTGCCTTCCGGGAAAATACAGATGGAAATTCCTGACTTTACTTTTTCAATGGCAGTGAGGATGGTTTTCAGCCCCTGCTTGATATCTTTACGGTCAAGAAACAGACAATGCAGATATTTCATCCAGTTTGACAGAAGGGGAATCTTTTCCATTTCTTTTTTTGCCACATAGCCGGTGCGGATAGGACAGCGGCTGTAGGTGAGAAGAATGTCAAAATAGCTTCTGTGATTGCCGATGTAAAGCACAGGAGTATCCTTTGGGACATTTTCTTCGCCGATCACAGTGATCTTTGTTCCGGCAACCCACAGAATAAATTTAAAAGCGCCCTGGATCAGCCGGAGAGAGCTGATTTCTTTTGTCATGGGAGAGAATTTACCAATGATCCATTCTACAATAAGAACAGGAATGGAAAGAATCAGAAATCCGATCACTATGACAGCAACAAGTAAAAAGCGAATCATAATCGTACCTCTTTCGTATACGGCAGCCCATATCATGTGCGGCTGCCTTAATAGTAACATTATACAAATTAAATGAAATTGTTGCAATAAATCTTTTGGCAATTACATACAATACTTATCAAGGAACGGATTGGGGTGGCATTATGAAAAAGACAGTCCTTCTGGTCTGTTATCTGATTCTGATTCTGTCTCTGGGAGGCTGCCGGCTGGTGCGCATCGAGGAAGAAAAAAGAATGCCTCTTGAGTATGAGGTGGTGGAACCGGAACAGCTTCCTGAGGAAGCGGCTGCACTTGTGGAAGAAAAAAAGGCTTCAGAGTTCAGGGTCACATATCAGAGCGGAAAAGAGCTTTATCTGATCAGAGGCTACGGAAAACAGATGAGCGGCGGATACAGCATTCAGGTAAAAGAGCTTTCAGCTTCTTCCACGGCTGTATTTTTTGAGACAAAGCTGATGGGTCCCTCTGCAGAAGAACAGAGCGGAGCGCCGTCCTATCCGTATATAGCAGTAAAAATACAGTACCGGAAGGAACCGGTACAGTTTCAATAATGACAGGAGGAAAAGAAAAGTGGAATTAAAAAAAGAAGATATTCAGATGCTGCGGGTAAAAAGCCGGGCAACCAGTCAGGTAACCTTTGATGCTGATTACAATGTTCCGGATGTGAAGCCGGATATCGGACGAATGATCCAGAATAAAGGAGAGGTGGAGGTGGAGGAGGTCCGTTTAAATGACGGGCACGCTTTTGTCCGCGGAAGCCTCAATGTAGATCTTCTTTATGTGGGGGAAGAGGAAGGAAGAGTGTACAGTCTTTCTGCGAAGCTTCCTGTGGAAGAGACACTGAATCTGGAGGGAATTGTAAGCGGAGATAAAATGTGCCTGAAATGGGAGATCGAGGATCTGAGTCTTCATCTGATCCATTCCAGAAAGCTGAACATAAAGGCAGTAGTGACATTTTATGCAGTTGTGGATGAGCTGGCAGGAATCCGTCTGCCTGTGGCTGTGGACGATGAAACTGTTTCCGTAAAAAAGAAGCCCATGAAGCTTTTAAGTCTTGCCGTACATAAAAAGGACACTCTGCGCAAAAAGGAGGAGATTGTTTTATCCTCCAATAAGCCCAATGTAGCAGAGCTTTTGTGGCACACTGCAGAAGTCCGGAGCCTTGATCTTCGGCCTGAAGAGGACAGAGTAAAGGCAAAGGGAGAGCTGTATGTATTTGTTCTTTATACCGGAGACGATGAGGGAAGGACGCACCAGTGGCTGGAATATTCGGTTCCGTTTTCCGGGGAGGTGGAGTGTCCGGGATGTACGGCAGATATGATCCCCAATATGGAGGCTGCCGTGATCAGCCAGTCAGTGGAGGTGAAGCCGGATTCTGACGGGGAGGAACGGCTTCTGATCGCAGATATGGTACTGGAAGTGGATATGAAGCTTTACCGGGAGGAAGAGCATGAGGTGATCCTGGATGTATATACGCCTTTGCGCCAGTGTATTCCAAAAGGAAAAACAGAGGCTCTGGAAAGTCTGCTGATCCGGAATTTTTCCAAGTGCAGGCTGTCTGACAGGATCGAAATGAAGGAAACCAGAGGGAAGATCCTTCAGATCTGTCACAGCCAGGGACAGGTGAAGGTGGATAAAACAAGGATTGTAGAGGGCGGCGTGCAGGTAGACGGTATTGTTCAGCTTAAAATCCTTTATATTGTGGGAAATGACGATATGCCGTTTTATTCCATGGAGACCATGATTCCCTTTACTCAGACGGTGGAAGCAGGCGGAATCACAGAGCAGAGTGTGTATTATCTTCATGCAGATCTGGAACAGCTTGCCACTTCCATGGTGGACAGTGATGAAATAGAGATCAGGGCAACTGTGAGCCTGAATCTTCTTGTTATGAGCTGCCAGGAAACAATGGTCATAGATAAGGTGGAGGAGCAGCCTCTGGATGAGGAAAAGGTGCGGGCAATGCCGGGAATTACTGTTTATGTGGTAAAACCGGAAGACTCTCTCTGGGATATCGCAAAGAAATTTTATACTACAGTGGAGGAGATCAGTACAGTCAATGAACTGAAGGACGGAGAGATCTCTGTGGGGCAGCCTCTGCTCCTTATAAAAAAAGTGGAACAATGACTATTGAAATTCCTGTAAAAATCATATAAAATATTTGCAAAGAATTGTATACAAAGTACAGAAAAAAACGCTGCTGTCCACAGATTTTACGGCAGTGCATAATAAAAAGTATAAAAGATAAAGTACGAAAGGACAGAGGAATGGCTTATGCGTCTTAGGGCAATGGCAAAAATCAATCTTGGACTTGATGTGATCCGCAAAAGGGAGGACGGATATCATGAGGTGCGCATGATCATGCAGACTGTGCGTATGTATGATACTCTGGAGATCAGGAAAAAACAGGCACCGGGAATTTCCCTGCGCTCCAACCTGCCCTATGTTCCGTCAGACGAGAGAAATCTTGTCTATAAGGCTGCAAAGATTCTTATGGATGAATTTCATGTGGAAGAGGGGCTTTCCATGAAGCTTACCAAATCCATTCCCGTAGCAGCAGGAATGGCAGGAGGAAGTTCGGATGCAGCCGCAGCCTTTGTGGGAGTGAACCGTCTGTTCCGTCTGGGTCTCAGCCAGGAGGAGCTTATGAAAAGGGCTGTTCAGGTAGGGGCAGACGTACCTTACTGTGTGATGAGAGGCACTGCCCTGGCAGAGGGGATCGGTGAAAAATTAACGCCTCTGCCGCCAATGCCGGAGTGCTATGTGCTGATCGGAAAACCGGGCATCAATGTTTCCACAAAAACAGCATATGAAAATCTGAGGCTGGACGCCATTCAGAGACGGCCGGATATTGACGGAATGATCGCGGCTATCCGAAACCAGGATCTGCGCTCCATAACAGAAAAAATGGAGAATGTATTTGAGCCGGGAATTATGGAAAAATATCCGGTGATCAGCGAGATTGAGAAATTTATGGAAGAAAGAGGAGCGCTGAAGGCAATGATGAGCGGAAGCGGCCCTACTGTATTTGGTATTTTTGAGGACAGAGAAAAAATGTTTGCCGCATCAGAGGCTCTGAAAAAGAGCGGTCTGGCAAAAACAGTTTTTGCTTCACGGATCTATAACCGTTCTGAGTAAGCGCGCAATTCAGATATTCCGGAGACATCAGTGATAAGGAGGAAATACAAAGGATGAATGATTTTTCTGTTGATATGAATGAGTATCTGCCGTTGAGAGACGTTGTATTTAATACTTTGCGCAAGGCAATTCTCAAGGGAGAGCTGAAGCCGGGAGAAAGACTGATGGAGATCGCTCTGGCAGACCGTCTGGGAGTCAGCAGAACTCCGGTCCGTGAAGCCATGCGGAAGCTGGAACTGGAAGGCCTTGTGGTGATGATCCCCAGAAGAGGCGCTCAGGTTGCAAATATTACAGAAAAGGATCTCAATGATGTTCTGGAGGTTCGCATTGCCCTTGAAAATCTTTCCATAGAAAAAGCCTGCGCCCGTATGACGGAAGAGCAGTTAGCCCAGCTGTGGGATGCCGCGGAGGAGTTTGAAAAAACAATGGCTGAGGGAAATCTGGTAAAGCTTGCAGAGGCAGACGTGGCCTTTCATGAGGTGATCTACCAGTCTTCAGACAACCGCCGTCTGAACCAGGTGCTGAACAATCTCCGGGAGCAGATTTACAGATATCGTGTAGAGTATCTGAAGGATGAAGAGACAAGGAATCTTCTGGTTAAGGAACACAAGGAGCTTTATGAGGCGATACGGGCAAGAGATGTAAAAAAAGCCCAGGAGATCTCTTTCCGCCATATAGAAAATCAGAGAGAGGCCATTGTATGCTCTATCCGGGAGGAGACGGAAATCAGGGAAAAGGCATCCGATCGTAAATAAAACTGAAAAATGTGGTTATTCTAAGAGAGGTACAAATGGTATCTCTCTTTTTATTTACCATGATTTAGAGAGTTGGAAGAGGAAGTGTCCTCTTTTTTGCAGACGATGTAGCAGGAGTTGTATATGGGAAAAACAAAAATTTCTTCCAGGCTGAAGGACAATGAAGCATATATAAGAGAGCGCTGTAAAAACTGCGCGGATATTTTGATCCGCCCCATGCGTATTGGAACTATGGGAAAAACAGACTGTCTGATGGTATATATTGAGGTAGCGGTTTCCAATATGATGCTGGATGATTCGGCTATTGGAAAAATGATTAACCATTTCTGGGAAAGCTCACCGGAACAGATCCAGGAGTTTATGAGAAATAACAGTCTGGGAATTGCAGATGTAAAAAAATTCGAGTACATGGAGGACGCTTTTGCTGCCCTGCTTGCAGGAAACGCTGTCTTTTTTATGGAGGGCTATGACCGCGCCATGAAAATTTCCAGCAAGGGTTATCCCAATATGGGAGTGTCGGGAGCAGAAACAGAAAAGGTTCTCCGGGGTTCCAGAGAAGGATTTTCCGATTCTGTAAAAACAAACTCCGCCCTTGTGAGGAAACGGCTTCGGGATACAAGAATGAAAGTAGAGGAAATGAGCATCGGAGTCCGTTCCAATACTGTGCTCCAGCTTCTTTATATTGAAGATCTTGTTCACCAGGAGCTTCTGCAGGCCATCAAAGACCGTCTGGAGGAATTTGAGATTGATGGGATCCTGGACAGCGGAATGCTGGAGCAGCTTACCGAGGAAGCCTGGTATTCGCCCTTTCCTCAGTATCAGACAACAGAACGGCCGGACCGGGCGGCTCAGGAGCTTCTTAACGGAAAAGTCGTAGTGATCTGTGACAATACGCCTTATGCCCTGATTCTTCCAAGCTCCTTTAACGGATTTATGGAAAGCAGCGAGGACTGGTATCACCACTTTGAAATGGCGTCGTTTTTAAGGATTCTGCGCTATCTGGCGCTGATGACTGCGGTGCTTCTTCCCGGGCTTTATCTGGCAGTGATACGGTTTCATACTCAGATTCTTCCCACAAACCTTTTACTGTCTTTTGCAGAGGCCAGGGAGGGAGTGCCCTTTTCCAGTGTTGTGGAGCTTGTGTTTCTGGAACTGTCCTTTGAACTTATAAGGGAGGCAGGCGTCCGCGTTCCCGGTTCTCTGGGAAATGCCATTGGAATCGTAGGAGGTCTGATCATCGGACAGGCGGCTGTCAGCGCAAATCTGGTAAGTCCGATTGTTGTGATGATCGTAGCCCTTACGGCCCTGGGGGGAATGGTGATTCCAAATGAGGAGTTTGCCTCTGCTTTCCGGCTTCTGAAATATGTTTTTCTGTTTCTGGGAGGATATCTGGGGATCTTTGGCATTGTGCTGGGAATCTACCTGACGGCAGCTCATCTGTCAGGACTGTTAAGCTTTGGAATTCCCTATCTTCTGCCTTTTGTAAAAAAATCTCCCATAAAGGATGTTGGGGATGGGATTCTGAGGCTTCCCTTCCGTAAGCGCCGGATCCGCCCTCTTTATGCCAGACAGGAACAGAGTCTGAGGCTGAAAAGGAGGGAAAAATCATGAAATTTGCAGAAAATAACAGAATTTCGCACCGACAGCTGTACCGGCAGATGGTTCTGGCGTTTCTGGCTCCTTTTCTTCTGTGTCTTCCCGGAGAAAACCGCGTCACAGGGATATCAGGGATTGTGGGAGTGGCGGCTGCTCTGGTGCTTCTGGTGATCTACAGCTTTTTTCTGAGAAGACTGACGCCCTGGTACACGGATCCGATTAAAACCTTTGGAGCCGCAGGCGGCAGGATCATAGGAGTGTTTTTTCTGAGCTATGTGGCGCTGACAGGCGCATATCTTCTGGATTTGATGGATGAGCTGGTTCCGGCTGTTCTGATCACCGGTATTCCGGGAATTGTGATTTCTTTTCTGGCGGCAGCGGTCTGCAGCTTTGGAACCCATAAAGGTATGCAGAGAAGAGGAAGAATGGCAGAGGTGTCAGGCGGACTTCTTCTGGGCGGAGTTTTACTGATGATGGTTCTCTGTCTGTGGCAGATCACGCCGGAATATTTTACAGAAATGACAGAAGCTTCTGTTCTGCAGGGAAAAGAGGTTTTAAAAAGCTGTTATGGAATCCTTGCAGCATTTTCCGGAATCGGGCTTCTGCCCTTTCTTTTGAAGGATGTAGAAAAAAGAGGAACTGCAGGAAAGCCTGTGGTCCTCGGAATTGTTACTCTGGGAGGGATCCTGATGGGAATGCTTGTACTGATCCCGTCAGTGCTTGGATGGCAGAGATTCAGAAATGAAGCATATCCGGTTCTTCCCCTTCTGGCAGGGGCAGATCTTCCGGGAAATGTACTGGCAAGATTTGATGTACTGTGGATGGGATTTCTTTTATACAGTCTTCTGTTTGCCCTGGGCAGTCTGTTCCATTACGGACACAGGATCCTCGACCGGACCCGTATGGGAAGCGGGAAACTGTGGCTGCCTGCAGTGATCTTCGGGCTGTCCCTGATAAAATTTCAGGGGACGGGAATCCGGCAAATCTTTGACTTTTATCTGAGCCGCATCTTTGTTCCCGGTCTGCTTCTGATCCAGGTGTTTATGGCGCTGAGAGGAAAACGCAGGCGACAGAAAAAAGTAGCGCTGGCAGCCGGCCTCTGCTTCGTGGTGTTTTTCAGCGGATGTGCAGCCATAGAGCCGGAAAAAAGAATGTATCCTCTTGCACTGGGAGTAAACAGTGAAGAATCAGAGTTTTCTCTTATTTATGGAATGCCGGATCTTCCTCAGGCTACCGGGCAGGAGAAACAGGAGGAGTCAGGAAGTGAGGCTGTGCTTTCTATAACAGGAAGTGATTTTTATGAAATAGAAAGGATCTATGACCGCTCTCAGGAAAAATATCTGGATATGAGCCATCTGCAGGTGATTATTATGGGAGACAGACTTCTGGAAGGGGAAGGCTGGAAAATATTTATGGAATATCTTAAGGAAGAGCCCTTTGTTGGTGAAAATGTTTATATTTTCCGGACAGAAGACCCGGAAGCAGTGCTATCACGGGAAAGCGGAGGAACCTCTGCGGGAGAATATCTTACCGGGCTTCTGGAAAACCGTCTGCCGTCCCAGCAGAAAGACGGGGTGACATTAAGGCAGGCTTATCATCAGTGGTATGAGAGCGGCGTTCTTGTGGAAATTCCACGTATCATTATGGAAAACGGAGAATTGCAGGTATATCTGGAAAAGAGCTGAGAACCTTTAAAAACAGGTATCTTACCGGAATAGAAAGCCGTAAATTGTCTATACTCTGAATAGTGAATTCTGGTCAGAGGTTCACAGATGATAATGCTGTGAACAGGAACAATTTTGGAGGTACAGACTAATGGAATGGTTAAGAGACAGAAAAAACCGTCTGACGGTTTCAATACTTGCTGCAATGGCTGCTGCGATTCTGGTGGCAGGAGGATTCAGGCTGCCACAGTATCCGGCTGCATCTGCATGGTGGGGAACCATGTATCCGGAATTTTGCTTTTCGGAGGGAAGCGGAGACAGCCCCCGAAAGATTTCCTTCTGGCTTGCGGAAGTGCTGGAATGGTGATATGATATAAAAACCAGAGACTGCGGAAAAGCTCCGCAGTCCTACCAGTGCAGAAACGGAGACTTATATTTATGAAGCCAGACAGAGACGCGCCCATAGGTGTATTTGATTCCGGAGTGGGCGGGCTGACAGTGGCCCGTGAGATCATGCGGAATCTGCCGTCAGAAAAAATCGTATATTTTGGAGATACAGCCAGAGTACCCTATGGAGGAAAGTCCAGAGAGAATATTATCCGGTATTCCAGACAGATCATTCATTTTCTTATGGAGCAGCAGGTCAAGGCAATTGTGATCGCCTGCAATACGGCAAGCGCTTTTGCCCTGGAGGCAGTGAGGGATGAATTTGATGTTCCGATCCTGGGCGTTATAGAGCCCGGAGCCAGAGTGGCTGCAGCGGAGACAAAGAACAAAAGAGTAGGTGTGATCGGTACAGTAGGAACTGTTGACAGCGGCATTCATGCATCTTATCTGAAAAAGCTGGATCCGGAGATCACGGTGATCGGCAAAGCCTGTCCTCTGTTTGTTCCTCTGGTGGAAGAAGGATGGCTTCACGATCCGGTCACTGCAGAGGTCACGGCCAGATACCTTCAGGAATTTAAAGATAAAGATGTGGATACACTGATTCTGGGCTGTACCCATTATCCGCTTATCCGGTCTGTGATCCGGGAATTTATGGGGGAGGAAGTACGGCTGGTCAATCCGGCTTACGAGACAGCCCTGGAGCTTCGTTCTCTTCTTGAAAAAAAAGAGCTCCTTAATACAGGCGGAAAAAATGAAGAATTTCCATATCGTTTTTATGTCAGTGACCTTGCGGAGAAGTTCCGGGCATTTGCAGGCTCGATTCTTCCCTATGATGTGGAAATGACAAAAAAGATCGACATTGAAAAATATTAGGAGGCATTTATGGATAAAAATGTACTCATACATGTGCGGGGACTTCAGATGATGGAAGTGGGAGAGGAACAGGAGCCCATAGAGCTTGTTGTACCCGGCCAGTATTATTTTCGCAACGGAAGCCATTATCTCAGATATGAGGAAATTCTGGATGAAGGCTCAGAGCCTACGATAAATTACATAAAAATGTCCCCCCAGGGCATGGAAGTCAGGAAACAGGGGCTGGTTAATGTACATATGGTATTTGAGCGGGGAAAAAAGAATATGACCTTTTATACCACTCCGTTCGGAACGCTTCAGATGGGAATTGTTGCTACCGGAATGGAACTGAATGAAAGTGACAATAACATTAACATGAAGGTTGATTATGCCCTTGACATGAATGAAGAGCATGTGGCGGACTGCTATCTTTCTGTGCAGGCGCAGCCTGCCGATTCAAAGGATTTTGTACTGTAAATAAAATACGAGACAGCTGCAGGAAAATTCTTACAGCTGTCTCGTGTTTTTTAGTCTTTTTTGCTGAACATTCTTTTAAAGAAGCCCTTTTTCTTGGCCGGCGGCGCATCCAGATGACCGCGGATACCGCGTACACCTACAATGTACAGACCGCTGATGTCAGCCTTTACTTCTTTCTTTACAGGAATCTGTTCGTAAATTTTCTCATCTGCTATCAGAATAGAAATCTTCGGACCGATCTTGGCCTTAACAATAGGCAGTTTGGTACGACGCATCATCTTCGGTGTCTGATCGATCACCATCTGCGGGAGACCAGATTCTTTTATGCGAAGTCGTTTTTTGTCAATTACCAACATGGAAACAGTCTGTTTTGCAGCTTCAATCTGTGCCTGCTGTTCTTCCTGTTTTTTCTGAGCCTTTTTTCCAAAAAAATAAAGGGCAATCAGTACGCCAACGAGAACAACAAGGATGACAAGCAGGACGATGGTAAGTGTATTCATAGATACCCTCCTCAATATGTATATTTTTCCCTCTTATAATCAGATACAGGCGGACATACATGTCCTTCAGAGAGAATTCCTGTCATGCGAAGTATATTTTATCATTAATCCGGTTAAAAGGCAAACAGTTTCGGGCAAAATCACAGTAAAATCCCAGAGAAATCATTTAGACAAAGATTACAGAAAATTATTTTATATTAGGGGAAAACAGTGGAAATTATACAGATAAAAAGTTATAATAAACAAAGTGACACAATTCGACAAATTTGGGCAGATGTTCATAGGTAATATTCCATAAGATGTGTTGCTAAAAAACGAAAAATACCATGATCGAATGTAAATTGCAAGGTACTTTGACCAGGCTTCCGGGAAGGGAGTGAACAGTAAAATTCCCTGACTGTTGTGACGCCGGAATAAAGGATTTTGTATTGGGTATATTAAAAATTACAGAAAAATAATGGACAGGAGTTACTATGGAAGAGCGAGGCAGGGGAAAGAGAAATATGCACAGTGAGAAAAATAAGGATGAGAGGGACAGGCAGCTGGAGGCCATGACCGAAGAGGAACGTGACGAATATTTCCGTGAGATGCGAAGGGAGAGAAGGCTGCGCAGGCAAAAAAGGGAGCGCCGGAAGAAGCTGGCGGTTCTGGGCGCCACAGCAGTGATTTCCCTTGTTGTAGTAGTTGGCGCAGTCAGCGGGATCACACGTTTTGTCATTACAAAAAGCAGCGGTTCCGGCATAGTTTCCAATAAAGATGAAAACAAAAAAGGCGGGGGAGAAGCAGCAGAGGCTTCTGCGCAGACAGACCTTCTGGCAGAGGCGGATCTGAAGGCAGCCCAGTATGATTATGACGGGGCTGTACAGCTTCTCAAAAGCGACAGCAGCTATGACAAGAATGCGGATTTTCAGGCTGCAGTAAAAAAATACGAGGAGACAAAGGCCACCTGCGTTTCCTGGCCGCTGGAAGAAGTGACGCATGTTTTTTATCATACGCTGATCAAGGATCCGGCGAAGTCATTTGACGGTGATTATAAAGAAGGCGACTACAATCAGGTTATGACAACCATAGATGAGTTTAACAAGATCACTCAGACTATGTATGACAAGGGTTATGTTATGGTCAGTATCAAAGATATGGCTATTGCTGACGAGAACGGAAATGTGACTCCGGGAGAGATCCTTCTTCCTCCGGGAAAAATTCCGTTTGTCCTGTCTCAGGATGATGTGTGTTATTATCACTATATGGACGGAGACGGTTATGCCACAAAGCTTGTGCTGGATGATGAAGGCAAGGTTCGCAATGAATATGTGGAGGATGACGGAACAGTTTCGGTAGGCGACTATGACATGGTGCCGCTGATTGACCGGTTTGTGGAGCAGCATCCTGATTTTTCCTACAGGGGAGCAAAGGGCATCGTAGCTCTCACGGGGTATAATGGAATCCTTGGATACAGAACAGACATCAGCTACGAGACACGGCCGGATGATCTGGACGCCAACAAGGTGGAGTGGCTGGACGCACATCCGGATTTCAGTCTGGAAAAAGAACGGGAAGAGGCCAAGAAGGTGGCAGAGGCCATGAAAGCCAATGGATGGCTGTTTGCAAGCCATACCTGGGGACACCAGAATGTAGGACAGATCGACCTGGCTCATCTGCAGACTGATACCGAGAAATTTAAAGAAAATGTAGATCCGCTGATCGGCGGAACAGATATCATTATTTTTGCCTTTGGAACAGATCTTACTGCTCAGGAAGATTATTCGGGAGACAAATTTGAATATCTGAAAAGTGTGGGATACAATTATTTCTGCAATGTGGACTCAAGTAAGTATTTTGTGCAGATAAGAGACAGATATTTCCGCCAGGGAAGAAGAAATCTGGACGGATACCGAATGTACTATAATCCAGAGCTTCTGGAAGATCTTTTTGACGCAAAGGCAGTATTTGACCCAAGCAGACCGACTCCTGTACCGCCTATGGGATAAAGATATATCATCCGCCGGATGAGGGTGTCCGGCGGATTTATATACCGGTCAGAGGGAACCGGAAGGGGAAACAGAAGAAAGGGGAAAATCCAGAAATGAAAAAAGCAGTTCTGGCAGTGACGCTTGCGGCAGCAGTTGCGGCAGGCAGTGGAAATATGCCGGTTTGGAACGGAAAAGCACAGGAAATCACATCTGAGACATATATGCCGGTGTCTGCATCAAAGGATAAAAAGAAAACAGAAGAGAAAAAAACAAAAAACAGTGAACAGTCTGTTCTGGAGCAGGCAAAGATCATGTATGCCCAGTATAATTATGACGAGGCTATCAAACTTCTGAAAAGTCAGAAGGACTTTGAAAAAAATAAGGATTATATGGATATAGCTGCAAAGTGCCAGGTGGCAAAAGCATCTCTGGTGGAATATCCCATTGAAAAGATCACCCATGTATTTTTTCACACGCTGGTAAAAGATACTTCCAAGGCTTTTGACGGGGATTCTGATTCAGGCGGTTATAACCAGGTTATGACAACCATAGACGAGTTTAACAAGATCATTCAGACCATGTATGACAAAGGCTATGTGCTGGTAAGTCCGCACGATATGGCGACAGTGAACAAGGACGGTTCCATGAGCCGTGGAAAGATCATGCTTCCCAAAGGAAAAATTCCGTTTGTCCTGTCTCAGGATGACGTAAGCTATTATCATTATATGGACGGGGACGGTTACGCCTCCCGCCTTGTTCTGGATAAGAACGGGGAAGTAAAATGCGAGTATATTGAGGATGACGGCACAGTATCTGTGGGAAATTACGATATGGTGCCTCTGCTTGATGAATTTGTAAAGCAGCATCCTGATTTTTCCTATCATGGACGAAAAGGCATTCTCGCAATGACAGGATATAATGGCGTTTTGGGATATCGTACAGATATCGCCTATAAGACAAAAGAGAATCTTCAGGATAATCAGAGAGAATTTCTGGAAAAGCATCCTGATTTTGACTATGAGGCAGATGTGGCTGCGGCCAAAAAGGTTGCAGATGCCATGAAAGCCAATGGATGGGAGTTTGCAAGCCATACCTGGGGACACAAAAATGCAACCGATTCCTCTGCTGAGGAGCTGAAGGCGGATAATGAGAAATGGGAAGCCTATGTGGCGCCGATCCTTGGAAAAACAGATACCATTATCTTTGCTTTTGGGGCAGATATCGGCGGCTGGGAGGGATATTCCTCCGATAATCCGAAATTTCAGTATTATAAGAGCAGAGGATATCATTATTACTGTAATGTGGATTCCAGCCAGTATTTTGTACAGCTTTCAGACCAGTATCTGCGCCAGGGAAGAAGAAATCTGGACGGATACCGAATGTATTATAATCCGGAAATGCTCAGTGACCTGTTTGACGTGTCGGAGGTCTGGGATTCTTCAAGACCCACTCCGGTACCTGAAATGTGACAGAATAAATGAACGTAAGGCATCAGAAAGGAGCTATTTATGAAGAAAAAAACAGTTTTGGCAATGCTGGTAATGTGTATGGTATTCAGCGCGTCTGCCTGCTCAGATAAGAGCGCAGAAAAATCTGCCCCGGAAAAAACAGAAAGCAGCGCAGAGAAAACGGACAAAGCAGAAGAAAAGACGGAAACGAAAGAAGATACAAAGCAGGAAGAGGAAAAAACAGAGGTCAGACTTGTGTCTGTCAGCGATATTTCCAAATATATCACCGTAGGCGAATATAAGGGGCTGAAGCTTAACAATATCGTAGAGCCGGTTTCTGATCCTGAGGTGGATACAGAAATTGAATTCCGTCTGCAGGATAAGGCAGAGGAAGTAAAGGGCGGAACAGCCCAGTCCGGAGACCAGGTAAGAGTCAGCTTTACGGGAACAATTGACGGCAAAAGCTTTGAGGGCGGATCGGAAGAGGATTATGATCTTGTGATCGGAGAGGGAGCTGTGGCAGACGGCTTTGATGAAGGAATTGTCGGCATGAAAGCCGGAGAGACAAAGGAGCTGAATCTGACTTTCCCGGAAGACTACTATGACAGTGAGCTTGCCGGCAAGTCTGCAGTATATCAGGTGACTGTTCAGAGCATCCGCAGAACTCCTGAGCTTACAGATGAGTGGGTTGCAGCAAATACAGACAGCAAAACTGTGGCCGAATACAGAGCGGCTGTTCAGAAGGAGCTTGAGGATGGCGTCAACGAAGCTGCTGAGAATCAGCTTTATGCAGATGCATGGAACCAGGTTTTTGAAAGCTCTGAGATCATAGAATATCCTGAAGAAGATATTGATACAGCCATAGAAGCATATAAAGAACTGAATGGCGAGTATATTGAGCAGGCGCAGATGGATATGAGCGAATTCCTGAAATCACAGGGAATTACAGAAGAAGAATATGAGGAAGACTGCAGACAGTATGCGGAGGCCAAGGTAAAGCAGAACCTGATCGTTCAGTACATTATGGATGAAGAAAATCTGAGCGTAGATGACAAAGAAGCAGAAGCTCTGGACAAGAAGCTGCTTCAGCAGTACGGTGCAACGGATATCAGTGAAGTTGTGGATCTTTATGGAGAGAGAGAAGTAAATGAGACACGGGCTCTTCTCAGAGTGGAAAAGTTTATTGTTGACCAGGCCGAGGTAGACCAGAAGGTCGGCGGAGGTGATGAGCTGGCAGAAAATGAAGATGCGGTAACAGAAGAAGGCGCTTACGATACTCAGACAGAGGACGCCGGAAATACTGCAAATGAAGATGTAGCAAATGAGGATGCCGCGTTAGAGGAATAATCAGAAAAGCTTTATAAATAATCGGAAGCAGTGCCGTTCGGTATAGTGGCGGCTGTCTGTGCAGAGCCGGAAACAGCCTGCCTGACAACGGGGTCTCAGGAAACTGGATAAATTTAGAAAAGTTTTATAAATATATGGAAAATGCACGGGAAGCGCTATTGTATTTCTGCAAAAAATGCAGTATGATAGACAGGACAAACAAAGACAGATTGATATAATAGCAGGTGGGAAACAATGGATAAAAGAGTATTGCAGGAAAGGATGCGCAAAAAGCAGCAGCAGCTTCGACGCCGCAAAATGATGAAACTTGGCGCTTATGTGCTGGCTGTGGTGCTTGTAGCAGTATTTATCATAAAGGGTGTGATTCTGCCCATTACAAATAAGATCAGCGGTAAGGATGCGGCTGAACCCGTGCAGGTGGAAGCAGATGCCGGCAAAACGGCAGATGCAGATAAAACAGAACCCCAGAAAGAAGAAGTAAAAACAGATGAAACAGCAGCCATCAGAATGCCTTTATCCAGTGTATCTCATGTTACCAGTGCTTCGGATCTGACTTCCGGGTGGCATGAGGACGAAAATGGCAAATGGTATCAGAATACAGACGGAACCTATTATGCCGGGGGAATGCAGGAGATTGACGGACAGACATATTCCTTTGACGATAATGGTTACATACAGACAGGCTGGGTAAGCCAGGGATTTGATGATCTGTACTTTAATGAGGACGGTTCCTATAATCCTGAGAAACATAAGCCGCGTATTGCCCTGACTTTTGACGATGGTCCCGGAGAGTACACAGATCAGCTTCTTGACTGTCTGGAGGAGAACAACGCTCATGCAACGTTCTTCATGCTGGGACAGAATGTGGCGGGCCGGGAAGCTACAGTTCAGCGGATGGTGGATATTGGCTGTGAGCTTGGAAACCACAGTTGGGATCACCCGGAGGCAACCCTTCAGGGGATTTCTGATGAGGCTGTGATAGAGGAATTCCAGAAAACAGATGAAGCTCTGATGAAAGCCTGCGGACAGAAAGCCACAGTAGCCCGTGCTCCTTACGGCGCGGCAGATCAGAGAGAATTTGATCTTGCACAGAAACCGTTTTTCATGTGGTCTCTGGATACTCTGGACTGGAAGACATTAAATGTAGAATCAACAGTTGACGCAGTTATGAACGGAGATCTGACAGACGGTTCCATTATATTGATGCATGATATCCATGAGCCTTCTGTACAGGCTGCTCTTCAGATCATTCCTCAGCTGGTGGAAAAAGGTTATAAGCTGATGACAGTCAGTGAGCTTGCGAAGGCAAAGGGTGTGGAGCTTCAGAATGCGTCCTATGCAGATTTCTGGGACAGCAGTCTGTCAAAAGGTCTGGTAGCAGGTTATGACGGGCCGCTGCTGAGCGCCGAGGCTGCTTCAGAAGGCGGGGACGGAAGCGATATATCTGACGGCAGCAGTGAGGATGGTTCTGATGAAGGAAGCGATATGTCAGATGGAAGCGGCGAAGACGGTTCCGGTGAGGACTATTCAGACGGAAGTGGAGATGCGTCCTATGACGATGAATATTATGATGACGGCAGCGGAGAAGAATACTATTAACAGCGAATGGCTTATGTGTGAAAAACTCATAAAACATACATACAGAGTTTTATAGTACTGTCTGAGAATTGGATTTTTATTGCGTAGCAGATGTTCATGTCTGTTACGCATTTTTTATACGGAAACAGAGGATTTATTGTTCAAATCGTGCAGACAGTAATAAGGTTACTGGCAGAATGTCTGAAACAATACAAAATGCAGTTGAAGAGACTGGGAATCTTGGGTATAATATGGACAGAGGAATTGTATTTTGGAGGGCAGCTTAGTGGGAAAGTGGTATGAAAACGCAGTGTTTTATCACATGTATCCTATCGGAATGACGGGAGCACCGAGAAGAAATGAGAGTGAGGAGACGGTTCACAGATTTCAGGACCTGATGAAATGGCTTCCTCATATAAAGGATCTGGGATGTACGGCAATTTATATTGGGCCGCTGTTTGAATCAACATCCCATGGATACGATACAAAAGATTACCGTATGGTGGACAGGCGACTGGGAGACAACCAGGACTTTAAAGGCTTTGTGGAAAAAGCTCACGAAATGGACATCCGGGTTGTAGTGGACGGTGTATTTAACCATACGGGAAGAGAGTTCTTTGCCTTTCAGGATATTCAGAAAAACAGAGAACAGTCTCAGTACTGCGGTTGGTACAAGGGAATCAATTTTGGGTGGAATTCGCCTTATAATGACGGATTTGGCTATGAGGCATGGAGAAACTGTTTTGAACTGGTAAATCTCAATCTCCGGGAGCCGAAGGTGCGGGAATATCTTCTGGATGTAATCGGCTTCTGGATCCATGAGTTTGATATTGACGGAATCCGCCTTGACTGCGCGGACTGTCTGGAGTTTTCCTTTATGGAAGAAATGAGGCGGTTTACCAATGAAAAGAAAGCGGATTTCTGGCTGATGGGCGAGGTGATCCACGGAGATTACAGCCGCTATGTAAAACCGGAAATGCTGAATTCCGTGACAAATTATGAGCTTCACAAGGGGCTTTATTCCGGTCATAACGACCACAATTATTTTGAGATCGCTCATACTATCCGGAGAGAATTTGATGAAAACGGCGGAATATACAAAGGACTTCGGCTTTATTCCTTTGTGGACAATCATGATGTGGACAGGATCGCATCCAAGCTCAATGTTCCGGAGCATATTTTCACCGTATATACGCTTTTATTTACACTTCCGGGAATCCCTTCCATTTACTATGGATCTGAATGGGGTATACAGGGACGTAAAGAAGGCGGAAATGACGATCCTCTTCGTCCGGCAGTTGATATTGAGGAAGCACTTCTGCATCCGGATAATCCGCAGCTTCTTAAGTGGGTGACGCTTCTTGGCAGGATCCACAGCCAGGAACCAGCTCTTGCGGACGGCAGATATCAGGAGCTTCTTCTGACTAACCGGCAGTATGCGTTTGCAAGAATACTGGGAGAAGAAGGGATCGTAGTGGCAGTGAATAATGATGACAGGCCTGCGGAGCTTTGCATCAGGGAACCTCTGAGCGGAAAGTCATGGGCAAGCCTTATTGACGGCCGGGAGCCGGAACTTCAGGACGGCAGTCTCAGAGTGACACTGGCGCCGGGGGAAAGTCAGATTTATAAATTGAAATAGAAACAGGGATTAAGGGAGGTATGTCCGGATGGGAGAGAAAATGCATTTTTCAGAGTTAGACCAGTATTTGTTTGGTCAGGGAACACACTATGATATTTATAAAAAACTTGGTGCGCATCCCACAACGCAGGGAAGAAAAAAAGGAGTTTATTTTGCGGTGTGGGCGCCAAATGCTCAGTCTGTTTCTGTAGTTGGCGATTTTAACAGCTGGGATACAGAGGCAAACCCAATGGTAAAGGCAGGGCCTATCGGTGTGTTTGAGGTATTTGTGCCGGGGGCAAAGATCGGAGATCTTTATAAGTTTTTTATTGTGGGAATGCACGGCGAGGAGCTTTACAAGGCAGATCCTTATGGCAATGAAGCAGAGCTTCGTCCAGGAACCGCGTCAAAGGTTGCAGATATCGAGGACTATAAATGGAAAGATTCTACATGGATGAAAAAACGTGTGGAATTTGATGAAAATACAGATGCCATGTCCATTTATGAAGTGCATCCGGGTTCATGGAGAAAACATGCAGTGGAAAATGAGGATGAAAACGGATTTTACAATTACCGTGAGTTTGCTCATGAGCTGGCAAAATACGTAAAGGATATGGGGTATACTCATGTGGAGCTGATGGGAATCGCAGAGCATCCCTTTGACGGATCCTGGGGCTACCAGGTAACCGGCTATTATGCGCCTACCTCCCGTTATGGAAGTGCCCAGGATTTTAAATATCTGGTAGATTATCTGCACAGAAACAAAATCGGCGTTATTCTTGACTGGGTTCCGGGACATTTCCCGAAAGATGCCCACGGTCTGGCGAACTTTGACGGAACAGCCGTATACGAACATCAGGATCCGCGCCAGGGTGAGCATCCCGACTGGGGTACAAAAATCTACAATTACGGCCGCCCGGAGGTTAAGAATTTCCTTATAGCAAATGCTCTTTTTTGGGTTGAGGAATGTCATGTGGACGGACTTCGTGTGGATGCAGTTGCTTCCATGCTGTATCTTGACTATGGCAAGCAGGACGGACAGTGGGTTGCCAACAAGTACGGGGACAATAAAAATCTGGAAGCCATTGAATTTTTTAAACACCTGAATACGGTTGTGCTGGGAAGAAATCACGGAACCGTGATGATCGCAGAGGAATCAACTGCATGGCCGAAAGTAACAGGCAAGGCAGAGGATGACGGACTTGGATTTTCCCTGAAATGGAACATGGGATGGATGAACGACTTTCTGGAGTACATGAAAACAGATCCGTACTTCCGTAAATTCAACCATAATAAAATGACGTTTTCCATGACCTATGCCTACAGTGAAAAGTACATTCTGGTTATTTCTCATGATGAGGTAGTTCATCTGAAGTGCTCCATGCTGAACAAGATGCCCGGGTATCCGGATGATAAGTTTAAGAACCTGAAGGCCGCCTATGCATTTATGTTTTTCCATCCGGGCAAAAAGCTTCTGTTTATGGGGCAGGAGTTTGGACAGCTTCGTGAGTGGAGCGAGGAAAGGGAACTTGACTGGTACCTTCTGGGAGAGGAGAATCACAAAGATCTTCAGTCCTTTGTAAAAACACTTCTTCATATGTACAAAAAATATCCGGCGCTGTATAAAGCGGACAATGATCCGGAAGGCTTTGAGTGGATCAATGCAGATGACGGAGACAGAAGTATTTTCAGCTTTGTGCGCAAATCTCCTACAAAGAGGAACAATCTTTTATTTGTGGTTAATTACACACCGGTAGAGAGAAGCGATTACAGAGTGGGCGTTCCGAAGAAAAAACAGTATAAGCTGATCATGGATGAGAACGGACTTCTGGAAAAACCACAGACTTTTAAGGCGGAATCCAAAGAGTGTGACAACCGGGAATTCTCTTTTGCATATCCCCTTGCGCCATACGGAGTAGCGGTATTTACATATTAAATATAAAAATGCTATCGTTTAAGGTGACTTGGAATATATTTTGACCGGTTTCCGGATATAAAAAACAAGTAATGTTTTGTCAGATTTTTTGGCAGAAAAACCATTGCATTTTATAAAAAGATGCGTTATACTGTACGCGTCTGAAGGAACAGACAATTACTTATGACGAAGAACCGATAATAGAAATTCTGAAAGGAGAATAAAAATGAAAGTATCCAATATTAAAGATGTAGACAAATTTTTTGAAGTAGTAGATAGCTGTAACGGTAAAGTTGAACTTGTAACAGGAGAGGGAGACAGACTGAACCTGAAATCCAAACTGTCCCAGTACGTATCTCTGGCAAACATTTTTTCCGGCGGAGAGATTCCGGAGCTGGAAATCGTTGCATATGAGAAAGAAGATATCGATAAGCTGTTAAACTTTATGATCAACGGCTGATATTATGAAGCAAAAAGCGGGGGCATGACAGGTTCATGTCCCCGTTGTGTGCATATATAAGTGGCTGCGACCAGGGGGTGTTTTTGCTTCCTGGTCAAATGTACGTTGAAAACAAAAACAGAAAAGAGGCAAAATCATGACAAAAATTGATATTATTTCAGGTTTTCTCGGAGCTGGAAAAACAACTCTTATTAAAAAACTTCTGAAAGAAGCTTTCCAGGACGAGCAGGTAGTTCTGATCGAAAATGAATTTGGAGAGATCGGTATTGACGGCGGATTTCTGAAAGAGGCAGGAATTGAGATCCGTGAAATGAATTCAGGCTGTATCTGCTGCTCTCTTGTAGGAGACTTCGGAGCATCTCTGAAAGAAGTGATTGACAAATATCATCCGGACAGAATCCTTATTGAGCCCTCAGGCGTAGGAAAGCTTTCTGACGTAATCCGCGCTGTGCAGGATGTTCAGGAGGAAACAGGTCTTGTGCTGAACAGCTATACAACAGTGGTAGATGCAAAAAAATGCAAAATGTATATGAGAAACTTTGGCGAGTTCTTTAACAATCAGGTAGAGTATGCAGGCGCTATCATTATGAGCAGAACAGACATTGTGGATGAGGAAAAGGCAATGCAGTCTATGGAACTTCTCCGCAGCCTGAATAAGAAAGCAGCTATCATTACTACCCCTATAGAAAATCTGGACGGAAAGAAGCTTCTTGAGGTAATGGAAAATCCGGTATCTCTGGAACAGGAGATGATGGAAGAGGAGGTATGCCCGGAGTGCGGACATGTACATGAGCATCATCATGACCACGAATGCGGCTGCGGACACGATCATGAAGAGCATGAGCATCACCACGATCACGAGTGCGGCTGCGGACACGATCATGAAGAGCATGAACATCACCACAACCATGAGTGCGGCTGCGGAAATCACCATCACGATCACCATCACCATGCAGATGAGGTATTTACAAGCTGGGGACGTGAGACTGTTAAAAAGTATTCCAGAGAGAATCTTGAAAAGATCCTTGCTACCCTTTCTGAGTCAGGGGAGTATGGCGTGATCCTTCGCGCAAAGGGAATGCTTCCGGCTGAGGACGGAACCTGGATCTATTTTGATATGGTTCCGGAAGAAACAGAGATCCGTGAAGGCGCGCCGGAATATACAGGCCGTCTCTGTGTTATCGGCTCCAAGTTAAATGAGGAAAAACTGGCTGAGATCTTTGGATTATAAGGCAGATCAGGAGGAATAAATGAACGAGATTACAGTACCGATTTATCTGATCACAGGCTTTCTGGAAAGCGGAAAAACCTCTTTCCTGAATTTTACCCTGCAGCAGGACTATTTTTATACAGAGGGAACTACTCTTCTGATTCTCTGTGAAGAGGGAGAAGTGGAATATGACAAGGCTGTTCTGGAAATGAGCAATACAGTAGTGGAGATCATTGAAAAAGAGGAAGACCTTACTACGGACCGTCTTGCTGCCATGAACATTCTGTACCAGCCGGAACGGGTTATCATTGAGTATAACGGCATGTGGCTTGTAAGCAATTTTGAAAAAATGCAGAAGCCGGAGGGCTGGGGAGTAGAGCAGCAGATCACCTGTGTAGACGCCAGCACCTTCCAGATGTATATGGCAAACATGAAATCTATTTTTATGGACATGGTAAGAAACAGCGATATGGTTGTGTTTAACCGCTGTAAAAAAGAAGATCCTCTTCCTACCTACAGAAGAGGGATCAAGGTGGCAAACCAGAGAGCTGAGATTATTTTTGAGGACGAAGAAGGCGAGCTTGACGATATTTTCCAGGATGAGATGCCCTTTGACGTCAATGCGCCTGTGATCGATATTTTGCCGGAGGATTATGGAATCTGGTTTGTGGACGCTATGGATCATCCGGAAACCTATGTAAATAAAACTGTAAAGTTTAAGGCAAGGGTAATGAAGCCCAGAGGAATGGGAAGCAAATTCTTTGTTCCGGGCCGTACGGCAATGACCTGCTGTGCAGACGATACAACCTTCCTTGGCTATGTGTGCAAAAGTGCATTTGCGCCTAAGCTTCAGCAGGGCCAGTGGGTAGAAGTGACTGCAAAGGTAGGAATTGAGAACCGTATGGAATACCAGGGAGAGGGAATTGTGCTTTACGCAGATTTTGTAGAGCCATGTGAACCTCTGGAAGAAGAAATGGTATATTTTAATTAAGGAGAGCGGCATGTATTTAGTAGTTGGTCTGGGAAATCCAGGAAGGCAGTATGAAGCCACCCGGCACAACATGGGCTTTGATGTGATCGACCGTCTGGTGGAGGAACACAGGATTCCCCAGGGCGGCGTTAAGTTCAATGCCATGTACGGAAAGGGAATCATCGGGGGAGAGCAGGTGCTTCTGATGAAACCACTTTCTTATATGAATTTAAGCGGCGGCCCGGTGCGGGATATGGCAAATTATTTTAAAATTGATCCGGAAACAGAGATGATCGTAATTTATGACGATATTGATCTGGAGCCGGGACAGCTAAGAATCCGCAAGCAGGGAAGTGCAGGCGGACACAACGGGATCAAGGATCTGATCAAACAGCTTGGAACGCAGAAGTTTGTGCGCATCAAGGTGGGCGTAGGAGCCAAGCCACAGGGCTGGGATCTGGCAGATCATGTACTGGGAAGGTTTTCCACACAGGAGCGCAAGCTTGTGGATGAGGCTCAGGAAAGAGCCTGCAAGGCTGTGGAAATGATCCTTTCCAGAGGAACAGATGCAGCAATGAATGAGTTCAACAAAAAGACGGGGGTCGTATGAAAGCATTTTTGCAGCCTCTGCAGAATCTTGCAGAGATGGAACAAATACGGGAACAGGCAAAAGATAACCGTGGCGTCCTGGCTGTCAGCGGCTGTATGGAGTCCCAGAAAGCACATATGATATATGGGCTTTCCGGGCTTTTTCCATGTCATCTGATTATTTCTGAGGACGAGCGCAGCGCAAAGCAGATTTATGAGGACTATCGTTTTTATGACAAAAATGTTTATTATTATCCGGCAAGAGATCTTCTGTTTTTTCAGGCGGATATCCACGGAAATCTGCTGATACGGCAGAGGATGCAGGTGATCCGGGCTCTTCTTACTTCAGAAGAGATCACAGTGGTTACAAGTGTGGACGGATGTATGGACTTTCTCGCTCCTCTGGAGGAAATCCGGAAGCAGCTTCTCTATTTCCGCAATGACAGCCAGCTTGACATTGATAAATTAAAGACTTCTCTTGTAAGCATGGGCTACGAGCGTGTGGGACAGGTTGAGATGCCGGGACAGTTCTCGGTGAGAGGCGGGATTATTGATATTTATTCTCTGACAGAAGAAAATCCCTGGCGAATCGAGCTGTGGGGAGATGAAATCGATTCTATCCGAAGCTTTGATACTCAGAGCCAGAGATCTCTGGAAAATCTGGAAGAGATCACCATTTATCCGGCGGCAGAACAGCAGGCAGAAAAAAGCGGTCTGACTTTTCCTGACTATTTTGACCGGGAAAAGACAATGATATTTCTGGACGAGCCGAACCGTCTTTCCGAAAATGCAAAGGCGGTGGAGGAGGAATTCCGTCAGAGCTGCCGCAACCGTCAGGAAAAAGGAGAGCAGAATCTTTCTGAGGGCTGGATGTGTTCCTGGGAAGAGGTCTGCCATAAGCTGAATAAACGCAACTGTGTTTCACTTTCTGCTCTGGAGCCCCAAAAAGCAGGGTGGAACATTACCGGAAAGCACAATCTGACCGTAAAATCCATGAGCTCTTATCAGAGCAGCTTTGAGCTTCTTGTAAAGGATCTTCAGCAGTACAAAAATCAGGGCTATCAGATCATTCTTATGTCAGGCTCCCGGACAAGGGCAGAGCGTCTGGCAAAGGATCTTCAGGATCAGGGGCTGAACGCCTTTTATGGACAGGACGGCGAGCGTATCCTCAATCCCGGAGAGATCATGGTGGTTTACGGCCATGCAAGAAAGGGCTTTGAGTATCCTCTTGTAAAGTTTGCGGTTATTACAGAAACTGATATTTTCGGCAAAGAGCAGAAGCCGCGTAAAAAAAAGAAAAACTATAACGGTCAGAGGATCCAGGACTTTTCTGAGCTGTCCATCGGGGATTTTGTTGTCCATGAAAAGCACGGACTTGGAATTTATAAGGGAATTGAAAAGGTTGAGGTAGACAGGATCGTAAAGGATTATATCAAGATCGAGTACCGTGGAGGAAGCAACCTTTATATTCTTGCCACTCAGCTGGATGCTCTTCAGAAATATTCCGGGGCAGAGGCTGCAAGAACTCCAAGGCTGAACAAGCTGGGAGGCCAGGAGTGGAAAAAGACAAAATCAAAAGTAAAGGGCGCTGTTCAGAACATTGCAAAGGAGCTGGTGGAGCTTTATGCAGTGCGTCAGGAAAAAGAAGGCTATGTGTGCGGTCCGGATACAGTGTGGCAGAGAGAGTTTGAGGAAATGTTCCCCTATGAGGAGACAGAGGATCAGCTTGCTGCCATTGAGGATACAAAAAAAGACATGGAAAGCACCAAGATCATGGACCGCCTTGTGTGCGGCGACGTAGGCTACGGAAAGACGGAGGTTGCTCTCCGCGCCGCCTTTAAGGCTGTTCAGGAAAGCCGCCAGGTAATTTACCTTGTGCCAACCACGATCCTTGCACAGCAGGTTTATAATACCTTTGTCCAGAGAATGAAAGAGTTTCCGGTAAGAGTGGATCTCCTGTGCCGGTTCCGCACTGCAGCCCAGCAGCAAAAAACGATCAGTGATCTGAAAAAAGGCCAGGTTGACATTATTGTGGGAACTCACAGAGTCCTTTCAAAGGATGTGGAGTTTAAGAACCTGGGGCTTCTGATCATTGATGAGGAGCAGCGCTTCGGCGTTGTCCACAAGGAAAAGATCAAACAGCTGAAAAAGGATATTGATGTTCTGACTCTGACTGCCACGCCGATTCCAAGAACTCTTCATATGAGCCTGATCGGAATCCGCGACATGAGCGTTCTGGAAGAGCCGCCTATGGATCGTGTCCCCATTCAGACTTATGTTATGGAGTATGATGAGGAAACAGTAAGAGAAGCGGTAAACCGTGAGCTTCGCAGGGGCGGCCAGGTATATTATGTATATAACCGCGTCAATGATATTGCAGAGGTTGCCCTGAGACTGTCCAGACTTCTGCCTGATGCCAGAGTGGATTTTGCCCATGGGCAGATGAGCGAGCGGGAACTGGAAAACGTAATGTTTGCATTTATCAACGGAGACATTGACGTACTGGTTTCCACAACCATTATTGAGACAGGCCTTGATATTTCCAATGTGAATACCATGATCATCCATGATTCAGACCGGTATGGACTTTCTCAGCTTTATCAGCTAAGGGGACGGATCGGAAGGTCAAACAGAACCGCTTATGCTTTTCTTATGTACCGGAAAAACACCATGCTGAAGGAAACTGCAGAAAAAAGGCTTTCTGCCATCCGGGAATATACAGATCTGGGAAGCGGATTTAAGATTGCCATGCGCGACCTTGAGCTTCGTGGCGCAGGAAACCTTCTGGGCGCAGAGCAGCACGGACATATGAATGCAGTTGGCTATGACCTTTACTGCAAGATGCTCAGTGAGGCTGTCAAGGAAGCCAAGGGCATTCATACAATGGAGGACTTTGAAACTACCATTGACCTTACCATAGACGCTTTTATTCCGGATACCTATATCAGCAACGAATATCAGAAGCTGGATATTTATAAGAGAATCGCAGGAATCGAAAGTCAGCAGGATTATGACGATATGCTGGAAGAGCTTCTGGACCGCTTCGGGGAAATGCCGAAGGCAGTGCTGAACCTCCTTGCCATTGCAAGAATGAAGGCTCTGGCCCATCTCTCTTATGTAACAGAGATCAAGCAGCTTGGAAGGGATATGAGAATCACTCTTTACGAAAAAGCGCATATAGATCCTGCAGGAATCCCGGTTCTTATGCAGAAGTACAGAAGAGGACTGCAGTTTAAGGCAGAGCAGGAACCGAAATTTATCTACACACCTCAGGGAAGGCCTCTGGAAGCTCTGACAGATTTCCTGACAGAGCTGAACAGCCTGGTAGAGGAGTAGGGAATCTGTGCAAAATGTGTGAAAAATCATGGAATTTTGTGATTCTCCTTGCTCTCAGGGTGAAAAAAGATTATACTTGTAGCAATGAAGTCAGGCTACAATGGAGGAAAATATGAAAGAAAGATCAAAACGAGCAGCCGTTGCCGTGCTTGCAGGCGTAATGACTATGGGAATGCTTGCCGGCTGCGGTGAAAAGAAATTAGATGGAACTCAGACAGTTGCCACAGTAAACGAAACCGATATTCCCATGGGAGTATTAAGCATTATGGTCCGTCAGAGTCAGGCTCAGGCGGAAGCAATGTACGCAAGCCTTATGGGCGGACAGGGCGGATATTCTATCTGGGAATCTGAGGCAGAAGAAGGCGGAACCTACGGAGAACAGGCAGTTGAGGATTCTCTGAAGGATCTGGAGACTCTGTATCTTCTGAAAGAAAAGGCAGCTGATTACAAGGTTGAAGTAACTGAGGACGATCAGAAAGCCATTGCAGAGGCTGCATCACAGTTTATGAAAGCCAACAGCAAGGAGACTATCGAGACTCTTTCTGTTACAGAGGATCAGATAAAAACATATCTGGAGCTGCGTACCTATCAGATGAGAATGCACGATGCCATTATAGCTGAAGTGGACACAGAGATCCCGGATGAGGAAGCCCAGCAGTCATCCTTTACCTATGTAAGCATCAGCACTGCCGATTTGGAAGAAAAAGACATTGAGGCGAAAAAGAAAGACGCTGAGAAAATCCTTGATGAAATGAAAAAGGATCCGGAAGCTGATTTTGACGAAACAGTAAAAGCTGTCAGTGAGGACTACAATGCTCTGGAAGGAACCTTTGATACAAATGAAAAGAAAGAGGATAAGGAAGAAGGCGAAGCTGATCTCACATCCTCCGGCTACCCGGAAGAGGTTATTTCCGTGCTGAGAACTCTCAAAGACGGAGAGCTTGCTCAGGATGTAATTGAAACAGACACTGCTTTTTATGTTGTAAGACTGAACAAAGTAAATGATCCGGAAGCTACTGAGAATAAAAAAACGTCCATTCTTGATGAGAAACAGACTGAATTCTATACAGAAACAACAGATAAATGGTTAGAAGAAGCTGAGATCACAGAGGATAAAAAGGTTCTGAAAACTCTGGAACTGAAGGACAACCATAAATTTGTGATCGGTACAACTGCCGAGCCTTCAGAAACACCGGAAGCAGAAGATGCTTCTGAGGAAACCCCGGCAGAGGATCAGGTTCTTGAGCCTGCGGAAGAAGAAACTGAGGAAATCGCAGAGGAACCAACAGAAGCGCCGGAAAGTGACGCAGAGGAAACTGAAACAGAGAAAGCTGAAGAAGAGGGGACAGAAGATACTGTAAAGACAACAGTTACTCCTGAGCCAACTGAAGAGGCAGAAAAGTAACACGATTTTAGAAAAAGGATATCACGATTGGCAGACAGCCTTTTGTGATATCCTTTTTTACGGAGAAAATTAATGAAGAGTAGGGTCTTCTTTAAAAGACACATGGATTCCGTTAATCTCCACATCCCCTTCCATGGGGATCACAAGACATTTTCTGCCGTCAATGATCTTTGTTTCCACAAGCTCTGCACGGTCCGGGTCCACATGGATCACCACATCAGGGGTTTTGATCTCCATCCGCCGGGTGTTGGTAATATTGGAAGCCATGAGAGATGCATTTTCTCCGGCAGTGGCCTCATAGCAGGAATCAAAGGCTTCCAGCTTTTCATCTTCCACACCACATTCCTCAAAGAGCCGCTTCACTTCCGGCTTTGTCAGTACAGCCGGTTCCGGAGCATCCTTTTGTGTTTCTACCCACTCATTTAATTTTTCATGGATATTTATAACTGTGTCATAGGCGCAGTCTTCGCCAAGGGTCTCCTCTACAAGGGCATTAAAGGAATCCCGCTGGCCTCCTGCAGACAGAGGAGTAACGCAGCCGAAAAGCTCGTCCACAAAGGTACTTCTCAGCTGTTCTGCATTTTTTGAATAATAGAGAAGCCCGTGGATATCTGTACTTCTGTCATTAAATACAGGAAACAGAAAGCCAAGATCAGGCATTTCCACGATCCAGTCCCGGATGCGGTCCTCGATATTGTTTGTTTCCGCATTGTAGCAAAGTCCTGCCTTGGAAAGTTTTACCGGACAGATGCTGCAGAGAATATGGTCGTAGATCTCGTCAGAGGCATCAAACATTTCCATGCCGTCAGAGGACTTGCCGGGAATATCGTAAACTGCATGGATCAATATAATGTAGTAGTTTTCCCCATAATCGTAGAACTGGATGATCTTATCATAAAATTCCTCCAGAAGTGCAGGATCCTGAAGCTTGCTTCCCCGGAGCTTCAGAAGGAATTCCTGGGTTCCTCCTTCTTTTTCCTGTTCCAGGGGAAATTCCATATTGATCAGATTTTTTCCGATGGTGCCGGAAAGAGTTTTTTTGAAAATTTCAAAGTATTTAAAAGCTTCCTCTTCAGAAAGAGAAAGGAAAGCTTCTTTCAGCTCTGTTTTTTTGTTTTTTTCCCCGTCTACATAACAGCCGCAGATACGGGTGATACAGCAGCGGTCAGGGGTAAACTGTTTTTTTATTTCAGATATTTCTTTTTTGTTCATAGGCTGGGAATCTCCTTTGTATGTGTGTATTCAGGTTGGTATCTTGTGCCCGGTAACGTAGCCAGAACTTTACACCAGGGCGTGTTTTGTGTTTGTTGACACCATTCACAGTTCTGTATGATAAAAGTTTTTCAGAAAAATGTAAGCAGCCGCTACAGAAATAGAAACGGCTGCAAATACAGTATCATGATAAAGACAGATGTCTTCTGTTCTTTCTGTTTTAATATAACACACGGGTTTTTCTTCTGCAAGTAATTTACCGGGACAGGAAGCTTTTGTCCCCATGTCCTGGAAGAGGCGGAATTTACTCTTGCAGTCCGGAATACCAAAATCCCGGGAACGCTAAAAAACATATGTATTTTTGACAGCAATACTGTTAAAATAAAGATACCGGGAAACAAAGTTCCGGGTGCTTTGAGGGAGGAAAATGAAATGAAACGTAAGATACTGGCAGCGGTGTTCTTGACGGTGACGGCTACATCAGCATTTACAGGAACAGATCTGATTCTGGCTGCAGAGAAAACGGAAGAGACCGCTGTGCAAAAGCCGGATATGGAGGGCATAGATACAGAAAATACAAAGATCGGGATTTCCATTTATCAGTTTGAAGATACCTTTATGACTTTGTATCGGACAGAGCTTGTACGTTATCTGACAGAAGAACTGGGCTTTAAAGAAGAAAATATCCTGATTGAAGATGGAAAAAATGACCAGGACAGGCAGACAGAGCAGGTGGAAGGATTTATTGAAGATCAGGCAGATGTGATGATCCTGAATCTGGTGCACGCATCTGCGGCTCCACAGATCACAGAGCTTTGCAGTGAAGAGGGAATTCCCGTTGTTTATATAAACCGTCAGCCGGATTCTCTGGAAATGGAAAGATGGGAGCAGGAAGGAATCCAGGCCGCTTATATTGGCGCAGATGCAAGGCAGTCCGGTATTTTTCAGGGAGAGGAAATTGCGGTAACAGAGAATCAGGGCGATATTAACGACGATGGAGAAGTCTCCTATATTATGATACAGGGGGAGCCGGAAAATATAGATACTCAATACAGAACAGCGTATTCTGTTAAGGCTCTGGAAGAAGCAGGAGTGGAAACCAGGGAGCTTCTGGCTCAGACAGGAGACTGGAGCCAGTCACAGGGACAGAAGATCATGGAGGAAGCCCTTGACGAGTTTGGAAATGATATAGAAGTGGTATTCTGCAATAACGACGCTATGGCTCTGGGCGCATTAGAAGCAATCCGGGAGGCAGACAGAACAGTAGGAGAGGATATTTACCTGACAGGGGTGGATGCCCTGGAAGAAGCAGTTCAGAGCGTTGTTGACGGAGAATTTACAGGCACGGTTTTTAATGACTATTTCAGCCAGTCCTACGGGGCGGCAGAGCTTGCTGTTAAGTTTCTGAAGGGCGAGGAAACAGAGCCTGTTACTCTGATTGATTACATAAAGGTGACACAGGAGAATGCAGAAGAGATTCTGGAACTTGTTAATTCATAATGCAATTAGTCGAAAAAGAGGAGAATATGAAAAAAAATGATGTTTTATTGAAACCCGTTGAAAAGGACTCACTTTATCTGAAAATTTCTGATGCTGTTTACAGTTATATAAAAATGAACAATCTGTAGCCGGATGATAAGCTTCCATCTGAGAGGGACATGGCGGCAATGCTTCAGACAAGCCGTAATTCTGTGAGAGAAGGCCTTCGTATTCTGGAAGACAGAGGACTTATTTATGTAAAAACAGGAAGCGGAGTTTTTGTAAAGGATCCGTATGGAGAACACAGCGCCATTTCTGTCCGTTTAACAGAATGTACCACAGAAGAGCTTCAGGAACTTCAGACGATTCTGGATCATCAGGCTGTTCTGAATGCAATCAGCAGAGGAACCAGGGAAGAAAAAGAAAAGCTCGTTTCTATTGCGTCTGAGCTTATGGAAAAGTATTCCCAAAATATCTACAGCCACACGCTGGATTACAGCTTTCATACAGAGCTTTATGAAATGGGAAGAAATAAGGCTGTGCATCAGGTGATCCAGGGAATCCGTGACAGGCGTTTTGTACAGCGGGAGAATGCTGATGGTGAAAATGATTCTGTGTGGCTTGCAACGATCCCGCAGCATTTTCAGCTTGCAGAAGCGATTTTTAATTCTAATTCTGCGGCGGCTCTGGCAGCTGTTGATGAAATCCTGGAGCATGGATTTAGTCTGATCGATCATTCCAGACAGAAATAGTTGGACAGGAGTACTATATAGGAAGTGTGCTGGTTTTAGACAGAATCGTTTACCGGAACAGATTCTGGAAAAACAGCAGGTTATAAAAACAGACAGGAACCTATTTGATATCAATGTCGGTTCCTGTCTGTTTATTTTATAATTCTTTTCCTGTCAGTTCCACATATTCGTCGTAGTTATCTCCGCCTTTTTTAATTTTGGCAATACCAAATCCGGTGAAGCCCCAGATAATGGCAAAAATAACACCTGTGTAACACAGACATGCCCATGGAGCATACTGCGCGGTAGGAACTCCCAGAGTGGAGGTCATGTAAACGCCTGCCAGTGACCAGGGAACCAGCGGTTCCACAACGGTGATACTGTCTTCCAGTGTACGGGAAAGATTCTTTGTTTCAAGACCACGTTTAATATATTCTTCCCGGAACAGTCCTCCGATCATCAGGAAGGTAACAGAGGCCTCTCCGATTACAGTGATAATGATCACGCCCAGAAGAGCAGTAACAGTAATAAGCTGTCCGGTACCATGAATGTGCTTCATGATGTGGCTGAGGATCACATCCAGACATCCGGAAACAGTAAGCGCTCCGATAAATCCAAAAGCACAGAATGCCATCAGCGCTGTGTTCATCATGGAAGCCATACCGCCTCTCTGGAGAAGGTTTGGAACTTCTTGGACAATTCCTGCAAGATTCAGAGACGGATCTGTAAACATTTCCATTTTGAATCCACTTACCATACTTGTTGCGCAGGTCTGGAAGGAAAAATCCTGAACTGTCATTGCGATCACTACTGCTACGGCAGAGGAGATCATCATAACAGGAATGGTAGGCTTCTTTAAGAGGGAGCCTGCAACAACAATTACAGGCGGTACAAGCAGCAGAAGGCCTACCGGCATACTCAGGTCAAAAAGCTCTGCCAGAGTGGTGATGATAGAGTCAACCTGTGAAATTTCTCCGCTTCCGGCAAAAGAAATTCCGGCAATCACATAAACCACGCAGCTGATGACAAAACCGGGGATTGTTGTGTAAAACATATGCCCGATGTGCTTATAAAGGTTTGTTCCGCTGGCAATGGCGGACATGTTGGTACTGTCAGAAAGAGGAGACATTTTATCTCCGAAATAAGCTCCTGCAACAATGGCGCCTGCTACTGCAGGAAGAGGAGCGCCCATGCCGGCAGCCACGCTCATAAGAGCTGCGCCTACAGTTCCGGCAGCGCCCCAGGAGGTTCCTGTGCTGACAGAAAGAATCACTGTCACAAGGAAAGAGGTTACAATGATAAATTTTGGATTAATGATCTGAAGTCCGATATAAACCAGGAACGGGATAGTTCCGCTGACGATCCACGCGCCGATCATCAGTCCTACAGTGATCAGGATCATGATAGCAGGAAAAGCCTTTGCCAGCTTATCTACAATTTCATTTTCCACATCCTTCCAGGTATACCCCAGAAAGAGACATAAAACAATGGTAAAAGCCGCACAGATAAGAAGTAAGATCTTAATATCTATGCTGAAAATAATTAACCCCAAAAACAATACTACAAACATGAACGCCAGCGGCAGAAGAGCAAGTCCGAGCCCCGGTGTTTTTTTCGTTTTTCCGTTGGTATTCTCTCCCATAATTAAGTCCTCTCAATCAGATTTTATCAAGAGCCTGTGAAAGATCTGCAATGAGATTTTCAGCTCCTTCAAGACCACAGTGAAGTCTGACAATGCTTCTGTTCAGGTTGTGGAAAGCCTGTTCTTCTTCACTCCAGTTATAGGTATAAGCAATGGCAAGGCTTTCAAAGCCGCCCCAGGAACAGCCGCGCTCAAAGATCTTCAGACTGTCTACAAATCTTGCGGTATCCTCTGCGGAGCCGTCAATTTCAATACTCATCAGACCGCATTCTCCTTTTTGCTGCTTACGTGCAAGCTCATATTGAGGATGAGATTTTAATCCTGTATAGTATACATGTTTTACCTTTGGATGATTTTCCAGGAATTCAGCTACTTTCATAGCAGTTTCATAATGTCTCTGCATTCTCACATCCAGGGTACGCAGACCGCGGATTGCAAGCCATGCTTCCATAGGTCCCAGTACACCTCCGAACCAATCTCTCTGAACCATGATTTTTTTCATGAATTCATCGTCCCTGGAGATCAGAACTCCGCCGATCAGATCGCTGTGTCCCCCGATATATTTTGTCATAGTGTGCATAACAATATCGATTCCCATATCAAGAGGCTTCTGAAAAACAGGAGTGGAATAGGTGTTGTCGATATAGGTTTTAATGCCGTGAGCATGAGCAAGCTTTGCAACTCCCTCAAGATCTACAACTGAAAAAATAAGGGTAGCCGGGCTTTCCAGAATGATCAGATCTGTTTCCGGACGGATTGCATTTTCAAAATCTTTCAGATCAGTTCCGTCAACATAGGTTACGCTGATCTCCATTTTTTCTTTCAGGAAATCATTGAGAAGATGCTGTACAGGTCCGTAGCTTGCCTTCATACAGATCACATGGCTTCCGGTTTTGCATACAGCGAGGATTGCCGCGGCGCAGGCAGCCATTCCTGCAGAAAAAACAACGGCTCTGGTTCCGTGTTCCAGCGCGGCAAGCTTCTTTTCAAGAATAGTTACGGTTGGATTAGACGCCCTTCCGTAGTAATACTCATCTTTGAAAATGTCCACAGAGAAGTAATCCTCTACAGAATCAAATACATGAAGGGAGTTCATAAAAATCGGCGGTGTCACAGATTTCATGTATTTGGAGGGATCTTCTCCAAGATGAGTCATTGCCAGTAAATCCTGGTTATCTGTCATTGTGCTTCCTCCTTTGGTACAATGGTTCATTGGTTGAACCAATTTATAAGCGCATTATGGACTTTGTTCAATTTTTTGTCAATATTTGAAAAAAATATTTTTGATTTTTGTAAAAAAGATACAAAAACAAATGATAAAATTTGTGCGTTTTTAAGGTGAAGGAATCCAGGAAGAGATTTTGCCGCACTCAAAAATCCGTTTATAAAACAGGCTTACCATGGTATAATATTTTTATAATGTGGAGGAAATTTTATGGAATTATATAATGTTTTGCTGGTGGATGATGAGGCTGACGTTCTTCAGGCAATGAAGAAAAAAATCGACTGGGAAGCGCTGGGATTCTGTCTGGCGGGAACCGCAGAAAATGGTCAGGAAGCCCTGGAAATGGCAGAGCAGCTTCATATAGATGTGGTTATGACAGATATTAAAATGCCTTATATGGACGGACTTACTTTGTGCAAAAATCTGAAGCAGAGCTACCGGAATATGAAAGTGATCATTTATTCCGGGTTTGATGATTTCGAGTTTGCCAGAGAAGCGGTTCACCTGGAAGCAGAAGAATATCTTCTGAAGCCGATCAGCGCAGGAGATATGGAGGCTGCGTTTTCAAAAGTCCGGAAAAAGCTGGATCAGGAGTATGATGAATACAGGAATCTGAACAGGCTGTCAGAGTATTATCGAAAAAGTCTTCCTGCCATGCGGGAGCAGCTTGTTATGGGGATCCTGGAAGGACGGATTGCAGGAGAACGGGCCAGAGCTATGATGGAAACCTATGAAATATGTCTGGATTCTCCTTTTTATGTGGTAGCTGCACTGTATATGGATGTAAATCCAAGAGAAGAGCAGCCGCAGCCGGCACAGCTGTTTACGCTGTCCTTAAAGGATATGGTTCAGGATTATCTGAAGAACAGAACCCGGTTTTTCAGTACGGCTTTTCTGGATCAGGTAATTGTTATTTTTATGCTGGATGAAAGAGAAGAAATCGATCAGGTTCTCTATCATCTGGACCAGATCTGCAAAATGGGCTTCCGTGTTCTGAAGTCATCTGTGACAGCTGCTGTGGGACAGATCTGCGCCAATACAGACGCTCTGCATACTTCTTATGAAGAGGCAGTAAACGCCATGGAATACAGAAGTATTCTGGGAAGCGGCCAGGTGCTTTATATCAATGATATTGAGCCCTGCTCGGAAGAAAATATCCTTGTCACAGAGCATGAGTTTCAGAACCTGGTTCATGCAGTGAAGCTGGGAAACAGGGACGAAACAAATGCAGCCATTGCTCAGATTATGGACAGTATCCGGAAGGAACGGATCTCTCCGGGACAGTATCAGCTTCTTTTTATGGAACTTTTGTCTGAGCTTATGAAGATCGGGCGCGCGTATAAACTTCATCCCAATCAGATTTTCGGGGAACATGCAGGCTCATGGCAGGAGCTTTACAGGATGGTAACAGTGGATGAACTGGAGGGATGGCTTCAGGAAGTGTGCACCAATCTGCGGCATGTCCTCAGGCATGAAAGGCGGGATTCGGCAGCAAGACTTACGGAGCAGGCAAAGGCATATATTGAGGAACATTATAAAGAAAGCGACCTTTCGGCGGACAGTCTGTGCCGTTGTCTGAATGTAAGCGCAGCTTATTTTTCTACGATATTTAAAAGAGAAGTGGGCATGAGCTTTGTTGCTTATCTGACAAAGATACGCCTGGAACATGCGCTGGAGCTTCTTCGTACAACAGAGGATAAAACATATATCATTGCGTCCAGAGTGGGGTATATGGAGCCCAATTATTTCAGCTATGTATTTAAAAAGCAGTATGGAATTTCCCCGTCAAAATACAGGGCAGAGATGTCTGTAAAGGAGAAGAATGAGGATTAAGATTAAAAGAGTTATGGGTTTATGAAGTACATAAAAAATAAATGGAATCAGCTTGTCTGCCATATAAAACGGCGGGATCTGCAGTTTGTGATCTCAGCTTCTTTTACTTTGGTTGCCCTGATCGGAATGGTATTTATTGGTGTTTTTCTTTATCAGAGCTATGGCAGAGCAGCAAAGGAAATGATGCTGAATGATACCCGTCAGCTTGTAAATCAGGTGGAAATCAATCTGAACAATTATCTTCGAAGCATGATGCGTATTTCTGACGCCATGTATTATAATGTGATCAAAAAAGTAGACATGAGCAAGGATGATATTTCTCATGAACTGAACCTTCTTTATGAGGTAAATAAAGACAGTCTTGTAAGCATTGCATGTTTTTCGGAGAATGGTGAGCTGCTGGGGGCAGTGCCTGTGGGAAACGTAAAAAATAATGTAGATGTCACACAGCAGAGCTGGTTTACCAGCGCCCAGAATAAAATGGAGAATCTTCATTTTTCAGAGCTTCATGTGCAAAATATTTTTGAAAACAGCAATGGACGCTATTATTGGGTAGTGTCTTTAAGCAGGGGAGTTGAGCTTACCACAGAAGGCAAAATATCCGGTGGGATTCTGCTGGTTGACATGAATTTCAGCGGAATACGTCAGCTTTTTACAGAGATCAACAGCCAGGATATGGGGTATGTTTATCTTATTAACAGTGATGGTGAGATTATTTATCATCCCAAACAGAACCTTATTTTTTCCAATATGCTGAAAGAAAATAATATGGTAGCCAGTCACTACGAGGACGGTGTATATGAAGAAAGATTTCAGGGCGAAGACAGGACAGTTGTGGTAAAAACAGTGGGCTATACCGGGTGGAAAATTGTCAGTGTAACTCCGGCAGACAGACTGTTCCAGGATTTTAACAGAACAGAAATTATGGCTGTGATCATTATTATCCTGGCTGTATGTCTGATGATATTTGCCAATCAGTTTGTGGCTGTACGAATTGTCAAACCTCTGAAAAAACTGGAAAATTCTCTGAAAGCTATCGGGGTGGATCAGAAACCTGAAATTTATATTGGAGGTTCTTCGGAAATTCAGCATCTGGGAAATACCATCCGTTCTATGGTAGATCAGCTGCGGAAACTGACGGATGATATTGTAAAGGAGCAGGAAGAAAAGCGAAAAAGCGAGTTGGATGCCCTTCAGTCTCAGATCAATCCTCATTTTCTTTATAATACCCTGGATTCTATTATGTGGATGATAGAAAGCGAACGCTATCAGGACGCTGTATTTATGGTTCATGCTCTTGGAAAGCTGTTGCGGATCAGCCTTTCCAGAGGAAGAAATATCATTACAGTAGGGGAAGAGCTGCAGCATGCAGGAAGCTATCTGGATATCCAGAAGTACAGATATAAGAACAAATTCACTTCCTTTTTTGAGGTGGAAGAAGGCATTGAAAAGTACAGAACGATTAAGCTGATCATCCAGCCTCTGATCGAAAATGCAATTTATTATGGAATGGAATATATGGACGGCGAGGGAGAAATTTATATCAGAGCCTATACAAAAGATCAGGAACTTTTTATAGAGGTGGCGGATAATGGTCCGGGAATGCCGGAGGAGCAGGTGGCCGGACTTCTGACAGAGGAATCTGAAACCCGGAGCAGAGGATCGGGCATAGGGCTGAAAAATGTACATCAGCGTATTCAGCTTTATTTTGGAACAGAGTACGGACTGGAAATTGAAAGTGAGCCGGATGAAGGAACAACCGTGCGTATTCATCTTCCCAAAACAGAAGAGGCTTCCAGTGTGGAGAAGGGGGACAGACAATGAAAAAGAAACGGTTTCAGTGGAAAAGTCTGGCGCTCCTTCTGGCTGCTGTGACCGCGCTGGGCGGCCTGTATTACTACGGGGTTTTTGCCCGGAAAAAAGAGTCTTCGGATGTTTATTCAGTGATTCTTTATCAGAATACAGAGGATGAATGGGGAACTCTTATTCAGGGAATCATGCAGGCAGAAGAAGATCTGAACGTAGATGTAAATTATATTTATCTTTCAGAAAATGATACGGCAGAAGATCAGATAAAGGAAGTAAATAAGGAGATCCGCGGAAAAAGTTCAGGTATTTTAATGGCTGCTGTAAACAGCCGGGAGATTCAGGAAGTCCTGGAAAATATGATGATTTCTATTCCGATTATTTTTGTGGAAACAGGCGCAGGAGATTCTTTTCCTGTGATCCGGTCTGATGATTATGCTATGGGAAAGGCCTTGGGGGAGGCTGTTCTTCAGGATATGGAACAGACAGGAAACCCCAGGAAGGTAACGATCATAACAGAAAATATGCAGAGGGACAGTGTGAGCCTGCGCTATAAAGGCCTGAAAGATACACTGGAGCAGGCAGAACAGAGTGTGCTGATAAGCAGTCTTGGCGGAGAGTTCAGCGCCAGTCTTTTTGACCAGATTTCCTATCTGGTAACTCTGGATAAAAGTACAACAGAACGGGCAGCCGCACTGTGGAAAGAGAGCAGACAGAGCCGGGGAAAAAATCAGGACATCTGTAAAATATATGGAACCGGAAACACTGCTCAGACGGTAAATGCTCTGGATAACGAAGATATTTCCATGCTGGTTTATCAAAATGAATTTAACATGGGATATCAGGGGCTTACCTGCCTGGTAGAAAATAAGAAAAAAGAGTGGATAGAGAAAAATACCAGCATCAGATACAGAACAGTAACAAAGAAATCTCTGTATGAAGATGAAAATGAACGTTTGCTGTTCTCGGATATCTGATCCGTAGGAGGAAGGGAAAGTGAACAGGGAAAAAAGAACATGGATCCTGGCAGGAATATACTGTATGACAGTGGTTTTCAGCGGATGTTCGCACAGCAAAAAAGCCGCGGAAATACAGCCGCAGAACATAAAGATCGGTGTCAGTGTGTACGATCAATATGATACATTTATGTCAGAAATCATTTCCCAGCTTCAGTCATATACCAGAGAAAAGGAAAAGGACTGGGGAATTTCCATTACTTTGAATATTCAGAATGCAGATCAGAGTCAGTTTACTCAAAATGATCAAATGGAAAATTTTATTGAAGAAGGATGTGATCTTGCATGCATTAATCTGGTTGACAGAACGGACGCTTCCATCATTATTGAAAAAGCAAAAAGTAATCATGTTCCAGTGATATTTTTTAACAGAGAGCTGGTGGAAGAAGATCTGGAACGCTGGGAGGAGCTTTATTATGTAGGGGCAGATGCTTTTGAATCCGGGCAGCTTCAGGGAGAAATCCTAGTAGAACAATGCGAACAGGATTTTGTATCTATTGACACAAACGGGGACGGCATTCTTCAATATGTGATGCTGGAAGGCGAGGCAGGACATAATGATTCCATGGTACGCAGTATGTCTGTAATCAATAAAATTACAGAAAGCGGATACACAGTAGAAAAGCTTGCTGATGAGATTGCCAACTGGAACAGGGATCAGGCATCCACTAAAATGACACCGTTTCTTAATTCTTATGGATCTGAAATTGAAGTGATACTTGCCAATAACGACGATATGGCGCTAGGGGCTGCCGATGCTCTTAAGGCCCGGGGAATGGACAGTCAGTCAGACGACTGGCCGGTGATTTTGGGAGTTGACGGAACAGATGTAGGGCTGAAGGCCGTAGAAAAGGGAGAGCTTCTTGGCACTGTTTTGAATGATGCAAAAGGACAGGCCCGGGGAATGCTGGAGCTGGCGGGCTCTCTTATTCTGAAAAAGGATCTCAGTCCTGAATATACGCTTCAGGATGGAAAATATATTCGTCTTCCCTATCAGAAAGTAACGGCTGAGAATGTAAGTGAGATACAGAGCCGCCAGTCAGAATAAGGTATATAAAAACCGGGGTCTGAAAGACCCCGGAGAATAAAGAGAAGATGAAAGCATCAGCCTTCAATTGAAATATAGCCGGTGTTTTCTATTTTTTTCGGCGCTTTCTTTGGTACAGAAAGCCTCAGGATGCCATCCTCATATTTGGCATGGATATCTTCCTGGGCAACATCCTCTCCTACAAAGAAGCTTCTGCTCATAGTGCCTGCATAACGCTCTCTGCGGATGTAATTGCCCTGTTTATCCTGCTGGTCTTTGTCAAGACCTTTGGCAGCGGATAAGGTAAGATAGCCGTCTTTCAGCTGAACTTTGATTTCATCTTTTTTAAAGCCTGGCAGATCAACATCAAGTTCATAGCTGTCGTCTTTTTCACGGATGTCTGTTTTCATCATGTTCTGAGCATGTTTTCCATATAATGGATTTTTCTTTCCCCAGAAGTTGTCATTGAATCCAAAGTTCATCCAGTCATCATCAAATAAGTTTTCTCCAAAAATACTAGGCATTAACATAAGTCATCTCTCCTTTTCATGACAAACAAATCTATATTCAAGTCTTTCGACTGTTACTTACAATTATATTTAAAGGGTACTGCCCGAAATCTTCGGGCAACACCACGAGCTTTTTATCAATCAGATGTTATCATTATCATTCAATGGTTATATATTTCGGATCATTGGAAACTGGTTTTGCTTCTTTCTTCGGAACAAACAGTTTCAGGATACCATGTTTGTATTCACCTTTAATGTCTTCCTGAGTCACTTCTTCGCCTACATAAAAGCTTCGCTCGCAGGCTCCTGCGTAACGTTCACGTCTGATGTAGTGTCCCTTCTTATCTTCATCGTCTTCATCCAGACCTTTTGCTGCACTGACAGTTAAGTAACCATCTTTCAATGCAACTTTGACTTCATCTTTCTTGAAGCCAGGAACATCAACAATCAGTTCATAACCTTCCGGTTTTTCCTTAATATCTGTCTTCAGGAGATTCTGTGCTCTTCTTCCGTACAGCTTCTTTTCCGCTTTCTTCTCATCTTTGTCATCATAATAGAATGGTGTAAAGAAATCATCAAATAAGTTTTCTCCAAAAATACTAGGCATTAACATAAGTCATCTCTCC
>OLVT01000076.1_pt1 | contig 107580 bp, 98 predicted proteins | sample 1673241 | NCBI WGS metagenome assembly OLVT01 (sample SAMEA3178936, study PRJEB25190) | human gut metagenome | biome: human gut; feature: human-associated habitat; material: faeces | place: Austria | collected 2013
GTCTGTCTGTCTGTCTGTCTGTCTGTCTGTCTGTCTGTCTGTCTGTCTGTCACGATCGTGCTGCCGGTTTCAGCGAATGTCAAGAGCAAATCACGATAATATTCATATTGCTTCTGACGTGCTTCAATTTCAGCAGGCAGACCGATATTCAGATCAGTGCAGATGGCTTCAAAATTATCAAGCACCTCTACTAGTTTGCTTTGTATATCCTTGGATGGAACTGGTACTTTATATGCAAGGACCTTCTGAAAATCCAAAGAATCCACTGTTCCACCTTGCTTTTTTGTTTTTACCAGAATGTCATTTCCTTTTCCCTGTATTACATGAAATGCATATCTAGGAAGAATGTCTTCATTAACAACAAGCATTTTTATATCCTGATTAATAGTGGTTTCAAAAGGCACATAGGCAACCGGAAAAGTGTGCTTTAAAATTCCAGATCTTGTAACTATGGCAATACTATTTGTTGGATATACTGTCATAGATGCTTCTTTTACTGCTTTTTCTGTAATGTGGTCTTGCGTGTCTTCTAATGTTGATACTTTCATGTCTTTCGATGAAATCCAAGGAATTGTACCTTGTTCCCAAAAACTCTTTTCTGACATAGATGGTGTTTTTCCACCAGACCACTTTCCCAACTCTGCAAGCGATTTCATCGGATAAATTTCATCATGAGAGAGTAATTTATCTCTATAAAAATCATACTGCTTCTTCCGAGCTGTAAGCTCGGCTGTAAGCTCGGCTGTATCTGGTTTGGGCTGACATGGTCACTGGAATTATATCAGCAGACCAACGCCCGACTTTGGAGACAGGGCCAAGCCTCCGGAACCGTGGTGATAGAGCATATCATCACAAAAGGAAAGTACAAATCAACCACAATCGTTTTCTTGGATACACGAAAGACGCGGACGGCAACCTCATCATCGATCCAGAACAGGCAGAAATCGTAAAGCGCATTTATCGAGAATATTTAGAAGGTCTCAGTATGGACAAGATTGCTGCAGGCCTGGAGCGTGACGGTATCCTTACCGGTGCCGGAGGGGAAACGTAGCACACAAGCACCATCAACAAAATTCTCCGAAACGAGAAATACATCGGTGATGCCCTGCTTCAAAAGACCTACACTACAGACTTTCTAAACAAGACCAGAGTTAAAAGTAACGGTCTTGTTCCACAATACTATGTAGAAGGCGATCACGAAGCCATTATTCCGAAGGACATTTACCTGCAGGTACAGGAAGAACTTGTCCGCAGACGAGTGGTAAAAACCAGTGCCAATGGCAAAAAACGAAGCTATAGCTACAACCACTGCTTCTCACAAATCGTCATCTGCGGTGAATGCGGTGAAATGTTCCGAAGGCTCCACTGGAACAACCGAGGAGTCAAGTCCATTGTCTGGCGCTGCATCAGCAGGCTGGAATCCACCGGACTTGAATGCCACGCTCGGACCATCAATGAGCTAGTTCTTCAGGATGCTGTTGTTAAAGCCATCAATCAAATGCTTGGTGACAAAAGCAATTATCAGGCACAGCTCCAGCTTAACATTGCCACAGTTATCCGAGCTTCACAGGCAACAGCCATTGACAGCATTGATGAAAAACTGATGGCCCTGCAACAGGAGCTCATTCAGAAAGCCAACAGCAAGGCGGACTACGATGAAATAGCGGATGAGATCTTCAGACTCCGAGAACTTCGCCAGAAAACAACCGTTGATACAGCCGCAAGAGATGAACAGATAAAGAGAATTAACGACCTGCAGGATTACATTTCGCAGCAAACCACCTATCTTACAGAATTCGATGAAGCACTGGTGCGACGCTGGATCAAGCAGATCACACTCTGGGATGACCGCATCACTGTCGAACTGAAATCTGGTATCAGCGTTGATGTAGATGCATAAGTTCATATACGCAAAAGGCTCCTCACCACTGGATAATTTCCGGTGATGGGGAGCCTTTTTCCTTTTTTAGTCTTCCTCTGAGTAGTCACAGTTTGAGCATTCCCAAACTTCTCCATCCCAATGTAAGCAACCACCGCATTCAGGACATGGACGAACTTCATCATCGTCATCCTCTAATTCGCCTGAACAATACGGGCAATAGCTGTATTCAGATTCGTCATAGACTTTATCACAAAATGGACACTGCTGCATAGTTCCACCTCCTTCACATTAACATAAATAATCGAACTTAGTCGTTATCTTTCTGAGCCGATGTGGTTAATTCCATCATCTTTTGTTGATAAGTAGCTCCGTCAATTTCTTCGTCAGCATACTTTCTCATTAATTCATCAATCTGTGCTTTTAATTCTTCTCTGGTCATTTATACGGCCTCCTTTTTTTATTAACCATTGTTTGATAAATACCAACCATATTCCCTGTGAATGCTTGGTGCATGTAATATCTCATCTCCCCAAGATTGTCTTCTAACCACTTAACTGTATATTCTCCCATTCTAAAACATTACACCAAGGGCAAAGCAATATTTTTAGAAAACTTATAAAAAAGCCATTGGCGATGGTTCCACCGCTATTTTTAATTGACCAAGCAATTTTTCAATATACGGAAATAGCATATTATTATCGAAGTCTATTAATTCCTTTAATCCGTCCTCGACACTAATCATTTTTTGAATATCTCTTATATCTGAGGGGTATTCTTCATTCCCTATAAGAATTGACATAACTTTCCCACCACGCAAATTTTCAACTTCTTCGTATAATGGTTTCCCTTTATGCTTCACAAAATTGTATAGGTTTCGTATTGAACTGTTTGAGAACACCTTCCAGAAATCAACAATAGTATCAACAGCATCTGAAAACTCCGGTCGCATAACCTTTAAATAGTTGAAAGGATTTCCTTCTGCATGAGGTGTAGATACTCCGTTTTCGGTTTTACGAAGCAATTCATAGGCTTCTTCAATTGGATGCATTCCACAGACATCTTTAGCATTCGTGACATTTCCATCAGCGTCAAAATTATATAAAAGATATTCTGCTGATACATAAGTCCATGCCCATGAGAGGTCAACTAAAATGTTATAACTCAACAATGCTGTTTCATACAGTTCTGCTTTAAATTTGTATTCTATCGCACATTGTACTTTTTCATCCTCCATTTTATTGAACCAGTAATCCCAATTATCTTCTAGTGCTTTTCTAACAAAAAGCCGAGCCGAAGTATAGCGTTCGAAAATCTCATGCCATTTTGCAACAAAATACATATCTTGATTGGTAGGTAATGCTGTTCCTACAATCTTAAACGATACATCATGTGGCGGTTCGATTTTCTCAAAAATGTCACCTGTAAAAATATCTTTCATATGAGTAGTCCTCCTGTCATCTATTCCACTGCCAAGTCTGCCCCTTAGTGTCGAATGGCTTAAACTGCGGTCGGCTCTGACAACAATCCTGGTGCCACAACCTCTGACATCTAATCCACAGTCTAAACCCTACCGCTATTCTCCGGTACTCAATTTCTCTCCAATCAGACCGAAAAGTAGATATATTTCCATATAATAAAACCGAGCTTTCTGCAAGGCTTCTTACGATGATACCAACCTTACAAAAAGCCCGGAAATACGCCACTTTTTAGCCTTTATTTATCTTTTCTTAACAGCAAACAGACAGTCTCAACATGGACTCCCTGCGGAAACATATCAGTAGTAGAAACCCGCACCAGTTCATAATCCTCCGCACACAGCACCTTCAGATCCCTCGCCAGTGTCGCACTGTCACAGCTCACATACACAACCCTCTCCGGCTTCATTTTAAGGATCGTATTCAGAAGTACCTCATCACAGCCCTTCCGTGGCGGGTCTACCACGATAACGTCTGCATAAACGCCATTCTTCTCATACTCTCTCGGCAGCACTTCCTCTGCTTTTCCGACAAAAAACTCTACATTCTCAATGCCATTGAGCTTCGCATTCTCTCTTGCATTGTCAATGGCCTGTGGTACGATCTCCACGCCGCGGACGAATTTTGCTTTCTGGGCCAGGAACAGGGAGATAGTTCCGATTCCGCAGTACAGATCCCAGACAGTTTCATTTCCCGTAAGGCCGGCGTACTCCAGAGCCTTTCCATACAGTTTTTCAGTCTGGATGGGATTGACCTGGAAAAAGGACAGGGGAGAGATCTGATAGGAAATATCTCCAATGCTGTCCGTTATATAGGACTGTCCCCAAAGGAGGCGAAGCTGATCACCCAGGATCACATTGTTCCGTTTTTTATTAACATTGATGGTAATGCTGGTCATTTCCGGAATTTCACAGAGTGATTCCACAAGAGCCTTTTCTGCAGGGATCTTATCTCCGTTTAAGATCAGACAGACCATCATCTCATCTGTATGGAAGCCATAACGAATCATAATATGACGTACAAGACCTTTTCCCGTGGCCTCATCGTAGGGCTGTACATGATATTTTTCCATGTGTCCGATCACACGGTCCAAAACCTCTTTATTCTGTTTCACTCCCAGAATACATTCTCGGTTATCAATGATGGAGTGGGTTCTTCCTGCATAAAAGCCTGTGATGATCTTTCCGTCTTTATTTTTTCCTACCGGAAACTGTGCCTTGTTTCGATAATGATAGGGGTCTTCCATCCCCATGATCGGTTCCATATCAAGATTCTGAAAACCTCCGATTCTTTCCAGATGTCCACGAACCTTTTTCTCTTTAAATTTCAGCTGCTGCTCGTAGGATAATGCCTGAAGCTGGCATCCTCCGCACTGGCGGGCAATAGAGCAGGCAGGTTTCACACGGTATGGAGACGGTGTGATCACCTCCATCAGACGGCCATAGCCATAGTTCTTTTTTGCCTTGATGATCTTGGCTTTGATCCGGTCTCCGATCACGGCGTCTTTCACAAAAACGGTGAAGCCATCGGCTTTCCCGATACCTTCACCGTCAACTCCGCAATCCTCTATATCTAAAGTGAGTATATCGTTTTTACGGAATTCCATGTATTAAATATCTCCTGTTCTTCTTAAATTGGACTCAAAAAGCCGGTTGAAACCAAGCCATTCTTTTTTGCCTTTGTCTGCGTGGAAAATTTCTGTCAGTGTCTCCATCCTTGCATCTGTATTGTCTGCCAGATTCAGGGCAACTGCCTCTGCAAGTGCCGGCTTCTTGGGAGAACCGTACTCCAGCTCACCATGATGTGCAAGAATACAATGGATCACCTGATTCTCAAGCTTCTCCGGAAAATCCGGGATCTCTTTTGCAAGATCATGTACCATCTGTGCCCCGATCACAATATGTCCCAGAAGCTGTCCCTCATCTGTATAATCATTCATCGGAAAAGCAGAAAGCTCCTTCGTTTTGCCCACATCATGAAGAAGTGCGGTTGTGATCAGAAGATCACGGTTTAAAACCGGATATGCATTTGCCATGTAATCACAGAGACGTGTCACTCCAAGAGTGTGTTCCATCAGTCCGCCGATAAAGCCGTGATGTACGGTCTTGGCTGCAGAATGTCCCTCAAATATCTTCATAAATTCCTGATCTTCTACAAAAAGCTTCTTCAGAAGCTGGGAAAGATAGGGATTCTTCACACTGTTGATAAGCTCTCGCAGCTGGCTCTGCATATCATCCACACTGTTCTCACTGGTAGGAAGATAATCTGCCGGATCATACTCCCCTTCTCCTGCCTTGCGTGCTCTCTTGATATTCAGCTGCATGGCGCCTGCAAAGCTTGTCACATCTCCCATGATCTCAATATAATCCAGCGCATCAAACTCATCAATTCCCAGAGAATTGGGATCCCAGATCTTACCATCGATCACACCTGTTTTATCCTGAAGGATCAGATTCTCATAGGGCTTGCCATTTTTCGTTGTAGCTGCCTGTTTCTGTTTGCAGAGATAGATCCCGTTTACTCTGTCTCCCTCATGTAATTCATTTAAAAAACGCATAAAATTATTGCCTTTCTGTTCTTTTTACTTTCAAAGCAGACATACTCACAAACACATCTGCTTCACACTTTGCATTTATAGCCAGACTTTCTTTATGATCTTTGGCCGCATCCCGGTCCGGGCTTTCTGGCATTTCTGCACAGTTTCCACTTACTTCCGGGCTTTATTCAGTATCATAACACATTTTACTTTCCTTTGCTATGGAAATCATGTAAAATAGGAAACGAAGTGTTTTTTTGCATATCCTGTGTTACGCAGAAAAGCACAGAATCAACAGAAGTAACAAAAAGGAGTAACTATAGCAACAATGAACAAAAAAGCATACAAAGCACTTGAATACTATAAAATCATAGATCTGCTCACAGACAAGGCATCCTCCCCCATGGGAAAAGATCTCTGTCGAAAGCTTACCCCTTCCACAGACATTGAAGAGATCCGGTCCATGCAGTTGCAGACACACGATGCCCTTGCACGCCTGTTCAAAAAAGGCGGCATTTCCTTCGGCAGCGTCAAGGACATCCGCGGCACATTAAAACGTCTTACTGTTGGCAGCGCCCTAAATGCACCGGAGCTGCTTTCTGTCTGCAGTCTTCTTGAGAATACCGGTCGTGTAAAGGCCTATTCCAGAAGTGACCGTGATGACGGAATGACCGATTCCCTTGACGGAATGTTTGCAGCACTGGAACCTCTGACACCCCTCAGCACAGAGATCCGCCGCTGTATCCTTTCTGAGGATGAGATCAGTGACGATGCCAGCAGCACGCTTCGTCAGATCCGCCGCAGCATCAAAGCCACCAACGACCGGATACACACCCAGCTTTCTTCTCTGGTTGCAGGAAGTGCCAGGAATTATCTTCAGGATTCCGTTATCACCATGCGCGACGGTCGCTACTGTATCCCGGTAAAAGCTGAATATAAAGGCCAGGTTCCCGGTATGATCCACGACCAGTCTGCCACAGGTTCCACTCTTTTCATTGAGCCTATGGCTGTTGTCAAGCTGAACAACGATATCCGCGAGCTGGAGCTGAAAGAGCAGAAAGAGATCGAAGTGATCCTTGCATCCTTAAGCCAGCAGGTAGCTGCTGAGCTGGAAGCTATTCACGCAGATCTTTCCATCATGGTACAGCTGGACTTTATTTTTGCCCGTGCCGCACTTGCCATGGACATGAACGCCAGTGAACCTGTTTTCAACACAGAAGGCCGGATCCGGCTTCGCCAGGCCCGTCATCCACTGATCGATAAGAAAAAAGCCGTTCCTATTGACATCCGTCTCGGGGATGATTTTGACCTCCTGGTTGTCACCGGACCAAACACCGGTGGTAAAACTGTTTCCCTGAAAACCGTAGGTCTTCTTACCATGATGGGACAGTCGGGTCTCCATATCCCGGCGCTGGATCGTTCCGAACTTGCACTTTTCCGCGAGGTTTATGCTGATATCGGAGATGAGCAGAGCATTGAACAGTCCTTAAGTACCTTCTCCTCTCATATGACAAACGTGGTTTCCTTCCTGAAATCCGCAGATCAGGATTCCCTGGTCCTCTTCGATGAGCTTGGTGCAGGTACGGACCCTACAGAGGGTGCCGCTCTTGCCATTGCGATCCTGTCACATCTTCACGAGCAGGGTATCCGTACCATGGCAACCACCCATTACAGCGAACTGAAGATCTATGCCCTCTCCACTCCAGGTGTGGAAAATGCCTGCTGTGAATTCGATGTGGAAACCTTACGTCCGACCTACCGCCTTCTGATCGGTGTTCCGGGAAAAAGTAACGCATTTGCCATTTCTTCCAAGCTGGGGCTTCCGGATTTCATCATCGCCAAAGCAAAGGAACAGATCAGCGAGCAGGATGAATCTTTTGAAGATGTTCTGACATCCCTGGAGCAGAGCCGTGTCACCATCGAAAACGAGCGTGCTGAAATTGCCCGTTACAAAGAACAGGTAGAAGAGCTGAAAAAATCTCTTCAGGAAAAAGAAGAAAAGCTGGATGAACGTAAAGAGCGGATTCTCAGAGAAGCCAATGAACAGGCACATGCAATCCTCCGCGATACCAAGGAATACGCAGATCAGACCATGAAGCTTTTCCATAAATTCCAGAAGGATCACGTAGATACCGCTTCCGTGGAAAAAGAGCGCCAGAACCTGAAAAAACGTATGTCAAAAGCCGAAAATGGAATGTCTTCCAGGCAGCAGAAGCAAAAGCCAAAGAAACAGCTGAAGCCATCCGATCTTTCTCTTGGCGATACTGTAAAGGTGCTCAGCCTGAATCTGAAAGGAACAGTTTCCAGTTATCCGGATTCCAAAGGATATCTCTTTGTGCAGATGGGTATCATACGTTCCAAGGTTCATATCTCCGATCTGGAGCTTGTGGACGAGCCGGTGATCACCACTCCGTCCATGCAGCGTACCGGCGCCGGAAAGATCCGTATGTCCAAGGCAGCCAGCATTTCCACAGAGATCAATCTTCTCGGAAAAACCGTAGATGAGGCAGTTGCAGAGCTGGATAAATATCTGGATGACGCCTATATCGCACACATGAAATCCGTCCGTATCGTTCACGGAAAAGGTACCGGTGCCCTCCGCAAAGGTGTCCACAATTACCTGAAGCGCCAAAAGCACGTAGCTTCCTTCCGTCTCGGCGAATTCGGAGAAGGCGATGCCGGCGTGACCATTGTAGAATTCAAGAAATAAAAAGGAGCTGAAGCCATGGCTACAAAACAGAAAATCCTCATTGTTGACGATGACAACAACATTGCAGAGCTGGTTGCTCTCTATCTCACAAAAGAATGCTTTGAGACTAAGATCGTAAATGACGGCGAGGAAGCCCTGAAGCAGTTCCATATTTTTCACCCGGATCTGATCCTTCTGGATCTCATGCTTCCGGGCATTGACGGATACCAGGTATGCCGTGAGATCCGTCACACCTCCGATGTACCGATCATTATGCTTTCCGCCAAGGGAGAAACCTTTGACAAAGTCCTGGGACTGGAACTTGGAGCGGATGATTACATCATCAAGCCTTTTGACTCCAAAGAGCTGGTGGCACGTGTCCGTGCGGTACTGCGCAGATTTCATGTAAAATCTCCGTCTGCCGCGCCAAAGGAAAAATGTGTTTCCTATCCGGATCTGGTGATCAACCTGACCAACTATTCTGTAACTTATATGGGACACCAGATCGATATGCCGCCAAAGGAGCTGGAGCTTCTCTATTTCCTGGCAGCTTCTCCCAATCAGGTTTTCACAAGAGAACAGCTTCTGGATCACATCTGGGGCTATGAATACATTGGCGATACCAGAACCGTAGACGTTCACATCAAACGTCTCCGTGAAAAGATCAAGGATAATCCAAACTGGGCTCTTTCCACAGTCTGGGGGATCGGTTACAAATTTGAGGTAAAGGATTCATGAAACAGCATCTTTATACTAAACTGCTGATCCTGTACTTTATGCTGGGCGGAATCTGCTTTCTGCTGCTTTCCTCCGGTGGCTCCTACCTGGTAGAAAAAAGGCTGGAGCGCTCTACCGGAGAGTCCCTTTACCGCACTGCCAGCCAGCTGGTTTCCAAAAATGAACTTCGTCAGGCTGTAAAAAGCCCCAAAAACGAATCCCTCACCCTGGCTCTTTCCTCTGCAGCAGCCTTTCAAAATGCAGATTTCTGGGTTATGGATACAGATGGGAACGTTCTGATAAACACAAACCAGCAGTCCTCTGATTCCGGTGATATCACCGTCAGGAACTTCCGACCGGAAGATTACGAAGATACCTGCTATTCCTCCGGTACGTTTTACGGGACATTAAAAACCACACAGCTAAGCACAGTCGTTCCCATAAAAGATACGGATCTGGTGACTGGTTATCTGGTGATCCACTACCCTATGAAAAACCTCTACGAAAGCCGCAGCAATATCGTAGAGGTTATGATCCTGATCTTTATTGTGATCTATGCACTGTTTTTCAGTTTTCTTCTGATCTATTTTTACAGGGTCCACAAACCTCTGAAAGAAATCTTAAAGGGTGCCCTGGAATTTGCCAACGGAAATCTTACCTACACGATCCCCGTAGATTCTGAAGATGAGATGGGATATCTTTCCCACTCCCTGAATTACATGGCAGACAAGCTGAACAAAAACGGAGAGTATCAACGACAATTCATTTCCAATGTGTCCCATGATTTCCGCTCGCCTCTGACCTCCATCAAAGGCTATGTGGAAGCCATGCTGGACGGTACCATCCCACCGGAAATGCAGGAACGTTATCTGAAAGTCATTGCTTTTGAATCCACCCGTCTGGAAAAGCTTACCCGAAGTCTCCTTACCTTAAACGAACTGGATGTCAAAAAGCGTATGATGCATATGCGGCGTTTTGATATCAATGAAACGATCCGTACCACAGCCGCCACCTTTGAGGGAACCTGTTCGGAACGAAACATCCGTCTGGAGCTCCTCCTTGCGGGAAAAGAGCTTTTTGTCCGTGCAGATATGGAACAGATCCAGCAGGTACTATACAATTTATTGGACAATGCGGTAAAATTCAGCAGCGACAATTCTTCTATCACACTGGAAACCACAGTCAATCATGGAAAGGTTTTTGTCTCAGTCAAAGACCATGGAAGCGGAATTCCAAAGGAAAGTCTTTCCAGAATCTGGGATCGTTTCTATAAGATCGATGTCTCCCGTGGAAAAGACCGCAAGGGTACCGGGCTTGGCCTTGCCATTGTAAAAGAGATCATCAACGCTCATAAGCAGAATATCAATGTGATCAGCACCGTAGGTGTTGGAACAGAATTTATCTTTACACTGGAAAAAGCAAAATAAAACATCAAAAACCTCTGATCCGGAAGGCTGTAAAAGAAATATCTCTCAATATCTCCTACAGTATTTCCAGATCAGAGGTTTTTATTTACTCTTTGCAGGCTTATTTCCAATCGTAATTTCTCAGATGGCCTTCCAGATTCATATGCGTAAAATTATGCTGTCGCAGCGCCTCATAAAGCACAATGGCAACTGAATTGCTTAAATTCAGGGAACGGATATCTCCGATCATCGGGATCCGCACGCAGGTTTCCTGATTGTTTACCAGGATATCCTCCGGGATTCCCGCACTCTCCTTGCCAAACATAATGAAACAGTCATCCTCATACTGCACATCTGTATAAGTCTGAGGTGCCTTGGTGGTTGCGTAATAAATCTTTGCTCCCGGATTCTTTTTGAGAAAATCCTCATAGTCCAGATATCTGGTCACATCCAGATGTTCCCAATAATCCATACCTGCACGCTTGATGGCCTTTTCATTCAGGCGAAAACCAAGCGGTTCGATCAGATGCAGCCTGGTTCCTGTTGCCACACAGGTTCTGCCGATATTTCCTGTATTTGCCGGAATTTCCGGCTCATGGAGCACAATATTCAAAACTCCCATTTATTTTTCCTCTTTTCTACATAGCATTAAATATACAAAATATGCATTCGCAATCCGCTTCGCTGCTTGCTCATGAGATCAAAAAGCCAAGCTTTTTGGTCTCATCTTCTGCCGGGCGTTCCAGATATCTGGCATTTCCGCCGCTGTAAAGAAGCCTGTTATTTCCGGAATCGGTCTGCCCGATCACTGCTGCCATGATCCCCTCTCGCCGCAACTGCTGCACAAACGCATCACCGCCATGGATTCCCATAAGAATACTTCCGCCGGAAAGCAGCTTGTACGGATTCACATCAAAGATCTCACAGATCTCTATGGTTTCCTGTCGGATGGGCACACTTCGAAGATCTGCACTAAGACCTACTCCGGATGCCTCCGCCATTTTCCAGAGGGCAGCAAGAAAGCCGCCTTCTCCCATCCGATATCGGGCACTGGCTCCGGATTCTTCCGCCATTTTCCAAATTTTATCATTCTCTGTTCCTGTTCCGTAAACCTCAGGAAGCTTTACAGCATCCTCGAGAAACCGTTCTGCAAAAAACTCCCGCAGCCTGTCATAATAATTCTTTGTGATCCATGCAGTTCCTTCTGCTGCCACAGGGCCTGCCACGATCAGCTCGTCTCCCGGCATAAGCCGTCCGTCTATCTCTGCCTGAAGCGCCTCCAGTGCTTTTTTTCCAAGTTTCATAACTGCCGCCTTAATAAAGGATAAGCGAAAGCACTGTCGGAACTACCATTGCCAGTACCAGAATAACTGCGATGATCGCTGTGATCACTTTTCTTTTTTTCGGATCAAACATTCCCATAATTATCATTCACCTCATCTGTAATATCCGTTAATTGCGCATTGTTGGTCAAAGGATCCCTGTCTGTATAATCAAAAAGAAGCTTCTTTCCATCCCGGAACACCTCGATATGGGCGGTTTTCGGGATTTTTTTCGCTTTCCGGTAATCCCAGATCAGCCGCTCATACGGCTTCTGGTCTGAAGCAAAGGATGGCCTGCTCTTTAAATTCTCTCGAAGATAAAGATCCAGGAGCATTACATCGGAAAGTGCTTCCGACGGGATCTCTTTCTGTTCTCCGGCAAACTCCATAAGGATCTCATAGCGCCTCATCCTGGAATGAGAGATCTCCGAGTATCCTTTTTTCTCATAAAATCTGCCAAGTGCCTCATACATCCGGAAAGGATCGTCAAAATACTTCTCCAGAAATACAAGGGTATTTTTGAACTGCCCACTATTATAATACACTTCCACCATACTTTCCACCATTTTCAGCCTTAAAATCTCCCCGTAGGTCATCCAGGCTGTGGAAAGTACCTCATAGGGTTCCCGATCCTTGTAAAGAATCTGATATTCCCCTGTCATTTCCATCATGTGTGAACCCTTCAGCACCTTCAGGAAACCAAGCTGAAACTGTTCCGGACGCAGTGCGTAAACATCACAGAAGGACTTATGGAAGCTGTCATATCCCTCATAGGGAAGTCCTGCGATCAGATCCAGATGCTGGTGGATATTTCCAAAGCTGTGGATCTGCTCTACAATCCCTTTCAGCTTTTCAAAATCCATGGTTCTCCGAATGGCTTTGATAGTCTGAGGATTGGTAGACTGTACACCAATCTCCAGCTGGATCAGGCCCGGACGCATGGTTTTCATCAGCGCCAGCTCCTCCGAACGGAGAAGATCTGCTGAAATCTCAAAATGAAAATTGGTGATCCCGTTATCATTCTCCGTAATATACCTCCAGATCTCCATGGCATGGTCATGCTTGCAGTTGAAGGTACGATCCACAAATTTGACCTGAGGAACTTTATTATCAATAAAAAACTGCAATTCCTTTTTTACAAGCTCAATATCACGGAACCGAAGCTTCTTATCTATGGAAGAAAGGCAGTAACTGCAGGAAAAGGGGCATCCCCTGCTGCTCTCATAATAAATAATGCGGTTTTTAAACTCTGTAAGATTGCTGTATGCAAACGGAACTTTACTTAAATCCATCAATTCCCGCCAGCCCGTGTGTACAATATCCCTGCCTTTGTTTTCATCACGAAAAGCCACTCCGCGGATCCCGCTCAAAGTTTCCGGTTTTCTTTCTATATAATAACCTGCCAGTTCATGGAAGGTTTCCTCTCCTTCTCCCACCATCACTCCAAAAAACGCAGGATTCTTTTTCAGAAATTCCACCGCATCGTAGGATACCTCCGGGCCTCCTGCCCAAAACTCCACCTGTGGAAGGATTTTCTTAAGATCCGGCACCAGCTCCCTGACAAAAGAAATATTCCAGATATAGCAGGAAAAGCAGACCACATCCGGTTGCTCCAGATAAATATCTTTTAAAATGTCATCCCTGATCTGATTGATCGTATACTCTTTGACCACAACCCTGGAGCTGTATTCTCCGGAACAGGATTTCAGGTTATATACCGCAAGATTGGAATGGATATATTTTGCATTGCATGCTGCAAGTAAGATTTTCAAATTTTATATTCTCCTAACTTCTGTCGGATAATTTCTTTCCCCGGCAGTTTTCATTATTTCTCTGTTGATCCTTTTCGCTTTATGATTATAACGTTCCCGCCACCGGATGTAAATAGAAAAACAGGGGTTACTGTTCACTGGTAATATTCCGCGAGGTGTTTTTTGTGAGCGAAGGTCACAGAAAACCCGAGACATACCGCGCGAATTTATGCGATCAGCATAAATTCTGTGCATCGCGAAGCGTGTTGCTGAGAACGGAGTGAACAGTAACAAACAGGGATTTCCCTCCTGCCGCAAAAATGCCGTTTTTGTTGTATTTCCATCCAAACAGCGTTAAAATGAGTACTATATATTTTTATAAAGGAGTAATCTTTTTATGGATCGAAACAGCTGTCTGAATTATTTTCAGGCGTTTCCCTTCTGGGAACATATGACGGAAGAAGATCGGAATTTTCTTCTTGATAACATTCGCGAGCTTCATTACCCGGCAGGTGCTGCCGTACAGTCTGAAGAGCGCCAATGCCTGGGAACTCTTTTTCTTCTGAAGGGAGTTCTCCGTGTTTATCTACTGTCCGCTCAGGGAAAAGAGGCAACCCTGTACCGTTTAAGGGACAGTGACATCTGCACTCTTTCCGCCTCCTGCATGCTTTCTGCCATTACATTTGATGTACAGATCGATGCAGAAACAGACTGTGATCTGCTTCTGCTTCCGGCAGTTCCTTTTTCCCGGCTGATGAAAAACAATATCTATCTGGAAAATTTCATCTACAAACGGACAACTGAACATTTCTCAGATGTGATCGCAGGAATCGAACGGACATTTTTTATGACCCTGACTCAGCGGATCGCAGCCTTTCTTCTGGATGAAGCTGCAGATACCGGTTCCGATGAGCTCGCTCTCACACAGGAAGCCATCGCCCGCTCCATCGGAAGTGCCAGAGAAGCTGTCAGCCGCAGCCTTAAAAAAATGAATAAAGACGGCTCTATCCAGATCTCACGGGGATCGATCCGCATTCTGGATAAAAGACGTCTTTATGAAATGATGAATACTTTTTAATTTGAAGATGTTTTAGGTGCCGGCTGCAGGATCCACCAGAACAGCATCGGCATAATAGTCATTACCGGCCACATATAACGGATCATCCCATTTACAGGAGACACAAGACATATCAGTATATTCAGCACCGGTATGGCAAAGATCAGGAGTTTTTTCCATTGCTTCTTCACCAGAAGATACCCCATCAGCAACAGAGTAAGCCAGGTATACGTTCCTGCACTTAAGATAAGTCCCAGCCCAGGTGCACGCATCCATAATTCATCATAAAGCCGGAATATATACTGGATTTTTTTTGGCCCAACAAAACTGACATCGATCCCGGATTTTTTCTGATACAGTTTATCTATGTAGAACCGGTACACGCCCTGCTGTCCTCTTCCCATATGGAACGGATCATTATAGCTGTAGGTGTTATTCAATGTCGCCTGGACATATACTCCCGGATGACGACGGAACATGGCAAACCAGGCTTTAAAATAATCTTTCATGTATCCATCCAATTTAGGATCATTATCATCATCTCTGAACCTAAATGTAATTTTCACAGGATCCGACAGTTCCGGATTATACTTCTCGGCAAGAACATCATAATCCAGGATCCTGTTGATCGCTTTCTTCTCACTTGCGGTTACATCATCCGGATATTCTCTCAGATATCGGGCAGTCTGCTGAAACGGTACCGAAAGCATTTCACATCGGGATCCAGGTGCCACGCCAAGGGCAGGTGCTACCCCCTTTTCTACGCCCAGATAACAGGCAAAAACACAGACAGCCACAATAAATGCATATTTCCTCGCGCCCTTTACCAGGAAGAAAAACAAAAGGATCAAAGAAGGCAGGACCAGATGAATGCCATTATTTCGGGTAAGACAAACACTGATTCCCAGAAGAAATAAATATACTGCCTTTCTCTTGGAAAAGGAATGACAAATATCTATATACACTGCAAAATACAAAGTAATGACTGCCGTATATAATCCATCTTTGATCACTGCCTGCGCATAGCTTCCAAATATGGGAACAAATGCAAACAACAGAACAGTACCAAAAAGTATCCATTTTGGAGCCTTCCATCTGTACAGATAGCGGACTACCGCACTGTAACACCAGATTTCCACAGAAGTAAACACAATGACGATCAAAAATACTCCAAAATTATAACACCAGATAGTTTTTCCAAGTGTCAGCAGTCCACCCATGATCATCGTCAGGACCCATGGATGATGATTGTCCAGCGGCATAGCTCCCAAAAATACATCCAGTTGCCGAAATCCATCTGCCGGGATCGAACCTGGGAGAAATGCCAGGATAAACGGTGTCCATCCAATGATCATAGATATCTTTGCAAGGCGGAACCACATTACTTCTTCCTCTCTGGCCGGGATACGCCCGCAGGCCTTTCGGAAAAACTCCATCTCAGGAATCCTCCAGAAATAAGTGATTCCCATATCACAGATAATATAAAATCCTATAAAACATCCGGCTGAGATCAGGATCTGTTTCTTTGCGCCAAACAGAAAATCCCAGTTTCCATTTGTAAAATAAGAAGTTCCAAGAAGCATTCCCGCCGAAAAGATCACTGCCAAAACATGTGCCTGCCAGTTTCTGTATTTCCGGTAGCCCTCCCATCCTTTCACGTATAAAATAAGAAGCAGGATCCATGCAAGCAAGCTCGTGCATCCCAATCCATTATAAACATCGCTCATTTTTTCTACAGAAGTATTTCCATCCATTGGAAGGCCCGTAAAAGAAAAGGCCAGCGCTGTGATCATTGCCGCGATCACAGGCACTGCATTCTTTTTTATTATTTTCTCATCCATATTTTTATTAACCCTTATCTAAAATTTTCAGTAAACCAACAATGCTCCGGAAACCATTTCGGTTCCCAGAGCTGTATCTGTTTTTTCTGTTTTCTGTTTTGGTTACTGAAGCGCTGCCTCAAGCTCTGTCTTTGATGTCAGTCCCACAAAACGTGCGGTCTCTTTTCCTTCTTTGAATACCAGCAGTGTGGGGATACTCATGATCTTGTACTGCTGTGCCAGTGATGGCTCTTTGTCTACGTCAACCTTGCCAACCTCATATCCGGCTTCTGCAAGCTCTTCCACGACCGGAGCCTGACGTCTGCATGGTCCGCACCAGGTTGCCCAAAAATCTACCAGTACCGGCTTTTCTGCCTTTAATACCTCAGTTTCAAAATTGTCTGTTGTAAAAACTTTTGCCATGATAAAATTCCTCCTTGATTCTGTATTTATTTTTAGTATCAGCTTATGCTTATGCTTACGCCTTCAGAAGCTTCCGCACATACTGACAGGCGGAAAGTCCTGCCTGGGCACCGTCATGAACAGCTTTTGCCACCTGGAGAAGTCCACCGGTGCAATCACCTGCTGCATACAGTCCCGGAACTGTAGTCTCCATCTCTTCATTGACCCGGATATTTCCTTTTTCATTCAATTCCGCTCCGATCTGGCGGGCCATCTCCGAGCTTCCGGCTGTACCAAGTGCTACAAAGACTCCCTCTGCCGGCACAAAAGAATCTGCTCCGGTACCTGCTTCCTGCATGGACACATCACTTTTCAGGCGGATGCCGGAAACACGCTCATCCCCTTCGATTGCCTGGATCTTCATGGTGTTAACCGGAAGCGGATTTTCTCTTGAAAATTCCGGTTTCTTTCCATCTGTAAAGATCGTCACACGGGAAGCGGTATGAGAAAGTTCTTCTGCTTCATGAAGAGCAAAATCACTGTTTCCAAGCACTGCCACTTCTTTTCCTCTGTAAAAAAATGCGTCACATACTGCGCAGTAGCTGACACCTTTTCCCTCAAATTCCTTTACTCCCGGAATCCTGGCAGAAGCTCTCCTGCTTCCGGTTGCCAGGATCACGCTGCGTGCCTCAAAATCTCCTGCGGTAGTTTTCACCTCAAAAGTATCAAAACCACCCATTCCCACAACCTGGGCATCCAGGATCCGTACTCCAAGTGCTCTTGCCTGGGCAAGACCTCTTTCGAAAAGTTCTCTGCCGGACAGCGGCTGCTCCAGTCCGTAATAGTTCTCGATCTTCTCCGCTTTTTCCAGTGAACCGATCCCTGTATTTATGATCAGCGGATCCATATTTCCTCTTGCCGCATAAAGTGCTGCCGAGATCCCGGCCGGACCTGCTCCTATGATAATGATATTCTCCATTTCAGACACCTGCTTTCTTCTTCGTTTGGATCTGTTCTATAATATACGCTTCGCATTGGTCTGTTTCTGTGATCAGGTCACTTTTCCTTCACAGAAGTCATTATATCACATTCCCCCAAAATTACACCTTTTTTTCAATAGCTTTTATTTGCGTCTGTTTCTCTTCTATGCTATTATTATAACGACTTTAAACCAATTAAATGAATCAAGATGATACCCCTGCGGGATCATAAATATCTGCTTAACCTGTAAGGAAACAGATTCCTTATATTTATCAATAGATCATGAATCATAAAAAGGAGCCTAATCTCTATGAGAAATTTTGAATATTTTACCCCTACCCGGGTTATTTTCGGAAAAGATACACACCTTAAGATCGGCACTGTTCTAAAAGAGCAGAACTGCAGCAAAGTACTGATCCATTATGGCAGCCACAGTACAGTAAGCTCCGGTCTGATCGATGAGATCCGATCTTCTCTGGATGAAGCTGGAATTTCCTATGTCACTCTTGGCGGTGTGGTTCCCAATCCCCGTCTCTCCAAGGTACGTGAGGGTATTGAGCTTTGCCGCAAAGAACAGGTTGATTTTCTTTTGGCTGTTGGCGGTGGCAGCGTTATTGATTCCTGTAAGGCCATGGGCTATGGACTTGCCAATCCGGATACAGATGTATGGAACTTTTTTCTCCGCACCGAAACCCCAAAAGCCTGTCTTCCTGTAGGCGTTATCCTGACGATCGCAGCTTCCGGAAGTGAAATGAGCGGATCCTGTGTGCTCACCAATGAAGAGGGCTGGCTGAAACGGAGTAGTGCCCGCAACGATCTGTGCCGCCCACGTTTTGCTATTTTAAATCCCCGCCTCACCTATACCCTGCCGCAATATCAGACCGAAAGCGGCTGTGTGGATATCCTGATGCATACTATGGAACGGTACTTTGTAAATATCGAAACCATGGAGATCACCGACAGTATCAGCGAATCTCTGATGCAGACCGTGATCTATAACTCCCGGATCCTGATGAAGGAGACGGATAATTATACTGCACGGGCAGAGATCATGTGGGCCGGCAGTCTTTCCCACAATGGACTTACCGGCTGCGGAACCGGCGGTGGTGACTGGGCCTGTCACCAGCTGGAGCATGAACTGGGCGGCACCTACGATGTGGCTCACGGAGCCGGTCTTGCCGCTTTGTGGGGAAGCTGGGCACGTTACGTTTATGATGCAAATCCGGAACGCTTTGCCCAGTTTGCAGTCAATATCTTTGACATTCCCTGCAGTACCGACTTCAACAAAACTGCTCTTGCCGGCATAGAAGCCATGGAAGATTATTTCCGTTCCATCCAGATGCCTACCAGCCTTCATGAGCTTGGTCTTGATCTTACAGAAAAGGAGATCCATGATCTAGCGTTTAAATGCAGCTTTGAAGACACCCGTACCATCGGTGTGTTCAAACAGCTGAACATGAAAGATATGGAAAAAATCTATCTTGCTGCCAGATAAATCTGTAGCCATAATATTGCAGATGTTTTTTTGAAAATCAGATTTTTCAGAAAAACATCTGCTTTTTTTATTTTTTCCTTGCATTCTCTACATAAATGTGTTAAAGTAACAAAGTACTCGAAAGAGACATGCCCAGATAGCTCAGTTGGTAGAGCAGAGGACTGAAAATCCTCGTGTCGCTGGTTCGATTCCGGCTCTGGGCATTATTTTTTTACTCTGATCGCAGAATAGCCTCTGCTGGTCAGAGTTTTTTTATACAAAAAACTGCTGCAAATCCCTTGTGGAATCTACAGCAGTCTTTTTCTGATCACTGAAGCAAATAAACTTCTGTATAAAACACGCCCTTCTGCTCTGCTTCGGAGTGTGTTGCCACATATACATCAATGCAATTGGTCCGGATCGCTCCTCCGCAGTCCTCTGCAACATAAACCTGTCCATTGATCACTACTTTGGAACCGTATGGGATCTGACTCGGATCCACTGCGATCGTACGGTTGGTAGTGGCCGTTACTCCTGTGGAAGTAATTCCATTCGCCCATGGTCCGCAGCAGATGCTACACGGACAATAATGCGTGATCCGGAATGTTCCCAGTGGTTTCAATGTCGCGTCCGAAGATACTGATACCGGCGTTCCGATCTGTACGCCAGCTGCGGTACTTCCGGAACCACCTGTGGAAGTTACACCATCCACCGCATCCGCAAAAACGCCCTCCCCGGAACTCTTAGTAAGGGATCCTGCTTTTGTATTCTTTTCCTGCTCTGCCTTGGCCACTTCCGTAGCCTGATAACCTTCCAGACAGCTGGTCGGAATATAGCCGACGTGATCTGAACCACTGTCATCTGTGTAAACGATCCTGCTCCAGATAGCATCTACCGTACCTGTTCTTTTCAGCTCATCATCCTGAAGGACCTCTCCTACAACCTCTCCGTCCTTCTTGCCGGGATAATCCAGGATATCACTGTCCTGTGCCGCTGTAACTGTATCTGTAAATTTATTTACGATCTCCGTATCACTGAGCACGCTGTCCGAAACATAACCGATGATCTTGTCCTCACCTTTCTTTTGGAAGGTCACCTTGCTCCAGCCATTGTCACAGACTGCAACTCTTTCAAGCTTCGTTCCCAGGATCACAGAACGCAGCTCTGTACCACTGTCTCCCGGATTGGACCGGATTTCCGTATTTTTCGCTGTAACATAAAGCGTATCACTCTTCGCCAGAGCATTTACTGTATTTCCCGCCCCATCATCGATCTGAAACTGCTGAGGTGTTTTTTTCTCCTTTGTATATGTATCCAATGTTGCTTCATATCCCAGTACCTCTGCTGATACGGATGCAGGGAAAAGCATAGAAGCACATAAAATAACTGCCAGAAGCTTTTTTCGCATGAAATCTTGCCTCCTTTATTCCGGCATTCTACGGTTTGTCCCGACTATCATAGCATATCAGATCATATTTTGCAATTTCACAGGACAGTCTTCAGAAATTTTTAACAAAAAGATCATATTTTTTAACTGGTCAAATCTATCCGTAACGGATACAATACTTATATGAATACAAAACACAAGAAACCAACCCTTACTAAAAAACAGCGCCACAAACTCCGTGTACAGCAGGTGCGAAGGCAGAAGATCTTTCTGACATGTCTTTTTCTGCTGATCGTGGGCTGTATCCTTCTGCGTTTTTCCAAATTTTCCGGCAGGCAGAAGGAAACCCATCAGATCAATGCAGCCTGTGAAGCTTATCGCGATGAGGTTTCCAGCGAAGCAGCACAATATGATATGTCCGACTATGTAGACCTGATCCTGGCTGTGATGATGCAGGAAAGCTCCGGACAGGGTACCGATCCCATGCAGTCCTCAGAAGGAGCCTACAACACCAGATATCCTCAGCAGCCCAATGGTATCACAGATCCTTCTTACTCTATTTCCTGTGGCATCCAGGAACTGAAATATGCTCTGGAAAAGGCCGTCTGTACCGGTCCGACTGATCTTTCCAAAATCCGTCTGGCTCTGCAGGCATACAATTTCGGAGCCGATTCCTATTTTGCTTATCTGGAAGAAAACGGTCAGACTGTGTGGACGGCCCAAAGTGCTCAGGCCTTTGCTCAGATGGCAAGCGGCGGCACACAACGTGATGAAGATGATCCCCTTCATGATCCTGCCGGTCCATGGGACTATGGTGACCAATACTATCCGGATCATGTTTTGCGCTATTACCACTTAGACAATAACTCATAAACCACCGAAATATTGTCATATACAAGTTCTATTTCAGACGTCTGGAATAAACTTTATATGTTGTGTATAATTTCAAAAAAATTCCAAAAAACATTTGACAGAATATAAAATCTATGCTAATATATGTCTTGTCGCTGAGGGAAACACTTGAAACGATAAGACATATGCGATAGTGGCGTAGTTGGTAACGCGCGACCTTGCCAAGGTCGAGACCGCGGGTTCGAGCCCCGTCTATCGCTCTTCAGAACTCTGAGTTTTTCAGAGTTCTTTTTTATTTTTAAAACTATCCTTTTTCGATCAAAAAGTCCCGGGTCTGATCTCTTTTTTCCAGAAATTCAGATTCGGGACTTTATATTTTTTATCTTTTATTTCAGCTGCATATCATGGCCAAGGCATGCATCTTTTAGTGGTGGAAAAGGCGGATTCCTGTAAATGCCATCACCATTCCATACTTATTACATGTATCGATAACTGCGTCATCACGTACAGATCCACCCGGCTCTGCAATATATTTTACACCGCTCTTATATGCGCGCTCGATATTATCACTGAATGGGAAGAATGCATCGGATCCCAGTGTCACGCCGGTAAGACCATCCAGCCATGCTCTCTTCTCTTCTTTTGTGAACACTTCCGGCTTCTCTGTGAATGTCTTTTCCCATGCACCATCTGCAAGGACATCCATATATTCCTCACCAATGTAAACATCAATGGCATTATCTCTCTCCGCACGTGTGATCGTGTCTTTAAACGGAAGCTCCAGTACCTTCGGACACTGACGGAGATACCAGTTATCTGCCTTCTGACCTGCAAGGCGTGTACAATGTACACGGGACTGCTGTCCTGCACCAACGCCGATAGCCTGTCCGTCCTTAACAAAGCATACAGAATTGGACTGTGTATATTTCAGGATGATCAGAGAAACCTTCATATCTCTCTTGGCTTCTTCCGTAAGCTCTTTATTCTCTGTTACAATATTGGAGATCAGCGCATCATCAATTGCCAGCTCCTGGCGGCCCTGCTCAAAGGTGACTCCAAATACCTGTTTGTGCTCCAAAGGTTCTGGAACATAGTTTTCATCGATCTGGATCACATTGTAATTGCCTTTTTTCTTCTGCTTCAGAATTTCAAGAGCCTCCTCTGTATATCCTGGTGCGATCACACCATCAGAAACCTCTCTCTTGATCAGCATTGCGGTATCTTTGTCGCAGACATCAGAAAGAGAAATAAAATCACCAAATGATGACATACGATCTGCACCTCTTGCTCTTGCATACGCACATGCAAGCGGGGAAAAATTCTTCCAGTCCATATCACCTACCCAGTAGATCTTTGCCAGTGTCTCATTCAGCGGAAGTCCGATGGAAGCACCTGCCGGAGATACATGCTTAAATGAAGTTGCTGCCGGAAGTCCGGTTGCTTTCTTAAGGTCACGTACCAGCTGCCAGCCATTAAAGGCATCCAGGAAGTTGATGTATCCTGGTCTTCCGGAGAGTACCTGGATCGGAAGCTCACTTCCATCTGCCATATAGATCTTTGATGGTTTCTGATTTGGGTTACATCCGTATTTTAACTGTAATTCTTTCATGAAAAAGCTCCTCCGTTCTCTGTGATATCCCTATTTTCTTATTTATTCTTGTTTACGATCCTGGATTCATATTTTCCTGTCTCAATGTCAATAAAACGAACAAAGAGAGAAACTTTATTATCCTGGTTCAGGCTCTTCCAGAGGAGATCCGTAAACTCATCAATATCGCTTGGGATCTCTACCAGCTTCGGCTCTCCCTCGAAACTTGGAAGTGGATTTCCATCGCATTTATAAGTATGGATAAAACGTCCCTGTCCTGCCGCCGCATTCTCATAGGCAAATGTATAACGAAGACAGGAATCCGGATTTCCGTTATTGCTCTTTAAAATAGACATCGCATAATTGAATTTACCGTCTTCAACATGAAGAACACCTGAAATACGAGGTGTATAGTTCGGCGCATCCGGCTCAAACTCTCTGCTGCGGAGAGACTGTTCAAAGGTGAGCTGTCTGTCCATTCCCTCATAGATCGTATCTGTCTGATCACCGTTTGTTACGATGGTCTTATTTCCAAGGACACGTACCGGTGCATAAATGATCAGGCTCGGGTCTGTAAGCTTGGACGGATCAAAAGCCTGTGTACGGATTCCTTCCCCATCCTCAACAAAAATACGGTTTCTGCTGTTCTCGCTTCTTCCCATAATAAAATATGCAGTAACTGCATGTTTCCCGTCAGCGGAACGTCCGATCACAATTCCTCTTCCCGGATAGGAATTTTCTTTCAGTTCTTTTTCAAGTGAAAATGTCGTCATTTTTCACAGTCCTCCTTGTCTAATGTAAGGCCCGGGGCTTATCCCAGGATATGAACGGTAACAAAAAACCGCCTGGACACCCCTTATCAGGCTGCCCAGGCGGTCGGCTTCTCACTTCACTGCACTCCCTGTAGGTAATCCTACTTTCCGCCAGTCATGCAGCTTCTGCTGTTATACTACAATACTTCTTCTTAATTTTCAAGCCCCTATTTTCAGAAATTATTTTTCCAGACTTCTTGTTGCTCACAAAATAAACAATAACACTTTATTTCCCCTGTAATGCATAATCTGTCTGGATCTGTGCTGCAATGTCTGATTTCATCTGGATCCATGCATCGGGATTTTCCACGTAATACTTCGGACAGTCTTTACCTGTGACATCATAATGACGGATCACCTGATCCGAAGTCAGTCCAAAGCGTGTACAAAGCCACGCTGTCAGCTTTACCGCCGAATCATAGGTTGCTGTATTAAACTGCCCTGTTTCATCCGGATGGCAGCATTCAATGGATATGGTATCTACATTTCTGGAATTTGTGGCATAGGATATTTCTGAAGTGGGAATACATTGTACCACTTCTCCCTCCAAACCTATCACAAAATGACTGCTGACTTTGTTGTCCTGCGTTGTCGCAAGATTTTCAAAATAATTCCGGTTGGATATGGCAGTAGATCCCGGATTGGCCGTATAATGAATGGCTATATAATTTACCTGTTCGATAGAAATCTGTGGTCTGGAATAGGAATTCGGTGTCAGAAGCTCCACATCAATAAAAGGTGCTCCTTCTGCCTGCCATTGTTCCGGTCCGCCATTTCCGCTGGCATTCCCGGATATTTCTTCCTGTCCGGACTGAGTTTCACTCTGTTCCATGCGCATCTCAAAAAATGCGTATCCTAACGCACACGCAGCAAAAGCAACGATCACAATGATACATATCAGCACAATCCTCTGTAGGATCTTGATCGGGTTCTTTTTTCTCAAAGACTTCTTTTTTCTTCTGGAAGACCCGGAGGAAGTTTTCTTTACGGAAACAGGCCGCCCGCTATGGGACGGCCTGGGTGACTTTTTACCGGTCTTACCTTTTTTTCCTTTATTATTCATCTACACTGTAGTTTGGAGCCTCTTTTGTGATATGGATGTCATGTGGATGTGACTCCTTGAGAGATGCAGCGGAGATCTTAATGAATCTGCCTGTTGTTTTCAGCTTCTCAATGTTCTCTGCTCCGCAGTAACCCATACCGGATCTTAAACCGCCAATTAACTGGAATACGGTATCCTCAACGTGTCCTTTGTATGCAACACGTCCTTCAACACCTTCTGGAACAAGCTTCTTGGCGTTCTCCTGGAAGTAACGATCCTTGCTGCCGTTCTCCATAGCTGCAATAGATCCCATTCCACGGTATACTTTATATTTTCTTCCCTGATAGAGCTCGAATGTTCCCGGGCTCTCATCGCATCCAGCAAACATGCTGCCCATCATGCAGACATTGGCGCCTGCCGCGATAGCCTTGGTGATGTCTCCGGAATACTTGATTCCACCATCTGCGATGATCGGGATTCCGTAGCTGTTGGCTACTTCATAGCAATCCATAACAGCAGTAACCTGCGGTACACCGATACCTGCAACAACACGTGTGGTACAGATAGATCCAGGTCCGATACCAACTTTAACTGCATCTACACCAGCTTCGATCAGTGCTCTTGTAGCCTCTCCTGTAGCCACATTTCCAGCGATCACCTGAAGATCCGGGAATGCATCCTTAACCATCTTCACTGTGCGGATAACATTCGCTGAATGACCATGTGCTGAGTCCATAACAACAACATCTACATGAGATTTCACAAGTGCTTCTACACGCTCCAGACAGTTTGCTGTGATACCAACAGCTGCTCCACAGAGAAGTCTTCCCTGCTCATCCTTTGCTGACAGTGGGTACTTGATCTGTTTCTCAATATCTTTGATCGTGATAAGTCCTTTCAGATTACCCTCATCATCTACGATCGGAAGTTTCTCTTTTCTTGCTTTGGCAAGAATCCTTTTTGCTTCCTCTAATGTAATTCCTTCTTTTGCTGTAACAAGTCCTTCTGAAGTCATGGATTCTTTGATCTTCTTAGAGAAATCTGTCTCGAACTTCAGGTCACGGTTTGTGATGATTCCGACAAGTTTACGTCCCTCTGTAATCGGCACACCTGAAATACGGTATTTTGCCATCAGGTCATTTGCATCTTCAAGTGTATGCTCCGGTGAAAGAAAGAAAGGATCTGTAATAACACCATTCTCAGAACGTTTCACCTTATCAACTTCCTCTGCCTGTGCTTCAATAGACATATTCTTATGGATGATTCCGATTCCACCCTGGCGAGCCATAGCGATTGCCATTCTATGTTCTGTAACAGTATCCATTCCTGCACTCATCATCGGAATATTCAATACGATTTTCTTTGTCAGATGTGTTGACAGATCTACCTGATTCGGAATTACTTCTGAATAAGCCGGTACAAGAAGAACATCATCAAATGTAATACCTTCCCCTATAATCTTACCCATTATACTTTACCTCTCTTTCTTAAGAACCCATGAAACTGCTTTGAAATGGCAGTTAATGTATCTAAAAATCTTTTGTAATTATTAACTGATATACTACAGAAATTCCCGAAGGATGTCAAGAGTATTTTCCCTGATGTGCTCATAATTTGTATTGATTTATTTTAACCTCTATTATTAAGTTTTACTTATAAGTGCTCCTTTATTTATTATCTATGCGACAAACTGAGCCTTTTTTAGAACAAACAAAAGGTTCTATCTGACATTACGAAAATGTGATAGAACCCTCTGTTCCTGCTGCTACAGATCTCTATGTAACAGCTCTTTTATTATATTCTCATAGAAATTCTGCAAATCTTCCTGATGGATAGATTACATCATTCCCATTCCACCTGCTCCGCCTGCTGGCACAGCCGGTGTATCCTCTTTAATTGTAGATACAACAGACTCTGTTGTAAGAAGTGTAGAAGCAACACTTGTTGCGTTCTGAAGAGCACTTCTTGTAACCTTCGCCGGATCAAGGATTCCCTTCTCAACCATATCTACATATGTCTCATTGTAAGCATCGAATCCTGTTCCTACTTCAGACTCTCTTACTTTGTTTACAATAACTGCTCCCTCAAGTCCTGCATTCTTTGCAATCTGAGCCAGCGGAGCTTCCAGTGCTTTCAGGATAATCTTGGCACCTGTCTTCTCATCTCCCTCAAGAGTCTCTGCGAATTCTTTTACCTTCTTAGAAACATGGATGTATGCGGATCCACCACCACCGATGATTCCTTCTTCAACTGCTGCTCTTGTAGCATTCAGAGCATCTTCCATACGAAGTTTAGCTTCTTTCATCTCTGTCTCTGTAGCTGCACCTACACGGATAACAGCAACTCCGCCTGCAAGTTTTGCAAGTCTCTCCTGAAGTTTCTCTCTGTCGAAATCAGATGTTGTCTCTTCGATTGCTTTCTTGATCTGTCCAACACGATCTGCGATTGCGTTCTTGTCTCCACATCCGTCAACGATAACTGTATTCTCTTTCTGAACCTTAACAGATTTTGCACGTCCAAGCTGATCCATTGTAGTTTCTTTAAGGTCGAATCCGAGTTCTTCAGAAATCACCTGTCCACCTGTCAGAATTGCGATATCTTGAAGCATCTCTTTTCTTCTGTCACCATATCCAGGTGCTTTTACTGCTACAACGTTGAATGTTCCACGCAATTTATTCACGATCAGAGTTGTGAGTGCCTCACCCTCGATATCTTCAGCGATAATAAGAAGTCTTGCTCCAGACTGGACGATCTGCTCAAGAACCGGAAGAATCTCCTGTATATTGGAAATCTTCTTATCTGTGATCAGAATATATGGATCATCCAGAACTGCTTCCATCTTCTCCATATCTGTTGCCATATATGCGGAAATGTATCCACGGTCAAACTGCATACCTTCTACAAGGTCAAGCTCTGTCTGCATTGTCTTAGACTCTTCGATTGTGATAACTCCATCGTTGGATACTTTTTCCATTGCATCTGCAACCATCTGTCCGACTTCATCATCTCCTGAAGAAACTGCAGCAACTCTTGCGATCTGCTCTTTTCCGTTGACTTTGCTGCTCATCTCACGGATTGCTTCTACTGCTTTATCTGTAGCTTTCTTCATTCCTTTTCTCAGAACAATCGGGTTTGCTCCTGCCTCAAGGTTCTTCATTCCTTCGTGAACCATTGCCTGTGCAAGAACTGTAGCTGTTGTTGTACCATCTCCGGCAACATCATTTGTCTTAGCTGCAACTTCTCTGATCAGCTGTGCACCCATGTTCTCAAATCCATCTTCCAGTTCGATCTCTTTCGCGATTGTTACACCATCATTTGTAATAAGCGGAGCACCGAATGATTTATCAAGTACTACGTTTCTTCCTTTTGGTCCTAATGTTACTTTAACTGTATCAGCTAACTGATTCACACCTCTTTCAAGTGCTGCTCTTGCTTCTGATCCATATTTGATTTCCTTTGCCATTTTAACTGCATCTCCTTTATATTTGTCTGGGTATTACTCTACAATTGCAAGAATATCATTCTGCTTTACAATGATGTATTTCTCTCCTTCAAGCTCTACATCTGTTCCGGCATATTTGGAATAAATTACTTTATCTCCAACCTTAACCTGCATTACAACTTCTTTTCCATCCACAACTCCGCCAGGTCCGACTGCGATTACTTCTGCTTCCTGTGGTTTCTCTTTTGCCTGTCCCGGTAATACGATTCCGGACTTTGTTGTCTCTTCTGCTTCTAACTGTTTTAAAACGATCTTGTCACCTAATGGTACTAATTTCATTGTAATTCCTCCTTACTTTATTAGCACTCATTTCTCTCGAGTGCTAACCCATGAATATAAAATAGCACTCCCCATTTCATTTGTCAACACAGTTTACATATTTTTTATAAAAGAAAAGCCATGGGGCTTTCTCTGCCTCACAGCTTTTCTTTCGTCTCTAAAACTTCTCTATGATCTTCTTTCGTTCATCTCATAGAATCCGTTCTCAATTTTAAACTTCAGTAGATTCCTGTCTTCCGACTGGTATCTCTCTTTCACAACACCGGAGCAGCACAACAGCTCTGTCCCCGTTGAAATATAACATCTGTATTTTGCATCCAGCAGAATCGTTGTCAGAGGATCTTCCATCACTTCAAGATAAATGTAATCTTCTTCTGTATCATAATGATCCACCTTACAGACTCTTGTTGTATCATCAAAAATAGCATCTGCTGAAATCACTTTTTCCATCTGCAGATCAACCGGATTTCCCTCGTACATCTTGTCTTCTCCTTCTGCTTACATCCGCTCTTTCTCAATCCTCTCGAGCTCTGTAAATACATAATCATTCAGAACTTTAATATAAGTTCCTTTCATTCCTGAAGAACGTGATTCAATTACTCCTGCACTTTCAAACTTGCGAAGTGCATTCACGATAACCGATCTTGTAATTCCCACACGATCCGCTACCTTGCTGGCAACCAGAATTCCCTCTGTACCATCAAGTTCTTTAAAGATATGAATGATTGCTTCCAGCTCTGAGAAAGAAAGTGTGCTGATTGCTGCCTGAACGACATGTTCTTTTCTTGTCTCTTCCGCACTTTCTTCATTCACTGAACGAAGCATCTCAAGTCCTACTACAGCAGTACCATATTCACTGAGAATAATATCATCAATAGAATACGTTGCATCCTGTTTGTAGATAAACAATGTTCCGAGACGCTCCCCGGCAATATCGATCGGTGTGATGATTGCCTGACATCCTTCCACAGCATCTGAAGAAAAACCAAGTGTCTCCAGATTAACATTCTCTTTTGTAGACAGAACACTCAGCAATCTTTCATTAAGCATATTATCAATATGAGATCCTACGGATTCTGTGATCAGTTCACTGATTTCTCTCACCTTATTGCTTTTGCTGGCTCCAAGAATCTTTCCCTTCTTGCTGACTACCAGCACATTTGAGTCCAAAATCTCTGTCAGTACCGCACAGATATCATTAAACACAACTTTGCTGGAGTTATTATTATGCAGCAACTTATTAATCTTTCTGGTCTTATCCAATAATTGTACGCTCATTGTCTCCTCCACATGATTTGCTCTTATTCACTACTTCTAGCAAACAGTAACTATTATTTCCCAAGTTGTATACACAAATCAAATTTCAAATTCCTTACTAGCTTATATTATCATACAATTCAGAAAATAGCAACGTTGTGTTTTTCTGTTTTTTGAAATATTTAATCTTCTTTCTTAATTGTTTCCACATATCCGCACTTTTCATCAGCACAAACTAATTTATTGCCTTTTTCTACCATGTATCCACCACATTCAGGACATTTCTTACTGGATGGCTTCTGCCAGGACATAAATTCGCATTCCGGATTATCCTCACATCCATAATACTTTCTTCCCTTTTTCGTTTTGCGGATAACAACTTCTTTTCCACACACAGGACACGGAACTCCGATCTTTTCCAGATATGGTTTTGTATTTCTGCATTCCGGGAATCCCGGGCATGCAAGGAATTTACCATGCGGACCGTATTTGATCACCATGTTACGACCGCACTCTTCACAGATCACATCTGTTACTTCATCTTCAATCTTAACTTCCTCAAGCTCTTTCTCTGCAATTTCAACAGCTTCCTCAAGATCCGGATAGAAATTACGGATTACTTCCTTCCACGGAACCTTTCCTTCTTCAACCATATCAAGAAGACCTTCCATATTCGCTGTAAAATGAACATCTACAATACTTGGAAATGACTGTTTCATAATATTATTAACAACTTCACCAATCTCTGTCAGATAAAGATTCTTGCCTTCTTTTGTAATATATCTTCTTCCAAGGATCAGAGAAATGGTTGGGGCATAGGTACTTGGACGTCCGATCCCAAGCTCTTCCATTGTCTTTACAAGACTCGCCTCTGTATAATGTGCCGGCGGCTGCGTAAAATGTTGCTTTGGATCAAATTCTTCTTTTGTAAGAACAGAATCCATGCTAAGATGTCCGACCAGTACATTGCTCTCTTCCTTCTCTTCCTCTGCCTCCACATACACAGAGCGAAATCCATCAAATGCAACCCTTGCTGTTGATACAGTAAAGCAGTACTCACCGGCTCCGATCTTGACTGCTGTTGTCTCATACTTCGCCGGCTGCATGCGGCTTGCTGTGAAGCGTTTCCAGATCAGCTGATACAGACGGAACTGATCTCTGCTTAATGAATCCTTGATTGCTGCCGGTGTGCGTGTAATATCTGTCGGGCGGATCGCCTCATGCGCATCCTGAATCTTCTTATCTGCGGACTTTGTTTTTGTTCCTTCTGCTACATATGCTTCCCCGTAAGTCTCAGCAATATAACTTCTTGCTGCTGCATCAGCTTCCTCTGAAATACGTGTAGAATCCGTACGAAGATAAGTAATCACACCGACTGTTCCATTCCCTTTAATGTCCACACCTTCATACAGCTGCTGTGCAATACGCATTGTCTTCTGTGTACCAAAGTTCAATGCCTTGGCAGCTTCCTGCTGCAGCGTACTTGTCGTAAATGGGAGTGGTGCTTTACGCGTCCTCTCACTGTTCTTGATATCTGTAATCTGGAACTCTTCGTTCTCTAATTTCTTTAAGATCTCGTCCATCTCTTCTTTTGAATGGATCGTCATCTTTTTCTTCTCTGTTCCGTAGAACTTCGCTGTCAGAGGACGTTTCTCACCTTTTACTTTCAGTTGTGCATCCAATGACCAGTACTCTTCCGGAATAAATGCATCAATCTCTGCTTCCCTGTCTGCAACAATACGAAGTGCGACTGACTGTACACGTCCGGCACTCAACCCACGCTTTACCTTTGCCCAAAGCAATGGACTGATCTTATATCCAACCATACGGTCAAGCTCTCTTCTTGCCTGCTGTGCATCCACAAGATCCATGTCAATATCGCGTGGTGCTTTCAAAGATGCTTTCACAGCATTCTTTGTAATCTCATTAAATGTAATACGGCGCATTTTCTTCTCGTCCAGCTTCAAGGCAGCAGCAAGATGCCAGGAAATAGCCTCTCCTTCACGGTCAGGGTCGGTTGCAAGATAAACTTTGTCTGATTTCTTCGCCTCTTTTCTGAGCGTTGCAAGAATCTCTCCTTTTCCACGAATGGTAATATATTTTGGTTCGTAATCATTCTCCACGTCAATTCCTAGCTGACTTTTCGGCAGATCCCTGACGTGTCCCTGTGATGCTGCAACTGTATAATTGCTTCCTAGAAACTTTTTAATCGTCTTCACCTTTGCAGGAGACTCCACGATTACAAGATAATGTGCCATAAAAACTATACTCCTATTTTATTCTGATATAATAATTCTTTGTTATTTCACGAATGTATCCCTGCAGTTCCAGTGTAACAAGAATGCTCATCAATTTTCTGATCTCCACCCGAGATTCCTGCGCAATCTGATCCACATTCTTAGGATACAAACCGACACAACTATACACCAAATCATCTGTACTTTCAAGCACTTTTTTATTTTTCTCGTTTTTTATCTCCGTGTTTCTGCACAAAACATTTGTTTCAATCCCCCATTCTTCCAGCAGATTTTCAGGATTCAGAAGGATTCCGGCACCCTGTTGGATCAGGTGATTACACCCGGCACTCAAAGGACTGTCCAACGGTCCCGGAAGGGCATAAACATCCTTTCCCTGCTCCAGTGCCATATCTGCTGTAATCAAAGAACCGCTTCTTATCCGGGCCTCCATTACCAGAACTGCATCTGACAGTCCGCTGATGATCCGGTTCCTCATTGGAAAATTCATTGCAAGCGGAGGGGTTCCCGGTGGAAATTCCGAAAGGATTCCGCCTCCGTGTTCTATGATATCCATATATAAACCGATATGATCTCTTGGATAACAGACATCCACTCCGCTCCCTAAAACAGCATAAGATTTTCCGCCTACATTCAACGCTGCTCTTTGTCCTGTTCCATCGATTCCTTTCGCCATGCCACTGATGATATCAACACCTGCTGCCGCCAGTACTTCCGCAAATTCTCTTGTATAATGTTCTCCATATCCACTACAACCCCTTGCTCCGACAATTGCTGCCTTCTTCTTGGCTCCCGGACATATTCCTTTCACAAAAAGAGCAAACGGGGGATCTGGTATCTCAGCCAGCCCCGGAGGATATTCTTTTGAAAAAAATGGAATAAATTCGATTCCATGTTCCTGCATTTTGTAAAACTCTTCTTTTAATTGTTCTTTCGTTTTCTCTTTCCGGGCTTTTTTTAATCCCTCTTTTTCTTCCTCTGTAAGGAATTCAATTCCTGTAATTTCAGTTTCTTCTATATAATATATCTTCTTTCCACTTCCTATGAGTTCTCGGAGCAGATACTTTTTTCTTGCAGATAGTTTTCGAATCGTAGAAAACCAGTATTCAAAAATCATCTCTTCACACATCATACATACCTCCCCCAATATTTCCTGTCCAATGTCCGATAACCGATCGCCTCCTGTAAATGTTCCAGTTTTATCTCCTCACTGTAATCTAAATCCGCAATCGTTCTCGCAACCTTTAAGATTCGGTGATAAGACCTCGCCGTCAGATTCAGTACATCATAAGCCTGCCCCATCAGTCGCATTTCTTCTCCGTTTAATCTGCAATACTTACTCAATTCTGCACCATGAAGCATTGCGTTACACTGGATCTTCGTGTTTTGGTAGCGAATCTTCTGTCTCTTTCTTGCTTCACATACCCGCGCTTTAATCACCGCCGAAGACTCCGGACAGGAAACAGACTCTTTCACCAGATCCCGATATTCCACTTTAGAAGCTTCAACACTAAGGTCAATCCGATCGAGAAACGGTTGACTGATCTTACTTAAATATGCTTGAATCTGTGCCGGCGTACATGTACAGGCTGTCGATGGAAATTTTCCACATGGACACGTATTCATGGCAGATACAAGCATAAAATCAGCCGGAAAGATATAATTTCCGCTGGTTCTTGTGATCTGTATGCTGCGTTGTTCCAGTGGCTGCCTGAGCACTTCAAGAACACTTCTCTTAAATTCAGGAAGTTCATCCAAAAATAGAATACCACTATGCGCCAGGCTGATCTCTCCTGGTCTTGGAACAATCCCACCACCAATCAGCGCTGCTCTCGTTGCAGTATGATGTACCTCTCGAAAAGGTCTTCTGGAAATCAGTGGTTCCTTTCCATCCAGCATTCCCATAACACTATAAAGCTTTGTAAGCTCCATACTTTCTTCATAATTCATCGGCGGCAGAATTCCTGCCATACATTTTGCGGTCATTGTCTTCCCGCTTCCGGGTGGTCCGACCATAAGTAGATTATGCCCTCCCGCCACAGCAATTTCCGCTGCCCGACGAACATTCTCCTGACCATATAAGTCTGCGAAATCAGGTACTTCTTCTCCCACTTTTCCTCTGTCTTCTATTTTATCAGCCTCTTTTTCACCAAGATATCTCTGTTCTCCACCTGTTCTGTCTCCATCTTCCAAATAACTGATACATTCCCTGAGACTTCCAACTGCAATGATCCGAACCCCTTCTACAAGTTCTGCCTCCTTTTTATTTTCTCTCGGAACAATACAGCTTGTAACTTTTTGTACCTTTGCCTCTGATACCATAGAAAGAATCCCGGGAACTTTTCTGACTTGTCCATCCAATCCCAGTTCTCCGATGATCATACAGTCTTTCATTCTTCTATTCTGTTGTAAAACGCCAAGTGACGTCAGAATCGCCACTGCAATTGGAAGATCAAATGACGCTCCTCTTTTCCTCATAGTTGCCGGCGAAAGATTGATCACCACACGTTTCGCCGGAAATTCAAGACCTGAATTCCGGACTGCAGACCGTACGCGTTCTGCTGCTTCTTTCACCTCTGATGACAGATATCCCACCATGTGAAAAATCGGAAGTCCATTGCTGACATCCGCCTCCACATAGACCATTTCTACCGCAAGCCCTTCCATTGCCGCGGATTTTACTGTACTAAAACTCATATGCGCTCCTTCCTTTTCCCAGTCACAAGCGCACCTGTTCTTCTTACACCCCATTGTAAGCTGCTGAAATTCTGGCTGAATCAGCCGGATTTGATTTTCGGAACTGACATCCCGAGAATGTATAGATATCATAACTTCCGAATATCGATTTGTCAATCAGTTTCCGAGAACTTGAGCATATGGAAAAGCACAATTTCCACATTTTTTCATAAACTATATTAAATGCATCCAGAGGTGCTGTCTTGAAAGCATTTCCTAATCCCCTCACACCGGCGGAAGAGAAAAAATACATTCAGAGATACACCGAGGGCGATCTGGAAGCCAAGCATATTTTAATTGAACGCAATCTCCGTCTCGTTGCCCATGTTATACGGAAATACCAAAATACCAGTGAAGATTCGGAAGATCTGATTTCTATCGGCACGATTGGCCTGATCAAAGCTGTAATTACGTTCGATCCTGAAAAGGGAAATCGTCTGGCTGCCTATGCCTCCCGCTGTGTAGAAAATGAAGTCCTGATGTATCTGCGCGCCAGAAAAAAATGCAGCCATGAAATCTCTCTTTATGAACCGATTGGCACAGATCGGGAAGGAAATGAAGTCAACCTCTACGATATCATCGAATCTACAGAAACAGATATTCCAGAGCGGATTCATCTGAAGGACAATATTCAAAAGCTTTATGAAAAACTGGAAAATGAACTTTCTCCAAGAGAAAAACTTGTACTGAAAATGCGATACGGACTGTATCAGGGAGAAGAATACACGCAGCGGGAGATTGCCGCACAACTGGGCATCTCCCGCTCCTATGTATCCCGTATCGAAAAAAGTGCTATCGGAAAACTCCGACAATATTTTTGAACTTTCTAAGACTCTTCTATGAATTAACTTCTTTATCCTCTTCCTGTCTTCTGAGAAGATCGTACTGAGCTGGTGTCTCGCTCAGTTCTACATGAAGAACCTGCTTTGAATGCGGTGCACTTTCCTGTTCCTCTCCATCCTCATTCAGAATCCGGAGAACCTTTGCCTCAACATTACTTCCGTCCGGCTTCATGATTTCAATTGTCTCACCTACAGAAAACTTATTGCGCTGTTCAATTCTTGCAAGCCCATTCTCAACAGCTCCGACAATTCCAAGATAAGTATACTCTCGGATATATGTGTTATTGTCATAAATCTGTGTCTCATGATCTGGTTTTCCAAAGAAAAATCCAGTCGTAAACTGACGATAAGTACAGTTTGAAATCTGATCCAGATACCAAGGCATGTTCTTCTTGTAAAGCTCTGGATCTTTCTGATAATCATCAATTGCTTTGCGGTAAGTTCTCGCCACTGTTGCAACATAAAGTGCTGTCTTCATTCGTCCTTCGATCTTAAAACTGTCAATTCCTGCATCAATCAATTCCGGAATATGCTCGATCATACAAAGATCTTTTGAATTAAAGATGTAAGTTCCGCGTTCATTCTCATAGACCGGCAGATATTCTCCCGGTCTCTTTTCCTCGACTACTGCATACTTCCAACGGCATGGGTGTGTACATGCACCCTGGTTTGCGTCCCTTCCTGTAAAATAATTACTCAGAAGGCAGCGTCCGGAATAAGAGATACACATTGCTCCATGGACAAATGTCTCAATTTCAAGATCTTCCGGAATTCTTTCTCTGATCTCCTTAATCTCTTTCAGAGACAATTCTCTTGCTGAAACCACACGACTTGCACCCTGGCGATACCAAAAGTTATAAGTTGCATAGTTTGTGTTATTCGCCTGTGTACTGATATGACGCTCAATCTCAGGACATACCTCTTTTGCAATCTCAAACACTCCCGGATCTGCAATGATCAGTGCATCAGGTTTAATCTCTCTCAACTCTTCAAAATATTCTCTTACCCCTTCAAGATCATCGTTGTGGGCAAGAATATTTGCTGTAACATACACTTTTACATCATGTGCATGTGCGAATTCTATTCCCTCTTTCATTTCTTCCATAGAGAAATTTTTTGCTTTCGCACGCAACCCAAATGCTTCTCCTCCGATATATACTGCATCAGCACCGAAAATTACAGCTGTTTTTAACACTTCCAGGCTGCTCGCCGGGATCAATAGTTCGATCGGTCTACTCATTTTTCTACTCCTTGTTTTATGCTCACTGCCACACCATCTCCAAGCGGAATAATAGATGTGACCAGATCCTCTCTGTGTTTCAATTCATACAGATATTCCCGCATTCTCGCATGTATTGTACGATTTCTGCGTTCTACCGCAAATCGGGATTCTATGATATCCCCATCCTGCATCACATTGTCTGACACAAGACAGCCTCCATCCGAAAGCAGTCGCAACACATTCGGAAGATAATGAATATATTGCCCTTTCGCGGCATCCATAAAGATAAAATCAAAAGTTCCTTCCATTTCCGCAAGTACTTCTGTCGCATCTCCTTCAATCAGAGTAATCTTATCTTCCTTTCCCGCTCTGCGGAAATTCTCCCTCGCAATCGGGATTCTCTTCTCATAATTCTCTATTGTTGTTATATGTCCACCTTCCGGCAGGTAATCACTCATCAATAACGCAGAGAAACCTACGGCAGTTCCGACTTCCAGAACGCGCATAGGTTTTTTCATCAAAAGGAGAACCTCCAGGAAGCTCTGCATCTCTCGTCGGATGATCGGTACATCCGCCGCCAGAGCTTCCTGTTCAATTGTCTCCAGTATTTCACTGTTCTCTGTATCCATAGAATTGATGAATGTAATAATACGTTCATCTACTATCATATCTTACACATCCACATCCATGATGATCGGGATCACCATTGGTCTTCTCTTTGTCTTCTTCCAGATATAGTCATTCATTGCATCACGGATCACAAGCTTGATCTTATTCCAGTCTGTATGTCTTCCTTTCAGGCATTTCTCAAGGGCTTCTGAAACAGCCTTTCTTGCATCATCCATCAGCTCCTCTGACTCTCTGACATAGACAAATCCTCTTGATACGATATCCGGTCCTGCAAGCAGGCGGTTCGTTCTTCTCTCTAATGTAAGAACCACAATAATGATACCATCTTCTGCAAGATGCTGTCTGTCTCGAAGAACGATATTTCCAACATCTCCAACACCAAGTCCGTCTACCAGGATTGCTCCTGTATGAACCTTATCTACAACCTTAGCGTAATCATCACACAGTTCAAGTACTTCACCGGACTGCATAATAAATACATTCTCCTTCGGAATTCCAAGGCTCTTCGCAACACCTGCGTTTGCTTTCAGATGGCGGTATTCACCATGCACCGGAATCGCATATTTCGGTTTTACGAGAGAATAGATCAACTTCAATTCTTCCTGACAGGCATGTCCTGATACATGGGCATCCTGGAAAATAACTTCTGCTCCCTTTGCAGAGAGTTCATTGATCACACGTGAAACCGATTTCTCATTTCCAGGAATCGGGTTGGAGCTGAAAATGATCGTATCATTCGGCTGAATTGTAACCTTGCGGTGTACGTCAGCTGCCATTCTTGACAGCGCAGCCATAGATTCTCCCTGGCTTCCTGTTGTGATCAGCACCATCTTCTCCGGTGGATAATTCTTCATCTGATCAATCTCAATCAATGTATTATCCGGTACATTCAGATATCCTAATTCTGATGCTGTAGAAATGATATTCACCATACTACGACCTTCTACAACAACCTTTCTGCCATACTTATAAGCGGAGTTGATGATCTGCTGTACACGGTCAACATTCGAAGCAAATGTCGCAATGATCAGTCTTGTATTCTGATGCTCTGCAAAAATGTGATCAAATGTGATACCTACTGTACGTTCTGACTGCGTAAATCCTTTTCGCTCTGCATTCGTACTGTCAGACATCAGTGCCAGCACGCCTTTTTTACCGATCTCAGCAAAACGCTGCAAGTCGATCGCATCTCCAAATACCGGAGTATAATCAACCTTGAAGTCTCCTGTGTGGACAACAACACCTGCCGGTGAATAGATTGCCAGTGCGGACGCATCCTGGATACTGTGGTTCGTCTTGATAAATTCAATTCGGAACTTTCCAAGATTGATTGACTGACCGTGACGTACAACCTTTCTCTTCGTTCCACGAAGCAGATTATGCTCCTTCAGCTTGTTCTCAATGATTCCCATTGTAAGCTTGGTTGTATAAATCGGAATGTTGATCTCTTTGAGTACATACGGCAATGCACCGATATGGTCCTCATGACCGTGCGTGATAACAAATCCCTTTACCTTGGAAATATTATCTTTCAGGTAAGTCACATCCGGAATTACAAGGTCGATTCCAAGCATATCATCTTCCGGGAACGCAAGACCACAGTCTACAACAACAATACTGTCTTCATACTCAAACGCAGTAATGTTCATACCAATCTGTTCCAGACCTCCAAGCGGTATGATACGCAATTTTCCATTATTCTGTTTTTTCAAAAAATATACACCTCCACTATCTCTGTTTCTTCATACAGTCTTTACACAGTCCGTAGAATTTCAGTTCGTGGTCCAGGACATGGAAGCCGGTTGCCTTCTCGATATGATCTTCCAGACTCTCCAGAAGGTCATCATCAAACGGCATCACCTTGTTACATCTCTTACAAATCAGGTGATGATGATTGTGCTTTGTCTCCCCATTCAGTAAATGTCCGATCTCATAGCGCACACATCCATCCCCAAAATTAATCCTGTCTACCAGCTGCATATCCCACAAAAGCTGTAATGTTCTGTATACTGTGGCAAGCCCAATCTCCGGATAATCCTCTGATACCAGATCATAGATATCTTCCGCTGTCATATGACTCCCACTGTTCTCTTCAAGTACGGACAGAACAAGCAGTCTCTGGTGAGTCACCTTCAGCCCCTTTTCCTTTAACTTCTCTTTCAGAAGCTTCTGTGTCTTATCTACTTCCATCTGTCTGCCTCCTATCTATATTGTAAAAAGAACTCCAGACTTTTTTCTGACACTTCTGCAAAAGTGAGAAAAGTATTCCTGTCTGCAGTTTCTCTTACATTCGTATTTCTTTCATGTAATTACATCTCAATATCGACGTCTTCCAGCAATTCCTCAAATACTTTGGAAACTGCCATCAGCTCTGTATCGTCTTCCACGATCTCATACGTCTTCTCTGCGTCTTTTGATTCTTCAACTTCTCTAAGAATCAGGCATTCTGCGTCATCTTCTTCTGAATCAACTACAAGAATATACGCGGAACCATTGATCTTTGTCTCTTCAAGTACAAAGAACTCATCTGCTCCACTTCCATCACTGAAAGTAAACTTTGCCTTTTCCATATGATTTTCCTCTATTCTGCTGTTTTCTGCATATAAATCGAATCTAAATATCCCTGGAGAATAAACACAGCAGCAATCTTATCGACATATTGCTTTCTGTTTTCTCTTCTCACACCACTCTCGATCAGTGTCTGCTCTGCCGCTACTGTCGTAAGTCTCTCGTCCCACATGATCACTTCCAGTCCTGTACGACGAACCAGCATGTCACGAAATTCCAATGACTTCTGTGCACGCTCCCCGATATCATTATTCATATGTTTTGGAAATCCAAGCACGATCTTCTCTACCTGATATTCTTTGATCAATTCTTCAATCCTCGCACAGGTACGGCGCAGCTTGTTCTCCTCTTTCCGTTGTATTGTCTCAATTCCCTGGGCCGTAAGTCCGAGCGGGTCGCTGATAGCAACACCTACAGTCTTCGTCCCATAGTCCAGTCCCATTACTCTCATTGTCTGATTATTCCCACGCATTATGCTCAATATACGCTTTCAACAGTTCTTCTACCAGTTCATCTCGTTCCACCTTCATGATCAGGCTTCTTGCTCCGTTAAAACTTGTAATATATGTCGGATCTCCTGACATGATATATCCAACGATCTGATTCACCGGATTGTATCCTTTTTCTTTCAGAGCCTTGTATACGATCTCAAAAATATCTTTCGCAGAAATCTGCGGGCCCGGCTCTACCTGAAAGAACTGAGTACTACTTAAATCACTCATCTTTCTTCCTCCTTCTCTTTCTTGTATCTATTTCCTTCTTCCGAAGGGCTTTGCTGTTGTTCTGTCAAACAGCGCAAAACGCTCTGGAAACCCAGAAACCCTACTTATAATTCTAATATAACCGAATTCAAAATTCAATGTATAATTTGCGAATCCTTCCCAATTTGAACTTTTACGATACTATTCTTGAGATTTTCATTTGTCTCTAGTGCAATTTTCATATATTCTTTCGTATGACCTGTCTGTACTTCTTTTCCATTCAGTTCCAGATCCTCTTCCACAAGTACTTCCACTTCTTTTCCCTGGAAACTCTGTTCATATGCTGCACGCTTTTTCTCACCAAGTTCAATTAATTGTGCACTTCTCTTCGCCTTGATCTGTTCATCTACCTGATCTGGCATCACAGCTGCTTTTGTCCCCTCACGGCGGGAGTATTTAAAAATATGTGTCTCATAGAAATCTATGCTGTCCACAAAATCATATGACTCTTTGAACTCTTCTTCTGTCTCTCCTGGGAATCCCACAATCACATCGGTTGTCAATGCCGGATTCGGGAAGTATTTTCTGAGAAGTTCACATTTTTCCGCATATTCACTGCTTGTATATCTACGGTTCATACGCTTTAATGTTGCATCACATCCGCTCTGCAGAGACAGGTGGAAATGCGGACACATCTTCGGAAGCTTTGCAATCCCTTCTGCAAATTCTTCTGTGATGATCCCCGGTTCCAAAGAGCCAAGACGGATTCTTTCAATTCCATCAATCTCATGGACTGCCCGGATCAATTCCAGAAGGTGATATTCTTTATCAAAATCAATTCCATATGAGCTCAGATGAATTCCTGTCAGTACAACCTCCTTATATCCGTTATCTGCCAGTGTACGTACTTCATCAAGCACATCTTCCATGGAACGGCTGCGGACTCTTCCACGGGCATATGGAATGATACAATATGTGCAGAACTGATTACATCCATCCTGAACTTTAATATAAGCTCTTGTATGATCTCCCGGCTTCGTCAGGTGAAGATTCTCGTACTCTTTTGTCTTTCCGATCTCTTCCATCTTGATCTCTGCTTTTCTGTCGTTTTCCTGGTTCTTTACATTCTTTTCATTTTCTGTTACGTTACAATCTGCATTGTGTGTTCTTTCATACTCTTCCAATGCTTCGATCAGATTCTGCTTCTTATTATTACCAAGCACAATGTCAATGCAATCATCCACCTGAATCTCTTTTTCCTTCGCCTGGACATAACATCCTGCAGCGACAACAACTGCATCCGGATTCATTTTTTTCGCCCGGTGCAGCATCTGTCTCGACTTGCGGTCCGCGATATTTGTAACAGTACATGTATTGATTACATAAAGGTCTGCTCCTTCCTTGAAAGGAACGATCTCATACCCTGCTTTTTCAAGCATTTCCTGCATGGCTTCCGTCTCATAGGCATTTACTTTGCATCCCAAATTATGCAGTGCTGCTTTCTTCATTTATTTCTACCTCTTTTTTCCTTTTATCTCGTTAATTTCTTGACTTTTGAACCTGCATCCCGTAGAATATACCTAGGCTTAGAAGCCAACTTTATTGTATAATTCAAGGAGGGATTTCAAATGAAAACAGTACAGATTTCATTAAACTCAATCGACAAAGTCAAATCATTCGTTAACACTATCACAAAATATGATAATGATTTCGATTTAGTATCCGGAAGATATGTTATAGATGCCAAATCAATCATGGGTATTTTCAGCCTTGATCTTTCCAAACCGATCGACCTGAACATCCACGCTGACAGCAATATTGATGACATTCTTGCTGCACTTGATGCTTACATCATCAAATAATTCTATCTGAATACAACTCATGCGGACTTTGTTTTTGTAGCTTGTCCGCATATTTTTTAGAGTAAAGAAAAGCTGTTCCATTGGAGCAGCTTTTCTTTTTCCTATTATTCTCCCTGCTTCACTTCAATGATCTCAACAGTATCAATTGCTGTCTGCATCAGTTCGTCAATCTTTTCTGCAAGGTTCAACTCAGACTTCTCAATTCGTTCAATATTCGGCTTTGTCACCGGATGTTTTGCAACGAAAATTGTACAACAATCCTCAAATGGCTGGATTGAAGTTTCATAGGTATTGATCTTCTCAGAAATTTCTACAATATCCTTCTTATCAAATCCGATCAGCGGACGATAAACCGGAAGTGTACATACTGCATTCGTCGCTGCAAGACTCTGCATTGTCTGGCTTGCTACCTGACCGATACTCTCTCCTGTGATCAGACCAAGACATCCGTCTTTCTTTGCAAAATGTTCTGCGATCTTCATCATGTAGCGACGCATAATGATTGTCAGTTCATCATGTGGACACTTCTCATAGATATAAAGCTGAATATCTGTAAAGTTGACAACATGAAGCTTGATCGGTCCTGAATAAGCAGAAACGAGTCTTGCAAGATCAACTACCTTCTCTTTTGCTCTTTCACTTGTGTACGGTGGTGCATGGAAATAAGTTGCCTCGAGTTCAACACCACGCTTGGATACCATATATCCGGCAACCGGACTGTCAATTCCTCCTGACAGAAGCAGCATTGCGCTTCCGTTTGTCCCGATTGGCATACCTCCCGGTCCCGGAATGATTCTGGAATAGATATAAACTTCTTCACGGATCTCCACATTGATACGAAGTTCCGGCTTATGAACATCTACTTTCATTTCCGGAAATGCCTCCAGGATTGCTTCTCCGACTTCACAGTTGATCTCCATAGAGTTCGCAGGATAGCTCTTCTTTGCTCTTCTTGCATCAACTTTAAATGTCATGTTCTTCTCTTCGTAAGCTTCATCTACATAAGCTACAACATCTTTTCTCAGCTGTTCCAGCTCTGCAACCGGCACACGGACTACCGGACAGATTCCAACAATACCGAATACCTTCTGAAGGCTTTCTACTGTCTCATCAAAATCATAATCTCCATCACAATCCACGTAGACTCTTCCGTGACATTTGTGTACAAGGAATTCTCCGTCTACGCCCTGCAGAGCATAACGAATCTGACGTACCAGTGCATCTTCAAAGATATAACGGTTCTTTCCCTTAATTCCGATCTCGCCGTATTTTATCAGAAATGAATGAAATTTCATGCTTTTTCTCCTTTATGAATCGACGTCAATTAATGACGCGTATATTTTCTCAGCATCGGTATACAATTATATAGTGTTTCCAGCGTGTAGTCAATTTCTTCTTTTGTAGTAAATTCTGACATACTGAAACGAATCGTCGCATCCAGATATTCCTGTGCCGCCCCAATGCTTCTGAGAACACCGCTTACCGCCGGATGATTCGATGCACATGCAGATCCTGATGAGACATAAATCCCCTTATCTTCCAGTGTATGAAGAAGAACCTCACTTCGGATTCCTGCAATTCCAAGACTGATGATATGTGGTGCACTTCCTTCATCTTTCAGACCATGGACTGTTGTATTCTCAATCTTTCCTGCCTGCTCAATAAAATAATCCTTCAGTTCACGCATCAGAGCTACTTTCATATCCAGATCATTATAGATCATCTTTGTTGCAAGTCCAAGCCCTGCAATTCCCGGAACATTTTCTGTACCCGAACGGAGATCCTTCTGTTGTCCTCCTCCAAAAAGAATCGGTTTAATCTTCACCTTTTCGCCCACATAGAGGAATCCGGTTCCCTTCGGTCCATGAATCTTATGTCCACTCGCACTTAACAGGTCGATCTTCTGACGTTTTGGATAAATGTGATATTTTCCAAATCCCTGCACTGCATCCGAATGGAAAAGAATAGAAGAATTATACTCTTTTACAATCTTTACCGCTTCATCAATCGGTTGAAGTGTTCCAACCTCATTGTTCACATACATAACTGATACGAGAATCGTCTCCGGGCAAAGTGCTTCTTTCAATGCTTCCAGATTCACTCTTCCACTCGCATCTACCGGAAGATATGTCACACGGAACCCTTCCTCTTCTTCCAGATAACGCATTGTATTTAAGATTGCAGGATGCTCGATTGAGGTTGTGATCAGGTGATTTCCCGCTCTTCTGTTTGCTCTTGCACATCCAATCAGTGCAAGATTATCACTCTCTGTTCCTCCTGATGTAAAGTAAATATCTTTCGCATTTACCTTAAGAACCTTTGCGATCGTTTCCTTGGCTTCCTTTACATAATGCTCCGCATCTACACCTTTTCGGTGCATGGAGGATGGATTGCCATAATCCTGACACATTACTTTATATACAAGATCTCCCACTTCCGGGTATGCTCTGGTTGTGGCTGAATTATCCAAATATGCTTCCATTTTATCTTCCCTTTTCTAACTCTGTTACCATTCACAGGCGTCTGCAACCGGCAACGTCTTTCTATTATCTTATGTTTTTATCGTCCAACTGTTCCCGGCATTCTAAATGATACATCAGAATTGACAATGTTGTAAGTCCTGCTGTCTCTGTTCTTAAAATACGTTTTCCAAGTGTGATCGGGATCGCTCCGGCCTCTTTCGCCTGCTCGATCTCGCTCTCATCAAAACCGCCTTCCGGTCCGATAAAGATACCGACAGACTGTCCCGGTTCAATCTTACTTATAACAGCTTCTGTTGCTTTCATCCCTTCCTGCAGTTCATAAGGAACAAGCACTACATCCAGCTCTTTCGCGTAATTCATCGCTTCCTGAAAACTCATCACATCCTGCACTTGTGGCACAATTCCTCTCTTCGACTGTTCTGCAGCCCCCTTGGCGATTGCCTGCCAGCGTTCTCTCTTCTTTCCGGCTTTCTTCTGATCCAGCTTTACAACCGAACGCTTTGCCGCAAACGGAACAATACTGTAAGCTCCAAGCTCTACTGCCTTCTGCACAATCCATTCCATCTTATCCCCTTTCGGAAGTCCCTGGAATAAGATCAGACGGGAAGCCAGCTCTGTCTGAGACACTTCTTTTTTCACAACACGAAGGACTGCCTCTTTCTCTTCATAACCTTCCACACTGCAGAAATAATCCGTTCCTTCTCCATCACTGACCCACACTTCTTCTCCGGGTTTCATTCGGAGTACATTCTTCATATGATTCACATCACTTCCTGCCAGACGGATCTGTTCTCCGTCCACGCAGGATGGATCTGCAAAAAAATGTTGCATCTTATTTCTCCTTATGCGTTCTTGCGCGCTGTCACACATACCCATTCACCCTGATGTGTGACCTCCAGAAGTTCCAGCCCGGCTTTTGCAACAGCTTCTTTTACCATCTCTTCTTTATCATCAATAATTCCACTTGTGATATAGATTCCGCCTGGTTTCAGCTGGTTCACGATCACTGGTGTGAGTTCTACAAGAACCGGTGCAAGGATATTCGCTGCCACAATATCGTAGCACTCATATCCAACCTTATCCTGAACTTCTTTGTCATCGATAATATTTCCGATCATCACTTCATATTTATCTCTGGAAATTCCGTTGTTCTCCATGTTCTCATATGTAGCATCGATTGCACACGGATCCAGATCTGTTCCAACAGAATACTCTGCTCCGAACTTCAGCGCAAGCATTCCAAGAATTCCGCTTCCGCATCCCACGTCAAGAATCTTTGTCGTCTCTGTTGTATACTTTCTGATCTGACGGATACAAAGTTGTGTTGTCTCATGCATTCCTGTACCAAATGCTGTACCTGGATCAATATGGATCACCATCTTATCTTCATCCGAAGGCTTCACATCTTCCCAGGATGGAATAATCAGAATATCATCCACATAGAACTGATGAAAATACTTCTTCCAGTTATTCACCCAGTCTACATCCTCTGTCTGGGATTCTTCAATCTCGCAGGCTCCGACATTTACATAAGCAGACATCTCCTCCAGTTCTTTCTTCACATTTGCCAGAACTTTTTCTTTGTCCTCATCCTCTTCCAGATAAAAACTTAAGTAAGCCACACCATCATCTGCCTCGATCTCCGGTAAAATATCAACAAACATCTGCTCTTTATCAGACTCTGTCAGCGGGATCTTATCCTCGATCTCAACACCTTCAATCCCAAGATCTGCCAGCATACTGCTTACAATATCCTCTGCCTCTGTTGTTGTCTTCAATCTGAATTTATTCCATTTCATCTAGTTTTCCTCCTGAAACCACAAATCTAAATCTACGCTTGCACGAATTCCCGGAACCGTACCGACCTCACTGTACTGCCACATCTTATAATCATATGGACACTGCGGAAGTTCATGATAATCCGCATACCAGAAATCATATTCTGTCAGCTCTTCCATCTTCAAGGTAAATGCCATCCATTTCATATTAGCATAAATCATCGGTTGATATCCAGCCTGTTTCACTCCGTCACAAAAGACTTTACAAAAATTCGTAAAGTCTCCCCTTGTATTCTGGTCTGTTCTTGCTGTATCATCTTTGATTTCTTCTGTGTCATAGACAACAGGTCCTGTAATCTGATACGGCTGGATATGTTCCAAAACAAAGTCAGTCTCTTCGACTGCCTCCGTTGCTGAGATTGCCTGGGAAAAGAAATAGACACCGACTTCCAGACCGGCATCCAATGCGCCTTGTACATTCTGTTCAAACATGGCATCTTCAACTAACGCGCCACTCTCTCCATATGCACGGTATCCAAGTCTTACGATCACGAATTCGATTCCGCTTTCCTTCACCTGCTGCCAGTCGATCGTCTCTCCCTGGAACTCCGAAACATCAATTCCTTTTTTCGCTGACACTTTTCCCTTCGTATCTTTATACGAAAGATATCCTGTCTCTTCATCTAATGCCAGATTGCTAAAATCATAAGAATTCCTTGGTACTTGTTCCTGAAGCCTTGCTCTGTAATTATTCTCTTTCACATCCTGGAAGTCATAGTACTTCTTTCCGTCTTCTGTAACAATCTGAACTCCACTGACAATCTGCGTGTTTTCCTGCTTGTCTTTCTTCGTCTGTCTTGTCTTCACGTTGCCGGAACCCACGCCGACAAGAATAACTGCAAGCCCCACAAGAGCCGCCGCCACCCATTGCTTCTTTCTCATTCATTTCCTTCCAATCGCATCTGTTCCGTACCGTTGCAGAAATGTTTCCCAGGTAATTTTTTCCTTATTCGTCTGCTGCAAGCACGATCATTTCATCTCCGGCTTTTATTTTACCACCATGAAGCACTTTTGCAAATACCCCTTCTCGCGGCATGATACATTCTCCCATTTTTTGGAAGATCTGACAGCCATGATGACATTCTTTTCCAATCTGTGTCATCTCTAACAGAACATCATTACATTTTAATCTTGTTCCAACCGGAAGATTACGGAAATCAATCCCCTGAACGATCACATTTTCTCCAAATGCGCCATCTTCTACTTCTGCACCTCTTGCACGGAATGCCTCGATCTTGTCATAAGAAAGAAGACTGATCTGACGATGCCATTTTCCTGCATGCGCATCTCCTTCCAAACCAAAATCTTCAATAAATGTGCCTTCCTCGATTCTTGTCTTCTGTGTTCCCTTTGCCGGACTTGTACAAATTGCTATTACTTTTCCCATTTTTCTATACCTCTCAAATTACTTTTTCACTTTTATAATTTTTGTGTATGATCTGCACCGTTACTTTTCTGTTATTGATTTTATTTCATTACTGATCTAACCACCGATTCCGTACATGCCCCGATGTTCTTTTTTCTGACCAACTTCTTCATCTCTTCGCTCATCCGAGAAATTGTGACAGGCCGGTTTTTTCCAGATTGCCTGACGCATTGCTTCTTTCACTTCTTCATCCGTTGCACCGCTTCTTAAAAGTTTTCTTAAATCAATTCCACTTTCATACTGTAGACAGAGTTTCAGATATCCTTCCGCTGTGAGCCGAATCCGGTTGCAGGAATCGCAAAACTTGTGACTCACTGCACTGATAAATCCAATTCTGCCCTGAAATCCCGAAAAGCTCACATACTCTGCCGGACCATTCCCCAAATGTTTTTCATACGGTTCAGCGTTTCCAAATGCTTTCTCTAAAAGTTCCAGAAGCTCATCCCTTGATTTTCCCTGACAGGCTTTTCCCATCCCGATCGGCATCATTTCTATAAAACGAACCTCTACCGGATGCTCCTTTGCATACTCTGCCATCTGAATATACTCTTCTTCTGACTGATTCATCGGCACACAATTTAACTTCACACGCAGATTCGGATATTCGAGTGCTGCCTGCAGTCCTTCCAGTGCCTGATTTAATTCCCCACATCTTGTCACTGTATGGTAACACGTTTCATCCAATGTATCAATACTGATATTCACTGCATCCAGCCCCTGACGCATCAACTCGTCCAACTGATTTTTCAGAAGAATTCCGTTTGTTGTCAATGTCACCTGTTCGATCCCCGAAATTCTCTTAATTTTCCCCAATAAGTCCGGCAATCCTTTTCTCACCAACGGTTCCCCACCGGTCAGTTTGATCTTTGAAATCCCAAGTTCTGTACTGATCCGGCATACTCTCTCAATCTCATCAAAAGTCAGAATCTGCTCATGTGGCAGCTGCTCAATGCCCTCTTCCGGCATGCAGTAGACACAGCGCAGATTACAACGATCCGTCACAGAGATACGCAGATATTCTATTGTTCTTCCATATTGATCGATCATCTCTTACATACCTCATATTATTTATCTCTTACATTACTGTTTTACTTTCCTTCAGAAACTGGTTTTCCACACTCACTTGCATTTCCTGTAAGAATTGCAAGACCATGTTCCAAAGATGGGAGTACTGCTTCTAGATTCTCTTTTACAGCCTTCGGACTTCCCGGAAAATTAATGATCAATGTCTGATTACGGATCACAGAAGCGCCACGGCTAAGCATAGCTCTTGGTGTCACTTGAAGTGAAGCCAGTCTCATCGCCTCTGCGATTCCCGGTGCATTCTTTGTTGCCACGGCAAATGTTGCTTCCGGTGTGCAGTCACGCGGTGCAAAACCTGTTCCTCCGGTTGTTGCGATCAGATCCACTTTTTTCTCATCTGCAAGTTCACAGAGACACTGTTCGATCATCTTCTGCTCGTCTGGAAGAAGCCTTACTTCTGTCACTTCATATCCTGCCTCTTCTAACATACCGCAAAGAAGCGGTCCACTCTTGTCCTCCCGCTCTCCTGCATATCCTTTATCACTCAGTGTCACTACCGCTGCTTTCCATCTTTGTTCTTTCTTTTCCACTTTACTTTTCGCCTTCTTTTCTTTCCTTCTTATATCCATTGTTGATCAGCCCACTCTTACCGCCGCTCTTTCTGACCAGATAGATTTCCCCAATCTCCATCTTTTTATCCATCGCTTTGCACATATCGTAAACTGTCAAAAGTGCTACACTTGCTCCTGTCAGAGCTTCCATCTCAACGCCTGTCTTCCCGGTCACACGTACCGTACAATTACAATAAATTGCAAGTTCACTCTCAACCATCTCGAACTCTACCTTGCACTTTGTGATCGGAAGAATGTGACACATCGGAATCAGATCCGATGTCCTCTTTGCTCCCATAATCCCTGCTGTTGTCGCAACTCCAAGCACATCCCCTTTGCCTGCAGTTCCTTCTTTGACAGCACGGAACACTTCTTCATTCACCGTGATCTTTCCTGTGGCGGTTGCTTCCCGGACTGTGTCCCGCTTCTCCGTCACATCCACCATAATGGCTTTTCCTTTTTCATCAAAATGTGTAAATCCCATTTTTTTCACCTCTCAATCTGAAAATGCTGTTGATATCCACATTCCCCTTGCAAATATCAACCAGACGATTGCTTTTTTTATACCAAACGATTGTACCACAGAATAGTACTAAAATTCAATGTTTTGGCAAAAAGAAAGGACAACTATAATAGCTGCCCTTTTACCATCATCCCATCTTTTTCTTTAATTCTTGTATCGTTTCCAGAGTTTCTTTCGTGATTTCCGCAATCTGTTCCAGTGGTAGTCCCGCTTCAATCATTGATAAAATAATTTCTTTACGTCCACGGTTTTCTCCCGTCTTGATCAATATATCACGATCTCTGATTGCTTTCTGTCTTGCTTCATATTCAAGACGTTTTTTCTCGTCCGCACTTAATTTGTCCAATTCTTTATACGCTTCTTCAAAACAAGAATTCTTCTTAGCCATTTTCTCAAAATCCTCCCTGCGTTTACCATTCAAAAAGCGCATCCACTGCATTAAATCTGTTTCACTCTTTTGTTCCGGCGGTAATTTGGGCAGTTCCAAAATATGCATTTCCATCAGATCTGTATATTCCTTCCCCGTCTTTACATCACAAAACGAAATACGTCGATAACACTCATCATCTTCTTGAAATAATACATGAGCAAGAATACTTACTTGAATACATTTCTGTAATCTATCATAGCTATCACCTTCTCGTATCTGTTCCGTATACATCTTACTCAAATAATAAATTGTACGATTCGCCCAATAATCATAATAAACCACCTGCATCTCAAAATCAATCTGTACTTCATTATCTAACTGCACCCGAACATCTAGAATTCCATACTTATCATCTTCCGAATCCTTTCTTAGGATTGTGGGGAGAAGCTCAGTATTTACAATTTCATCTGGACGCCTGTTTAATATAGCTGCAATAATTCCTTTTCTCACATTTTCATTTTGCATCAACTCTTTAAAGCAAAAATCAACTGTTGGCAACATAATGAAATCTTCTTTTTCATTTAATGCATTTTCGCTTTTAATTGCACTTTTAGATACTTTTCTTGGGTTTTCTTTCATAAGAATTCTCCTTTTCGTTTTTGTAAGACAAACACTTATATGAAGAAAAGAATTCTTTATCCAAATTTATTGTAACATAGGTTTTTTTTTCAGAAAAGCAGAACTTTTAAACCTGATCCTTTAATAAACTTTCAGTTATCATTCATACAATATTCGTCTTATGTTTTGTTATCGGATTATTTGTTCGAATACTGAACTATGGAAATAATTACCGATTGGTTAATAGATATCTTTGCTGTTCATAAGAATAAGAACTGCGTGAATTTAGGCTAACATATATTTTCGAAAATTACAACCTCTTTTTGATTTTCCGTTTAATAGAAATAAGGACAACTATAATAGCTGCCCTTAAAATCAATTATTAAAATTCAATATTCCGCATCTCATCTGACTTCTCCGGAATCTTATGTCTTTCCGCATATCCTGTAAGAATCAGCGTAAGCGCTCCGTCCCCGGTCACATTACAAGCTGTTCCAAAACTATCCTGAAGTGCGAAAATTGTAAGCATCAGTGCTGTTCCCGCATCATCAAACAGAAGGACTCCTGTGATAAGTCCAAGGGATGCCATAACTGTTCCTCCTGGAACTCCCGGTGCACCGATTGCAAATACTCCAAGAAGTATACAAAACAGAAGCATTGTTGGAATTGACGGAAGTTTTCCATACAGAATCTGTGAGATTGTCATACAGAAGAACACTTCTGTGAGTACAGATCCACACAGATGGATATTAGCAAACAACGGAATTCCAAACTGTACCATATCTTTTCTTAATGGTTTCGCCTTTCCTGCACACTGCAGAGCAACTCCAAGTGTTGCTGCGGAAGACATTGTTCCAACAGCTGTCAGATATGCCGGTCCGTAATGCTTCACAACCTCCAGTGGATTCTTTCCTGAATAAACGCCGGCGATTGTATAAAGAAGTGCCATCCAGATATAATGTCCGATCATAACAATAATAATAACCTTAAGGAATACCGGAAGCTGTTTTGTAATGGATCCTTCATACGCCAGAGAACAAAATGTGAATCCAATAAATAACGGAAGGATTGGAATCAAAATCCTTGACACGATGGAAAGCACGATCTTCTGGAATTCTTCCAACATTCCTGTGATTAATTTTGCCTTATTCCATGCCGCTGCAAGTCCGATCATAATAGAAAATACAAGTGCACTCATAACCGGCATGATCTGTGGGATAGAAAGTTCAAACACCATCTCCGGCAGTTCTTTCAGTCCATCTACATCTGTCACAATAGAAAGATGCGGGATCAGCGCATATCCTGCTGCTGTAGAGAATAACGCAGCCCCAACAGAAGATACATATGCAATACATACTGCAAGCAGAAGTAATCTCGATGCATTATTTCCCATCTTTGTAATGGACGGTGCGATAAATCCAATGATGATCAGCGGAACGCAGAATGAAATAATCTGTCCCAGAACATATTTCAAAGTTACAACAATGTTCAGAATTGCATTTGTCAAACCTGTCCCGTCATTTGCATTAAGAGCAAGTCCGGCAAGAATTCCGATCACAACACCTACCAGAAGTTTAAATGGCAGGCTTTTGAAAAAACTCGATTTTTTCATAAAAAGAATCCTCCAATACTATTTTTCGGTCCTAATTCACAGATGTCTGTAATCCCCAACCTTTCTCAGACCTGTTTAGTCTGTATGCAATATTATAATACACGAAGGATAAATCTACAACTGTCTGTTTGCAGCTTAGCGATTTGCACCTATAGGACTTTTATATTTTATTGTCCTGCAGGGCAGAAGAATATTATAAGTCCATGCGCTTTTTTGTCTTGTTTTTAATTTCTCGAAAAACAAATCCTGAGGTTAGTGTGCAGACCATAGCTGATTATTTTGCTGCTCAGCTATACGGATGTAAGTTTTGCTTTGAAAAATTCAAAGTTGTCTATAAGATGTATGAAATTAATTGACAAATAAAGTTGTCAATGTTATCATCATAAATGACAAGAAAAGTTGTCAAATCAAAACGAAAGGGGACTGGAAATTGCCTTTATTAAATCGATTAAAAGAATATAGATCAAAACTGGGAATCAATCAGACAGAGCTTGGAAAGCGGGCAGGAGTTTCCCGCCAGACGATCAGTCTGATCGAGCGTGGGGACTATTCCCCATCTGTGACACTGGCATTAAAAATTGCAAAGATCTGTCAGGTTACAGTAGAAGATATCTTTGAGTATAAGGAGGATGAAAACGATGAAGAGTGATACAAAGACGAGAAACACAAAGAAAACCATTGTAAGGATGTTAGCGGCAATGCTGATAGGCGGAGTAATAGGAGGCGTAAGTACTGTAGTTTATGAAATTGTTTTTGGGGAAGATTTTAGTGGAAGATCGCTGAGCCTTCTGACGGAAGTGACACGGAGGCTTATGGTTCCGGGGCTCCTGTCAGTGCTTGTCGTTTCAATTGCAGCATATGAGATCTGCTTCAAAAAGCTAAGAAACGTCTGTGATCGGATTGAAGATGCAGAAGATGAGGAATTTCATCGACTGGATTATGAGGAAGAAAGGTACGGAGCAATTCTGCAGTGTATCAATGTAGTGGCACAGGTGCTTTGCATTGCTTTGTTGGGAAGTGGATATTCTATGAGATATATTCATGATGGAAGAACTTCGCTGGTAAAATTTCTTACAGCATGTGTCCTGTTTTTAATCTGTTTCTTTTACTGTGGCATGGCTCAAGCCCGTTATGTAAAACTGCTTCAGAAAGTACATCCAGAGAAAAAGGGCGATATTGCTTCCAAAGATTTTCATAAACAATGGCTGGAAAGCTGTGATGAGGCAGAAAAGGAAGCTGTTTATCAAAGTTCCTACAGTACTTACATATTCTCAGGAAAATTAATCGGAATATTGTTAGTTGTGACGATGATCGCGCATTTATTTTTCAATACAGGAGTGTTCGCGATTGTTGTGGTCGGTGTAATCTATTTATGTATAACTGTAAAATACTGTGTTTCCTGTGTTAAATTAAAGAATAAATCATAGCGGTTAACTATAGAAATTTCAGTAAATAATGCAAGTAATTCGTGCTCTGCCTTTTTTGCCGTTAACATGGGAATGAACCAATGTCATTTAGTTAACATTCAATAATGATATCATGCACAAGAAAAAATGTTGAAGAATTTTTAGTGTATCTGTTTTTTAAGAGACACTTTTTCCCGCCCTTCCTACCGCAAATGTATCATCTGCGGCTGTCAGGTGCAGGAATGTGCACGCACAAGAAAACACACTGTAGAAGAGATGCAGGCAAAGATTGAAGAAATGCTGGAAAAAGGAGATTTTAAAATGTTAGTATGTGATTATATCGTAGAACAGATCGACGGAGATTATGCACACTTAAGAAGAGTTGATCTTCCGGATGAAGAGTTAAAACTCGTAGCCAGAGCACTGCTCCCGGCCGAGATTGTAGAAGGTTGTAAACTGCACTATGAACTGATGCAGTATACGATCATCTAAGGTTACTATTCTTCTACCTGTTTTTATTCAAAGAAGACTGTAAAGAGGATTCCCTCCTGAAAATATTTCATTTTAATAAAGGGAAATATTTTCAGGCAGGAATCCTCTTTGTACGTTTTCTCTATTTCATTCCCCGTCAATTAATCTTCATCAAACGGAACAACATCATCCTCAGCATTTTCCACAGCTTCACCAGAACCACCTGCTTTCGATCCTGCAACGCCTTTTACCTTCATCGTTCTGACATTGATTCCATTGACCTCAATATGGTCATCCACCGGAATCACAAGGCACTGTCTTCCGTCGATCATTCTTGTCTCTACAAGATCCATTCTGTCCGGATTTACTTTGATCACAACATCCGGTGTCTCGATATTGAACTTTCTTGTCTCTGCGATATTACTTGCCAGAAGCGTTGCTTTCTCACCTGCATTTTCTTCGAAGTTCTTCTCAAAGTTCTCCATCTTCTCATTCGGCACACCGCTCTGCTCGAAAATCTTCTTCACATCCGTTTTATCCAATGTCAGCGGATCCGGTTCTTCTTTGTGTTCTTCGATCATATCATTCAATGTCTCGTGAATGTTACGGACAGTCTCGTAATCACCATCTTCTCCCAATGTATCTTCAATAATCATCTGGAATGTCTCTTTCTGTGTATCCGCAGACATCGGCATCTTCGCACCAAGAAGCTGGTCGATCATCTCCGGCTGAAGATCTTCTGATTTCTTCGTGTAATAAAGCACACTGTGAAGATCAGTACTCCTGTCGTTAAATGCCGGGAAGAGGAATCCTTTGTCCGGCTTATCAACGATCCAGTCACGGATTCTGTCCTGAATACAGTTCTCTTCCGCGTTATAGCTAAGCCCTGCCTTTGACAGACTGACCGGACAGATGCTCATCAGTATATGCTGATATACTTCATCTGAAGCATCATCCATCTCAAGATCATCGGATGTTCTTCCAGGAACATCGTATGCTGCATGGATCAAAATAATGTAATAATTCTCCGCATACTCATACGTTGCAATAACTTTGTCATAGAATTCTTCCAGAAGCATATCGTCTTCGAGACGGCTGTCACGAAGCTTCAGAAGAAATTCCTGCGTTCCGCCCGGCATCTCTGCATCCAGTGGAAACTCCATATTCAGCATATTCTTTCCGATACTTCCGGAAAGTGTCTTCTTAAAAATATCAAAATACTTAAATGCTTCTTCCTCCGGAAGTGCGAGAAATGCGTCTTTTGACTCCATCTTTTTATTCTTCTCATAATCCACATAGCAGCCACAGATTTTCGTAATCGCACAGTTTTTCGGTGAGAACTGCTTACGGATCTCAAGTACTTCTTTTTTATTCATATATGTTTCCTTTCTTCGTTCTATGTTATAATGAATAAACCATCTTTTCGGGGATTGTAAATACCGTAGACATAACATTTTTATTTTACCTCTATTTTCATAAGAAAGAAAGATTTGATTTTCTCAAAATTCTATGGTATTATACGCATTCTGAAAATACAGAAAGGAATTTTTTATTATGTCATCCAACTCAGTTACTTTAACTGCCCGGGAACATGTATTTCCACTCTTTGTTAAATATGTCTCAGCAAATGTACTCGGCATGATCGGATATTCTTGTTATATCCTTGCCGATACGTTTTTTGTTGCCCGGGGAATCGGCTCGGATGCGATTGCTGCACTTAATCTGGTTCTTCCTGCTTTCAGCTTGTTAAACGGAACGGGGCTGATGATTGGCATGGGTGCTGCTGCGCGATACTCGCTTTCCTCCGGCAGAGCTGACAGTGAGATTCACCGCACGATCTTCACCCAGGCACTTCAGCTTGCATTGGCCGCTATGCTGTTCTTTTTCAGCATCGGACTTTTTTTTGCAAGACCTCTTTGTGTCTTACTCGGAGCCGACGGAACTACATTGCCGCATGCAATTCCATATATCAGCATCCTGCTCATGTTTTCTCCGCTGTTTTTATGCAACAATCTATTGAATTGTTTTGTCAGAAATGATGGAGAACCGCGGCTTTCAATGACTGCAATGCTTGTTGGAAGTCTGACAAATATTGTGCTGGATTACATTTTCATCTATCCTATGCAGCTTGGCATGACCGGAGCTGCACTGGCTACTGCAACCGCTCCACTGGTTGGAATGAGTATTCTGTCCATGCATTTCTGGAAAAAGAAGAATCAGTTTCATCTGGTAAAAACAGGGATACATCTGAAAACTGCTATAGATATCTGCCGGCTTGGAGTTTCTTCTCTTGTCGCTGAATTATCTTCCGGCATCGTAATTCTTGTCTTTAACATGCTGACGCTGAAGTTCAGCGGAACGACCGGACTTGCGGCATACAGTATCCTTGCTAATATCGCACTCGTACTTGTGGCGATCTTTACCGGAATCGGGCAGGGCATCCAGCCGATTGTCAGCAGCCACCCTGGTAAAAATGGAGCTCCTGTACGCCACCAGGTAAGACGTTATGCATTAAGCACTGCATTACTTATGGCTTTCATCGCCTATCTGGTTGTGTTTGTCTTTGCTGTTCCGATTGCTGACTTATTTAATAAAGACAAGAATCCGCTGCTTACTTCAATGGCAGCAGAAGGAATGCGCATTTACTTTGTAAGCCTGTTCTTTTCAGGCATCAATATGGTGTCAGCGACTTATTTAAGTGCTTCTGATCAGCCAGTACCGGGATTCATCATCTCTATCCTGCGCGGCCTTGTACTGATCTTGCCGATTGCTTTCCTGCTTGCCGCACTTTTTGGAATGACAGGTATCTGGCTCTGTCTGCCTGTTACCGAAGCAATCGTGTGTATCGTGACTTTTTTCTTTCTGAGAAAATTTTAAGCAAGGTATTTATAAAAGGAGAACTCTGTTACGAATGTATTGATTCATACATCTCATAACAGAGTTCTTTTTTTACCTTATTTTAAATATTTCGCTGTCTCAAGAATACGGTTTGCATTCTCAATTCTCTCCTGTGTCGGAGGATCGATTCCCTCTAACTTGTAATCATATCCAAGTTCTTTCCACTTATATGCACCAAGTGTATGATATGGAAGAACTTCAACACGCTCTACATTATCCAGTGTCTCGATGAAATCATGAAGTCTCTCCAGGTACTCATCCTTGTCACTGCGCTCCGGAACGAGTACGTGACGGATCCAGATTGGTTTCTTGATATCAGACAGATAACGTGCAAACTCAAGAATATTCTTGTTGCTCTGTCCCGTGAGAATCTTATGCTGCTCATCATCAATGTGTTTGATGTCAAGCATCAGCATATCTGTGTATTTCAGCAGCTCCTGCAGTTTACCAAAGAATGGTTCTTCCTTTGTAAATACAGCTCCGCTTGTATCAATATTGGTATGAACTCCCTGTTCTTTCGCTTTCTTGAAAAGGTCAATCAGGAAATCCATCTGCATCAGAGGTTCTCCACCGCTGACTGTGATACCACCTTTATCTTTCCAGTAGCTTTTATAGCGAAGTGCTGTCTTAAGCAGTTCATCTGTTGTCTTCAGTTCGCCGTCCTGCATCTTCCATGTGTCCGGGTTGTGGCAGAACTGGCAGCGCATTGGACATCCGCTTACAAAAATGATAAAGCGTACGCCAGGTCCGTCAACGGAACCGAAGCTTTCTGTTGAGTGAATGTATCCTTTTACTTCTGACATATATTTCTCCTTCTTTTTCCGGCAGTTTCCTGCCATTCTTCTGCAACCTTCAGATTTGTCTTCTGGCATTTCTTTATAATTGCAGGTCTTATGAAAAAAGGACGCAGCATGGTGAAATGACTGCGTCCTGATATATTATCTGTTATTTATGATCTTTTATCCGCAAATCGCAACATTATTTACATGTGGTCATGGCAAGTTCTTGCGATAACGTCAAGCTGCTGCTCACGAGTAAGGTCGATAAACTTAACAGCGTATCCTGATACACGGATTGTGAAGTTAGCGTACTCAGGTTTCTCTGGGTGCTCCATAGCATCTTTCAGTTTGTCAACACCAAATACGTTAACGTTCAGATGATGTGCTCCCTGATCGAAGTATCCGTCAAGTACGTGAGCAAGGTTCTCTTTACGCTCTTCATCAGAATGTCCAAGTGCACCTGGGTTGATTGTCTGTGTATTAGAGATTCCGTCAAGTGCAAGCTCGTAAGGAAGCTTAGCAACAGAGTTAAGAGAAGCAAGAAGTCCGCTCTGCTCTGCGCCGTAAGACGGGTTAGCTCCTGGTGAAAGTGGCTCTCCAGCCTTTCTTCCGTCCGGAAGAGATCCTGTAGCCTTACCATATACAACGTTAGATGTAATTGTAAGGATAGATGTTGTCGGTACAGAATGTCTGTATGTGTGACACTTGTTCAGTTTGTGCATGAATTTCTTCAGCAGCCATACAGCGATCTCGTCTGCACGGTCATCATCGTTACCATATTTCGGGAAGTCTCCCTCGATCTCGAAGTCTGTAGCAAGTCCATCTTCGTCACGAACAACTTTAACCTTAGCGTATTTGATAGCGCTTAAGGAGTCTACTACGTGTGAGAATCCAGCGATACCTGTTGCGAAAGAACGTTTAACGTCTGTGTCGATCAGGGACATCTGAGCTGCCTCATAGTAGTATTTATCATGCATGTAGTGGATCATGTTCAGTGTATCAACATACAGCTTGGACAGCCACTCCATCATCTCATCATATTTAGCAAGTACTTCATCGTAATCAAGGTACTCAGAAGTAATTGGCTGGTAAGCCGGTCCTACCTGTGCTTTAGTCTTTTCATCAACACCACCGTTGATAGCGTAAAGAAGACACTTAGCAAGGTTAGCACGAGCTCCGAAGAACTGCATCTCTTTACCTGTCTCTGTAGCAGATACACAGCAGCAGATGCTGTAGTCATCTCCCCATACCGGACGCATAACATCATCGTTCTCGTACTGGATGGAGCTTGTTGTTACAGAAATCAGTGATGCGAACTTCTTGAAGTTCTCTGGCAGTCTTGAAGAATAAAGAACTGTCAGGTTTGGCTCTGGTGAAGGTCCCATGTTGTTCAGTGTGTGGAGGAAACGGTAGTCAGTCTTTGTTACCATAGAACGTCCGTCCTGTCCAAGTCCACCAACCTCAAGTGTAGCCCATGTCGGGTCTCCTGAGAACAGCTGGTTGTAAGATGGGATTCTTGCGAACTTAACCATACGGAATTTCATTACCATGTGGTCGATGATCTCCTGAGCTTCCTTCTCTGTAAGTGTTCCATTCTTAAGATCTCTGTCAATATAGATATCAAGGAATGTAGAGATACGTCCTACGGACATAGCTGCACCATTCTGTGTCTTGATTGCTGCAAGGTATCCGAAGTACAGCCACTGAGCTGCTTCGTGAGCATTCTTAGCCGGCTGAGAAATATCGAATCCGTATGCTGCAGCCATCTCTTTCATCTCTTTCAGAGCTTTGATCTGATCTGCAAGCTCTTCACGAAGACGGAAATCCTCACCCTTCATGCCGTGTCTTGCGTAACGCTCAAAGTCATACTGTTTTCTCTCGATCAGGAAATCGATACCGTACAGTGCAACACGACGGTAGTCTCCTACGATACGTCCACGTCCGTATGTATCCGGAAGTCCTGTGATGATCTTGTTATGACGAGCTTTTTTCATCTCTGGTGTATAAACATCGAATACACCCTGGTTATGTGTTTTATGATATTTTGTGAAGATCTCATGCAGTTTCTCGCTTGGCTGGTATCCGTATGTTGTACAAGCCTGCTCTGCCATCTTGATTCCACCGTAAGGCATGAATGCTCTCTTCAGCGGTTTGTCTGTCTGCAAACCAACAATCTGCTCAAGGTCTTTCATGCTCTCATCGATATATCCTGGGCCGTATGCTGTCAGACCGGAAACAACTTCTGTCTCCATGTCGAGAACTCCGCCCTTAGCTCTTTCTTCTTTCTGAAGTTCCTGCAGTCTTCCCCATAATTTGTCTGTTGCTTCTGTTGGTCCCTCAAGGAATGCCTCATCACCTTCATATGGTGTGTAGTTCTCCTGGATGAAATCACGCACGTCTACAGAGTGTGTCCATTTTCTTCCCTTGAAGCCAGCCCACTGCTCAAAATTAGCCATTGAAAAATCCTCCTATATTCTCTCCTAAAATAGTTTTGTAATTGTTTTACGGGCATAGTATAACACCGTGTTAAATAAATGACAAGCGTAAAATCGAGAATAAATATCGGAAATCGCTTTGTATTCGATTTAGTACAAAATATACGAAAAAACGTCCATTTTACGGGGAATTGTACAAACTTTAGTACAGTAAAAATGTACCGTAAAAAGAACATTTCCCCATGTGTACAGTCGGATTCATATGCAAATAAACAGCCTGCTTTTCTTCCCGAAAATCATCTAGGTACTTTTCCTCTATGATAACGATTTCATTTCATGTTTTCTCTATATTTTTGTCAATGGAGTTACATTCTGTTTTTTGATATAATAGTGCATTAGAGTATCTATATTTAGTTTATGAAAGAGGAATATTATGGAAATCAGAAAGACAAAACCTGAAGATCTTGAAGTACTTCTTAAGATGTATGAGCATGCACGGACATTCATGGCAACTCACGGAAATGCTTCTCAGTGGGGAAACACTTATCCTTCTCCACAGTTAATTCTGGATGACATTACTGAGGGGAACAGTTATGTCTGCACAGAACAGGATCAGATCATTGCCACTTTCTATTATAAAGAAGGGGCTGATCCGACTTACATGCGCATCTACGAAGGTGAATGGATCAACGACTCCCGTTACGGAGTTGTTCACCGCATCACTTCCACCGGAAATGTAAAAGGTGCTGCTTCCTTCTGCCTGAACTGGGCTTTGGAACAATGCGGCAATATCCGTATTGATACACACCGGGACAATATCGTAATGCAGCATCTGTTAGATAAGAATGGATTCAAGTATTGCGGAATCGTATATATTGAAGATGGAACAGAAAGAATTGCTTATCAGAAAGTGGTTTAATAATACCAAAATCCATAAAGCAAGGAGCAGAGACATTTGATTTTAATGCCTCTGCTCCTTGTTGCTATATGTCTCACAGAATCTTGCTGCGAAGGACGGTTCTTCTCCACCTGCATAGAGATGTGAGATATCTCCTACTTTCAATCCACGGAAATATGCCGTTCCCTGTTCTCTCTCTTCTGTTACTACTTCTGTCACAGAAGTTGGTGCAAGCGCAAGGCAATGCCAAAGCACGAATGGTGATACATTCCATAAATGGGACAACAGCACGCAGCTGATTCCGAAATGGCAGAAAAATGTCACTGTCTCATCACTTTCTTTCTCCACACGATAATGCGCCCCTTCTCTTACATATCCATGCTCTGCGAGAAAGCGATCAAATTCTTCAATCACATGATTGTATACTTCTACAAGATCAGAATTTTTCGCCACTTCTGTTTCACGCCATGCATTTTTATCCATATAAGCTTCATGTTCTGTCCAATACCCCGGAACCATATCCCATGCAATTCTAGGCAGGAAATGCTCACCTTCTTTTTTCACATCGGGATATGCTTTTTCAAGTTCCGGATTTTTATTCAAATCAACCTGCGCCGGGAACTCTTGCAGCCAATCCAATACTTCTGCTGTTTTTCCAGTTACCTCAAGACATGGAGTCGCCGTATCCTTCGCTCTTCCAAGTGGAGACTTATAGCATTCCCCCATATTCATAGATACTGCACGTTTTGCAAGTAGTGCCGCTTCACGTCTTCCTTTTTCTGTTAATGTGTCATTTACATAATCCGGATCTCCGTGACGGATCAATAGAATTCTCATCGTGTTTCTCCTTTGTAATTAATTATTTTCTCCAGCCAATCCTCTGCCAGTTTTGGCCAACTCTGTACTTCCTTCAGTGTCCTTCGTATCTCTTCTTTTTGCTCTACTGTCCATTTCGGTGGCTGTGTTCTTCCAATTCCATTTTTCACAAGCAGTTCTTCTCCCATTTCCTTTGGAAATGAAGTTTCTCCCGCAAGGATTGCTTCTGCCAGCATACGGAGTTGCTCCTGTGTATAAGGTTCTCTCCCTCTGCGTTCCAGCCAGTCCTCTGTTGCAACAGACATACCATGCACGCCTTCTGAAAATACATGATGTGCGAATGGAACTCCTTCTTCTAGACATTTCTGTGCTAAAAGATAACTATTCTGCACCGGAACTGTTCCATCTGTTGCTGTCTGCCAGATAAAGCATGGTGGCATTTCTTTTGTTACATACTTTTCAATTGACATATATTCCAGCTCTTTTCTTGTAGGATTCTTTCCAAACAGAGCTACAAAAGAATCTTTATGTGTGTACTTTCCTGTAGTGATTACCGGATAAGACAGCACAGCGGCATCCGGTTTGTTTGAAAACTTCTGATATTTTTCATCTGGATCCTTGATATCCTTCCCATGCACACACAGACTCGCACACAGATGTCCTCCGGCTGAAAATCCGCACACCACGATCCGATCTGACAAAACGTGCAGCTGCTCTGCACGAAAACGGATCATTCGCATCGCCCTGGAAATATCATTCAATGGCTGAAGCTTTAATGGTGCTTCATCCAGTGGATTTACTGTATATTCAAGGACGAACACATTATAACCAGCCTGATAAAATTCCATAGCAACCAGATGTGCTTCCGAAGGCGATACAAGTCTGTAACCGCCTCCCGGAACAACCAGCATCGCCGGATGCATCAACTCATCCTCATGAATATAGCTGACCATAATTGGGATAAACCCATGCGCTGCCGGGTAATGATATTCTTCTTTGTGCCATAATTCTATTCTTTCACCTATCATGTGTTAATTTCTCCTGTGTGATTTATAATTTGTGCTTTTCTATTATTCTTTTAGGAGTACGGACTTTGCTCGTTGCTCGCGTAAAAAAGCCATGAAAGACAAGATTCCCCAACCTTGTCTTCCATGACTCCCATTACATGCACTCAACTTGCTTTACAGTTCGAATCCTTCTAGATATGGATTCTCTGCTTCAGAAAACTTCTCTTCCTCAACCATCTGCGCGATTGCCGGGTCAAGTGGCATCTTTCCGAGAACCGGAACGTTAAGATCTGCTGCGATCTCATCAATGTGGCTTTCTCCAAATACTTTAATCTCTTTGCCACAATCAGGACACTTCACATAGCTGTAGTTCTCAACAATTCCAAGAACCGGAATATTCATCTGCTTCGCCATTCCATATGCCTTCTTCACGATCATCTGTACAAGATCCTGCGGAGATGTAACAATCACAACGCCGTCAACCGGAAGAGACTGGAATACTGTCAATGGAACATCACCTGTTCCAGGTGGCATATCAACGAAGAGATAATCAAGATCTCCCCACATAACATCTGTCCAGAACTGCTTTACAACACCTGCGATCACTGGTCCCCTCCAGATAACCGGTGCTTCCTCGTCTTCCAAAAGAAGATTGACAGACATGATCTTTGTTCCGTCTGCTGCTTCACATGGAAGAATTCCCTGCTCAGTTCCTACTGCCATCTCATGAAGTCCATACATCTTTGGGATAGATGGACCTGTAATATCTGCATCCATGATACCAACATTATATCCTTTTGCTCTCATCATTCTTGCAAGGGATGCTGTCACAAGTGACTTACCAACACCGCCCTTTCCACTGACAACGCCGATCACTTTTTTAATAGATGAATACATGTTCATCGGTTCATGCATATCAACTTTCTTACTTGTGCATGTTCCTGCACTGGCACAGCTGGCGCAGGATTCCTCTGAACATCCTGCTGTTTTCTGCTCTTCTGCCATAATACCATAACCTCTTTTCTACAAATAAATAGTGGTATCATTGTAGCACATTTTCTCACAGAATGATAGGCTGAACCTATGCTTTTATTTTTCTAAGTGTTATACTTATGTTAATTGTTATGTTAATTCTTAATTCATTCTAACTTGAATACAATTAGAAAGGAGTTTTCCTATATGCCAGTAATATCCGAACAGCTCAAGCCAATCGATACCGTCAATGGATTCCAGATCCGTCCCGGCTTTTTCCGTGAATTTGGTGCAGTCGCTATCCCGGGTGGTGTCAACTTTACGATTCATACACACGGTGCTACCTCCTGCGAGCTTCTGCTGTTTCACCGCAAAGCTGAAGAACCTTACGCCGTGATTCCATTTCCGGAAAGTTACAGGATCGGGTTCTGCTATTCTATGATCGTCTTTGATCTGGATATCGAAGAATTTGAGTACGCCTATCGATTGGATGGTCCTTATGATGAAAAGAAAGGGCTCCGCTTCGATAAAAACAAAATCCTGCTGGATCCTTATGCACGTGCAGTCACCGGACAGAGCCAGTGGGGGCATGTAAATAACGCCCAGCATGGTTATCGTGCCCGTGTGGTACAATCCAACTTTGACTGGGGTGACCAGCGTCACCATTCTATTCCTATGGAAGACTTGATCATCTACGAGCTACACGTCCGCGGATTTACCATGGATGAAAGTTCCGGTGTTAAGCACCACGGTACATTCGAAGGCCTGCGCGAAAAGATTCCTTATTTGAAAGAACTTGGAGTCAATGCTGTTGAACTAATGCCAATCTTCGAATTTGATGAGATGCGTGATGTACGATTGATTGATGAAAATGAACTTATTGATTTCTGGGGATATAATCCGGTCAGTTTCTTTGCACCAAATACAAGCTACTGTTCTTCTATGGAATATAACCGCGAAGGACTGGAACTCAAGACACTGATCAAAGATCTCCATGACAATGGTATAGAAGTGATCCTCGATGTCGTCTTCAACCACACTGCTGAGGGAAATGAATTCGGTCCGTGCTTTTCTTTCAAAGGCTTTGACAATAACATTTACTATATGCTGACTCCGGACGGACATTATTATAATTTCAGCGGATGTGGAAATACATTAAACTGCAATCACCCTGTTGTACGAGACATGATTTTGGAATGTCTGCGTTACTGGGTCATCGAATACCGTGTAGACGGATTCCGTTTTGATCTCGCTTCCATTCTCGGACGAAATGATGACGGAACCCCTCTAAGCCAGCCACCGCTTCTACGAAGCCTTGCATTCGACTCGATCCTTGGAAATGTAAAACTGATCGCTGAAGCATGGGATGCCGGCGGACTTTATCAGGTCGGTTCTTTCCCTTCCTGGAAGCGCTGGGCTGAATGGAACGGGCGCTACCGTGATGATATGCGCCGCTTTTTAAAAGGAGATGACTTTCTTGCCCAGACTGCTGCCGCAAGAATCACAGGTTCTCCTGATCTGTACGATCCTGCTTACCGAGGTGGAAATGCTTCCATCAACTTTCTCACCTGTCATGATGGATTCACGCTTTATGATCTGTACAGTTATAACCAGAAGCATAATGAAGCCAACGGTTGGGGAAACACTGACGGAGCTGACGACAATAACAGCTGGAACTGTGGCGTAGAAGGCGAAACAGATAATCCTGCCATTCTGGCACTTCGTAAACGACTGATGAAAAATGCCTGTGCCGTTCTGCTTTGCAGCCGCGGAACTCCAATGTTCCTCTCCGGTGATGAATTCGCAGACACACGTTATGGAAATAATAACCCTTATTGCCAGGATAACCTGATCTCCTGGCTGGACTGGAGTCTCCTCAAAAAAAATAAGGATCTGTTCGATTTCTTTCAATATATGATCCAGTTCCGCAAAGATCACCCTGTCATCCGTAAGGATCTCGAGCCAAGCTATCTTGGTGTTCCGGCAATGAGCACGCATGGGCTCACTCCGGATGAGACAAATTTCTCCGGTGACAGCCATGTTGTCTGTGTACGATTCGCAGGCTATAATGAAGCAACCCAAAAAGAAGACCTTGTTTATCTGGCTGTAAATTCCGGATGGTTTCCGGTTACACTCACTCTGCCGGAACTTCCTGAACATTACAAATGGAAAGTTGCGGTCAACACCGGCGATCCTAAATGTCAGTTTTTTCACAAAAATTCAATGCCTACGGTAGAATCTAAAATATTTTTAGGTGAACGCTCTGTTATTATTTTCGTTGCTACCGCTATATGAATTAAATTTTTTAGCTGTTTTTCAATATTTTTTAGAATATTTTTGTTTATTTTGACAGGCTTGTTGTTCGTATAATAAATAACAAGCTTGTCATTTTTTAAACTTTTCTTGATAATTTTTTGATTTATTTGTAGAATATTACCAAATGGAACTCTACTGGTTTGAAGATAGGTTTTTTCAAATACATTTCCTATTTTAAAATCAGTCAGTAATGAACGTTATGGTAAAAGGAGAGGTTTAAAATGAGTAGACTTGAAATCCCAGGTCCAGACAAAGGCCAGCTCGTCGTTGAAGAGCTGTACAAAGATCTGGAACGCAGAATTGAATCCAGCCCTCCGGGATTATGTCCGGTTGACATGACTCGTGCATTCATCGAGATGTGTCAGACACAATCCTGCGGAAAATGTACCCCGTGCCGCGTTGGGCTGTGGCAGTTGAAGAACCTTCTGACAGATGTTATGAATGGTACTGCTACAATGGAGACACTTGATCTGATTGACACATTGTCTGAATCCATCCGCGAAGGATCTGACTGTCCGATCGGATATGAAGCCGGTGCCATGGTACATAAGAGCTTAAGAGACTGTCGCGAAGATTATGAAGAACATGTCCGTCAGGGACGCTGTACCTGCCACTATACACAGCCTGTACCTTGCGTTTCTCTCTGTCCTGCACATGTTGATATCCCTGGATATATCGCACTGACCGGAGAGGGACGTTACGCTGACGCAATCCGTCTGATCCGTAAGGATAATCCGTTCCCGACAACCTGCGGTTTTATTTGTGAGCATCCTTGTGAGGCCCGCTGCCGTAGAAATATCGTAGATGATGCCATCAATATTCGTGGACTGAAACGTATGGCCGCTGATTATGCAGGCAAGGTTCCGCCACCGGAATGCGCACCTTCCACCGGAAAGCGTATCGCTGTCGTAGGCGGTGGACCTGGTGGACTCAGTGCTGCTTACTACCTGCAGTTGATGGGACATCAGACAACCGTATTCGAGATGCTTCCAAAGCTCGGCGGAATGCTCCGCTATGGAATCCCGAACTACAGACTTCCGAAAGATCGTCTTGACGAAGACATTCAGGCAATCCTTGAGACAGGAGTTCAGGTAGAATTTGGAAAACGTATTGGTAAAGATATCACAATTCAGAGTCTCCGCCAGGAATATGATGCTGTTCTTATTTCCATCGGTGCAAGCACTGATAAGAAGCTTGGTATCGAAGGCGAACATGCAGAAGGCGTGATTTCTGCTGTGTCCTTCCTTCGTGATGTTGGAGAAGACAAGAGCCCTGATCTTACCGGACAGGAAGTTGCTGTCATCGGTGGCGGTAACGTTTCCATGGACGCCGTCCGCACAGCAAAACGTCTCGGTGCGAAAAAAGTAAGTATCGTTTACAGACGCCGTACTGCAGATATGACTGCTCTTCCGGCTGAGATTGAAGGTGCAGTTGCAGAGGGAATTGAAGTACTCACACTGAAAGCGCCATCCAGAATCGAGACTGATGAGAACGGACACGTTTCAGGTATCTACGTCACACCACAGATGATCAGCAAGATCAAAGATGGGCGTGCAAGTGTCTGTCCGACAGGTGAAGAAGATTTCCTTATCCCTTGTCAGACACTCATCGTTGCAATCGGACAGGATATCGAATCCGAACACTTCGCAGAAGCCGGTGTTCCGGTTTCCCGCGGTAAGATCATGACAGAGCGTTATGGCGGTTTCGACAACATCCCTGGCGTATTCGCCGGTGGAGACTGTGCATCCGGTCCTGCTTCCGTAATCAAGGCAATCGCCGCTGCAAAGGTTGTTGCTGCCAATATCGATGAATATCTTGGTTTCCACCATATCATCAGCTGCGATGTTGAGATTCCGGAACCTCGCTTAAGCAACCGCGAACCTTGCGGAAGAGTTGAACTGACAGAACGCGAAGCATGCAGCCGTGTCTGTGACTTTGAAGGCGTTGAAAACTGTATGACAGAAGCCGAAGCAAAACAGGAATCCCACAGATGCCTGCGCTGCGATCATTTCGGTTATGGTATTTTCAAAGGAGGGCGGAAAGAAAAATGGTAAATGTTACAATTGATAATCAGAAAATATCCGTACCTTCCGGAACTACTATCATGGAAGCTGCGGCAAAGCTTGGAACTCCGATTCCGAAATTATGTTATTTGAAAGATATCAACGAGATTGCGGCATGCCGTGTCTGTGTTGTTGAAATTGAAGGGAAAGATCGTCTGGTCACATCCTGTAATAACGTTGTAACCGAAGGCATGGTGATCTACACGAACAGCCCGAAGGTACGCATTGCAAGAAGACAGACTGTACAGCTTATCCTTTCCCAGCATGACTGCAAATGTGCAACCTGTGTCAGAAGCGGGAACTGTACACTTCAGCAGGTTGCAAATGATCTGAACCTGATCGATCTTCCGTTCAAAGAACGCTTTGAAGATACACCTTGGGACAAGACATTCCCACTCATCCGTGATTCACGCAAATGTATCAAATGTATGCGCTGTATCCAGATTTGTGACAAGATCCAGGGACTGAACATCTGGGATGTTACAAGTACAGGTTCAAGAACAACGATCAATGTAAACGGAAATAAAAAGATCAATGAAGTCTCCTGTTCTCTCTGCGGACAGTGTATCACTCATTGTCCTGTCGGCGCACTTCGTGAGCGTGATGATACAGAGGATGTATGGAGTGCGATTGCTGACAAGAAGAAAGTGGTGGTTGCACAGGTTGCTCCGGCAGTCCGTGCCGCATGGGGAGAAGCTCTCGGCCTGTCCAGAGAAGAAGCAACAATCGGAAAGATCATGGATGCCTTGAAAAAGATCGGCGTAGATTACGTCTTCGATACTTCTTTCTCTGCTGACCTTACGATCATGGAAGAAGGAAATGAATTCCTGCAACGCTTCACCAAAGGAGAATTAAAGCTGCGTCCGATGTTCACTTCCTGCTGCCCTGGCTGGATCCGTTTCATCAAATCACAGTACCCACATCTGGTGCCACAGCTGTCCACAGCCAAGTCACCACAGCAGATGTTCGGTGCTATTATGAAGACTTATTTTGCACAGTCCATCGGTGTCGCTCCGGAAGACATTTACACCGTATCTGTCATGCCTTGCGTAGCGAAAAAAGGTGAACGCAACATGGAACTTTTCTACGGCGAGTATGCCGGACATGACATTGACACAGTTCTCACTACAAGAGAGCTTACAAGAATGATCCGTGCTGCGCATATTGATCCAAAGAGCCTGAAAGACCGCGAATGTGATCCGCTTATGAAAGATTGGTCCGGTGCCGGTGTTATCTTCGGTGCTACCGGCGGTGTTATGGAAGCTGCACTTCGTTCCGCACACTATCTTGTAACAGGACGTAACCCAGATCCGGATGCATTTAAGATCGTCCGCAGTCCATCCTTTGAGACGGGTGTTGTAGAAGCTGAAGTCCAGATCGGTGATGCTACGATCCGCGCTGCTGTTGTCAGTGGTCTTGGAAATGTACGCAAACTGCTTGAAGCAATTGAACACGGTGAAGTACACTACGACTTTGTGGAAGTTATGGCCTGTCCGGGAGGATGCGTCGGCGGAGGCGGTCAGCCGATCCACGACGGCGAAGAACTTGCACGCACACGCGGTGCAAACCTCTACTTCCTTGACAAAAACGCCAAGATCCGTTTCTCCCATGAGAACCAGGATGTTATGAAATTGTACAACGATTTCCTTGAGAAACCATTGTCACACAAATCTCATATGCTGCTTCATACAGATCATACAAAGTGGGATATGCCCAGATAATAGAACTGATTTCTCTGAAATTTAAACCCGGAGCCAGAACGGTTGCCATATATAGCAACCATTCTGGCTCTTTCTATTCAAAGCTTCTAATCAAAGTGCATTTTTACCAGTTATTTTGTGATTTTATTTCATTTTTTATTATTTTTTCACAACAAACTGCTTGTTTTTCATTGTCATCCGGTCTGTATTCTGATAAAATGGACTTATATAGTTACAATTATAGAAAGAAGAATACGTTATATTATGAAGAAAAAAATCAAGATACAAAATACCATCTACTGGAGTATTGTCGTCATGCTGATTTTTACAGTCCTGTTCATATTCATATGCATTTTCAATCAGAAACAGTTTCATTCTTTTCAAGAATCATCCCAACAATATGTCCTCTGCAAAGATTCCGTTGAGCAGTTAGAAGAAGGATGTGATTATCTGGTAGAGCAGGCGAGACTTTATGCAATGACCGGAAATGAATATTATATGGATCTTTATTTCAGAGAAGCACATATGACCAAACGAAGAGAACATGCTTTAAAACAGCTTGAGGAATATTTTGATGGTACACAGACTTTTACCTCTTTAAAATCTGCATTAAAATCTTCCGGAGACTTAACGAGTATTGACTATTACTCTATGCGGCTCATTGCGGATGCCAACGGGATTTCCGAAGATTCCCTGCAGCAGGAAGTCGCAGCTGTCAAACTAACTGATGAAGACGCTTTATTAAGTTCGGAAGAAAAGTTAAAAAAAGCCAGTTCTATTCTTTGCGACAATACTTATCAGGCTTTACTTGTTCAGACGAAAGCGAATCTGGCAAACTGCACGCAGAGCCTTTTGGATTATACTCAGAAGAAACAGAATCGTGCACAGGCTATTTTTTTTGATAGTTTCCGTAATCTTAAGATAAGCACCTTTCTCATGGTCTTTCTTATGCTTGCCTTTTGCTTTACGATCAGACATCTCATTGTAAAACCTCTGATAAGTTATAATGAGTGCATTCGTCTTGGAGAGATTTTTCCTGTACTTGGAGCAGTAGAACTACAGAATCTTGCAATCACTTATAATCAGGTGTATCGGGAGAATCAGCAGACACAACAGTTGATTCGGCACCAGGCTGAGTATGATGCGCTTACCGACTGTTTCAACCGCAGATCCTTCAATAAGTTTCTAAGTCTTTATGAAACCGATGCCGAGAACCATCCATTCGCACTGATCCTCATTGATATTGATGTATTCAAATCAGTGAATGACACTTACGGACATGCAATCGGTGATGTTATTTTGAAAAAAGTTGCTGACTATCTAAAAGCTGCTTTTCGAAACAACGATTACGTCTGTCGGATCGGTGGAGATGAATTTGCGGTTCTCATGGTTGAGATGACAACAGATTTACAGTACACGATCAAAAAAAAGATTGATTCTGTTAACCAACAGCTCTCTTCACCAGAGAAAGGAATCCCAAAAGTATCACTGAGTGCCGGAGTCGCATTTTCCGACCGTGAGAACCCTGGGGAAAACATTTTTGAGGATGCCGATAAGGCTTTGTACAAAGTAAAAGAAAATGGAAGAAATGGCTGCGGATTCTATTAGGATCCACAGCCATTTTGCTAGTTCTTACATTTTATTCTACTGTTACACTCTTCGCAAGGTTTCTCGGCTTATCTACATCAAGTCCCTTTGCAACACTTACATAATATCCGAGCAGCTGCAGCGGAATCACTGCGAGGCTTCCCATAAAGTGCTCATCCACCTTCGGAACATAAACTGTAAAGTCTACCTTGTCTTCCATCTCATAATTGCCATAGTTTGTCACACCCATCAGATATGCGCCACGGCTCTTACATTCCATCATATTGCTGACTGTCTTCTCATACAGCTTGCTCTGTGTCAGAACTCCAATTACGAGAATATTGTCCTCGATCAGACTGATTGTTCCATGTTTTAACTCACCTGCCGCATAAGCCTCAGAATGAATATAAGAAATCTCTTTCAATTTCAGACTTCCTTCCAGACACACTGCATAGTCCACTCCACGGCCTACAAAGAAGACATCATGTGCATTCGCATATTTAGCTGCAAACCACTGGATTCTCTCCTTATCCTGAAGAATCTTCTCAATCTTCTCCGGAATTGTCTGAAGCTCGGAAATGTAATAGCTGTACTGCTCGTCTGTGATCAGCCCTTTCACCTTCGCGAACTGAACTGCAATACAATCAAGAGCTACAAGCTGTGCGCTGTATCCCTTTGTTGTAGCAACCGAAATCTCCGGTCCTGCCAGTGTATAGAACACCTTATCTGCCTCACGGGCAATACTGCTTCCGATTACATTTACAACTGCAAGTGTAGCAAGTCCTTTATCTTTCGCCATACGCATAGCTGCCAATGTATCTGCGGTCTCTCCGGACTGGCTGATCACGATAACCAGACCATCCTTCACAAGCGGCATCTCACGGTAACGGAACTCAGATGCAAGCTCTACTCGAACCGGAATCTGAGCCAGCTCCTCGATCACATACTGAGCCTCAACTCCTACATGCCATGCAGAACCGCACGCAACAATGTAAATCTGGCTGTATTTCTTAATCTCTTCCTCTGTAATATCAATATCCGTAAAGTCGATCACTCCGTCTTTCACAACAGAATTCAGAGTATCACGGATTGCTTTCGGCTGCTCATAGATCTCTTTCATCATGAAATGCTCGAAACCGGCCTTCTCTGCTGCCTCTGCATCCCATTTGATCTCTGTTGTCTCTTTCTCGATCTCGTCACCATTAAGATCATAGAAATGAGCCTCTCCCGGAACAAGCTTTGCAAACTCAAGGTTTCCGATATAGTATACATTTCTTGTGTATTTCAGGATTGCCGGTACATCAGATGCAACATAAGTCTCGCCATCTGCAATACCGATGATCATCGGGCTGTCTTTTCTGGCAACCCAGATCTCTCCCGGATAATCCTTGAACATCAGCTCAAGTGCATAAGAACCACGTACACGAACCATAGTCTTGGCAATCGCATCGATCGGTCCTAAGTTATATTTCTTATAATAGTAGTCAACCAGTTTGATCACTACTTCTGTATCTGTATCACTGTAAAATGTATAACCATGCTTTAACAGCTTTTCTTTCAACTCTGTATAGTTTTCAATAATACCGTTATGTACTCCGACAACCTCAGACTCAACTGTACCGGATCCACTTCTCTCACAATTTCCGGATACATGCGGATGTGCATTGATCTGACTTGGCTCACCATGAGTTGCCCAGCGTGTATGACCGATACCGCAAGTTCCCTTGAGTGCCTTACCACTGTCTGTCTTCTCTGAAAGATTACTCAGACGTCCCTTCGCCTTAACAACCTGTGCAAGATGCTCTCCGTCACGCACTGCAAGACCTGCTGAATCATATCCTCTGTATTCCAGCTTAGACAATCCGTCCAACAGAATCGGAGCTGCCTGATGATTTCCTGTAAATCCTACGATTCCACACATAAATAATTCCTCCTATTAACTATCTGCAGTTACTGTTCACACGATGTGCGACCAGCAACGCATCTCGCCATTTTAAATCGCCTTTGGCGATGGGGCGAGATGCATTCAAGCCAAAACATGCATCCTCCGTGTCAATCAGCGAAGTGATTGACACGGGAGTGAACAGTAACTATCTGCATCCCTCTCTACAAATAGTTATATGCATTTCCATGTTGTTTTCCCTTTTCAATGAGCCTATCACTTTCGTAATTGTTACAAAAAAGTTAAATAACTCATTCGTTAGTGTAACACAGATAGGCGAAATAGGGAAGTAAAAAATGCATTTTCTTAATCACTTTCCCATCACTACAGTGGCCAGTCAGGGAACCTTCCGTTCACGATTGCATGCATGATCCTGTCCTTCGCCCCTGGCGTCTCCCTGTTGATCTGCTCCATCAACTGTTTTGCATATGCTCTTTTTGTTGAACCGTCTACCGGGCACGTATTCTTAACCACACGGATTCCCTGGTCTGCAACAAAGTGCGCTACACCTTGCTCCGGAACATACATCATCGGACGGATCACCGTCACTCCCGCTTCCGGCAATTCTGTCACTGGTGGGAATGCATAGAACCGACCTTCATAGATCAATGACATCAATGCTGTCTCAATAAAATCATCCTTATTATGTGCATATGCCATCTTATTGATTCCAAGCTCTCCCAGCCGTTGATACATCGCACCCTTCCGAAGCTTTGCACACAAAGAACACGGTCTTGTATCCTTATTCTCCTGAAATACGATCCGGGCAATCTCTGTATCAACCTGCTCATAAGGAATCTCCAGGCGCTCACAAAACTCTGCTACGCCCGTAAAATCCATCCCTTCAAATCCTACATTGCAGGTAATCGCAGATAATTCGAACCTCTTCGGGTAAAATCCCTGCAGCAGCTTCATCGCATAAAGCAGAGTCAGGGAATCCTTGCCGCCGGAAACACCTACCGCGATCCTGTCACCGTCTTCTATCATGTTGTAATCTTGTATCGCCTGACGGATCAGACTTAATAATTTCTGTTGTTTCATCTTTCCTCAACTACTACTTTGCATCTTTCTATGTTCATCACATAACCTTCCAAATATTAGTTTCATAATATCACTTTTCCATAATACTTTACAACAATTTTGCGAAATTCAGGTTGCGGATTTTGTAAGCACCTCTTATACTTTATTATTATGTATGATACAAGGGTCAAAAGGTCATGCGTTTCTTGCTTGCATGAAAAAGCATGACTTATTGACCCGCAAAACACCGAAAAGTAGCCATTTTTCGTAGAAAAATGAGCGGATTTGAGGTGTTTTAGGATTGCGAGAGCATGAAATGCGAAGCAATCCGTGTATCATAGGGGGCAAAATACCTTTTGACCCCAACATCTTATGTATGAATGCGGAGGGATGAAAGTATGAAGATACTTCTGATCAATGGGAGTCCTAAAGGTAAAAGAAGTAATTCATTAAAGCTTGCATACAGTTTTATTGAAGGATTTAAAAATGGATGTACGGATGATGAAGAAAGCATCTCCATCGATGAACTCCATGTAGCTTCAATGAATATAGCTGCGTGTAAAGGATGCTTTGCGTGCTGGCAGAAAACGCCTGGCATATGCTGTATCAAGGATGATATGCAAAAGGTTATTGAAAAACTGATTGATGCTGATCTTATTCTGTGGTCTTTTCCACTGTACTATTTTAATGTCCCAGGTATCTTAAAGAATTTGATCGACCGTCAGCTTCCTATGAGCCTTCCTTTTATGAGTTCAAAACAAAACGGATACGGAAGCGGAAGTCATGACTCCAGATATGATATGGAAGGTAAAAGGCATGTTCTGATCTCCACTTGTGGCTTTTATTCTGCTGTTGGAAACTATGATAGTGTATTGCGGATGTTTGATCATTTTCTCGGCAAAGGAAATTATACGACCATCTTTTGTGGTCAGGGAGAATTATTCCGTGTAAAAGAATTGTCTGCAAGAACAGATGAATATCTTTCCACTGTAAAATGTGCCGGCTCAGAATATGCAATAACCGGAACAATCTCTGAAGAAACAGATGCAATACTCCACACGCTTTTATATTCCAGAGATGTGTTTGAAAAAATGGCAGATGCCAGCTGGTATCAGCAAAACAACCGGAGAAAAAGAACCGGATGATCTTGTATTTACCCGGCAAATGGCCGCTCTTTATAATAAAGATGCCTACGATGGAAAAGACCGCGTGCTTGAGATTCACTTTACCGATTTGGATCACACCTACCAGATTCAGCTTAGCAAGACAGGAAGCGAAGTATTTACTGATGGACGTCTTTCTCCAACTACTCGCATAGATACGCCTTTTACTGTATGGTCAGCTATTTCCCGTGGAGAAATCGGTGGCGCAGAAGCATTGGGAAAACAGATGTATACGGTATCCGGCGACTTTTCCTTGATGATTGATTGGGATAAAATCTTTGGAAGCGCATCTGTGGTCAAAAAAACAGAGAAAACATCTCAAAATACAATTAAACAGAAAAATCCTTCTATGACGACAATGCTGATACCATGGATTACGTTCTGGATCGCTGTTTCTATTCATCCGGAAGTCGGAGCTGTGATAACACTACTTGTGGTCGCAACAGTACCGTTTATTATGAGAAAACATAAATTTGTCATCTGGGATCAGCTCTCTATGGCAGCTGTTGCTATACTTTCTGCAGCGGCAAATATAACCGGAAACGGAGTTCTTCCAACAAACATCGGATATCTTGTATTTGGACTCTTCTGGCTGCTTTCATGCCTGACAAAAGAACCTTTATGTGCTGCATATGTAAAATATAATTATGGGGGTGAAAATGCGCATCAGAACCCTCTCTTTATGAAGACAAATTATATTCTTGCCGCGGCATGGGGCACGCTATATGTACTGACAGCAATCTGGACCTTTCTGTTTAAGAAAGCCGGGTTTGGAAATGTACTTATCCTTGTGAATAATCTGATTCCTTTATTGATGGGGCTTTTCACAGCATGGTTTGAAAAATGGTATCCTGCACGGATGGCAAGAGGCAAGAGAAAATAATAATTCTCTTGCCTCTTATGATTCTCAACTACCTCTTTCAATATATCTTCTGTACGCCCAATCTTTGACAATTCTAAGATATGCATCTCCATGTTTAAATCTACAACTCTTTCAACAATTCCAACAGCTCTTCCTTACTGAAGCTTCCACTTCCCATTTCTTCTCCGCCAATAATCTGATCAGCAAGAGCCATCTTCTTTTCCTGCAATTTTACAATATTCTCTTCTATTGTTCCCTTGGCAATTAATTTGTAAACGGTTACTATATTCTTCTGTGATCATATCTCTCCTGCACTTCCGTTACATATTATTGATATCTCTTGCACTATTTATATTCCTGGCACTATTACAATACTGCCCTGCCTCAGTATGCTTTGCTCCATTAATATTTATAACTCAAACTCTTTCAACAGCTTTTCCTGATATTCCTTGTCAACTGCCGCTTTCAATATATCTGCTGTACGCCCAAGCTTTGACAATTCAATATTTAACTGGTTAATTCTGCTTACTCCTTCTGTTCGTCCCTCTTCTCTTCCTTCCTCCATTCCAATCTTACGGCCAGCTTCGATTCCTCGTCTTTCTGCGGTTAACATTCCTATATTGTAATCCCTGATTGCTCGTTGTCTTGTCTCGTATTCTAACCTCTTCTTTTCGTCCGCACTTAATTTATCTAATACGTCATATGCTTCTTCCAATTCAGAATTTTTCTTTGCCATTTCTTCAAAATCCTTTCTGGTTTTTCCTCCAAGAAAGCGCATCCACTGCAACAGGCTTGTCTCATTTTTCTCTTCCGGTGGAAGTTTTGACAATTCTAAGATATGCATCTCCATAAGATCTGTATACTCTTTTCCTGTCTTCGTATCACAAAATGCAATTCTTCGATAGCACTCTTTATCATCTCGGAAATGATCATATGCAAGAATACTCACATGGATACACTTCTTTAAGCAATCGTATCCTTCACCTTCTTTGATCTCACCTGCATACCTCTTACTCAGATAATAAACAGAACGGTTTGCCCAGCAATCAAATGCTTCTACCTGCATCTCAAAATCAATTTGTTCCCCATCCTTCAGTCTCACCCGGACATCTAAGATTCCATACTTATCATCTTTCGATTCTTTTCTGAGAATCGTAGGCATAAGTTCTGTCTTCTCTACCTCACTGGGCGGAACATTTAATAACGCTGCAATGATGTTCTTGCGAATGTTGTCATTCTGCATCAATTCCTTGAAACAGAAATCTACCGTTGGAAGCATGATAAAGTCTTCCTGCTTCTCTTTCAATGTTTTGCATTGTGATGTTGCTCTCTTAGTTGATACACATTTCTTGTTTTCTTTCATAGAATTCTCCTCTCTTCTGTGCAATGAATGATTGCCTGAAGAAGAGGATTCTAAAGTTATATTTATCTTAACACAAGATAGTTTTCTATGAAAGTAACTATCCCGTTAAAATCAGATATTTGAGAAGCAGTAACGAGAAACTTACTCCATCACATAATCTTCAAACAATATTCATCTTTTTGGGTTGTCATCGGATTATCTGCTCGAAAATCTGAGCTTATTGAATAATTACCGATTTGGTTCATAGATCTTTTTGCAGTTCATCAGAATGATGACTGCGTGGTATTAGATTATCATGAGAATCCTATTATTGCAAGCTGTATTTTTTAATGCTCTGGTATTCACAGATTTGTGTTAATGTTGTGTCCAGTAACGTACCTTCCGCGTCAATCCGCAAGTAGAAGAAGTGCCGGAATATCTAAAGACTATTCCAACACTTCTTCTACTTCTTTACTATACTTATAATGCTTGACATTTATTATCTACCAAACACTTTATCGAACAATTAGCTTAATGGCATTGACCGGTACTCAAATGGAAATTACTTTTTTTCCATTCTCATAATTCTTCCAGTCAGCATTTTAACTTCCAAAGTCTTTCTATTAAAAAGCACTTCAGCCAACATTGTAATAACAGTACACACAATAATCTTAATTGCCATTCCAACAATACCACCGATTGGGACAAAGTGATTAATTCCAACAGAACATCCAACAATAATGGCCGCTATTAGAACGCTCCTCAATTGAATCAAATAATACTCTTTCGCACTTTTCTCTAATTTGTTAAATACGACCTTTCCCTCATACCAGAACGAGGTGAGCAATCTTGAAACAGCGGTTGCAACAATAACACCTGCTACACCAATAGCATAACCAAGAATAATTGAAAGAATAATATTTAATACCGCAGCCACCAAATTAACATATTGCACTTCTTTGAATATTCCCATAGTTGAACGGCATATCCAAACAGTGTTCGTCACCATTCGCAAATAGAATACGATCATTACTGCAATAACTAAATCCATTCCCATCACATACTCGGAGCCAACCCAGATTGGTATAAAATCTTGAATTACTGACATATAACAAGCAACGCAATATGTTCCAAATACAGAGAAGAAAAACATAATACACTTGATCATATTATAAGATTTCTGTTTTTCTCCCGTTGCATAAAGATTCCCAAAGCTTGCAATCAGTCCGCTAACGATAATTGAAGCAATCTGTACAAGATAAGCCATCACCATATAATAATTAGCATAATAGCCAACCATTATCGTTCCGAACATTACTGAAATAATAATGTTGTCTGTTTGGTCAAGAATAGTATCCGAAACTTTAAACAGGAAAGTGGCTTTAACATTTTGAAAGATGCCTTTTTTATCCACCACATCTACGGTATTTAAGCACTTATTCCTTAAATACGGATATTTTTTTAATGCTATTTGATTTTGGACAAAATTATTTCCAATCGTGCAAACCACTTGAATCAACAGATATCCAAGAAAATCTCGTCTTATATACAAATATATTAACTGTAGCACATACATAATAATTGTCGTTATTGTACTACAGTTATTTAATAGATACTCCTTTTGATCTGCCCGTATGACCATTGTGCGGTATATAACAAAATATGAAGCAACCGAATTCAGGAGATACAGGAGATAGTAAACAACCAGTTCATTATGCGGAAGATCACTTTTAACAAGAACTCCCAAGAAAGGAACTATGGCAATACCGACTAAAGACACGCAAACAATAATGATGTTATAGATTTTCTTAAACTCTTGTGTCAGTGCGCAAATTTTATCTGTATCTTCTTTTTCCAAAGCCGAATACAAATAGAACATCAATACATTGCCCAATCCAAGTTCCGCTAATGCCAATACGGACAATATATTTGTATATAAACTACTAACGCCATTATACTCTGCACCCAACAACCTGATAAACGCTGTCTTCGTTGCAAACGAAAGCAACATTATAGCAGCTTTATTTATTAATCCTGTTGAGACATTTTTTAGTGCCTTTTGGCTTCTTCCCATATGAAAATTGTTCCCTTCGCCGTTATTGTATTTTTCGTGAACAATAAAGTCCTAGTGCCGAGGCAAGAGTTTTTCCCACAAGCACTTTCCGAGATAATTTATAATCAATTTCCATTGATCCGGACTATCCTAAAAAGTCGGGATATAATGCCATTTCCCGGCATTTTATATTTGTCGTCCTATATCTTTGGTAAAACACCCTCTCAAGCCACATTCCATTCTCATCATCAACATCTTTATATGCATCAACAAAAACGTCTTTATATGCTTTTATCGGTATCCCGTAAAACCTTGTCTCGACACCACTTGAAATCTTCTTGATTTTATTCAAGCCTATTGTCCAAAAATATGTTCCATTCATGTCAGCTAACTTGATAAATCGGTCTATATTATCAACTTTCAACCGACCCGTAAGTTTGCAAAAATATGTTGCTTCTTTCAGTAAAACGCTATTCTTCAAAGCGTATATCAATTTCGTGATTTCATTATTTTCCAATAATTTTCTTGACAGCATCTCTTACTGGTATTAATTTTCTACACTGCCAATAAAAACTGTTTCCAATTTTCTGTTTTCGCTCATATCGTTCTCCCCAATAAAATCGATTCCGACGATATGCCTGTTCTATTGGCTGATCAAAAATATTGTATAAATATGCTTCAAATTCTTGTTGTTGACCATTTACATCATTCTCAATCGTAAATGCGGGTGTTTTTAGCATAGCTATATAAGCACTTTGATCCTTGTCAATCCGTATTACTTCTTGAACAATCCGCTCAATAATCTCAAGCTCGCCTTTCTCTGTTAAGCCGTAATCATTGCAATTAATAAAGCTACCTGCATTAAATTCTTTTGTTATTTCCGGGTTGCCCCAGTAAATGGGCACCGCACCTGCCGCAAAAGCACCGATGATTTTTTCAGTCGTATATCCAGGAGTTGCCGTATTTTCAAATGCTATTACAAATTTATGCTTTCTTTGAAATTTCAGCTTATCATCAACGGGACCACCAATATTATTTTTATAACGCCCACCGGATGAAACTTGCTGGTACCGTGAAAGTGCTTCAAACATTTTTTCACGGCATGGCGCAGCCTGTGCATTGGAATATACGAATGAACAAAAATCTGTTTTTTCTGTCAGTCGTCGCCCTGCATTCTCATGTTTATGCAATGCGAGCTGCAAATCGGAAGCGTAATTGTCACCTTCGTACGCTTTAAACCCATCTACAAGATACAAGGGGAATCGAATATATCGATCTCCAAAATTCATATAATGAAATCCAATTCCATAATCGCAGACGTTAAAATCCGGTACCAAGTTCTCTGCTGTATAAAAAATACGAACACAATTATATTTATATGGATTTTTTGTTTTCACAGAGATAAACACAACATCTGGGTTTTCATTCAATTCAACAATATATCTCTTCTTTAAAACATTTAATATAAAATTATCTTCTGGTCTAAAATTTCCATCCATTCCATCAAACCATATTTTTATTTTCTTCTTCATTGTAATAACTTCCCTATCTTTTCATGAAAACTATCGGCGCACAATAATATCGTTAGCCCGTCATTTTTTTCTTCCATTCATCATTTCCTATGCTATGATTGTTTATTTGGCAGTTCAGCCATTATAATTTACAATTAAGGAATATTTAAATTTATCTTTTTTACTCCAACATGCACGACTTTACTTATTACATAGCAAGAAAGAACAAGCCCTAAGGTATAAGCCATAGATGCCAGCAAGGATCCTCTTGATATATATATAGCCATTCCAGAGAAGATGCAGAACGTTCCTTTTTTCATTAAGTGCGTTTCCGAATTCCATGAATCAATTTTGCTAAAAATATAGGCAACAAGTATTGGCCCAGCCATCACTCCAAGCCATCCAAAAGCAAAATAGAATTCTCCAAACAAAGGGCTACTAACATTTGTAAACCATGATCCATAATAATTAATTGCAATTCCACCTGAGTTTGCAAATTTTCCCTTCCAGATTGACCTTGGAATTAAGAAAGCAAGTGCCGAAACTACATTTCGGCCAAAGACAATTCCTTTGTTTTCGGTGTACTTTATTAATGTCATCATAATCTGATATGCATCAAAATCTGGATGAATAAAGTCAACTATAAATGACAAATTAGTTAAATTCGATAGATGTCTTAGGCTAGAAAATGCAAAGCATAAGCCCAAGAACATTAGTAAAAAGTAATAAGAATTATATTTAGCTTTAGAAAACCATAAACATAAAATGGATATGTATGTTCCAAAGAGAAGAAATCTTGCCATGACTCCAAACAGTGGAAAGTAAATAATGGCGATTGTTACAAGCACGACCCAAAACACGTTTTTCCTTACCAGATTTTTTCGGTCTGGATATGCCATAGCAATTATATACAGGCAGCATACCGGAAAAAACATTACAATATTCCATAGCTGATCGGTTAGAGATGATGATTCCACGCTATCCGCTCCGAACAATTTTCCAGAAACAATAACTAGTAACAATGAGATTACACAAATAACGGATATAATTTTTTTACTCTGTCCACTTAAATGGATTTCATAAATTGCTTCACTTTTTCGTGCAGATTCCCTTTTCTCAAAGAACTCAGATGAAACATTATATAATAATAGGCAAATAATGATTATAAAATTTGTCTTTAACCGCAGTTCATCTGGATACTGTAGTCTTAAGCCATTAGACTCCCACAAAATAGAATCCATGGTGTACTGTTGCCACGGAGCCAAGAAAAAAAAGACATAAGAGAAGATGTTAATGTTTCTCCGAATGCAAATATTCAATTTTGTATGTGCTGAAAAAAAGAAAGAAATAAATCCAATTATTGACAATGTCACATAAACTATTGGGCTTCCTTTTGGTTCACCAAAAGAGTTTAAGATTAGAATCGTAGCTAATATAATTCCTAGATACACTAATAAATTTTTTGTTTTTATTTTCATGCTTCTCCCATCTGCTTTTTCTGCCTCATTATTAAGATATATGTTTTTGTCCTATAATTTCAGCTCATAATCAACTAGTCGATTTTCTGCCGATTACACCATAGATTACATTACAAGTATTTCTGCATAGTTTTCCGCCATATTTTCAATCGTGTACTCAGAAATAGTCTTGTTGCTTTCTATTGAAAACTCATATGCGAGTTGTTTATCAGACAAAAGCAATAGAATTTTATCCCGCAGTTTTTCATCACTATTTACTGGCAATATAAAACCATTTTCTCCTTCTTTTACCAATTCCAAAGCGGCCACACATTGATCTGTTGAAATGATTGGAAGTCCGTATCCCATTGCCTCATTTATGACAAGCCCCCATATATCTTCTCTAGTTGGTAAAACAAAAATATCTGCTGCTTTATAATAATGCTCCAATTCATCATTTTTCATAAAGTCTCTAAAATATATATGTTTGAGATTTTCCTGTGTAACTATTTTATTATACTCTTCTATTGGGTTTCCTCCCACCAAACACAGTGCAACATCATCTGGAATCTCTTTCATTACTCTTAGAAGAACATCCCACCCTTTTCTAGGTATAAACTGTCCTATACCAAGAATAAGTTTTTTCTCGTTAATTCCTATTTTTTTCTTTTCAATATTTTTTTCTTGTGTCGAAAGTGTAGTGTTAAGTAATTTCTGTCTTTTTGTAGATGTGAACGGATATCGATGTACCTTTTCTTTTGCCGCGCCATAATAACATAAATATTCGTCTGATACTTTACTCGGACTGAAATACCCCACTGCCCCTGAAATCAGCAGTGTCTTATACCATTTCTTTATTGGATTTTCATCTGCTTTTATCATTCCACCATCTGTTGAAAGGTAGTATGGCTTTTTTCTTGCCTTCAACCACAGCAATGCAAACATTTCAGTGAAATATGAATATGCCCCAATGACTATTTTGTCATAAGGTTCCTTCAGATATTTTATTATTTTCCAATCTACAGTTTTCTCCTTGATATCATCCTCACTAAGGAACACAGCTTTAAACGTTTGAATCGTTTCTAAATTATAATTAAACTTAATTCCATGGTTGCTTGCACCTTTTGCTTCAAATACAACCGTTAGATCCAGCTTTTTCCCTAGCTCATTAAAAAAATCAATTTTATAAGGTGCTGGGATATTTGTAATGTATAGTACGCGCATTATAATACCTCTTTATCCTTTCGCAAGGCTAAGATACATATCCTCAAGTTTCTTTGCTTCATGAGTAATATCATACCCATGCTCAACTACGTATTTTTCACCGTTATATCTGATCGGTTTTCCCAATTCGATTATCTTATCCACCCATGCCTGCTTTTCCAATGGAAGATACAGCATTTTATTTGCCCCACTCAGATTCGTCTCCTGCGGAACGCCATCCGAGCTTATGCAGGTCAATCCATTTGCTTGCGCCTCGATTAGAACGAAGCTGAGTCCTTCAAAAAGCGACGGAAATACGTATAAATCAAACACGTTATAATAGTCACGTGCATTTTCCTGCTGTCCGGCAAGAATAACCTTATCATTCAAATTGTTCTCGCTGATTTGCTTTTCGATGTCACCTCTAAGCCATCCATCGCCAACACACATCAGCTTATAGTTGTCATTTTTCTTTGCAAGTTCAGCAAACATATCAATCAGAAAAGCATGATTTTTTTGCGTATCAAACCTTCCGACATGACCCAGTAAAATGGTGTCATCACTCACAGCATACTTTTCTCGTAGTGCTTTTCTTTTATCAGCATTGAACTTAAAATCATTAGCATCAATTGCATTGTGAACCACCATAAAAGGCCCATCTCCAAAGAGCCACTTTCCTGCCTCATCAGAACATGCGAAACGATTCGTAGCATACTTATTGATGTTTCTTCTTGCAAATTCATTAATCTGGAACTTAATCGGATTTGTTGTCAAATGCTGTGTATTATGGCTGTGGGCTATTCGAACAGGAACACCGCACTCTTTTGCGACCTTTAACACCCAGCAGCTCATTGCGTCGGCATGAGAATGAACAATCTCATACTCACTGCCTCTGAACACTTTTTTTAATTTTTTCTGATATGCAACTGGATGTTTACTTTTTTGGGGCAATCTATATATCCTGCAACCTAATAATTCGAGTTCATCGTCATAGACACCTTTTTCAAGTCCCGTTACTGCAAAATCAATATGAACTGCATCATGATTCATATGGCGAACATAATTCATCATAAAAGTTTCTATTCCACCACGATTCATTGGTCCACCATTAACATATAATATATTGACTGACATTATGTCTTCTCCTATTTTCCTACAATTATCTTAAAGCTAGTTTTCATTTTACCTATATACATTTTTCTAAAAATTACTCCAAACATTTTTTGCAGTTGTTCTCCATCACATCAGCATATATTTTTTTGTCTATTGGGAGTAATCTGCAATACAAAGCCTTAGTATTCTCTACCTTATTTATCACAATTCCATTCACACTAGGAAAGCACTTCTTTGTATAACTCTATGTACTCTGCAAAACGTTGCTCTTTTCCGTATCTCAACGCCACGCTTCTGCACCTTTCGCGCAACGAATACTCTTCTTTACCAAGTGCCCTAATCGTACTCTTCTCTTTTACATTAACCGACCTGGTGCTGTACCCCACATTAACAATGGGAGTATTAACTAATCCGATCATTTTACGTATCTCATCTCTAACCTTATTCAGATTAACTTGTTGGGTTGTTTCTTTTTTTACAAGCCCCCCAACTATTGTTCCATAATTCACCAGTGCATCCTCTATGACTTCTGGACTTCCACCGGTATCATATGTAACAATGGGTGTTCCACACGCGAGTGCCTCCAAATTTGTAGTTGGGTAATTATCTTCATATGTTGGATTAAAGAAAACATCCGCAATAGAATATAGTTCCACAAGTTCATTTACATTATTTGTCCTACAAATTCCAACTAGCTCAGTAGGGAGTTTCTTCTGCTGCTCTGGTGTGACGCCTACAACAATAAACTTGATATCTGGATTTTCTTGTGCCAAATTAATAAAATCATTAAGACCTTTTCTTTCCGTCCATTCAGATGCAACACCCAGAACAATGGGTTCTCCACATGGTGCATACTTACTCTTCAATTTTTCATTGCTACTTGGTTTATAAAGTTCTGTATCTATTCCATTGTGGATTACTTGAACCGGGTAATCACTCAGATATGACTGCTTAACAATATTTTTAAGCCATTCACTAGGTGTTACAATGGCTGCATTTATTCCTGTGAACAGTTCTTTCTTTTTTTCCCAATTCCACCTTGAGGAATCTAAGAGTTTTGATGCGGGATATGTATTCTTCTGCTCACAGTTGTTACATCCTGTTTTCCATTTTTGACATCCTGTCATGTCAAAATAAGCGCAATGTCCTGTCATTGGCCAGCAGTCATGTAAGGTCCAAACCACTTTAATATCATGCGTTTTAATGAACTCGAAGAGCATTTCGATGTTCAGATAGTATCCATGAATATTGTGCAGGTGAATAATATCCGGCTTAATAATTTCAAGTTGTGATATTAGTCTGTGTGTTGCATGATGTGAAGCAAACCCTGTTCTGTCCGTCAAACGAGTATACAAGCCATGAATTTTTACTCCAAGCTCGTCCTTTATGACAATTTCATTGCTGTTTTCCGCATCACGTCCACGCCCCCATACAACATATGATTCATTTCCATCTTGAAGTAGCAATTGATGAATTCCCAGCATGATTGCTCCAGTTGCCTTGTATGGAAAGGTATTAATCTGAACAATCTTCACCCTTTTCGCCTCCTTTACAGCTTCAGAATTTCTTCCGCATACTTCCGTACGCTTACATTTCTGGTCAGATTCTTCTCCAAATTTTCACGACCTCTGGCTCCCATTGCCTTCAATTTACTATTTTCGGCATTCTCAATGAACCAGCGGATATTCTCCTCTACCTTGTCATAATCTCCAGGTTCACAACAAAGACCGCCATGTGTGTCTTCAATCAAGCATCGAACCTCGGATCCTGATTCGAGAACTCCTATAATCGGCTTAGCCGCCGCCATTATTCCATATGCCTTCGATGGACAGCTCACACCTTTGATACCTTTTGCGTTCACACACCAGTGAACATCACCGGCGTTTAAACTATAAATCAGGTCTGCTTTATCCTGATACGGAATGAAAGTCACGTTGTCCATGTGATTCTCTTTCACATAAAGCACCAGCTTGTCCAGCACAGAGCCACCCCCAACAAATGCAAAGACAATATCTCTTCCATCTACAGTCTTTGTACCCGGTTTGAATCACTCTATAACTTTAATCAAATTCTCAAGGTCGTAATATAAACCAATGTTTCCTGAGTACATGATGACAAACTTACCATCCAAACCGTATTTTCTCTTAAAAGCCAGAACCTTTTCATTATTTTCATCCAATGGATAAATTTCGTTCTCATCAATCCAGTTGTTAATCATAACAGTCTTAGGAATTTTCTTTCCTTTAAAACGGTCCTCCACTGTTTCTACCAAATCCCGTCCGACTGTAATCACAAGGTTGCTGCGCTTGCAGCTGAACTTATCAAACCACATCATGACATCAGTGATAAATTTGCTCTTGGTATAGCCTACAGCAAGCACCTGCTCCGGGTTAAAGTCCTGAATATTGTAGATGTACTTGGCGTGCTTCACCCACTTACCCCAAACACCCAGCAGACCTCCAAGAATCGGAGGCTGAGAAATGGAGAACACATAATCCATTTTTCCAACCTTGAAAGTTGCCCCCATTGCCCCAAAGAAATAGGAAACAATATTCTTCACACGGCTCTTTTTATTGGCCTTACTGAACTCCGGCACTCGAATTCGCAGAACCTTCACGCCATTGATTTCTTCTTCGTAATATTTCTGTGTCTTATATTTATCCTCAATCGTCCCTAAGTAACTCGGCACCACGCAAATGATCGTGATGTTGAACTTATCCAGCATACCCTCCGCCAGTTCACGGAGAATCTGCCCCGTTGACGCAGTATCCGGAATATAGTAATGAGCATAAATCAGAAGATTTTTCTTATTTGACATTCCTATAATTTCCTCTTGCTTTTTCTCGTATAGCTATACGTTCAATCCCTCAAAAAAAGAAAACCATCTCAACAAGCTCCATTCCACTCCCAAGCACCCCTGTCTTCCCTCTTCGTTTATTTCTACCTATAGCTATACGTTCAATACCAATAACACCTGCAGTTTCCCCTCCCGGTTCCACTGCAGATCATCATTCATTCTACTTCATCTCTTCCATCCAATCCATCACTTGGATCCACTGCCCTTAAGCACGACCCCGACGGTCTTGAGCAGAATCTTAATATCCATTCCGATATTCCAGTTCTTGACATATTCCATATCAAGCTTTACAACTTCCTCAAAATCAGTGATATCACTTCTTCCGCTCACCTGCCACATTCCGGTCAGTCCCGGCTTCACGGCAAGTCTTCCGCGGTGATATGGCTCATACTGTTTCCACTCATCTACTGTTGGTGGACGGGTTCCTACGAGACTCATATCTCCTTTGAGTACATTCCAGAACTGCGGGAATTCATCCAGAGATGTCTTACGGATAAACCAGCCAAGTCCATGCTTGCTTCCATCCGCTCCGCTTCCGATGATTCTTGGGTCATTCTCCATTTTGAACATAAGACCCTTCATCTCGTTTTGTTTCATCAGTTCTTTCTTGCGTTCCTCTGCATCCATATACATGCTTCGGAATTTATAGATTTTAAATAATTTTCCGTTTTTTCCTACTCTCATCTGAGAGAAGAAGATTGGCCCCGGTGAAGCAATATAGATTGCCGGAGCAAGGAATATTGTAATGATACCTGTCAGAATCATTCCAACGATTCCGCCACAGATGTCCATCATTCTCTTCATCATAGCCTGTCGTGAGGAAATCACTCTGACGCTGGAAGTCAGGACTGTATATCCACCCATACGGTTAATAAACTGATTTCCTGTCCATCCTGTTCTGTCATCCAGACATTCGTGAACTGTAATTCCCATGTTCACGCATGTTTCAAACAAATCTTCCGGTATCAATGTTTTCTTCTTAATTCCAACAAGAAGAGCATCAACCCATCTTGTCTGTATGTATTCAGTTACTGTATCAATCTTACTTACAACCGGAATTCCTTCGATCAATTCATTTTCTTCCGGTTCGCGGTCTGCAAGTACGATTCCGACAATATCGAATTCATTAAATACATTCTGTTCCACCTGTCTTAACATGGAATCTATTTCATCACTTGTCGAAACAAGGAGCATATTTATTTTTGAATAGAGCATATTGCCATGTTTCAGTAAATATTTCTTCCATATGATTCGCACCACATAAACCAAAATAACTGACATTGGAATAAATGATGTAATCACAAGACGTGAGGTCATGCTTCCCTGTTTACTCATAAAGAGATATACGATTACAAGCGCACTCACGATAAACACATGCTTTAATACATTCTTAAACTCTACAAAGTATCCTCTTCTCATGATTCCATGATATGGCTCTGTAAAGAAAGCAGTGCAAATGTCTACCAGTGCGATGAAAATCCCGATATTCAGATATAATCCGTTATGATACAGATTATCCATTCCCATACGCAATACAAAACTGCTTACATAAGCCAGCTGTAATGCGACAAGATCTAATATGATGAAATCCCAGTGCTTCAACCAACTATTACTGTTCTTCCTGTATATTCTCCTCGTACACCCTTTTCCCCTGATAATCTTCTGTCAGACTGCATAACAAAACATCTGATTTTATTCATCTTAACTGTTTTGTTTGTTTTTTCTCTGTAAAATGAAATATGCAGCGGATATTCTCCACTGCATATCCGGCTATTCCTGTTTGCTTTTACCATAGTAGTATGAATTATACTTACTATAATATTTCTCTTTCTTCATATCCACTTTATTCAATACTGCACCGAGAAGTTTACATCCACTCTTCACAAGCTGATCTTTTGCTTTCATAGCATCTCTTCTGCTTACTGCTTCGCTCTCGATTACGAGGATTGCACCATCACACTGTTTTGCTACGATTGCTGCATCACTCATATTGATGATCGGTGGTGTATCGATTAAAACATAATCATAGGCTTTTCTCGTCTCTTCAATCAGTCTGCTGAAACGTCCCTGTTCCAAAAGCTCTGATGGGTTTGGAGCGTACGGACCGGAAAAGATAATCTCAAGATTACGGTAATTTGTAGAATAAATCACTTCCTCCAAAGCAACCTGTCCACTTAAATACTGTGACAGTCCATTAGTCTTCTGTTTGATCTGGTAACGTTTGATATAACTGGATTTACGAATATCTGCATCTATGATCAGAACTCTCTTTCCCATCTTTCCAATCTCTACTGCAAGCTGGAAAGCCACGTCACTTTTTCCTTCATTCGGATAACAGCTTGTGATAACAATACTCTTTGTCTCGACACCGCTGAACTGCATATTTGTACGGAGGGTTTTAATAGCCTCTTCATAGAAGACGTCTTCTTTTCTGGAGTCCGTCATCATAACTCTCTGAATTGCCATTTATTTTTTCCTCCTTTTTTTCTTCTTTTTCTTTGATGCTGCCTTGCTTGAATTGCGAGGTCCTTTTCCTGTAATGTAGTCTTTTCTATCCGGAATACTTGCCAGTGTTGTCAGACCAAGGTAGTTCTCGATATCTTCCTCTGACTTGATTGTATCATCCATCAGTGTGAGAAGGATAATAATACCTGCGGAAAGAACCAGACCAGCCAGTGCTCCGATCAGCACATTCTTCTTTGTACTCGGACTTGTCTGGATTGTCGGCACTTCACCTTCTTCAATAATCTTCGGCGGTGTTACTTCCATCTTGTCTCCGATAAAGTCAGCTGATGTCTTTGCCAGCGTGTCAGCAATCTTCTTTGCCATCTCTGGATCTTTGTCTATTGCTGTAACGGAAAGAATACGTGTATCACTTGGATTCTCTACGGTGATACATTCCTTCAACTCTTTATATGTCATATCCAGATTTAGTTCATCTACTACGTCCTGCAATACCGTACGGCTTGTGATCAGGATGTTGTAGTCTTTCGTCAACTGAGTACCGATCTGCAGATCAGCCAGTGAAGAAAGTGTTGTTTCCTTTGTGAGAACAAGCATCGTAGATGTTGCGCTGTAAACAGGTGTCATCAAAAGCTTTGTTGCTGCTCCGGCAATCACTGCTCCGGCCAATATAGCCGCAAGAATTACCAGAATGTGCTTTTTCAATGCGTAGAATAGTTCTCTGAGGTCAATCTCGACCTCGTCGTCATCATGCGTCTTTCCCATCTTTACTCCCCTTTATTTTATTATTTTGCCTTCTGCAATGCGAAGTGCATTCTCTTTTGTTATCTGTCTGAGGTAAGTACTGTCTAAATGCTTCCTCATCCAGCTCATTGCCTCTTTTGTATCAGGCATTCTGTTCCCGATATTGTGCATATCGGTTCCCATGAAATGAATATTCCTTTTTTTCAGATTATCCTTACACCAGCGTGCTGTCGAATCCTTCCAGTCACCGCTGACGGATCTGTAATTCATCTGGATCAATGCTTCCAGGTCAATCAGTTCTTCTACACGCTTGCCTTTTCTAAGACAGCGGTATCTCTCTGCATGAGCAACTACCGGAGCATACCCTGCTCTTGACAGATTCCTCACTGCTGTACATATCTCAGAATACGGTACCGAAGGCATAAACTCAACCAATACATAATTGCTGTCTGCCAACGTAAGCAGTCTTCCCTCTTCAAGCAGTCGTATAACGCTATTAGAATAAAAGATCTCCTGTCCTGTCCAGATTCGAATTGGCTGTCTGCGCTTTATCTTCCCATCCGGACCTTTCACCGGGCGGTTTGCGCGGCTCATCAGCTCATCCCGAAGACGTCTCAACTTCTCCGGATCTTTGTTTGGAAACGCTTTGGAATAATGTGAAGTTGCAAACACATCTGTGATTCCCTGTCTTCTCGCCATAGAAAGCATATGAAGACTTTCTTTCATCGAAGACGCTCCATCATCAACTCCAGGCAAGATATGGCTATGTATATCAATCATCTTTAACTCGTCCTTTTACATAATGAAAGAGACACCAGAGATAAAAAATCTGTCCTGCCGTGCCTCCTTGTATCGTCTTATCTTATTGCCTTTAACACCTAATTAATGATATTTTATTTTTCTTTTACTGTCAAGTTATTTTCATGTATATTTTTATGAACCTTATAACATTATTGTGATTTCTTGTTTATTTCTTCATTTTCGGTTCAAAAATCAATGAAGCCAGGTATCCGAAAATCAGTGCTGCGCTGATTCCGGCAGCACTTGCCTTGAACCCTCCCAGGAAGATTCCGAGGAATCCATTTTTATCAACAGCTTCCTTCACACCTTTCCACAGGACATTTCCGAATCCCAGAAGTGGAACGCTTGCGCCTGCTCCTGCAAATTTTACAAATGGTTCGTATACCCCAATAAATCCAAGCACTGCGCCTGTGCAGACGAGTAATACCATAACACGTCCCGGCATCAGCTTTGTTCTGTCCAGGAGAATCTGCACTGCAGCGCAGATGAGACCTCCGATTAAAAATGCTTTTATATAATCCATTTTTCTATTCCTTTTCTTTTTTTTACACACACTTAGCACATTTTTTACTTCTTCCTATTATAATAGGGCTTTTCAACAGTGTTCGATCATAATCGCATGCGCAATTCCAGGCACACTTGCTCCTTCATTGAAGCTGACCGTTGACATCAATGCACCGGTCGGCACAAAAAGTATCTTTTTCCATTCTCCGTTCTCAATCTTTGGCAGAATATAAGAAGCCAGTGTTGACGCTGCGCATCCACAGCCGCTTCCGCCGGCATGTGTATCCTGCGTCTCCTGATCAAAGATAGTCATTCCACAATCCATATGCTTTTTTCTGATATCATATCCTCTGCTTTTCATCAGGTCAAAAAGTATAGATTGACCAATATATCCAAGATCACCTGTTATGATCTGATCGTAATCTTCCTGTGTACGTCCAAGATCCTGAAAATTACGGTAGATGGTATCGGTTGCAGCCGGAGCCATACATGCCCCCATGTTCTGCGAATCCTTCAGGCCAAAATCCACGATCTTCCCTATCGTAACGCCGGTGATCCGGATATGCCGGAACTGGGATTTTCTTTGATGCTGCTTATCGGAATGTATTTTATTCAGATGGCTTCCTACAAGGAAAGCCCCGCTGGCTGTCACGGTCCAGTGTGCGGAAAGTGGTCTTTGGTTCGCATATCCTAACGGAAATCGGAATTCTTTCTCTGCACTTCCAAAATGACTTGAAGTTACTGCCAGCATATAATCTCCGTATCCTGCTGCCACACTCATTGCTGCTAATGCCAGTGCTTCTCCTGATGTGGAACATGCGCCATACAGGCCGAATATGGGAATCTGCAGATCTTCAACGCCCATAGAAGTTGCGATCCCTTGTCTGAGAAGATCTCCACCAAAGAGATAACGCACAGACTTCGGATCCACATGTGACTTTCCAAGTGCCAGTACACAAGCTTCCTTCTGCATGTTACTTTCGGCTTCCTCCCAGGTCTCTGCTCCAAACAGGTCATCCTCATTTGTCAGATCGAAGTATTTTCCAAGCGGTCCCTGCGCTTCTTTGCTTCCGGCAACAGATGCTGTGCTTAGAAGATAAGGTGCTTTTGTGAATACAATGCTTTGTGCTCCACGAAGCTGGGACAGATGAAAAGGACCACACTCTGATTCAACTGCCCGGTTCTTGTTTCCCGTATCATTCATATCATTTCCTCATTTCTGATGTTTCATTATTTATTTTTAAGGATATTATTTTCATTTTGTGAAAAACTATGTGTAGAATTTGAAAACAAAAAAGAAGGGATTTTCATTTATGGACAAAATAGAACAATTAAAACAACAGAAACAATATGAAGCCTATGTCAAAAAGAAAACACCACAGCACAATGTGTGGTTCAACATGATAAAAGCGTTCTTCCTTGGTGGAACGATCTGCCTGATTGGACAATGTATTTATCATTTCTGTGAATTGAAAAAACTTTCCCCGGATGACTGCAGCAGCTGGACTTCTATTCTGCTCATTCTCCTGAGTATCCTTCTCACTGGTACCGGAATTTATCCACTGCTTGCCAAATGGGGCGGTGCCGGTGCTCTTGTTCCGATTACCGGCTTTGCCAACTCTGTTGCTGCACCTGCGATTGAATATAAGAAGGAGGGGCAGGTTTTTGGTATTGGTTGTAAGATCTTCACGATTGCCGGACCGGTAATCCTGTATGGAATTGTGACAAGCTGGGCGCTTGGAGTTGTATATTGGGTATGGACGTTGATGTGAAACAAGAAATGTGTTAGATGTATTAGGAAGCCGCTATTCACGGCTTCCTAATCTTTCTTTAAAATCTGTATAATCAAATGCGGTTAGCTGCTGCATGGTTCTGTCAGCATGTCTGATCCAGATATCCGGTAGTGGCATCCCGTTAAATGTATTATTTTTGCAAGTCGTATAAATCGCCATATCTCCAAACAGAAGGAGATCTCCGTATTCCGGTAGTTTGCTGAATTTATAGTCTCCAATGATATCCCCTGACAGGCAGGTTGGACCTCCTAACCGGACTGTAATCCCGCTATCTGTTGTCTCATCTGATGCTCCAAGAAGCGGTGGGCGATAAGGCATTTCCAGTACATCCGGCATATGGCAGGCTGCGCTGGCATCTACGATCGCGATCTGTGTGTCTCCATTTTTCAGAACATCCAGCACACTGGTCAGAAGAAATCCTGCATTCAATGCCCAGGCTTCTCCCGGTTCCAGATAAACCTCTACCTTCCATTCTTCCTGTGCCATTTGAATGCATCGCTCCAGTCGCTCAATATCATATCCTGGTCTTGTAATATGATGACCACCGCCAAAATTGATCCATTTCACTTTGGCAATCAAATCACCGAACTGTTTCTTTACGGAAGCAAGGGTTGTCTCCAGATCATCCGAGTCCTGCTCACAGAGGGTATGGAAATGAACCCCATCCAAAAGTTCCATCAACTCCGGATTCTTCACAATTGCTTCATCCCACTGTACTCTCGTTGTACCCATGCGGCTTCCCGGTGCACAAGGGTCATAAATCTCATGTCCCTCCTGGGTAGAGCATTCCGGATTGATCCTGAGTCCCACGCTTTTTCCTGCCTCTTTCGCCATTCTTCCAAAGCGAAGAAGCTGGGACGGAGAATTAAATACAATATGATCGGCATACTGAAGAAGTTCCTCGAATTCATCCGCCCGGTAACCTGCACAGAATACATGAACTTCTTTTCCCGGCATTTCCTCTGCCCCTAATCTTGCCTCATACAATCCACTGGCCTCTGTACCCGCCAGATATGGTTCAAAAAAAGGATAACAATCATAATTACTGAATGCTTTCTGTGCCAGAAGCATCTTACATCCTGTCCGTTCTGCTACTTCACCGAGCAGTTTTGCGTTTTCTGTAAGTGCTTTTTCATCCAGTATATAACAAGGTGTTTTGATGTTCTGAAATTCCGGCGGAATAATTCCGCCGGTGGCTGTAAATGGTGCTCTTTTATCTAATCTTTCCATCAGTCTACCAACTTCGGATCATGATTTTCACTGCGCGGCAGACCATAACGGTCAAGTGCATCCAGGAACGGATCCGGATCAAATTCCTCTACGGTATATACACCTGGTCTGATCCATTTTCCAGTCAGCATCATCATCGCTCCGCACATTGCCGGAACACCTGTTGTATAACTGATTGCCTGGCTTCCGACCTCATGGTAGCATTCCTGATGATCGCATACGTTATAGATATAGTAAGTCTTCTCTTTTCCATCTTTTACACCGGTAAAAATACAGCCGATATTTGTTTTTCCTTTTGTGCGTGGACCAAGACTTGCCGGATCCGGAAGAAGTTCTTTCAGGAACTGGATCGGAACGATTTCCTGTCCATTGTACTGGATCGGTGTTGTAGAAAGCATTCCCACATCCTCAAGACAACGCATATGATCCAGATAGCTTTGTCCAAAAGTCATAAAGAAACGAATACGTTTCACACCTGGAATTGTTTTTGCAAGAGACTCTATTTCCTCATGGTGAAGCAGATACATGTCCTTGTCTCCGACCTGATCAAAGTTGTATTCTCTCTTAATATCCATCGGCGGGATTTCTACCCAATGTCCATTTTCCCAGTAACTTCCCGGTGCACTTACTTCACGAAGATTGATTTCCGGATTAAAGTTTGTCGCAAATGCATATCCATGATCACCACCATTGCAGTCCAGAATGTCAATGGTATCAATCTGATCAAATTCATGTTTTAATGCATATGCACAATATGCCTGTGTGACACCCGGGTCAAATCCGCATCCAAGCAGTGCTGTAAGACCTGCATCTTCAAATTTTTTGCGGTATGCCCACTGCCAGGAATAATCAAAATATGCTGAAAATCCTTCTTCTTTACAGCGTTTTTCGTAAATTGCACGCCACTTCGGATCATCCGTATCTTCCGGCTCGTAGTTTGCTGTATCCATATAATTTACGCCACATGCCAGACATGCATCCATAATCGTCAGATCCTGATATGGAAGCGCAATGTTCATTACCAGATCCGGTTTGTAATCATTGATCAGTTCGATCAGCTGATCCACATTGTCTGCATCAACCTTGGCTGTCGTAAGAACTGTTTTTGTCTTTCCTTTCAGCTTTTCTGCAAGTGCATCACATTTTTCCTTTGTACGGCTTGCGATACAAAGTTCTGTGAAGACCTCATCTGCCTGACAACATTTCTGAATTGCTACACTGGCTACTCCTCCGCAGCCGATTACAAGTACTCTGCTCATAACTCTTCTCCTTTTCTTGACATGTAACTGTTTTCTTCAACAGTTGTATATTTATAATTGCTCTCTTATAAGTTGCCGGTTTATTTTGCAATTGCAAGAAGCAGTTCACGAAGAACCTTACATGCTGTTGCGGTTGAGACACCACTTGCATCCAGCATAGGGGCAAGTTCATTCACATCCGCTCCTACTACGTTTGCCTGTGCAACTGTACGGATGGCTTCAAGAAGTTCTAAGAAAGTTACTCCCCCCGCCTCCGGAGTCCCTGTTCCCGGAAATACTGCCGGATCCAGACAATCCAGATCAATTGTAAAATAAATTGGTACATTTTTCTCTTTCAGTTCTCTTACAGTCTCTTCCAGTCCGTCAAAAGAAAGTGGATGGAAATCTGTATGCTGCGCGGCAAATCTAAATTCTTCTCTCTCTCCGCTTCGGATACAGAACTGATGAATACGTCCGTCTCCCAGAAGATCATGGCATCTTCGCAGAACGCATGCATGACTCAATCTGGCTCCCAGATAATCATCCCTTAAATCTGCATGTGCATCAAAATGAATGATATGTAGATCCGGATATTTCGCAGCTACAGCGCGTACTGCTGCCAGCGTCACCAGATGTTCTCCTCCCAGAAGCAATGGAAATTTATCTGATTTCAATATTTCTTCTGCTCTCTTTTGAATATCCGAAAGCGCCATTTCACTGCTTCCAAAGCAAAGTTCCAGATCCCCGCTGTCAAATACACTGATATCCATAAGGTCTCTGTCCTGATATGGACTGTAAGTTTCAAGTCCGAAACTCTCATGACGCATAGCTGCCGGACCGAATCTTGCGCCCGGACGAAAACTTGTCGTCGAATCAAACGGCGCACCATAAAGGACAATCGATGCTTCCTCAAAGCTGCTTTCGCATCCGATAAAAGTTTCTATATTCGGTAAAATCATGAATTATTCCTCCACTTCTTTCAGCATATCTTCCAGAAATGCCGGAAGGTAAAATGCTCCTTTATGGAGTCTTGTTGTATAGTAACGTGTACGAAGATTTAATGCATTCCATGCTTCTGCGTCCAGATCATCTACGGGATGATATTTTTTGCTGGCAAATCCAAACAACCAGTAACCTGCGGCAAAGGTTGGGATATGTGCCTGATAAACACGACTGATCTGAAATGTACTGGCAATTCTTTTATGGCTTCGCTGCATTGCATGTGCATCTTCTGCGTAGAATGGACTTCCCTGCTGGTTGACCATAATTCCATCCTCTTTCAGCGCATTGTAACAATTCCCATAAAATTCGCGGGTAAACAATCCTTCCGATGGGCCAAACGGATCAGAAGAATCTACGATAATAAGATCATATTTTGCCTCGCATCTTCGGATAAAACGGAGTGCATTTTCGTAATGAAGATGTACTCTTCTGTCATCCAGTCTGCATGCATTTTCCGGAAGGTATGCACGACATGCCTCGACAACCATCGGATCCATTTCTACCAGATCAATATGTCTGACTCTGTCATATCTGGTCAGTTCACGAACGACACCGCCATCTCCGGCTCCAATCACCATAATCTCTTTTGCTTCTTTATGGATCGCCATCGGCACATGCGTGATCATCTCATCATAAATAAATTCGTCACGTTCTGTCAGCATTACATTTCCGTCCAGAGTCAGAACACGGCCAAATTCCGGTGTCTCAAAAATATCAATTCTCTGATAATCACTCTGTCTTGAAAAGAGCTGACGGTTTACCCGGATACTGTGTTTCACATCCGGTGTATGGAATTCTGAAAACCACATTTCCATTGTTATTACCTCCCTGTCAGAACATTCAGTTTCAAAATATCCGGATCTTCCGGTCCGGTCATATTACACCCCTTCGCTTTTGCATACTCGATATAATCCAGAATTTCTGCTGTAATGCGTTCCCCAGGCGCAAGGATCGGAATTCCGGGCGGATAACACATCACAAATTCACTACAGACCATACCTTCTGTTTCCCTGAGTGGCAGACTGCACTTATCTGCATAAAAAGCATCCTGTGGGCTGGTCACTACCTGAGGATCAATATATTCCTGACTCAGAAGTCCTGTTCCGTCTGTCTGAAAACGTCTGCGGATCTCTGCAAGTGCACTCACGAGCCGTTCTACTTCCTGTGCGCGGTCTCCGATCGAAAGGTAGGCAAGAATATTTCCGATATCTCCAAATTCGATCTGAATGTCGTATTCGTCACGCAGAATATCATAAACTTCAATTCCTGCGAGTCCGATATCTAACGTATGTACACTTAATTTTGTAATATCAAAATCAAAAACAGAATTTCCATTTACCAGTTCTTTTCCAAATGCATAATAACCACCGATTGCATTGATTTCCTCTCTGGCATATTCTGCCATATCTGCTACCTGATGGAAAATCTGACGGCCACGCTGTGCAAGATTCCTTCTTGAAATGTCAAGACTCGACATCAGAAGATAGCTTCCTGATGTTGTCTGTGTCAGATTGATGATCTGCCGCACATACCCGGCATGTACGTCCGGACCTGTAAGAAGCAGACTCGACTGTGTAAGACTGCCTCCGCTTTTGTGCATGGATACAGACGCCATATCTGCGCCTGCTTCCATAGCTGAAACAGGAAGTCCGCCACCGAAATAAAAATGTGTTCCATGCGCTTCGTCTACCAGACACATCATACCTGCCTCATGTGCCATCTTGACAATTGCTCGCAGATCACTGCATATTCCATAGTAAGTCGGATTATTTACCAACACTGCAACTGCCTTTGGATGTTCTTTTATCGCTTTTGCTACCTGTTCTCTCTGCATTCCCAGGGAAATCCCAAGCCGCTGGTCTACCTCCGGATTTACATAAACAGGGATCGCACCACATAAAACAAGTGCATTCAACACACTCCTGTGAACATTACGTGGCAATATGATCTCATCTCCACGTTTGCAGGCAGTCAGAACCATTGTCTGTACAGAACTTGTCGTGCCCCCTACCATTAAAAATGCATGTGCTGCTCCAAAGGCATCTGCTGCCAGTTCTTCTGCTTCCCGTATTACAGATACCGGATGGCAGAGATTGTCCAGTGGTTTCATACTATTGACATCGACGCCTACACATTTTTGTCCGAGAAATTCTGTCAGCTCCGGATTTCCTCTTCCCCGTTTATGACCAGGGACATCAAATGGCACAACTCTCATTCGCCGGAAAGTCTCCAGAGCCTCATGAATCGGTGCATGATTCTGGTTTAATTTAAAACGACTCCCTTTCATATTTCCTCTCTTTCCAGGTTCCTTTGTCAAAACACTTTCTTAATACAGAAAAAACGCAGATAAGGGCGCTAAGCCACAAACCTGCGTTCGGTATGTATTCGTCTGTTTTATTCTCAGCTGTAACAGAAAAGGCAATATCTTCTCTTAGATTTTTAAATAAAACTTCTGGATCATGCGTGTCAGAGTCTATATAGCAATTATACTTTTACTACTCTTATTGACCGTTTTACAAGTCTGCGCGTCTGGCGCATAAGGCTATCAAAGAAACCTACTTATAAAATTAGAGCTTTTAACTCAATCAATAAGGCAACCAAAGTTACCATAATCGGCAGTGGACCCGGCTGTCCGTATGGCCTTAACCTCGCTGGGTGGTCCGAAACAATTGCTTTGAAAAGACTCTGTCTGTTACTCTGCATCTTCGTCTCTCAAAATCGACTATAGCATAACATGTTAAAAAAACACTGTCAAGAATTTCTCCCATCTATTCGTTACTTTCTTGCAACAATTCTTGTATTAAATTAAGGTTCGAATCAGAATGTTCCAGTTCTCTTGAATAACGATACACCGTATCTATCACATCATTTATATCTAGCACTTTTTCTTGCTTCATCCACTGTGCCATCAGAAGTTCATGGATCAACAGGGTGCTGACAACAGCCATCTGTGCTTTCGCAAACGCTTCTCCATCGTATACTGCACCGCAAAAATAGGTACTGATGAAATATACAAGGAGCTGTTCATACTGTATTTCATATTCCGGCATTTCTTTCGCCATCCAGGCATAAAATTCTTGTTGCATCTCAACATGCCGTTTTTCGTCTATCTTTTCGTTTATATTTCCATATAATAGTTTCTCTGCTTCTTGGAGATAAGACTCCCAATCCGTTCTTAAATGTTCCATCTGATACTGATTTTGAAACATCTTTCTACTATATATATAGTAATCCACTTCTGCAAGAGCATTTTTCACTTCCCGCACACCTTCTTCAGCCTGATAGTAATCAAATACATCATCCATCGAAAATATATCTTCTTCGTCAATACATTCCTGCAGATCACGTGCAATCGCCAGAATAAGAGCTGCTCGCAGATTCAGCCTTTTCTCTCTGTCCTGTAAAATCTCAATCATCACATCTCTTGCATCTAACAGTTTCGAATATAAAAACGGATCAAAATCTTCATAATCTTCTTCCTCATCTGTTTCATAAGTAAGAAAATGTACCAGTTCTTTTTTATTCATCAGGATTCTCGCCACTTCCGGACAGGACACAGAAAGTGTAACCTCTCGCACATCTTCAAATTCTTCGATATGTCTTGGATACAATTTACAGGTTCTGCACAGGCTCTCTTCTCCCAGGGCGGTATACATATCACAGAGGTTTGATTGATTCAGGAAAGCACATCTTCTGTCTTTATCCTGCTTGAATGTTCCTTCTTCCCAGTTGACAGATTCTTTCAAACGCTCTGCAAATGTACCTGTCTCATTTTTATAGTTTTCTAATGAAGCTTCATCTGCAACGATCTGCCATCCGGCACAACAAGTGTCCTCACATTTTCCTGCAACACAGGTAAATTCATGATAATAATCCGGGATTGTATATAACATTGATCTACTTTTTCCATTCCTTTCGCTTTTCTGATCGTCTATAGAATTTCCGACCTGTTTTATTATAGCACGCACTTTTAAGAAATGGTTATAAAAAAACGCATCAAACTGACTGGATTTCAATTATCACTATTGAATATCCGGTCGATTTGATACGTTTTATTATTTTCTTAGAAATTTAATTATTTCTTTTTCTCATACAGGAACTCTTCTGGAAGTGTTACATTAAAGTCATGTGCCAGTTCGCGGAAGTTCTCCGGTGTGATTGTCTGAATCTTTCTTGGTGTCATAGAAAGAATCTTCACAAGGATCTCTGCTGACTTCTCTACTGTATGCATAAGACCGAATGTTAGATCGAAGTCTTCTCCTGAACAGAACATTCCATGATGTGCCCAGATAGCAACATCGTATTTCTCCATCAGTTCAGCTGTCTTCTCTGCGATTGCTCTTCCGCCCGGAACCATCCAGCCTACAACTCCAACTCCGTCCGGGAATACGACTGGACACTCTGTTGCTGACTCCCAAAGTTCTCTTGTAAATACCTGATCATCCAAAGGAAGAACGAATGTCAGTGCGATTGTATTTGTTGTATGTGCATGGTAGATTACACGATGTTTTCCGTTTGTGATTCTCTTCTTCACTTCATGGTTCATCAGATGAGTTGGAAGCTCACTTGTCGGTCTTCCACCTTCTACCAGCCCCCAACGGATTCTGTATTTTGTTCCTGTATAATCAATCTCGATAATTGCAAGACATACTTCAGGATCAACGATAATATTTCTGAAATACTTTCCACTTCCTGTTACAAGGAAGAATTCTCCTGCAAGTCCCGGAACCTCTGTTCCGATCTCTGTCCATTCTCCTGATTCATTCAGACGTGGTCTGATCAGCTCAACCTCTTCTGGTTTCAGACGATAACTTAAATTACCACCATTTCTCTCATGCCATCCCTGAAGGAATCCGTCATTTGCCATTTTAATAAAATCCTGTACAAACTTCGCATCTAAAATCTTCATATTATTCTACTCCTCCTGTTTTTACTCATTTACCGCAATGTTGTTTTGTGTGGTTTATTTCTTCTTTATTATTGTTTTCTTGTTGTTTCTATTTGTATTATAGATAGTTTTATGTGGTTTGTAAACACTTTTTTCAAAAAAAATTGTACAATCCGAAAGACATTAACACAAATCAAGCCTATCATGCTATAATTCTGAACTATATCAGGAGGTACTATAATAAAATTAAGAAACGTAGAGCACTAAAGGCAGCCTTTCCACGAACAATCCCTATTATGACTGGGTTCATTTTTCTTGGAATGGCTTATGGAATATATATGAATGCATCTGGTTTTTCTTTTATCTACCCATTTTTCATGAGTATGTTGATTTTCGGCGGATCACTGGAATTTGTCTGTGTTGAGATGCTGCTTAGTCCATTTGCACCTGTTCAGGTACTGATCATGGCTATGATGATCCAGGCCAGACATCTTTTCTATGGACTTTCCATGTTAGATAAATTCAAAGGACTTGGATGGAAGAAGTATTATCTGATTTTCGGAATGTGTGATGAGACCTTCTCTGTCAATTACACCTCTGAGATTCCCGAAGATGTAGACCGCGGATGGTTTTATTTTTTTGTTACATTATTGAACCAGTTCTATTGGGTGGCTTCCGCAACGATTGGTGGAATCATTGGTTCTCTTCTTAAATTCGACACATCAGGAATCAGTTTTGTCATGACAGCTATGTTCGTTGTAATTTTCCTGGATCAGTGGATGAAAGAAAAAATCCATGTTTCTTCTATGATTGGAATCCTGGTTTCGCTTGTATGTCTGATTCTCTTCGGAGCAGATTCCTTTATGATTCCGACAATGATACTGATTGTACTTCTACTGACAGTACTTCGAAAGTGGCTGGAACAATACGACAAACTTAAAGAAAAGGAGGAGCCGACCAAAGGAGTAGCATGACTTTGGCACAACAGATAATTACAATCGGAATGTGCATACTTGGAACAATGGCAACGCGCTATCTTCCTTTCTTTATTTTTAAAGAAAATAAAAAGACACCGGAATATATCCAGTATCTTGGTAAATTTCTTCCTTCTGCTGTTTTCGGAATGTTAGTTATCTATTGTCTGAAAAATGTAGAAGTACTGCATGGAACTCATGGAATTCCGGAAGGAATCTCCATTCTTGTCACCGCAGTACTTCATATATGGAAGAAAAATATGTTTCTATCCATTGCAGGTGGAACTATCTGTTATATGTTGATATTATATTTTCTATAATAATCTCTATAGCAAAAAGGTCTGAGACCACATGTGCTTACACATTAGCGGTTGCTGTTCTCACTTCGTGCGACCAGCAACCATTTCTAATCTCATAACTCTTCTCATAACTCTTACGGCTTGCATCTGCCACAAGGCTCATATCCTTCTTTAATCAAATCCGACCTACTTCCTGTATACTCTTCTTTGTTCTCTGCTTTGATGTCCTTCACACCAGAACAAGTTGATTTATGAAACTTTTTTGTATTCCTATTCAATATATAAGTTTCTTTTTTGGTTGAATTTGATGTTTTTGATGAATTGGATACATTTTTATCAGTTACTTCAGCTTCTGTTCCAGGTGCCCACTCACCTTCCGGCGTTGCGAGTTCTTCCGTCTGATAACTCTCTCCTGTCTCATAATTGATCACAACATATGGCTGTACATTATATACGTATACGTTAAATGTTACCCCTGCGCCATCATCTTCCACAGACTTCGCCTCCATCTGGACTCCGGAAGCCACCAGGTCATCACCGCTATAGATTGGAGTGACACGATACATCACATGATTATCCGTTTCTTTGACATAATCTGCCACCTCATCCTCGAATGGAAGCATACCATCTACATTCATATAACGGGTTCCTGTTATCAGATTGCGCTCATTCGCATTCTCACCGGTCAGCTGGAACCCAATCAGATGACAGCGGTTGTACAGATATCCACCGTCAATTCCATCATATTCCTTATTCACCCAGCCTGTCGGCTTCACACTACTGATGCTTTCTCTTTTCTGTGTCGGCATCAAATCTTCACCTACACAGGCTTCCGCTGTCTGACATCTTCCCAGTTCATCTAAAGGGCTGTATTCTTCGTAAGAATCTGTCGTCAGCTCATCTTCTGTAAATGTTGGCTCATTATCATTGATCTCCACGTATGGCTGTCCTGTATACTCCGGTACTTCTTCCAGCGTATCTACAGATTCTATTTTCCCTGTCGATGCGAATGTCGTTTCTGTTGTCGTTTGATTTCCGCGGTCAGAATCCTGATTGCCTGATCCTTGTGATATCTGCAGTGAACCGCAGGATGTCAAAAGAAGACAAAGGGCCGTTATACATCCACATAATATGGTTTTAAATTTCTTTTTGCTCATATTGCACTCCTTTTTCGAACATATGTACTTGTTAAGTATACACTATTTTTTCTAATATAGGAAGTGCTTTGTGTGGACACCAGTAACAAAATGTCAATAGTTTTTTAATCACTTTTCAAAAAAGGGAAAAAAATAGAACGTATAGTTAATTTCCATACGCTCTATCTCACATTTCATATTAAATTTTTGAATTCTACAAACTGGAATCTGTCTGTTAATTTGAAACAGATGTAGCACTTACTTTCTTGTCGATAACAAAATATGTAACCACCATTAAAATAGAAATTATCAAACCAATATAAAACTCTGGGAATGCAAATCTAATGCTTTTATGGATACTTACTTCGCCCGTTATATTCATTACGTGCCATGTGAAGAACTTATATATCTCAGAAACAACAATACCAATTGTGCCTAATGCACCTAAACTTTTGCCAACAACCTGTTCCTTGAAGGGAAACCATACACCCACAGCAAACAAAATAACAGACACCATTCCAATGGGATTGAGCAAATTTATTAAACCTGTGATTTCCTGTACGCCTTTTAGCTCACCATATTGATTAAGGAACATTGGTAATAAACTGATAATAAATGCTATTGATAGAATAATTTTCTTTTTCATATAATCGCACTCCTATGTCAAATACCGATTGAGATTTCACCTGTTTTAAGCGATTTAATAACTGTTATATTTTGTTATTAAATTCTCCGCAAACCCTTAAAAACGCTGAATTTTACTTTGTAATTACGACTGTTCCTTCAGAATCCAGAAGAGGTGTAATACCAGCCCCGTATCCAGATTTCCAACAAAGATAATTAACTCCAGTCTCCTTATCTACAAGAATTTGTCGAATCCCTTCATCTTTAAGCGAACTTCCATCTCTAAATATAACTTCAAATCTTTCTTCTTTCTTTGCCATGTTTATTCCTCCTAGTTAAGCGTTAAATTCCGATTTCTCAGTTTCAAAAAGCTGGAATTGTTCAAGCTTTTCAAATACTAACATACCTAATTCTGTTCAATAATTGATTTATAGTAGTTACCAAAGTCAGCAAGTGAATTAA
>OLVT01000078.1_pt1 | contig 107200 bp, 108 predicted proteins | sample 1673241 | NCBI WGS metagenome assembly OLVT01 (sample SAMEA3178936, study PRJEB25190) | human gut metagenome | biome: human gut; feature: human-associated habitat; material: faeces | place: Austria | collected 2013
TACGACTTGATTTCATTTCTCAAATTGGATTTCATAGAAAACACCTCATTCTTTCGTAAAGCTGGTTTGCTGTGGAGCATATTCGCTGCACGGCTCAGCAAACACAGATAAGATTCAAAAAATCACTCAGGATTGTGTCCATGAAGAACTGTCCGCAACAGTACCCTATCGACTTTGCGATTAGGTGGGCTTGCAAGTAAAGCCGTAAAAACAACCACCTTTCCGCATACCACCATCACCGTTCTGTAAATCACTGAATGATGATTTGTGTTCTGTTTACGGTAGTGTTTTTCACTGTTTGCACAACCATTCATATGAAGTGCGGATTTTAGAGCGCCATCTGAGCCGAACAATAAAAAATGAACTTCGATTTTTTGCGTTCGTGTGTTCCTCTGTTCCAAAAGCTGCACCCAATCCGGAACGCATGAACGCACGAACAGGAGGTTTTGAAGTTTTATTACAATTCCATAGGCGAGAGCAGGACATAAATACCCATATATCCCCGGCACCGCTTTCCGCCGCCGATGTGCAGATTGCTGACCGGCTCCAAATGATAGCGCTCTGCGTTTTGGCTGAGCTGGTTGGCGAAGCTCTTTGGGGACAGTGGGTTTTCTGCGTTGTCCTCACACCACCGCTTATAGGCTGCATACAGATTTTTGGTGCTGGATTCATAATCGGCCTTGAATGCCACATACCCCTCAGAATCGAGAAAGTCCAGAATGTTATTGGCATCCCGGACAGCGGAAGAGATATTGTCCTTGGCTCTCTGGCTGATGGTAAAGTGGTAGTGGTTGGCAATCAGCCGCCGCAGCCCATCCAGCATCCAGAGGAAGATTCCCTCTTTCTCGGCAATCAGCTTTTCGGCAAGAAACGGATCATCGAACCGGTCCGCAGGCTTGTCCCTGGTGGTCAGAATGATTTGGCGGCGAAAGAAGCCGTCGCTGCGGTCGTGAAGTGCAGTCAATGCTCCGTTGCCGAAGCAGAGAAAACGCACATAAAGCTGCCCCTGATAACTCTGTTCTTTCTTCCGTTCCAAATCCATCCGCAGTTCTGCTGTCACGATGGATTTTACATAGTTGGTTTTGGTCAAGGCGTTCATGTCCAGATCATCGTCCACCATGAGCAGCTTGCCCTCCAGGTCGGCTCTGGCGAAACGGTTGTTTTCTACCTTTTGGATGGAAGTGGTGTTCATGTTGAACCCGAAAATGGCGTTCATCACCACACCGATGCGGCTTTTGCCCTCGCCGCCCTTGCCGATCAGCATGAGCATTTTCTGGCCCTTGGTGGACGGAATCAGGCAGTAGCCCAGATATTCCTGCAAGGCGGGAATATCCTCCGGCCCCAACAGCTCCGAGAGAAAACGCAGCCATTGTTCCGGTGCAGGAGCATCTGCCCGATAAGGCACCGACAGGCGGTTGTTGCAGTATTCTTTTTCCTCTGTGAATGTACCGTCCAGAAAATAAGTGCCATTAGCCACATGGATGCGGTCACATTGCAGGGGCAACGGGTCTGTGTATGCCGCCAACTTCAACGCCTTGATTATCTGTTCCACCGTCTGTGCAACCTTGGCATGAAGCCAGGGCGAGATTTCCTCATAAATCGTTCGCTTCAATTTGCTTTCATCCGGCAGCTGTCCATCCACAGTATAAAATCGGTCGTTGATGCAGCGCATGGGATGCCGGGACAGAAAATCCCGGCAGTATTCCGGCTCTACGATTTTCCCCTTGTCATCGATCCAAACAGGGTTATTCATGGTATCGCTCCTCTCTCAGGCGGGCTTGTAATTTGCGGATGTATCCGTCTGCCGTTAGTTCGCTTACGACTTCGCTTCGTTCATAGGAATCGCCTTGCAGCAGGATGTCCAGCTGATACTCCACCCAGGGCAGACGGTGACAGGCTTCCACGAACCGCTCATCCAGCGCATCTTCCGGCGCTTGCGGCGCATACCGCCTTTCCCAATCCAGGAGCAACCGCCGATACTGGTTCAAAACAGAAAAGCACAGCTGCTCGTTCTCACGAAGCTGCTGTGCTTTGGTTTTCTGCTTCAATTTTTGACGAATGGATTCCGGCAGGGGCTTGTCCGGTGCAAGGTGAAAGTCCGACACCAGTTTTCGTGCCGCATCATACAGCCGAAGGTCAAACAGTTTGGCAGTCAGGTCGATCACGTCCCCGTGTTCCCCGCAGGCAAAACAGTGGTAGTGGTCATCCGATACATACAGGCTCGGATGACGGTCATTGTGGAACGGGCACAGCGCCATGCCATAGTGGTTGACATCGATTCCATACACCTGCGCTGCTTCCCGTGTGTTGATGCCTGCTTTCACCACTTCAAACAGATTCATACAGATTCCCTCCATTTCCTTTTTGATGGGGCAGTTTTCTCACCCCTCTGTATAGGTTATGGGGAAAATCGAAAAAAACAGGCTAATGGCATGACAAGCCGTTTTCAAAAAACATGACAAGGTCTTTGTTGTGTGCTATTATGAAAATAGAAAAACATGACAGGAGGGAGAAGATGGATCAAATCATCAACCATGCGGTTTTATCGCTGGATTTCTGGCAGGATACAGTAACCTATGAGGGGTGTACGATGCCCGCAGGAACTATTGGCTGCGAGGTGCTGAACATCCCGGACAGTACCATTAAAAAGCTGGATACTCCTTGCAATGTGCTGAACCAGCTGCTTCAGGGGATGAACACCGGTTCCGTGGATATGGAGCTGCTACCGCAGGTGCAGCAGGCCGCTGGCGAGATCATCTCCTTTTTGCAGGTCACACCACCGTTCTCCCGCCTGAATCGAAGCTATTTCGAGCAAAAACTTGCAACCATCTTTTCCGAAGAATACATGGAGGATGCCAAAGCTTATTTGCAGCTCACCCAACAGGAGCAGCTGATCTGTGCCTTGACTGGTCAGCATGGCAAGGCGACCATGCTCGTGCGAATCGTGCAGGTGCTGGGGCATTTGAGTTATTCTCTGGGGCAGTACAAGGAAGCCTTGACGAAATTTGCAGAGCGGTTGAATGAACCAGACTATGACCGTACCCCGGACGGTTATGCGACAATGTTCGGGCAGTTCTTCCAAGGTGAGCCAACCCTGTCGCTGGATAACCCGGCCTGGATGACCCTAACCAATGCTTCGGTGCAGTATGTAGCCGCTACTCGACCCGGAAAGACGGAGCCTCAGCTGGTCAAGCGGATGCACTATGTCTCCTTTGTGGGGATGTTCCGTTCCGATCTGTTTGAGGGGCTTTGTGTGGGCCATGCACCCAAGAAATGTCCCATCTGCGGCAGATGGTTTCTCACCATTGATGCACGGCATACCAAATACTGCGGTGGTCTGGCTCCCGGCGACCAGCGGGGACGGACTTGCCGACAAATCGGCAATCTGAGAGGCCGGGAGCAGCGGGAGCTTGCAGACGATCATCCCATTAAGGCGATTTATACCCGCCGTATGAACACCATTTTGCAAAGCACCCGCCGTGGAAAGCTGGAGCAAGAAGTTGCGGCGGCTATGAAAAAGCTGGCGAAAGATAAGATGCTTCGTGCGCTTTCGGATCAGCGCTATGCCAGCACTGTCTATGAGCAGGAAATGACCCAGCAGGCACTTTTAGAAGCAGTACAAAAGAAATAAGTAGCGAAACATCAGAAAGGCGGTGAGGGAAAATGGATACAGCGTGGACATGGGAGTTGTCCGGCCACTGTGTAAAATACAGTTTTCTGACGGAGCCAAAGGGCTTGACCATGCGGGAAGTAGAACGCATCTTTCAGCTTGACCCGGAACCGCCTACCCATGAAAATCTGAATGATTATATCATTAAGGCTGTGCGGAGCCGTGAATTGCGCTGGTTTTCCTTTTTCCTGCACCACTATGAGAACCGGCTCAATGGCCGTGTTCGTCGTTTCCTGCTACGGGAGGGGCTGGATCGCTATGACCCGGAACGCTTTTCGGACTACAAAATGGGATGTGTGCTTGCCATGTTGGACTGTCTCCGGGGATACGATCCCACACAAGGGGCGGATTTTCTGACCTATGCCCATCATTTTATCGGGAATGCCCTTTTGACCTGCCGGATGCAGGAGGAGGCCGGTTCCTTTGAAAATGTGGATGAGTACAAAGCTGTGCGTGGGATTGCTTGGCTCTATAATCAATCCGGTCAGTCTGAACAGGCGGCAATCCAGAAATATGCCCAGAAAAACGGTTGTACCGAGGAAACCGCAGCAAAGTTTTTGGCATTGGCCAAACAAAATCGAAGCCGTGTTCCGTTTTATCAGACCGTACAAGACGAGGACAGCGAGGAAACCGGCGAGGATGTCAGTCGGGATGACCATTGGGACTATGCGGAGATTCTATGGAACGGCATCCAGGCTGAAGCTGTCCGGGAAGCGTTTGAAAAGCTGAATTACCGGGAGCAGACACTTTTGGGAAAGCGAAACGCCATCTGTATGACCTGTGGTAGGGTCAGTCCCATCAGCACCCGACTGACCTTTGAAGAACTGGCAGTCCTCTTTGAGGGCAGCACGGCCAGTGGTGCAGAACGGGCCTACCGCAAAGCCGTGGAGCATTTGGCCTGTCTGCTGACAGAAGCCGGAGTGCTTCACATGATCCGGCTGAAACGCAAATCCCAGACCAAACGCAAAAAGAAAATCGCCGCCGCTGTCTACCTGTATCAGGTGGACAACGACGGCGAATGGGGTGAAATTTCGTTTGATTTTGAGGCTGGAACAGCGGAGATTGTCCGGTTGGCAGAGTGGGATACGACAGTCAGCAAGAAATTTGCACAAAAAGCGATTCAATACATTCTGACCTGTAATGCTAAATTATGTAAAGAAACCACTCTAATATATGAATAAATGTCAACAGCTATGGATGGATTCCACTTCCTGTTGTGCTCCGCAATCGTTCATAGACAACACCTACCAACAAATCACGAACGGTATCTCCGAACTTGGCGTCATCCAGAACCCTTTCGCAGAACTGCTGATTCTGCGCCATGCGCCCGATAACCACGTCCATGAACGCATCATTAAAGGGAAACCGGAAATGTTCTTGTGAATTGTTGCGGGCTTGGACACGCAATTCCTCATTGGCATCCATATCAGAAACAATCTGCTCCAAGACCTTGTCGATGTTGGTAAACTCTGTACCGAACTTTTCGTTGATTTTATCAATCAGCTCAGACAGGGGAGCCTTTTCTTCCTCTGGCTTTGGCTTTCCGGGATGAAGTTTATTGGGCAACGGCTCGCTCTGCTCCAGCGCAATAGACCCTTCAAAAATCTTCTGAACCCGGTAATATTGCAGCGATACTTCATCATCCAGAAAAATAGGACCGCCGCCATCTCGCTTTGGAAGTTTCTTCTGAAGAAATTTTGCGTAAGCATGGAACTTATGCAGGTCGGCATCATCTAATCGGATGATGTTGGTGAGGAACGTGTAGGTACGAACAAACTTTGCGAGGGTAGACTTGAATTCTTCCTGCTCGTTCTCATCCAAACCGTTATACCGATCCACTGCCGGATCAAGGAAACTGTTGAGTACGCCAAAATCCATATTTCCCTGTTTCTTGGTAGGCTTGAAAAATGCTTTGGAGAAAGCCTCAATCTCACTCTGCCAATACACACGAAATTCATCCAGCTTGGATTTCAGTTCATATACAATGTTGGCGTCTGTTGTCTCCTCAATACTGGTTTCTTCATAATACGGGGCAAAAGCGGCTCGTATATCCTCGGCAGAGTTTACAAAGTCCAAAACAAATGTATCATCTTTCCCAAAGCAGGTTCGGTTCAATCTGGAAAGTGTTTGGACAGCTTTTACACCACTGAGCTTTTTGTCTACAAACATGGTGTGCAGCAACGGCTCATTAAACCCAGTTTGGTATTTTTCCGCAACCAAAAGCACCTGGTACTCGCCGCTGTGGAATTTTTCCGGCAGTTCGCTTTCTTTTATCCCATTTAGACTGACTTCGGTGTATTCTTCTCCGCCATCATGGACAGTCCCGGAAAAAGCAATCAGGATACCCAGCTCATTTTCGTATCCCATCTTCTTGATGTAACGCTGAAACTCCTGATAATACCGAACTGCGTGCAGGCGTGAGCCGGTCACTACCATTGCTTTGGCCTTGCCTCCAATCTTGTCTTTGGTGACAGTGCGGAAGTGTTCTACGATGATCTGGGTTTTCTGGGCCAGATTGTGCGGATGCAGACTTAAGAATTTGCCAAGCGCCTTATTTGCCTTGCTTTTTTCATAGCGGGGATCATCGGCAATTTTCTTGCCGATTTTGAAATAGGTATCGTAGGTCACATAGTTTTTCAGAACATCCAGAATAAAACCCTCCTGAATGGCCTGCTTCATCGAGTAAATATGAAAAGCATGAGGAATACCGCTTGCATCCGGGGTTCCAAACATTTCCAGTGTTTTCGCCTTGGGTGTTGCGGTAAAGGCAAAGAAGGACAGGTTAGGCAACCGACCATGTGTAGCCATTTCTTTTGCAATTTCATCCTCGCTGTCGGATTGCTTACGCTCTTCCTTTGCCTCCTCATCTGCAACCTTTTGGAGCTGTTCTTCTTCCGTTAGCCCCTCGGCGTTTCCAAGGATCGCCTTCATTTTTTTGCTGGCTTCTCCGGTCTGGGAAGAATGGGCCTCATCCACAATGACCGCAAACCGCTTGCCGCTTAAATCATCTACCTTTTCAAGGATAAACGGGAACTTCTGAAGTGTGGTAATAATGATTTTCTTACCTGTGTTCAAAGCATCTGCCAGCTGTGCGGCGTTGTTGTCGATTTTAGTCACAACACCTTCCACGTGCTCAAACTGGTAGATGGTATCCTGAAGCTGTTTATCCAATACGAGGCGATCTGTAATTACAATGATGCTGTTGAATACAACCTTGTCATTTTTATCGTGCAGGTTAGACAGATGGTGTGCCAGCCAAGAAATAGAGTTGGATTTTCCGCTCCCCGCACTGTGCTGAATCAGATAATTGTGTCCGGTTCCGTTTGCGTAGACATCGGCAACGAGCTTGCGGACCACATCCAGCTGGTGGTAACGTGGGAAGATCATAACAGACTTTTTAGGATTCTTTTTATCTTCCTGCAAATGGATAAATCTCTGTACAATGTCCAGCAGACTGCCTTTTTGCAGGACTTCTTCCCACAGATACGAAGTCCGGTAGGTGCTGTTCCCAACAGGGTTTCCCTTGCCGCCGTTGTTTCCCTTGTTGAACGGCAAAAAATAGGTGTTGATGCCATTGAGCTTTGTGGTCATCCACACTTCTTCGGTATCCACGGCAAAGTGAACCAGGCATCGAGCTTTGAACGAAAGCAGAAGTTCTCTGGGATCACGGTCTTTCATGTACTGACGCTTTGCATTTTCGACAGTCTGACCGGTGATTGGATTTTTCAGTTCCACCGTCGCAACAGGCAATCCATTGATGAACAGCACAACATCTATGGAGTTCTCATTTTTCAGGCTATAATGCACCTGCCGGGTGATGGAGAGAATGTTCTTCTCATAAAGTGCCTGACTGGTTTGGTTCATGCCGCTGGCAGGCTTGAAATAGCACAGGGATAGTTTAGCGGGAGCATCTACAACGCCATGCCGCAGCACATATAATGTTCCGTATGTATCAAGATCACGATACAGCTTCTTCAGAAAACCCGTTTCCACATTCTCTCCGTGTTTTCTGCACAGCTTTTCCCATTCTACGGGCTGGCTGTCTTGAAGAAACCGAAAGAGCTGCTTGGTGTCTATGGCAAATTCACGATTATAGTCACGGGGATTCCCTTTGATATATCCGCCGTGGTCAATCAGGCTGTATTCAATCTCTTGTTCAAATGTAATTTCTTTGGTTTCGATTGCCATTATTGACCACCTCCTATCAAAGTGCAAATCCAGGGGATCAGTCCAACCATACCGCCAATGATGGCCGATATGACAGCAATCCGCCATTCCCGCCGAGAGAGTTTTTTCTCGGCTTTTTTTGCGGCCTTTTTGTTAGTGAAATAATTTTGACCATCCACTGTGAGAGACAGATAATATGGAATGTTGTCAGCCCACTGTGTTTTTACATAACCACATTCTCTTAATTCCCGAAACGTTTCTCGGAGCAGGGTATCCTGCTGCATGGATAATCCGTCAAACCGCTTACTCCAATAAGCCGCATTGTCCTGACCGCTGGCTTGGAGGTCGATAATTTCTTTCAGCAAAGTTTCGCCTTGCGGTGACAATTCTTGATAGTTCATTCTACTGCCACCTTTCCGGTTACCACCTCGGAAATGACGCTTTGGCGGTATTCCTTTAGTTTTTCGATCTGTTCTGTAATATCCGCAATGATGCTGTCAATTCGTGCGGTTTCCTTATTCAAATATTCGGCAATCTCCTTTTGCTCATCCATTGGAATCAAGGGGAGAGGAACCTGCACAAAGTTTGAAAATCTCAAATCTTGACCATCACGGATAAAGTTTGCCGTGAGCTGCAATGCCTGAATATATCGGGGAGACTTAAACAGCCATTTGAAATACTCCGGTTCTACACCCGCCTTAGGCTTCAGAACGATGTAATGCCATGTGATGCAGCCTGGAATATAGCTGATCTCCAGCCCCCCTTGAAAGCTGCGCAGACTGATTATAAAATCGTTGGGTTCGACGTGCTTCCAGTTTTCCAGTCCTTTATCGGCCAAAACAATTTTGTAGTTCTGCCGCTCCATGTAATCTTCTTGGGAGATAATGCCGTACTTTTGGCTGGCGGTCAGCTGAACATCCGTTTCATGGCGGGTTTCTTTGCTCTGTGCAAACAATGCTTTCGCAGGTACAACTCTCCAATGAGAGGGGATATATCCAAGCCACTCGTTGCCGCTGTCTTTCATTTCGGCAGTAGAGTCGATTCCTTTGGTAACAGCAGAGCATATTACAGAAATCCGTTGTTCCTTTAGCAAATCAATAAGTTCTTGCTTGTTTTGAATTAGGTCATCTATTTGGGACACTTTTTGATCCAAATAGTTAGAAATCTTTTTCTGTTCATCAATTGGCGGAATCATAATGCGAGCATCGGCAAAATCAATATTAGATATTCCATACCGGGTCATTCCAACGGCTCTGTATGAAAACCAGGTGCGTAAGTAATTCGCTCCAAAGAGATATTTTCTGAATTGAAAATCAATTTTGTCGGTTACCCTCAATCGTAGTAAGTGATAGCCAAATAATGTATCATTTAGATCCTCGCCAATAACACACGAATGTCCAATGTCATTTGGTGTTTCAGAAGATGTGGTAAATAAAACATCTCCCTTTCTTAAAATGCATTTGTCACGCTTCTGCGGAGTAGCTGATACAATTAAGTAATTAGGACTATCAAAAATGTTACGCAGAGATCCTCTATAGACATCCATGTAGTGGACTGACTTATATAAAGATTCGCCCTCGTTAATTTTTTTATCCACTCCACCAGCGTCCAAAGCTCCTAAATAGCGCAGACGAAATTCTTCCCATGCAACTGGCAATTCATCGACCCAGGGAATACGGCTTTCTTTATATTTTTCATATGGCTTCATTCGGCAAACACCCCCGTTAGGTTTGCTTGGATGCGTTCCTCCAAAGCCTTAATTTCTTCCATAATCACAGAACTGTCACGCAGCGGAGTGAACTTGTAGAAATAGCGGGTAAACGGAATCTCATAGCCGATTTTGGTCTTGCTCTCGTCAATCCAGGCATCCGGCACAAACGGCAGAACCTCACGACGGAAATATTCGTGGATGTCTTCCTTCAGCGGCACCATTTCGTAGTCACGAAGGGAGGCATCTGCTTTTCTATTGCCTTTGCGGTCGATTACCGGTGTGCCATCTTCGTTAAGTAAGGGACGTTCTATAACAATTTTCCGGTATCCGAAATCTTCATTATCCAGATCCATATAGTTCTCATCCGGTTCGTAGGCGCTGTACAGGCGCACCAGTTCCGCACGATTTTCCGGGCTGATCATGTTGCGCTTATTGCCGAGGCCCTTGCGCATCTTTTCATAAAAACCGGCTCCGTTGATCAGACGCACTTTGCCTTTTCTACGGTTCTCTTTGCGGTTGGTCAAAATCCAGATATAAGTGGTAATGCCGGTGTTGTAGAACAGCTGATCCGGAAGGCCAATAATAGCCTCCAGCAGATCGTTTTCAATAATCCAGCGTCGGATTTCACTTTCTCCGCTTCCGGCATCACCGGAGAACATGGGCGAACCGTTAAATACAATACCGATGCGGCTTCCACCTTTTTCCGGCGGGTTCATTTTGGAAATCAGATGCTGTAGAAACAGGAAAGAGCCGTCCGAAATACGGGGCAACCCAGCGCCAAATCTGCCACGATACCCTTGAGAAGCCGCTTCGTCCTTAATGAACTTCTCTACCTTTTTCCATTCCACACCAAAAGGAGGGTTGCTCAGCATATAGTCAAAGGTCTGGGACTTGAATCCGTCCTCATTGAAGCTGTTTCCCAAAACAATACGGCTGTTGGTATTGCCTTTCAAAATCATATCGGAACGGCACGTTGCGTATGTTTCGGGGTTTAATTCCTGCCCAAAGGGGATTACCTGGGTCGTACTGTTCAGAGACTCCATTTTGTTCTGGGCAACGGACAGCATTCCACCCGTGCCGCAAGCCGGGTCCAGAATGGTGATGACCTTTCCATCAGTATTTGCAATTTCGTCCATATCGGGATCGAGCAGCACTTCTACCATTAGTTCGATTACCTCACGGGGCGTGAAATGCTCACCAGCGGTTTCGTTGGACTGCTCAGAAAATCGCCGGATCAATTCCTCGAACATATATCCCATTTCCAGATTATCAATCTGGGTATCGCTCATATCAATCTCCGCAAAACGCTGCACGACCAGATAAAGCAGATTCGCCCTTGATAGACGATCAATTACCCCGAAAATTTCAAAGTTGTCCATGATTTCACGGACATCTTCGGAAAAGCCATTGATGTAATCCCGCAGATTGGCTTCGATAGCGTTGCTGTCATCCATCAGTTTTTCAAAATCGAACTGGATGACATTATAGTAATCATGGCCAGTCATGCGCTTAAAAATAGGGCGCTTGTTGCTGACCGTTAAAGTCTTATTAGCCTCCAAAATTTTTGCCTTGGAAGGTGCAAGTACACAGTCAAAGCGACGCAGCACAGTAAAGGGCAGTATCACCTTGCCGTATTCGCTCTGTTTGAAATCGCCACGCAGCAAATCAGCTATGCTCCATATAAAATTGGCCTGTTCATTGATGTTCATATATCTGCTCCCTCTTCCCTGAGTCTCTTATACCGTTCGTATGAGATAACGACGTTCTGCGGCTTGTTTTGCTTGCTGACAATTAAAACCTTGTCCTGCTCGTTCACTTCCTTGAAAATGCGTGAAGCCTGGCCCTTTTGAAATGATGTAATTGCTTCGTAATCCGGCGTCACGGTAGAAGCGGACCTCTTTTTCGCCACAAAACCACCTCTTTTCGGCAAAATATGTCGATTTAATTTTATCACAAAGTCATTACTTTTTGCAAGATAAAAAACTATATAAAAGTAATGACTTTTTGTTATAAATCGATATGCGGCAAGGCGGTCACCTGGATTAACCCTTTGCCCTCTCTTTTTTTTGCGTATTCGAGAAGGTCTCTTGCATTGCTGGCAGGGTGCCACGCATAGGCAATGAGGAAATCAGTATGATCGACCATATACCGATTTGCCCTGACAATAGCAACCTTACGAGGAACATTTTCCATCCCCGGAGGATAGTAGGTGCTGTCAAATCCATCCGGTACAGGAATCGGGCGCTCTGCTGGATGGTACGGCAGCAATAATGTCAGTTCGACTTCTGGATGGGTTTGTTTTGCGGTTTTTACGGCTTTTGCCGCAAGACCGTCAAAACATCCATAACGACCAACAATAAATTCAGTAACGCCGTAGCGGACTATATGCTCCTCAACAGCGGCGCATAGCACGGGGTAAATTTCTTCCGGTGTTTCTCTGTGCCCAATAAAGAAACAGCTTTTCTGGCTCACTGAAATCATTCTCCTTTTGCTTGTGCATATCGTTAAAATTATACGATTAAAATTATTAAAGAGCAACGACAAATAAAAGTATAATTTACGAAGAACACAAGCAAAGGGGTGGTGCAGGTGAAAGATATTCTCTCTGCCATAACCACATATCGAGAGGAGCGGGGCTGGACGGAGTATCAGCTTGCAGAACGCTCTGGTTTGCCTCAATCTACGATCTCCTCGTGGTATCGCAAGAATATGGTTCCCACTATTCCGTCGTTGGAAAAAATCTGCAAGGCTTTTGGCATCACGCTTTCTCAGCTATTCGCAGAAGAAGATTCACCGGTTTCTCTGACTGATTCACAAAGGAAGCTCCTGGAACGATGGTCAAGATTGAGTGAAGAGCAACAAGCGGTAGTGTTTGCTTTGATTGATAAAATGTAAAAAAAGCCGCCAGAAGCAGCATCTCATGGATGTGCCTCTGGCGGCTTTGCCTATCAATCGAAATCTAACTGTGGAGCCTCCGTTACGGTTCGCAGGTATTCTTCCGGATCGCCATTCAAAATCAATTCTGCATAGGACAGCGGATCGTTGTAGATGAGCCAGTCCAGTTCAGACCGCTGGAAACTGCTATTCGTAACTTCGTCCTCTACAGCGGTGCAGTTAATGGAAATTATGCTTCCGTTAGAATAGTTCAGTTCCACACAGGCGGTGTCGATATTAAACTCACAGGAAAGTAATGTTTTCATAATGCTATCCTCCAATATTGGCTCTGTTAACAAGAAAAACTCCCGCCTAATTCCTGTTAGGAATCAGACGGGAGTTTCGTATGCACCCGAAAACCGTCAGCTAACAGTTGATAAGTGATTTAGTTCCTTATCACTGTTAAGCGAACGGATACCGGAGTTTACATTTGATTTTGGATATTCCCATTTTCCTTTCTTCTGGAAAGAAACACATGAAGGTGGAAGTACAGTTCCGTACCATTGCTATGGATTTCTGGGCAAGTCTGGAACACAAGGTAAAATACAAAAAAGATGTGGAACATTCAGAAGAAATTGTGGCAGAGTTGAAAGAATGCGCTGACGTAATTTCCGCTATGGATTGTCGGATGCAGGAAATTCGAAATAAAATCGAGGGAAAAGCATGAACGATGCAGGGGCAAACAACAAAAATGGTTTATTGGAAAAAGGGCGCAGCGGTGTACTGCATGTGATTTTCGGGCGTTCCGCAGTGGTGCTGGTACTGATTTTGATTCAGCTGATCCTGATGTTTTGGGTATTTGACTATTTCCGAAAAAGTGTACCTTATTTCTTTGGGGGACATTTAATCATTGCACTGGCACTTGTTTTTATTGTGCTGAATCGTCCGTCAAATCCTGCTATGCAGCTTTCCTGGGTGGTCATTATCATGATTTCGCCCGTTGTGGGTGGATTGTTTTATTTTTATGTGGAAACCCATCCGGGACAGCGGATTTTGGAAAAGCGGCTGGAAACCCTTTATAAGCAGACGGCAAAGTATATTACGCAAGATGAAGAAATTGCCCAGAAGCTAGCGAAGCGGGACAAAGGAACTGCAAGGATGGCAGACTACATCCGTAAGCATGGAAATTTTTCTGTATATCAGAATACGAAAGTGACATATTTTCCTTTAGGGGAAAACAAGTTTGAAGCCATGCTGCAGGAATTGGAAAAAGCTGAAAAATTTATTTTTCTGGAATATTTTATTGTGGAAAAAGGGTATATGTGGGCGAAAGTATTGGAGGTTTTGCAGCGAAAAGTGGCAGAAGGTGTGGAGGTACGTTTGATGTATGACGGCACTTGCGCATTTAACTATTTGCCTTACCGTTACCCTGATGAAATCAAGAAAATGGGCATTCAATGCAAAATGTTTTCGCCTATTTTGCCCATATTATCCACCCATTATAACAACCGCGATCACCGAAAAATACTGGTCATTGACGGAAAAGTGGGATTTACCGGAGGCGTGAATATTGGGGATGAGTACATCAACCGTCGTGCTCCCTTTGGGCACTGGAAAGATACAGCCATCATGCTGGAAGGCGATGGGGTGGAAGGGCTGACACAGATGTTTTTGCAGATGTGGAATGTTACGGAAAAATGCGAAGATTTCGGTAAGTATTTACAGAAAGAAAATTGCGGCATACAGGACGACAGCGGCTTTATCCTGCCTTTTGGGGACAGTCCTTTTGACCGGGAACTCATTGGGGAAACGGTTTATATGGACATCATCAACCGGGCGGAGGACTATGTACATATTATGACGCCATATCTTATTATCGACCATGAAATGGAAACGGCATTATGTTACGCGGCAAAAAGAGGTGTGGACGTGAAGCTGATTTTGCCGCATATTCCAGACAAAAAAATGCCCTTTGCTTTGGCAAAGACCCATTATCCTCAGTTATTGAAAGCTGGAGTACGGATTTTTGAATATACGCCGGGATTTGTGCACGCAAAGGTATTTTCCAGCGACGGCAGAAAAGCCGTTGTGGGAACCATCAATCTGGATTACCGCAGTTTGTATCTGCATTTTGAATGCGGTGCCTTTTTATTTGATCTGCCAGTCATTGAAGAAATCGAGAAGGATTTTGAACATACATTGGCAGAATGTCAGGAAGTGACCATGGCAGATTACAGAAAAGGAGATATAATACAGAAAATTTGCGGCAAAGCATTAAAATTGCTGGCGCCGTTGATGTAAGAAAATGAAGATAGCTGGAATTCTTGAAATACTAAAGGATTCCAGCTTTTTTTGTGGGAAAAGTGTCTGTTTTTGCAGAGAAATGCGGTAGGAAAAAAAGAGGGTGCGACAGCCTTTGACAGGTTTTGCAGGGAAAAGGTGTTATATTTCATAAAGAAATGACATAGCAAAACCAAGGAGGAAAAAAGATGCGGTATTATTTCGATGGGGACAGCAATCTATACGGATATCATTCCGAAGAAAAGCCCTTTACATTTCCCACAAAAGTAAAGCAGATGGGCGCCGTAGACCATAGACGGAAAATCTATGTAGAGGATTATGTGTATACATACTTATATCAATATGGCAAAAGTCACAGCTGTACGGAAAAGGTGGCAGCACTGGTAGGCAGACAGATTGAGATAGATGGTGAAGAAATTCTCATGATCTGCGGTGCCATTCAGGGAAAAGATGCCACAGAGGAAAATGGTACACTGACATTCAGCGCGGCAACATGGGAATATGTGGGCAGTCAGATGGACAAGTATTTCCAGGGGATGACGCTGGTGGGCTGGGTACATTGTCAGCCGGGATTTGGCGCCTTTCTCATGTCTAAGGATGAGGCGTTTCACAAGTTATATTTTCAAGAGCCATGGCAGGTGCTTTTTGTGGTAGACCCTGTGGACAAGCTGGATACTTTCTACATATATAACGAAGAAGCGGACGTATTACAGCAGGCGAAAGGGTATTTTGTTTACTACGAAAAGAATGAGGAAATGCAGGAATACATGTTGGATCACAGTGTGGTGAAGCCCAAAGAGGCGAAAAATCCAGAAGAAAAACAAGAGAACGAGGAACAGGAGAAGGTGGAAAAAGAAGAAATAAAATCACAGGAAGGTCCACGGAGAAGGCGGCGTCCAACACCAGAAGAACGCATTGACGCGGCACAGGAAATCCGGCGGGTATTACAGCGACGGGCAAAAGAGGCGGAAGCGGCACAGCGGAGCAAGTATACCATGCTGACCAGTGTAAGCTGTATCTTATGCGTGATTTGTCTTTGTCTGGGATATGGGCTATTCAGCAATTTGAACAGGCTGGAAGAACTGGAAACGAAAATGGCCATGGTACAGGATTCTTATACGGTACTGGCGGAGAATGTGGAGGATGTGAAAGTACAGGCGGCTTTTGCACCACGCATGACTGCGGCGGCAGAAGAAGAAACAGAAGAACCGGAAGAAACTCAGAAAACAGAAGAACGGATACACGTTGTGGAAGCCGGGGAAACATTAGGCAGCATCAGCCAGAAATACTATGGTGATGGAAATGGTGTAGAAAAAATCATGAATGCCAATGGACTGGATAATCCCAATCATATTGTATGCGGACAGGAATTGCTGATTCCATAAAATGTGAAAAAAACACGAGAAAAACCAGAAATTCAGAAAAGAATTGAATTTCTGGTTTTTTGTGCCTTTGGAAATGGACAAATTACAGCTTGAATTTTACATGGAGCACCTTACCGATGATGTGCAGGCGGGGAAGTTCAGCAGGCGTAAAAACCATGGGCGCATATGCGGGATTTTCTGCTTGCAGGATCAGCAGACCATCTTTTTTCAGCACACGTTTGAGGGTGGCCGTTTCGTTGTCGATGATGACAACGGCAATGTCGCCGGATTCCACATCATCCTGTTTGCGGACAAAAACAAGGTCGTTGGGATAGATACGAGCATTGATCATACTATCCCCTTGGACACGAAGATAGAAATATTCATGGCAGGCTGAAACTTCCGAAGCGTCTACAGTTTCATAGCCTTCGATATTTTCCACGGCAAGGGCTGGCATGCCCGCATGAACGGCACCCAGAATGGGAATCCGCACAGAATGGCGCAAAGAGAAGCTTTCCGCTGGCAAATAACCACAGGATACCATCAATTCTTCATAAGATACCTGAGGACCGGCAATGGCACGAAGCAGATCAGGAGAAGGAGGACGATCCAGACGCAGGTTCAGGTATTTGGACAGATATGTGCGGTTAAAGCCTGTACGCTCAGAAAATTCGGTGGTAGTGGAATTGCCTATGAGTTTTTGCAACTGTTCTTTGAATTTCACTTTTTGAAACATATACAAAACCTCCTATATATTTTCGTTCAGTATAACAGAAGAAAGAAAAAAAGACAACGGAATTTTTGAAAAAAGTTGACATGAACAGATGTTCGTGATATGATGGTAAAAACATAGTCAAATCGTGATGAAAAATAACGTTACTTTTCGCAATGTGAATACTATTGCAGAATTTTGTCGAGAATTGTCGATAAAATATAGTGATTTACAGAAAATAAAGCAGAAGAATCACGATTTTCTACAGTTTATGTGAAAATAATTAACGAAAGCTGGGTGTTTATGGGGAAGAAGGAAGATGTATCCAAAATGCATGCGTATTTGCAGAAAGAAGCCGAAAGCACCAGAGGAAAGGTGAAGCGGATGCTTTTGGAATGGGGAGCAAGTTTAGACCAATGCGGCAGGAAACAAGAAGAAATCCGCAAAATTTTACGGCTGAAAGCAGAATGTGAGGGATTGGCAGCAGAGGTGAAAAGCAGGAGCATGGAAAAGGGATTTTCTTTGATTGAGGAAGCCTATGACCACAACATTGCTGTTTTGCAGGAGGAAATTGAACGAAAACTCACAGAAAAAAGAAAGATTGATGGTATGGTGGCACTGTTGTCTAAGGAGGAACAGGAGCTGCTGTTTTTACGGTATCAAAAGGGATATGGATATGATTACATTGCTTTGAAGCTGAATATGGGGCGGTCTACTTGTTTTCGCATTCATGACAGGATATTGACGGAATTGGCGGATAAGTTGGAATCGGACGGATTTTTTTGTGATAAATGTGAAAAAAATTAACAGATAGGAAGTTGGGACTTTTTGAGAGTTTTGGTGTGATAGGATTTGTTTGCGGCCGACAAAAGAAGCAAAGGAGGGAGGAGATGTCCCATGAAACATTGAGTGAGAAGGAAAAAGACTTTTGCAGGGCATATGCAGGGGGCATGACAGCGGCAGAAGCGGCAAAAGCGGCGGGATATGCAAGCGGAAGTTACGGAAAACAGCTATTGCAAAAAGAGAAAATTCGGGCTTTTCTGGCAGAAATGGAAAAGGAAGTGATACCTTCCAGTCAGAAAAAACAGGAAGGGAAAATTGCACCGGGGGATGAGATACTGGCTTTTCTGACGGAAACCATGCGGGGCAGCGAAGAAACGGACATTAAGACCCGTATGCGTGCGGCGGAACTGCTGGGCAGGCGGAACGGGGCTTTTGCGAAAGAGGAAACGGAAAACAGCCGAGTCATCATCATCGATGACATTGGGAGGGAAGAAGGGTGAAAGAGAAAAAAATATTCCTTTCTTCTCTCATTGGACCGGCGTTTTACGAGGTGCATCGGGACATTGCAGCCCACAGGCATGTGCATTACTGGCTAAAAGGCGGCAGGGGCAGTGGAAAATCTTCTTTTGTTTCGCTGGAAATCATATTGGGGATGATGGCTGACCCGAAAGCCCACGCCGTGGTGCTGCGAAAGGTGGCGGTAAACCTAAAGGACAGCGTTTTTGAACAGCTCTGGTGGGCCATCCGCAGTTTGGGGGTAGAGGACCAATGGGAAAGCAAGCTGTCCCCCATGGAAATGGTTTACAAAAAGACCGGACAGAAAATCATTTTCAAAGGGGCAGACAAGCCCAGAAAAATCAAGTCCGCCAAGTTTCGGGAAGGATATGTGAAATATATCTGGTATGAGGAAGTGGACGAATTTTCGGGAATGGGGGAAATTCGTACCATTAACCAGAGCCTGATGCGAGGTGGAGAGGATTTTGTGGTGTTTTACTCCTTTAATCCGCCCAGAAGCCTCCAAAGCTGGGTTAATGGGGAAGCAGCAGAAGAACGAGAGGACAAGCTGGTACATCACAGCACCTATCAGACTATGCCCAAGGAATGGCTGGGAGAGCAGTTTTTTCTGGAAGCGGCTTATATGGAAAAGCGGCACAACGAAAGCTACCGACATGAATATCTGGGGGAAGCGGTCGGATGCGGTGGCGAGGTATTCCACAATATCGTTTTACGGCAAATCACAGAAGAAGAAATCAGAACCTTTGACCATGTGGCAAGGGGCTTGGACTGGGGATATGCCGTAGACCCCTTGCACTATACTGTGAACCATTACGACAGCACCAGACGGCGGCTGTATATTTTCTTTGAATTGCATAAGGTTGGCATGAGCAATCGACTGCTGGCGGCAGAGATCCAGAAAGAAAATAAAGGAAATGAGTTGGTGGTTTGCGACAGCGCCGAGCCGAAATCTATTGCCGAATTGCAGGAATACGGCATATCTGCCATGGGGGCAAAAAAAGGTCCCGACAGTGTGGTTTATGGCATGAAGTGGTTGCAAGACTTGGAGGAAATTGTCATTGACCCGAAGCGGTGTCCTATGACGGCAAAGGAATTTACGGAATATGAGCTGGAAAGCGATGGGAATGGGGGCTGGAAGGCTTATTTCCCAGACAGAAACAATCATGCCATAGATGCGGTAAGGTACAGTCGGGAAAGAGATATGCGTCCGGTGCGGATTTGGTAAAGATAAGAGGATGTTGGAAATGTGAGCAGATAGGGCGGCATAGGAAGGGGAATTTTTGGGGGCAGGAGAGAAAAAAGAAATTTTGCCAAAGGGTTTTTCAGGGAGAAATCGTCTGTTGAAATTTGAGAAAGGAATTGAAAAAGGAGAGCAGGCGGTTTTTGATAGAAGCATTTTGGCAGAAAGGAGAAAGCATGTATTTATCGGAAATGGATTTGCTCAAAGCCAGACTGACGGCGGAAGGCAGGCTCAGTCAAAGCAGGATTTTACAGGAGATTCTGCGGGAGGACGGCCAGAGCGAACAGAAACGAAAAATGCGGGAGGGAGAGAGATATTACCGCTGCGACCATGATATTTTGCGGAAAGATTTTCGCAGGACGACCATTTCGGAAACGAAAAATGGCGCAGAGGAATTGAAACCATTTTTTAATCCCAACCGCAGCAATCACCACAATGTGAATCCTTTTCACCATACGCTGGTAGCCCAGAAAGCGGCGTACTTGGTGGGGAGAGAGCCTACCATCATGGTGAAAGGTGAGGAAAAAAGTGAATACGAAGGAGAACTGGCGGCATTTTGTGATGCGGGGTTCAATCGGCTGCTGCATCGCTGGGTAGTGGGCGCGGCAAACAAAGGGGTGGAATATCTCCATGTGTATTACAACGAGGATGGGGAGTTCTGCACCTGTATTGTGCCGGCGGAAGAACTCATTGTTTGCTATGACGCGGTACATCAGGAGGAAATGACGGACGTCATTCGATACTACGACATCAAAGTGCTGGAGGATGGGAAAGAACATCTCCGCAGGCAGGTGGAATGGTGGACAAAAGACGATGTGACCTATTTTTCTGAAAACAGTCAGGGGGAATTTTTACAGAAAAAACAGGTGCCTCACTGGCTGGTGACAAAAGAGGAAAACGGCGAGGAAGTAGAACGGATTGCACACAACTGGGGGCGGCTGCCTTTTATCCCTTTGCAAAACAACGGCGAGGAAACCACGGATTTGGAGCTCATCAAAGGGCTGGTGGATGCTTACGATTTGCTGAGCAGCGAAGGAACCAACAATCTGCTGGACTTGGTGGATTTATACTGGGTCATTCAAGGCTATGGCGGCGAAGCGGCAGGCGCTATGGCGAAGAAATTGCAGATCAACAAGGCAGTGCAGATCAGCGACAGCAGCGGGCATGTGGAGGCAAAGCAGGTGGAACTGCCTGTGGAAAGCCGCATGAGCTGGATGAAGATGCTGCGGAAGGATATTTTTCATTTTGGCATGGGCGTAGACACGGACAGCGAAGACTGGGGGAAAGCGCCCAGTGGTGTGGCGTTGCAGTTTCAGTATGCCATGTTTTATTTGAAAATCAACGGTGTTATGCCGGAGATTCGCAGGGCGGTGAAAGAAGTGCTGCGATTTGCTACGGAGGACTGGAACCGCAGAGATGGCGGGCAAAGGGACTGGCGGAAAATTCAGGTACAGCTGAACACCAGCGGCATTACGGATGATCTGGAGACCGTACAGATGATTCGGGAGTCCCAAGGGCTTGTCAGTGAAAAGACACTGCTGGGCAAACATCCTTTTGTGGAGGATGTCAACAGTGAGATGGAACAGTTGAAGAGAGAAAGAAGCAAGAAGGAGGAAACAACATGACACAGGAATTGATGCAGAGATTGGGGATTCAGAGCCCGGAAACAGCGGAAAAGGTGGAACAGTTTCTGCTGGCGCTGGAAGAAAGAAACAGACTGCTGACAGAAAAAAGTGCGGCACTGGAAAGAGAAAAAACACTGGCAGAAGAAGCCCTGCAGAATGCGAAAAAAATCGCGGCTATGGAAAAAGCCATTTTGGAAGCCGGTGGCAAGAATGCCAAAGCCATTCTGGCACTCATTGACGCAGATGAAGTGACAATGAACGAAAAAGGGGAACTGGAAGGGCTGGATCTGGAAGCGGTGAAAGCCGAAGCACCTTATCTGTTTAACGAAAAAGAAGAAAAGACAAAAGGCACAGGTTTCCAGGCGGCTTACACCAAAAAGAAAACAACAAAGGAAAACGAGATTGCGCAGACATTCAGAAAAGCGCTGAGAAGATAAGGGGGAGAGAATATGAGCATCAACACAATGGAATACGCAGCAGTATTTATGCAGGAACTGGACAGTCAGATGGTGGAATGTGCCACCAGCGGCTGGATGGAGGACAACGCTGGACAGGTGCAGTACAGCGGCGGTGCGGAAGTGAAGATTCCCAAAATGGAGCTGAGCGGTCTGGGAAATTATGACAGGGACAAAGGCTTTGCCACAGGCAGTGTGACTGTCAACTACGAAACAAAGAAACTGACACAGGACAGAGGTCGTGCTTTTCAGGTAGACGCCATGGATGTGGACGAAACCAACTTCGCGGCAGTGGCAGGCAACGTTATGGGGGAATTCCAGAGAACAAAAGTTATTCCTGAAATTGACGCTTACCGCTACAGCACCATTGCCCAGCTGGCAGAAACAAAAGGTAAGAAAAAAGATTACACACCTGCGGCGGATACCATTCTGGAAACACTGCTGAATGATATGACAGAAATTCGTGATCTGGTGGGTGATGGCGCAGAAATCGTTGTGACCATGTCCGCAAAGGTTGCTGGTATGCTGGATCTGGCAAAGGGCGGCAACAACATCATTGAAAGCGGTGAATTTACCCAGGGCAACATGACACTGAAGGTGAAGGAAATTGATGGTTGTCCTATCATTCGTGTGCCTTCTGCCAGATTCAAAACAAAATATGATTTTTACGACGGCGTTTCCGAAAGTAAGGAAACAGGCGGTTTTGTGGCGGCGGCAGATGCAAAAGACATCAACTGGATCATTGCCGTGAGACAGGCACCCATTGCTGTTTCTAAAACCGATGTGACACGTATTTTTGACCCCATGACAAACCAGAACGCAAACGCGTGGAAAATCGACTACAGAAAATACCATGATCTGTGGATCACAGACAACGGCATGGAAGGTGTGCTGGTCAGCGTAAACAGCGCCGAATAAAGGCGGTGGAGCCATGAAAGAAGCGATTTTGGCAAAAATGGCAGAACTGCGGCAGGTGGGGGCGGAAGATGCCGCCCTTGCCTTTGCGGCAGAGAGAAGCATGGAAATGGTGCAGGCTTACTGCAATCTGGAGGAAGTTCCAGCGGAATTGGAACATGTTTGTGTTTGCATGGGGCTAGAAATCTATGACAAAGGCGGTTTGCAGGAGAGCGGCATCAAGGAAATCACAGAAGGAAAGGTTTCTGTGACGTTTGCAGACGAAGCAGATACGGCAGGGGCATTTTTGCTACATTATCAGGAGGAATTGAACCGTTTTCGGAAGATGCAGTGGTGAGAAAAGGGGGGATACCATGGCAGGAAGCTGGCAGGCAGCGAAAAGGGCTGTGGAAAGCCATTTTACGGACAAGTGCCGTGTGACGGAATTTACAGAAGAAGAAACATCATGGGGGGAGACCCGTTTCAGCGCTGTGCAGGGAAAAGAAATGACTTGCAGGCTGGTGGAAGAAGGGGACGGCAGTGATATTGAGGGGCTGCTGGCTTATGGGCAATGGGAAGGGGTATTGCTGTATCCCACGGAAAATCACATTGCGGCAGGCAGTCAGGTGGAAGTGACAAAGCCAGACGGCAGGGAGGTCATCTTTTTTACCACGGGAGAAACCCTTTCTTACAGCACCCACAAAGAAACGGTATTGACGAGAAAATGTCCCTTTTAAGGGGGTGGATGCGTGATGGAAAGAAAAGATATGATGACACTGCTGAAACGGGCAGTGATACAGGCGTTGAAAGAAGGATTTTCCTTTCCCGTGTATGGAGAGCGTGTGCCACAAAAGGCGAAAGTGCCCTGTTTTTCTGTGACGGTGGAAGAAACTACCCAGAAAAGGCTGTTAGGACGGCGCAGGGCAGTGGAGGCAAAGCTGAAAGTGCGCTACACAGGGGCAGAAGAAAAAGACAAAAAGGAAACGGCGGCTGCAGTGGCGGATGGGTTGTATGAGGTGCTTTGGCTGGTGGGCAGTGCGGAGCGATTTGGGGCAAGGAGTATGTCCCATACCATGACAGAGGACGGCGTGGATTTTTTTGTTACCTATGGCTGGCAGATCATTGTGGAACAGCAGGAAGCCCTTATGGAGCGGCTGGAATACAACGGGGAAAAGGTGATTGGATATGAAGAAAACGAAGTTTGAAAAGGCGCAGCTTTTGGAAAGCAAAACACTGGGGTATGGCAGGGATTTGCTGGAAGCAGTGCTGGAGGATGGAAAAAGGTATACAAAGGAAGAAGCCGCAAAGGCGGCAGAGGCATATTTGCAGGGGAAAGTAAAGGAGGAGAAGTAATATGGCATTAGGCGGCGGCACCTTTTTGGTGCAGAACAAGGTATTGCCAGGGGCGTACATCAATTTTGTATCCAGACCAAGAGCCATGGGCGTTATGGGCGAAAGAGGCGTGGTTTGCATGGGCATGGAACTGGACTGGGGTCCTCAGGAAATGATGGCTGTGGAAGCGGCAGATTTCCAGACAAATGCCATGGAGGTATTTGGTTTTGGATACAGCCATGACAAAATGAAGGATATGCGAGAGCTGTTTTGTGGGGCGAAAACAGCGAAGATTTACCGTATCAATAGCGGGACTGCGGCAACTGCCACCATTGGAGGAATGACAGTAACAGCAAAATACGGCGGTCTGCGTGGCAATGACCTGCGTGTGGTGGTGGCAGAAAACGTGGACGAAGAAGGCATGTTTGATGTGGCTACCTATATGGAAATGGAACAGGTGGATGTACAGACAGTGGCAGACATTGACAGTCTGGAAGAAAACAAGTTTGTGAAATTCAACGGCACCGGTGCACTGACACCTACAGCGGCAACCCCTTTGGCAGGCGGCACCACAGAGGAGGTTTCCGGCAGCGGATACACAGATTTTCTGGCGGCGGCGGAAAAAGAAGATTTCAATGTGCTGGCGTACAACGGCACAGACGAGGTGACGAAAAAGCTGTTTGTAAGTTTTACAAAACGTCTGAGAGATGAAGAAGGCGTGAAGTTTGTGACAGTGCTTTATGATTATCCTCAAGCGGATTACGAGGGCATCATTTCTGTGGGCACAGCGAAAGAACTGGTTTGCTGGACAGCGGGCATGGAAGCCGGCGCGGCTGTCAACGAAAGTCTGACCAACCGCAAGTATGACGGGGAATACGAAGTAGATGCCAAAGACACCAAAAGCAATTTCATCAAGGGGATTCAGGCAGGGAAATTCCTGTTTTACGATGACGGCGGTGAGATTCGTGTGCTGCGGGATATCAACTGTTTCACATCTTTTGAAAGCAACAAAAACAGCGATTTTTCCTCAAACCGTGTAGTGCGGGTGCTGGACAGCATTGCCAATGATGTGGCAAGAATTTTCAGCCAGTATTATCTGGGCAAACGCAGCAACAACGCCGACGGCAGAAATCTGCTGAAAGCGGAAATCATTGCTTACCATGAACAGCTGTTGCAGCTGGAGGCAATCGAAAACTTTACGGCGGAAGACATTACGGTGCAGCAGGGCGTGGAAAAACAGGATGTGGTGGTATATGAAAGCGTACAGCCCACCGACGCCATGGAAAAACTGTACATGAGAGTGGAAGTTGTGTAAAAGGAGGAGAAGTATGGCTTATTTACGGGCAAAAGATACGGTAAATGGTGCTTTGGGCACTTGTTACGCCAGAATTGACGGGGAGCGTCATGAACTGATGCAGGTGAAAAACGTGACAGCGACTGTAAAGAAAACCAGGACGGAAATTCCCATTCTGGGGCTGACAGGGAAACAGCACAAAAGCGGCGGCTGGGAAGGCACTGGAAAAATGACGGTGTATTATGTTTCCAGTCTGTTCCGCAAGGTAATGCTGGATTATATGAAAAATGGCGTGGACACATACTTTGAACTGATGCTGACAAACGAAGACCCCACAGGGGAAACAGGAAAACAGACAGTGCTGCTCAAGGATGTGAACATTGATGAAATGGTCATCGGGAAGCTGGATGTGGATCAGTTTGCTTTGGAGGAAGATATGACATTTACCTTTGGGGATGCGGATCTGCTGGATGCTTTTGACGAACTGTAAGAAAATGGGCGGGCGGCAGGGATAAAAAGGAGGAGAAGTATGCAGGAAGCGTTTTACAAAGAAAATGCAAAGGCTTTTCGGGAAAGAGAGTGTTCCATTGCGCCAAGATTTCAGCAGGATGGGAAAGAGATGCTGTGGAAGATTCGAGGTATTTCGCAGGCGGAAAACGCGGAAATCTGGAAGAAAAGCGGCGAAAATCCGAAAAGATATGAAAGCATGGTGCTGGCGGCTTCTGTGGTATTTCCTGACCTGAAAGGGGCGGATTTGCAGGACAGCTACGGCGTTATGGGGGCGGAAAATCTGCTGGAAAAAATGCTGACGGCTGGGGAGTTTGCTTCTTTGCAGGAGGCTGTGGAAGCGGTGAATCAGTAAGGGGGGACGAGATTGTACCGATTTTATTTGAAACAGGGGGAAACACAATTTTTGTTCCCCGTGACACCGTCACAGGTGCAGACGAAAGTGGGAAACTGCAATGAGACGGTACAGATTTTGCAGATGGGGCAGGCAAATTTATTGAAAAACGCAGGGCTGGAAGAAGTGCGGTTTCGGGCGTTGTTTCCCGGCAGGCAGTATCATTTTGTGCAGGTGGAAGAAGGATTTCGGGAGCCGTCTTATTTTCTGGAACGGCTGAAAGATTTCAAAAAAGCCCAAAAGCCTGTACAGCTCATCATTTTCCGCAGGCTGGCGGATGGCAGTCAGATTTTTTGCAGCAATGTGGAAATGGGGCTGGAGGAATATAACATTTTGGAACAGGGCGGCGAACAGGGGGATTTTTGGGTGGAAATCTCTCTGAAGGAATACCGAAAGATGCAGAGCATTGCTTACAGACCTGCAAGCGACGGAAATACACTGGAAAAACAGCCTGCTCAGCGTCCTGCCAAGGAAATGGCGAAAACTTATGTGGTGAAAAAAGGAGATAATCTCTGGAATATTGCAAAAAAAGAACTAGGAGATGGATCAAAGTTTGGAGAACTGGCAAAGAAAAACGGCATCAGCAATCCTTCTTTGATCTATCCAGGACAGGTCATTAAGCTGTAAGGGGGGCGAAGGAATGGAATTTCGGATTTTGATTGCCCATAACGGTACGGTGTATGATGCCACGCCGGTGACGTTGGAAGGTGTGGAACTTGTCCAGAATATTCGCATGGAAGCGGGCTGTCTGCGGTTTTCGGTGGTACGCGATGGTATTTTGAACTTTGTGGAAGGGGACAAGGTGCAGTTTTATGTGGACGGGCTGCTGCGGTTTGCTGGATGGGTCATGACAAAAGAGAGAACTTCAGCCCAGATCATTGCGGTGACGGCTTATGACATGCTTTTTTATCTGGCGAAAAACAAGGACACCTATGTGTACTGGGACAAGACAGCAACGGAAGTGGCAAAGATGATTGCCGCAGGGGCTGGACTGCCTGTGGGAACCATGACGGATACGGGATGGAAGATTCCCCAGCGGATTGAGGAAGGACAGACTTTGCTGGATATGATTCAGTCGGCACTGGACTTGACGGAAAAAGCAACGGGAAAGGAATATTTTTTCTTTGACGGCGGCGGCAGGCTGATGTTACGGGAACGGCAGGAGTTGGTGACAAATGGGGTGCTCCGCTGTGACGGGGGCATCAGTGATTACTGGTACCGAACAGACATCAGCAAAGATACGTGCAATACGGTGAAGCTCTATCAGGCTGGACGGAAGGAAACGGAACATCTGGCGTTTCAGGCAGAAAATGCGGAGAAGGTGGGAACATGGGGAAAATTGCAGTATTATGCCCATGTGCCTTTTACCTTAACAGAAGCCCAGCTAAAAGAAATGGCTGAAAGCGTTTTGCAGGAAAAATGCCGTGTGGTGAAGGAGTTGACAGTGGAGAACATCAATGGGGATTTGTTTTTGACAGCGGGGCAGTCTGTATATCTGGAAATTCCCGATTTGGCTGAGATCGGCATTGCGAAAATGAGTCTTATTGAGAAGTCCACCCATATTTTCAAAGATGGGGAACACAAAATGAAGTTGGAAATGAGAGTGGAGGAGTAACATGAGAGAGATGGAATGTTTTTTTCAGGAGAATTGCTATCTGCCGCCCAATGAGAAAATCATGGTGTCTGACAGATTTGGAGATGGGGAACTGCTTTGGGAAATTCGGGCGGTAAGAGAAGCAGAACTGCGAAAAATGGAGAGAGAAACAGAAGAAAATCTCTGTGCGGCAGCAGTGGTTTTTCCTGACTTGCAGGACAGAAAGTTATGGGAAAGTTATGGGGCAAAAAGCGGTGCGGATGTGCTGCAAAAAATGCTGACACCAGCAGAATATCTGCGGCTGCAAAAGGCAGTTATTGCACTGAACGGATTTCAGAAGCGCAAGGCAGAACGGAGAGAAACGGCAAAAAACTGATAAGGGAGGGCATTGACGAGGCAGATTATGCCAGTTATGCCCTCCGAAAATATGGCGTGCGTCCAAAGGAATGGGTGCAGATGGATTTGGCGGAGCGGATGTTTTACTGTGCTGTCATTGATTTGGAAATAGAAAAAATGCAGGAGGCGGAAAGGGGGTAAGGTTATGGAAATAGTATCTTTTCTGAAAATGTGGATGGATGTCTGGAACGAAGCAGAGGAAAAGGGGTTGAAGATGCCGGAGGAAGCAATTTTATTTCGGGGAAAAGAAACGAAACATGATGAAGTAATGAAAGAAATCATTAAGTTTTTGCCTAGAAGAGAGTTTTCGGCAGAAAATGGAAAAATGGCAGTAGATTCTTTGGAGAAGGCTGTTTCTCAAAAAAATTTGATGAGTATTTTGGAAAAAGGACAAAATGCAGGGGAAAACATTTCTTTTATAGAGGAAAGAAAAAAGAAGATTGCTGCCAATATGGAAGTCATTGAAAAGAGAATACAGGAAAGTAGGTTGGGGAAAGCAGAAGAAAGTTTTTGGATGGCACAGACAGAAAGACCTATGAAAATGCCGGAAGAAATGGCTGGAACAGGGATGGAGAAAATGGGAGAAACCTTGCTTTCGCCAATTTTTGCGGCAGATGGTACAGAAGGAGAAATCCTGCGGCTGCTGCGGCAATGGCAGAAAAAAGAAAATACTTCTGAAGGAACGCAGCAGATTTCTATTTCCATTGGGCAGGTACGAGAAAGTGCTGATGTGAATCAGGTCATGGAGGCGTTGACGACAAAACTGCGGGAAGCCCATCTTTCCGGTGCGAGAAAGGCAAGAGGGGGTTGAGGAATGATCGAGTTATTAAAGGAAATTGCTTTGGAGGCAGTAGACAGAGGCAGTCTGGCGGATTTTTGCACAGGAACTATTGTATCGGCGGCGCCCCTTTCCATTCAGATTGAAAATGGTCCTTTGCTGGCAGAAAGGTTTTTGCTTTTGAGCCACGATGTGACGGAACATGAGGAGTTGGGGCAGATTCGCACATGGACAGATACGGAAGGAGACCGATGGTCTTTTTATCGCATGATTCGGGGCAAGGCTTTGCAGGCAGGAGAAAAAGTGCTGCTGGCAAAGGCAGCGGGCGGACAGCAGTATATTGTGCTGGATAGGGTGAAAGGAGGAGGTCAATGATTCCTACAGGAACGGAAATATTGATACTGGATACATCAGAGCATATGCCTTCCATGACATACCATATGGCAGAAGAAAAAAAGGAAATCCGCGGGGCTTTGGACGGCATGGAAGCGGTGAAGCAGGCTGTTTACAAGATATTGCAGACAGAACGGTACAAATATGTCATTTATGACTGGAATTATGGTGTGGAACTGGAAGACCTTTTTGGAAAAGCAGTCAGTTTTGTGATTCCAGAACTGCAAAGAAGAATCACGGAAGCGCTTCTTACGGATGACCGTATCGAAGCGGTAACAGATTTTTCTTTTGAAACAGAGAAGGGCAGTGTGACGGCAACCTTTCGGGTGCAGACCATATGGGGGGATTTGGAGGCAGAAAGGACGGTGGAAATCTGAATGTACGAAAGCTATGAAGAATTGATGGAAAGAAAGTTGGCAATGACCCAGGACAAAAGAGACAGACGGCAAGGGAGTCTGATCTTCGATGCTATGGGACCGAATGCGGCAGAAACAGCGGCTTTTTATGCGGATTTGACCATGCTGGAAGACAGAACTTTTGCGGATACGGCAACGGGGAATGATCTGACCAGACGATGTGCAGAGCGTGGCGTGATTCGCAAAGAAGCAACAAAGGCGACTTTTTACGGAAGCTTTGTGGATGCAGAAGGAGAAGCTTATCCTCTGAAACAGGGAGAACGGTTTTATCTGGAGCCCTATTACTATCAGGTTCTCATGGAAGAAAACGGCAGAGTGGTGCTGGAATGCGAAACAGCCGGAGAGGATGGCAACAGTTATCTGGGGACACTGCTGCCGGTGAACCATCTGGAAGGGCTGGCAGAGGCAAAATTGACGGAGCTGCGTACAGACGGCGAAGATGCAGAAAGTGACGATATGCTGCGAAAACGGTATATGGACAGTTTTTCAGCTGACGCTTTTGGGGGAAATGTTGCGGACTACAAGCTGAAAGTTGGGGCTTTGCAGAATGTGGGCGGCGTGAAAGTCTATCCTGTATGGCAGGGCGGCGGCACGGTAAAATTGGTGATCATCGACCAAGGATGGAAAGCACCTACGGAAATGGAACTGGAGGCTTTGCAGAAAGAAATCGACCCGGAGAAGCGGGGAGAAGGATATGGCATGGCGCCCATCGGACATCGTGTAACAGTGGCGGGTGTGACAGAGGTGAAATGCAATGTTTCCATGGAAATCACTTGGCAGGCAGATGCGGATACGGAAAGCGGAAAGCTGGAAATACAGGAAAGAATCGAAGCATATCTGTTGGAACTGCGGAAAGCATGGGCAGAATCTGAGTATCTGATTGCAAGAATCAGCTATCTGGAATCGGCAGCTCTTGCAGCAACAGGCGTGCTGGATGTGCAGAACTGCACCATCAATGGGCAGGGGAGCAATTTGCAGATGGAGGCGGATGAGATTCCTGTTTTGGGAGAATTTGAGGTGGTGGCATGACGGCACAGCGATATTTGCAGTATTTGCCTGACTTTGTGGCAGAATATGTGGAATTTCAGAAGTTAGGAGAAATCGAAGGAGAAGTTCTGGAAGAAGAAAGCAAGGCAAAGCAGGAGATGGAACAGGATCAATGGATTTTGACAGCCACACGAAAAGGGCTTTTGCGCAGGGCAGCCATGATGGGCTTATCTGTTGCAGAAACGGAATATACAGAAATTTTGCGGGAAAGGGTGCTTTCCTACTGGAACAGCAGAAGACCATATACATTTTTCATGATGCAGGAATGGCTGGATACGTTTTGTGGTGCAGGAAATTATCAGGCAAAGCTGGATTATGGGGCTTATCGGTTGACCATTGTACTGGAACTGAAAGAAAAGGAAAAAAAGGAACAGATTTTATCTTATTGGAAAACACTGATTCCAGCCAATTTGGTATTTGAGGTGCTGCTCAATACCAATACCCACGGAAAAGTGGGCACGCTGACACATGGACAATTGAAAGAAAGCGGCTGGACTTATGGCGAGATTCCTTTTGCAGATCTGTCGGAGTATGTTCGTGCATAAGCAAAATACATGGGTTTGTTTTTCGGAAAGAAACGGAAAGGATTGGAGAAAAATCTTTTCCGTTTTTTGTTTGTCGGAAAAATGATATTTTTCTTAAAATGCCTTAGAAAGCCTGACTTTTTTGGAAAAAGACTTGCAGGCAGAGCGTGAGTATGATACAATACCTTTACTGTTTGAAAATGAGAATGGTTTTTTATGACCATTACAAATAATATTGGGAGGTTTTGACACATGGCAACACTTAGTTTAGTATTATCAGTGGTATTGGTTATTTTATCTGTATTACTGTGTGTAATCATTCTGTTACAGTCCAAACGTTCTGCTGGTCTGGGCGCAATTGGCGGCGGCGGCAGCGGCGACACATACTGGAGCAAAAATAAAGGCAGTTCTATGGAAGGCGCTTTGGAAAGATATACAAAAATCGGCGGCGCTCTGTTCATGATTCTGGCACTGGTAATCAATCTGATTGGATAAGAACGAATGAGGGATGCAGAAATGCGTCCCTTTTTTTGTAGAAAGAAAGGAGAAAAGGAGGAACTATGGAGAAAGAACAATTACAGGAAAGAAAAGAACACATTCTGGAATGTATGAAAAGTCCGGCATATGTGCCCATGAAGCGCAAAGACATGCGTGTGCTGTTGGGTGTGCCGGAAGAAGATCGGACATATTTTGAACAAATCATCGCGGAACTCATTGATGAAGGAAAAATATTTGAAACAAAAAGAGGAAAATTGGCTGTGCCGGAAACATTGCAGATGGCAACGGGAACATTCATCAGCCATGCAAAAGGCTTTGGCTTTGTAACACCGGATGAAGGCGGCGCAGATATTTTCATTCCCGCATCAGAAACCAACGGTGCTATGCAGAAAGACCGCGTCTTGTATAAAGTGACCGGTGGCGGCGGCAGTGGCAGAAAAGCGGAAGGAACCATCATCCGTGTGCTGGAAAGAGGTATGACCCGTCTGGTGGGGCTGTATGAGCAGGTAAAAGGCTTTGGCTTTGTTACAGCAGATGACAAGAAAGTTGCAAAAGATATTTTCATTTCCAGAGAAAACAGCATGGGTGCTGTGACTGGGCATAAGGTAGTAGTAGAAATCACAGACTATGGCGAGGACAGACGGAATCCAGAAGGGAAGATCATTGAGATTCTGGGACATATCAACGATCCCGGTGTGGATATCCTTTCTGTGATTCGCAGATATGAACTGCCTGTGGAATTCCCTGAGGAAGTGTATCAGGAAATCGAAAATGTGGAACTGGAAATCAATGAAAAAGAGATGATGGGCAGAGAAGACCTGCGTAATGTGCTGACCATCACCATTGATGGGGAAGATTCCAAAGACTTGGACGACGCTGTTTCTCTGACAAAACTGGATAATGGCAATTATGAACTGGGCGTGCATATTGCGGACGTTTCCCATTATGTGCAGGAGAATACCGCTCTGGATAAGGAAGCTTACGAAAGAGGTACCAGTGTGTATCTGGTAGATCGGGTGATTCCCATGCTGCCCCATAAGCTGAGCAATGGCATTTGTTCCCTGAATCCCCACGAAGATCGTCTTGCACTGAGCTGCATCATGGAAATCGACCACAGAGGGTATGTGGTGAACCATCGGGTAGTCAATTCTGTGATTTATTCTGACTACCGTATGACATATACAGCCGTAAGGGAAATTCTGGAGGACAAGACACCGGAGCTTTTGGAAAAATATGCAGAAATCGTTCCTATGTTGGAAGAAATGAACGAACTGAGAGAAATTCTGGTGGCAAAACGGAAAAAACGTGGTTCTGTAAACTTTGACCTGCCGGAATCCAAGATCATTCTGGACGAGCAGGGCAAACCCATTGACATCAAGCCCTATGACCGGAATATTGCCACAAACCTCATTGAGGAATTTATGTTGGTCTGCAACGAAACTGTTGCGGAAAACTTCTTCTGGCAGGAAATCCCCTTTGTGTTCCGTTCCCATCAGGAACCGGATGAAGAAAAAACAGAAAAGATGGAACAGTTCATCCGTGGCTTTGGCTATCGTGTGAAGAAAAAAGATGGGGAAATCCATCCCAGAGAAATCCAGCGAGTACTGGCAGAAGCGGAAGGTAAGCCAGAAGAACGTATCATCACTCGTATGGTGCTGCGCAGCATGATGCAGGCAAGATACACAGCGGATAATCAGGGGCATTTTGGTCTGGCAGCAAAATATTACTGCCACTTTACTTCCCCCATCCGTCGTTATCCCGACTTGGAAATTCACCGCCTCATCAAACTCACACTGGCTGGAGAAATGAGTGGCAAACGGGAACAATCCTATCGGAAGAAAATGCCGGACATTGCCCAGCACTGTTCCAAACGGGAACGTGTGGCAGAGGATGCCGAACGGGACACAGATGCACTGAAGAAAGTAGAATTCATGCTGGATAAAATTGGTGAAACTTATGAAGGTATCATCTCTGGCGTAACCAACTGGGGCATTTATGTGGAACTGGCAAACACCGTAGAAGGCATGGTTGCTTTGAATCAGCTGGATGATGACTATTATGAATTTGACGACAGAAACATGCAGGTAGTCGGTAAGAGAGGCGGTAAGATTTATCGCCTTGGAGATGCCGTGCAGGTGACTGTGGCAAAGGTATCCAAGGAATTGGGAACCATTGATTTTGTATTTGCAGAAGAAGCCTTTGAATTTTAAATGATTATCTGTCAAAAGCTGGAATCGATGATTTCAGCTTTTGCCGGAGATTTTTCCTGTATGGAAGGTGTTTCTCTGGTAGAATATAATGGAAGAAACAGTTGTTTGAAATATGCGAAAGCTGTCATATTTCTTTTGAAATTTGTAACAGAAACGTCATTTGATTTTTCTGGAATCTGTGATATAATCTATCATGCAGAAGAAAACGCACAAAGCAGACAGAACGGAAGTGAGCCAATGGCAAAGGGAAACGGCACGAAGCTGATCGCACAGAATAAAAAAGCATATCATGATTATTTCATCGAAGACGTGTATCAGGCAGGCATTTCTCTCGTTGGCACAGAAGTGAAAAGTCTGCGGGCAGGCAAATGCAGTCTGAAGGAAAGCTTTATCCGCATCGAAAACGGGCAGGCTTTCATTATGAACATGCATATCAGTCCTTACGAACAGGGGAATATTTTCAACAAAGACCCTCTGCGTACCAGACGTTTGCTGCTGCACAAAAACGAAATCCGCAAGATTGCCGCACAGGTACAGGCTGCCGGATATACGGTGGTACCTTTGAAGGTCTACTTCGACCGCAGTCTGGTGAAAGTGGATATCGCGCTGGCAAAAGGTAAGAAACTTTATGACAAGCGTGAAACCATTGCCAAAAACGATATGCGTCGTCAGGCGGAAAAAGAGTTTAAGATTCGTAATCTTACTTTATAAGACACACGGGGATGTAATGGTTTCGACGGGAGTCTTGAAAGTAGGGATAGCCATCCGCAGCCCGGTGAACTGCGTCATCAAGCCGGAAACTTTTCTAAAAAGAAACGACAACAATAAATTAGCATACGCTGCCTAATTGCGGCAGCTGTCAACCCCCGGATTCCTGCCGCCGGGGAGCTTGGCATCGACTTGGCGGGGCACTTTTTCGCTTAAGCTTTGCGGCGGAAAAAGATTCATGAAGCTACCGAGGAACATAGCCTGTCATTCGGCGATGGTCTGAGGGAATTCTAAAAGACTGACTGTGATGGGAGAAGTTCTTACAGATGGGTTTTCGGACAGGGGTTCGACTCCCCTCATCTCCATTCTAAGAACAAAACAAGCTTTGCTGTATGAAGCGGCAAAGGGATGTTCCAAAAAAGCTGCGCAGAAGATTAGGGGCATCATCATAAGCAAACAAAGAAAGCCGAAATCCTGATGATACTGCGGATTTCGGCTTTCTGATTCTAACTTAGATTTTATTTCGTATGTTTTCTTATGAAGATAGCCGTCGCACTTCCCCTTAAGAAATCAATCAAATAAAAAAACAATGTTTTCTTAAGTGGAAGTCGCTGTTCTTCAGCGTTTTTTTGGATAATTTCATGCGAAAAAAGGGGGATTTACATGAGAAAGAAATTATCATTGCTGTTTATGGCGCTTTTTCTGTTTATGGGCGTACCGCAGATGGCGCAGGCAGCAGAATATCCGTATGAGGTAGAAGTCAATCTGACACAGAATGTGGTCACTGTTTATAAAAAGGATGCCGCTGGGAACTATACCGTGCCTGACAGAGCATTTGTCTGCTCCATAGGTCCTGCCACACCTACTGGTACATTCCGCACCACAGACAAATATGTATGGCGTGCCCTGTTCGGCAATGTTTACGGACAGTATGCCACACGTATCACTGGCAGTATCCTGTTTCATTCTGTACCTTATTATACCATGTACGATAAAGGCTCTCTGGAATACTTGGAGTACAACAAACTTGGTACATCTGCCTCCATGGGCTGTGTGCGTCTGACAGTGGAAAACGCAAAATGGATTTATGACAACTGCCCTGCGGGTACCACCATCCGTATGGTAAAGAACAACGATCCTTTGCCCATCCAGCCGGAACAGCCTCAGAAACTGGATGTCAATGATACAAAACTGAGAGGATGGGACCCTACAGACCCTGATCCAGCAAACCCTTGGCATAAAGTCCTACCAGACAATGCCAGAATGGAAAGCATCAATGTCAAAAGCCCCAGAAGCAGTTTTGCTGTGGACGCTTTTTATGGCGGCGGCACTTATTATCTGACGGCAGACGATGCCGGCAAAGTGTTTGCGCAGTTGGGCAAAACGCTTTCTCAGCCTGTACAGCCTGCAGATACGATTCATGCTATGGGAACAACACAGATTACATATGAAGGAAAAACAACAGAAATTTCCTATTGTATTTACGAAGGCAAAACATATTACAAGCTGAGAGATTTGGCTGGGGCAACAGAAACAGACATTTCCTGGAATGCCCAGACAGATGATATCGTTCTTTCCGATGGGGAAGAACCGAACTGGTTCAATCGTGTATTCCTTCGCAGAAATCTGGCTGTAGAACTTTCTGCATAAGGTAGAAAACAAAGCCTGCATGCATCAGTCATGCGGGCTTTTTTATGTCTGTTTGGGAATCATATTCTGGAAATTCTTAAAAAATCTGTCAATTATACTAATTTTTCAACGGTTTTGTTGATTTTTTCCTGTCATTGTGGTATGATGCACGGGAAAAACCCAAAGAAAGAGGGAAAAATATGGGATGGAAAAAATTAACGGTCATTGTTGTGGCAGCGGCAGCCCTGGTGGGTGGCGCACTGTCCCTTTCCATGTACCTGACAAGACAGCAGGAAGTGGAAATGGAGGTCGCTGATCAGAAGCCTCAGCCGCCGCAGGCAGGGGATACTACAACATTGGCAGATATGGAAAATATGCCGATTTATTACGATGATGATGAAGTGCTGCTTCTGCCTGTCAGAAACGTAGTGGAAGGTCTGGGCGGCAGTGTTTCCTGGGATCGTGAGAAAAAAGCAACAGAGATTTCTTTTTATGGTAAGAAACTGCTTTTGAACCGCGGCAGCAGAGATGCGGAGCTGAACGGTTATGAAATCACGTTGGATCGGGAAGTGGAAGCCATCAATGGCAGTCTGTATGTATCTTCTGATGTGTTTTCTGAGTATTTTGCTACAGAAGTCATCTGGGACAGCAGCCAGCAGCTGGTAACCATCAAAACAGGTGATAATACCAAACCGGTTATTGCAGGACGTATGCTGGAAGGCGTAGACGGAGAGCGGAATTACTCTGCGGAAATTCCTGTTGTAGTTGGTTTGAATGATATCAGTTATGAAAAAAGTCTGAATGATGCCTTTGAATCCTTTGCATTGGAACAGCTGGCATCCTTCCCCAACGTAGTTCCTGCGGAAGAAGCAGAAGAAGCGGCAGAAGAAGCTGAAGCGGTGGAACAGTCTGGAGAAGAACAAGCGGAAGCACAGGCTGAAGAAGGAACAGCAGCGGAAGCAGAAGCCAATACAGAAACAGAGGCAAATGCCGAACAGGCAGAAGCGGCAGAAGAAACTGCGGATATGCCCAAACCCGATCATGTACGTCTTGGTTTTGTGAAGGGATATATCGGTGCAGAATTCCTTTCCTTCTATTGGGAAGTGGATGTAGATGGCAAACTGTCTAGTCAGGGTGTCAACGTTGACCTGCAGGGACAGAAGTATGTCAATATTTTGGATTTGACAGCCAGCCGTGATATCGAAACAGAGCTTCATGTCTATGCAGAAGATGTAGATCCTGAAAATTACTATATTTCTGCGGACAAAGAATGGATTTTGCTGTCCAATGATGAAGAAACCGGCACATATCAGGCAGTTTCCGTACCTGCGGAAATGGCACAGAGTGTTTGGAAGGATAAATACAAGTTTTTAATTGCATAAATAGATGTTTCAAAACACCTCTATGAAACTATCATAGGGGTGTTTTTGTGTATACAATATATTTTTTGCGTCTTTGATATTTTCGTATCAATCTTGGTAATTGTGTATAAATTTCAGTACAAAATATTGCCGAGAAAAAGACGTTTGTCTGACATATAAGCGCGGTATTTTTGCAGATACATCGTGAAAAGGAATGTAAATTGCATAAAAATATTTTTTTATACATGATAGGCACCGTCAATTCGCACAAAGGGTCTTTTGTTAGAAACATAACGGTTTTATTTCCATTTTGCGGTTGAAATCATAAGAATTTGATTGTATAATAAACAGGAACTTGAAGCAGTGCTGCGGTCAGGCAAAAGAAGACTGTTGTATGACAAGGCTTTTGTCATAAATATACTCTTTCCGGGCAGGCAGCACGGCATGCACGGTTTTCCGTGCAGACCTAGGGGTTTCCCGAAAGCAAAGTTTTGTAAAATACAGAAGATTTACAAAATAAGGAGGAGAACAAAAAATGTCTAAAGTAATGAAAACGATGGACGGTAACGAAGCTGCTGCATACGCTTCCTATGCGTTTACAGAAGTAGCTGGTATTTTCCCCATCACACCTTCCTCCCCAATGGCTGAAAAAACAGACGATTGGGCAGCAAATGGCAAGAAAAACCTTTTCGGTCAGACTGTTAAAGTAGTAGAAATGCAGTCTGAAGCAGGTGCTTCCGGTACTGTACACGGTTCCCTGGCAGCTGGCGCTCTGACAACAACTTATACAGCATCTCAGGGTCTGCTGCTGATGATCCCCAACATGTACAAAATCTCCGGTGAACTGCTTCCCGCAGTATTCCATGTAACAGCTCGTGCGCTGGCAGCTCACGCTCTGTCTATCTTTGGTGACCACTCCGACGTTATGGCTTGTCGTCAGACAGGTTTCGCTCTGCTGGTTTCCAACAGCGTACAGGAAGTTATGGATCTGGCTTGCGTAGCACATCTGTCCGCAATCAAAGGCCGTGTTCCTTTCCTGCATTTCTTTGATGGTTTCCGTACATCTCACGAAATCCAGAAAATCGAATGCATCGACTATGATGAACTGGCTAAAATCATCGACATGGATGCAGTTAACGCATTCAAGAGAAATGCGCTGAACCCTGAACATCCCGTTATCAGAGGTACAGCTCAGAACCCTGACATCTACTTCCAGGCTCGTGAAGCAGCAAACAAATTCTATGATGCTCTGCCTGCAGTAGTAGAAGAATACATGGGTGAAATCAACAGAATCACAGGCAGAGATTACAAACTGTTCAACTACTATGGTGCTCCCGATGCTGAAAGAATCATCATCGCTATGGGCTCCGCTTGTGAAGCTATTGAAGAAACAATCGACTACCTGGCAGCTAAAGGCGAAAAAGTTGGTCTGGTTAAAGTTCACCTGTTCAGACCTTTCGTAGCTGAAAAACTGCTGGAAGCTATCCCTAAAACAGTTAAGAAAATCGCTGTTCTGGATAGAACAAAAGAACCCGGCGCACAGGGCGAACCTCTGTACATGGACGTTTGCACAGCAATGTTCGAAGTAGAAAACGCTCCTGTTGTTGTTGGCGGTCGTTATGGTCTGGGTTCCAAAGACGTTACACCTGCACAGTTCATCGCTGTATATGCTAACCTGTCTCTGGACAAACCCAAAAACCACTTCACAATCGGTATCGTGGACGACGTAACCAACCACTCTCTGGAAGTTGGCGAAGAAGTTAACGTTACAGGTGATGACGGCACAATCAGCTGCAAATTCTGGGGTCTGGGCGCTGACGGTACTGTTGGTGCTAACAAAAACTCCATCAAAATCATCGGTGACCACACAGACATGTACGCACAGGCTTACTTCAGCTACGACTCCAAAAAGTCCGGCGGTATCACACAGAGCCACCTGCGTTTCGGTCACAAACCTATCCGCTCCACATACCTGGTTAAGACAGCAGACTTCGTTGCTTGTCATAAACAGGAATACGTTCACCTGTACGACATGGTTACAGAACTGAACGAAGGCGGTACATTCCTGCTGAACACAACTTGGACAGTAGAAGAACTGGAACAGCACCTGCCCGCGAAACTGAAAAGACAGCTGGCTGCTAAGAAAGCAAACTTCTACATCATCAATGGTACAGAAATCGCGAAAGAAATCGGTCTGGGCAACAGAATCAACACTGTACTGCAGGCTGCATTCTTCAAACTGGCAAACATCATCCCCATTGACCAGGCTGTAGAATACATGAAAGCTGCTATCACAAAATCCTATGGTAAGAAAGGTGACACAATCCTGAACATGAACTACGCTGCTGTTGATCGTGGTGTAGACGGTGCAGTGAAAGTTGAAATCCCTGCTTCCTGGGCAACTGCAGAAGATGCAGAAGTTGCAGCTGCTAGAAAATCCACAGAATTCGTTGATAAAGTTGTAGCTCCTATGAACGCACAGGAAGGCGACAAACTGCCCGTATCCGCATTCTCCGGTAGAGAAGACGGTACATTCCCTTGCGGTACAGCTGCTTACGAAAAACGTGGTGTTGCTGTTGACGTACCCGAATGGAACGCTGAAAACTGTATCCAGTGTAACCAGTGCTCTTATGTATGTCCTCACGCAGCAATCCGTCCCGTACTGCTGACAGAAGAAGAAGCTGCAAAAGCTCCTGCTGCATTCAAAGCAGTAGACGCTAAAGGCGGCGCTGCATTTGCTGGTCTGAAATACAGAATGCAGGTTTCCGCTCTGGACTGCCTGGGCTGCGGTAGCTGTGCAGTAGTATGCCCTGCTCCTAACAAAGCTCTGGTTATGAAACCTCTGGCTACACAGGAAGCTGAAGTTGCTAACTGGGATTACGCAATCGACGAAGTTGCTCCTAAAGCTAACCCTATGGGCAAAGGTTCCGTAAAAGGTTCTCAGTTCGAACAGCCTCTGCTGGAATTCTCCGGCGCATGCGCAGGCTGCGGCGAAACACCTTACGCAAAACTGGTAACACAGCTGTTTGGTGATAGAATGTACGTTGCAAACGCAACAGGCTGCTCCTCCATCTGGGGTGGTTCCGCACCTTCTATGCCTTACACAACAAACAAAGACGGCCGTGGTCCCGCTTGGGCTAACTCCCTGTTCGAAGACAACGCAGAATATGGTCTGGGTATGGCTTCCGCTGTAAAACAGATGAGAAACGGTCTGAAAGATAAACTGGAAAACCTGAAAGCAATCGACGCTTCCGTTGCAGGTGTTGTTGATGCTTGGGTTGACACAATGTTCGATGGTGAAAAATCCAGAGAAGCATCCGACGCTCTGGTAGCTGCACTGGAAGGCTATGCTGGCACAGATGCAGAAGCTAAGAACATCGTTTCCTACGTACTGGAAAACAAAGATCAGCTGGTTAAAAAATCTCAGTGGATCTTCGGTGGTGACGGCTGGGCTTACGATATCGGTTACGGCGGTCTGGACCACGTACTGGCTTCCGGCGAAGATGTAAACGTTCTGGTATTCGATACAGAAGTTTACTCCAACACAGGCGGTCAGGCTTCCAAAGCTACTCCTGCTGGTGCAGTTGCTCAGTTCGCTGCTTCCGGTAAGAGAGTTAAGAAAAAAGACCTGGGTATGATGGCTATGAGCTATGGCTACGTTTACGTTGCACAGGTTGCAATGGGCGCAGACAAGAACCAGCTGGTAAAAGCTCTGCTGGAAGCTGAAAGCTACCATGGTCCTTCCCTGATCATCGCTTACGCTCCTTGTATCAACCATGGTCTGAAAGGCGGCATGAGCGGCGCTCAGAACGAAATCAAACGTGCAGTTGAAGCAGGTTACTGGCATATGTACAGATTCAACCCTACTCTGAAAGAAGAAGGCAAGAACCCCTTCACTCTGGATTCTAAAGAACCCACAGCAAGCTTCAGAGACTTCCTGCTGAGCGAAGTTCGTTACAGCGCACTGCAGAGAACATTCCCCGAAGTAGCGGAAGAACTGTTCGAACAGTCCGAAAAGAACGCAAAAGAAAGACTGGAAAACTACAAAAGACTGGCTAACCAGTAATCAGGTTTCACAGGATTTCAAAATGAAATAAAAACAGGCTTTGCCTGATGAAATGGAGAGATTTCCCCCTAAAGGGAAGTCTCTCTGTTTTTTTATGGTTTCTTTCAACAATGTTACAATTTTATTGAGATTGGAAAAATTGCTTTTTTCCAAAAGGAAAATAGTGTATACTCACAATATGGAAGTGAAGGAGGGGGTTATTGCATATGCGTCAAACGCTGAAAAACTGTAAGAGAATCGTCATTAAGGTAGGTACTGCAACCATTACCTATCCCAATGGCAGATTGAATTTGAAACGGATCGAAGAACTGGCATGGGTACTGACAGACCTGCGCAATCGCGGTATGGATGTGGCACTGGTCACCAGCGGTGCCATTGGTGTAGGCGCTGTGCGTATGTCAATGCCTTCCCGTCCCACTGTTACCCGGGAAAAACAGGCGGCGGCAGCAGTTGGTCAGGCAATGCTGATGCAGATCTATCATAACTTTTTTGACCGGTATAATCAGACCGTTGCCCAGATTTTGCTGACAAAGGAGGAAATGGGTACGGAAGAAAGATATACCAATACCCATAATACATTTGAAACATTGTTTGAAATGGGTATCATTCCCATTGTCAATGCCAATGACACCATTTCTACATATGAAATTGAATTTTCCGATAACGATCGCCTCTCTGCTATGGTAGCGGAGGTAACGGGGGCTGATCTGCTGGTATTGCTGACAGATATCGACGCCCTGTATGACAAAAATCCCAGAGAACATGCAGACGCGAAGAAGATTTCTTATGTGGAAAAAGTAACGCCGGAAATCGAAAAGATGGCAAGCGGAAAAGGCTCTGCCTTCAGTGTCGGCGGCATGCAGACAAAACTGGAAGCGGCAAAAATCTGTGAAAAAGCCGGGACAGCCATGGCTATTGCCCATGGGGAAGACCCCACGGTGATCCATCGGATTTTGGCTGGCGAAGATGTAGGAACTTGCTTTGGAAAAGGAATCAAAAGGAGAGATGAAATATGAGTTTTTGCCCGAAATGCGGAAGAGAAATTATTGATGAAAGCTTGGGCTGCCCTATTTGCGGTGTAAAAGAAAACACCCGCCCCGAAACAACGCAGCCCGATGAGCAGCCTGCGGAAAAAGTGGATTCTTTTACGGTAGAGGATGCCAAAGGCACTTATCAGAAATTTGAAAGTACAGAAAACACCAGCAGTGGTACATGGGCAAGCGGCGGTACCAATACAGAATATAAGCCTGTTAATGAAGGCATTCATCCTGCACTGAAAGTCATTGTGATCGTATTGATCATTTTGGTAGGCGGCATTGGTGCCATTGCAGGTCTCATTGCTGGTATTGCGCTGATGAAAAGCCCTGTGGAAGATAATCAGAAGTTTGGTAAACTGATTACCATCATCAGTGCCATTATGCTGGGTCTGAGCCTGATCTGCTGCATCATCGGTGGTCTGTCTGGTCTGGCAGCGGTACCTTATACTATTACCTATAACTTCTGAGAATCATGGATGTATTTGACTTTTTTGGCTCTGCTGTCTGCCACCAGATGGCAGAGCGCAGTTTTTTCTGGGGGAGCTGTCAAAGCCCCCTCTGTGCCCGCTGTACAGCCATTGAAGGCGGTATCATACTGGGTGTGATATTCTTATGGCTGGCAGGAAGAAAAGACGGAAATCGACCGTTTTCGCCATCTGGTGTGGTGCTGGCAGCGCTGTCTTTCCTGCCCATTGCCATTGACGGTGTCGGCAGTTATCTGGGATTCTGGCAGAGCAACAATCTGCTTCGTGTGTTGACAGGGGCACTGGCTGGCTATGGACTGCCAGGCTTGTTTTTGCTGGCTGCCAATTTTTCTCCTGCCAAAGAAAATACGAATCCTGTTTATAAAAATACAGGAGAGCAGATAGGTCTGCTTTTGGCGGCAGTGGCTTATGGTCTGCTGGTATGGCTGGGTATTTTGCCATATTTCCTTGTTGCCATTGTGTCGGCAGTGGGGGTTGTCTGTTTTTATGGCTGCTTCTGGTTTCTCATATTGCGAACGATGACAGCAGGAAAGAAATTCCCTTGTTTCTTATGCTCGCTGGCAGGAGGGCTTTTCACTGTATTTGTGGTGGCAACAATTGTGCAAAGAATTTCATAGAGAATCGAAAAAAAGCTGTTTTTTTCCATGGGATACAAGTATAATGGAAAGAAACGGCTTTTTTTGATTAAGGAGGCAGTTATATTTATGAGTATGTTGACAGAAATGGGAAAACAGGCAAAGGAAGCGGCAGTGGTTCTTTCTGTGCTTCCCACACCCAGAAAAAATAAAGCCCTTTGTCATGCGGCAGATGCTTTGCTGGCAGCAAAGGATGAGATTTTGGCAGCAAATAAAGCAGACGTGGAAGCGGCAGTGGAAGCAGGCATCAAAGGTGCATTCATTGACCGTTTGACACTGACAGAAAAGAGATTGCAGGAAATGGCAGACGGCTTAAGACAGGTGGCATCTCTGGACGATCCTGTAGGCAAAGTCCTGTCCATGAAAACATTGGATAATGGTTTGATTATCGGTCAAAAACGTGTGCCCATGGGCGTGATCGGCATCATTTTTGAAGCACGCCCTAATGTAACAGCAGACGCTTTCGGTCTGTGCCTGAAAGCCGGCAGTGCAGTTATTCTCCGTGGCGGTAAGGAAGCCATCGGCACCAACAAAAAAGTAGTTTCTGTATTCCAGAAAGCATTGGAAGAAGAAGGTCTGCCCGGTGCATGTGTGCAGATTGTACAGGACACCAATCGGGAAACCGCAAACGAAATGATGCGTCTGAACGGATATCTGGATTTGCTCATTCCCAGAGGCGGCGCAGGACTCATTCAGAATGTTGTGCAGAACAGTACCGTTCCTGTCATTCAGACAGGTGTGGGCAACTGCCATGTTTATGTGGATGAAAGCGCTGACTTGGAAAAAGCAGTGCGCATTGTTATCAATGCCAAAACACAGCGTCCCGGCGTTTGCAATGCCTGCGAAAGCCTGCTGGTGCATGAAAGTCTGAAAGATACGTTCCTGCCTATGATTGGTAAGGCGTTACAGGAAAAACAGGTGGAAATCCGTGGGGATGAAGACACCTGTGCCAGAGTGCCCGGCGCCGTAGCGGCTACAGAAGAAGACTGGGCAACAGAATACGAAGATTATATCATTTCCACAAGAGTGGTGAAGGATTTGGATGAAGCCATCAGCCATATCCGCCGTTATTCCACAGGTCATTCCGAAGCCATTGTGACAGAAAACTACACAAATGCCCAGCGGTTCCTCAACGAAGTGGACGCAGCAGCAGTTTACGTGAATGCATCCACTCGTTTCACAGACGGCGGACAGTTCGGCTTTGGCGCGGAAATCGGCATCAGTACCCAGAAACTCCATGCCCGTGGGCCTATGGGTTTGACAGAATTGACTACCACAAAATATATCATTTATGGTGATGGACAGATTCGTGAATAAAGAGAGAAGGGAAACATATGAGAATTGGTATTTTGGGCGCAGGCGGCGTTGGTGCCACCGTAGCCGGTGCCGTTGCGAAAGATAAAAACGCGGAAATTGTTTTGATTGCAAGAGGAGAAACAAAGGAAAATGTTTTGAAAAGAGGCTGGATTCTGGAATCTGAAGTTTTGGGAGACCAGGTCATCCATCCCGCTTTGGTCAGCGATGATCCGGTAGAAATCGGTACCGTAGATGTGCTGGTATTGGCATGCAAAAGCTATTCCTTGAAAGATGTATGCGACAGATACAGCAGTATCGTCCGGGATGATACACTGGTCATTCCTTTCCAGAATGGCTTCATGGCTGCCCAGCAGGCACAGGAAGCATTGGGAAAAGGTCAGATTGCCCATGGCTTCATTTACTGCCTGTCTAAAATTGTAGAGAAGGGGAAAGTTGTCAATGTGGGCACACTGCTGCGGGCAGGTTTTGGTTTCCCTGACGGACGGAAAAACGAAAGAGCCGAACAGTTGGCAGCAATGATGCAGGCAGGTGGACTGCCTACCATTTATACAGCGGATATTCTGGAACCTATCTGGGCAAAGTTTATGATGATCTGCGGCAATAGCTGTGCCTTCCTGTATTATGATTGTCCTTCCGGTGGTATTCTGGAAGATTCTCAGCGGATGGCTTTTCTGAAAGGGACATATGACGATCTGTATCGCTTGGCGGAAGGGGCAGGGGTACATCTGCCGGAAGATATTCAGGAACGGTATCTGCAGGAATTTGCGGAAATGCCTCTGAACTCCACATCTTCCCTCTATCGTGACATCAAAGATGGTGTACCCCAGAATGAATTGGAGCAGATTGTGGGCAATGCTGTCAGACTAGCAAGAGAAAAGAAAATTTCCGTGCCTTTCATTGCGGCGGCTTATGATAAAACATTACAGACTATGCTGTAAGAATCTGGACATCATTGAACAATCCTCATAAAAAATCATAGCCGGAATCCTTTGTATTTCAAGGATTCCGGCTATATTTGTTTTCTTATGAAACACTCTGAAATACCTGTATAACGCAAAAAAGCCTTCGTAAACGAAGGCTCTTTTTATGCTGAAATCAGATCGCACGAGTGATTTTGTTGGAACGCATGCATCTTGTGCAAACGTAGATAGATTTTACATTGCCGTTATCTTCCACGATTTTGATTTTCTTTACATTGGGTTTCCATTTTCTGTTCGCACGTCTACTAACCTGACTACGGTTAATGCTGATTCTATGACCTTTGATCTGGCCTTTTTCACAAATTTCACATCTAGCCATTGCCTGCACCTCCTTCATTGCTTGTATGTGACACAACAAAGTTATTCTAGCAGAAAACTTTTGATTTTGCAAGAAAAAACGCCCTTTTTTTAAAATATTTTTTTATGGGAAAACTTGCTGCGATTTTGTACAGGGAAAAAAGCAAAAACGTAAGAAAAAATTAAAGGAATTCTAATAAAACTGTTTTTGTTTGGTGATATACTGTAAACAAGAATCTGCACCCATTTTTAAGGAGGGAATCTGAATGATGCGAAAAACAGTAATTGCGGCGGTCCTGCTGGCGTTGGGCTGTAATGCGACAGCTTTTGGTGCACAGAATGATGTGGTTATCAAATTGGATGAAAGAAATGTGGTATTAAAAGAAGACATTGTCTATGAAGATGGACGGATGATGCTGCCGGTACGTGCCATGGCGGATGTGCTGGGAGCCGATGTGACATATGATACAAGCACCCGTACAGCTCTGGTGGAAAAACAGATGAAAACAGTGCTGGATGCGGATAATCAGCCCTTGGTATGGCAGGTCTCTCTGGGATTGGATTCCAATTATCTGACCCTGATGGGTACCCATGAACTGCTGCTGGAAACAAAACCGCTGGTGGTGAACAATCGGGCGTATCTGCCTTTAAGAGAATTGGCAGAAGCCATGAATCTGGATGTGGAATGGAGCACAGACGGTCAGAAGGATTATGTGAAACTGACTTCTGCCAGAATGCCAAACGTTTCTCTGCAGCCCAATGGCAGCTTTGATCAGGAAACCATGAGCCTGCAAATGCAGTGGAAAAACGAAGAAAATACAGTATTCTATGCATCCGAAGAATTTTGGCTGGAAAAATGGGATGGACATAACTGGAATAAAGTAGAACCTGATTCCAAAGCTTATGTAAGCACAGATACTTACAGCATTCCTACAGGCGGTCCCACAGACGGCAAACGGGATAAAAAGTTCACTTTCTGGCAGTGGGAAAAGAGCATGACCCCCGGAAAATACCGTGTGGCAGTGCCTTATCAGTATCTGGAAGGCAAAGGCGAGGATATGACATTCTTTAATCTGGAACAGACAAAGGCGTACAGTCAGGATACTCCTACCACTTATGTGGCATATGGCGAATTTTTGGTAGAAGCGTCTAACAAATAATCAATGGTCAAATGGCGGAAGGTTTGCAAATGGCAGGTCTTCCGCTTTTTTTCAAAGCCAAAAGCAAAGGCAGGAAAGGGCGCTTCTCTTGTGTTTTTCGGCACTTTGCGGTATCATATACCATGAGTAAGTTTGTTTGAATAGAAAATACAAAGGAGAACGGGAATGTTAGATATTTGCTTATTGGGAACAGGCGGCATGATGCCCATGCCGGGACGTTTTCTTACGTCCCTTGCGGCGCGGCTCAATGGGCGCATGATGCTTATTGACTGTGGCGAAGGCACACAGGTAACCATGAAAATGCAGGGATGGGGCTTCAAGAATATTGATGCTATCTGCTTTACCCATTTTCATGCGGATCATATCTCCGGGCTTCCCGGTCTGCTGCTGACCATTGGCAATGCAGGCAGAACGGAGCCTTTGAAACTGGTTGGTCCGCAGGGGCTGACATATATTGTGGAAGGTCTGCGCCGGATTGCACCGGAACTGCCTTTTCCTTTGGAATTGATTGAATTGGGAAAAGATACGCCCAATCCCCTGCGGTTGGGAGAATTTGAAGTTTCTTTCTGTCAGGCGGACCACATGGTACGCTGCTATGCTTACCGTATTGACGTCAAACGCCGCGGAAAATTTGACCCGAAAAAAGCGGAGGCGCTGGGACTGCCCAGACCGCTGTGGGGCAAATTGCAGAAAGAAGGCGCTGTGGAATTTGAAGGCAAAACCTATACACCGGATATGGTGCTGGGAGCAGAACGTCCGGGTATTGCCATGGCATACTGCACAGATAGCCGTCCTGTAGACAGATTGGCGCATTTTGCAAAAGGCGTGCAGCTTTTCATCTGCGAAGGCATGTATGGGGAAGAAGAAAAGAAACCAAAGGCTTTGGAGCATAAGCATATGCTCTTTTCCGAAGCGGCAAGACTGGCGAAGTTCGCCGAAGCAGAAGAACTTTGGCTCACCCATTTCAGCCCGGCTTTGCAGGAACCGGCAGAGTTTTTGCAGAATGCCACAGATATTTTCCCCAATACCCTGTTGGGGGAAGAGAGGAAAATGACAACATTGTATTTCCCGAAGGAAGGATAAAATATGGAAAAAGATATATTGATTTTAGCAGTGGAAAGCTCCTGCGACGAAACTGCTGCAGCCGTTGTGAAAAACGGCAGAGAGGTGCTTTCCAATATCATTTCGTCACAGATTGCCTTGCATACATTGTATGGCGGCGTGGTGCCGGAAATTGCGTCCCGGAAACATATCGAAGCCATCGACGGTGTCATCACACAGGCTTTGCAGGAAGCAGGTGTCACATTGGAGGACATTGACGCCATTGGTGTGACGTATGGACCCGGTCTGGTGGGGGCGCTGCTGGTAGGTCTGGCAGAAGCCAAGGCCCTTGCTTTTGCGGCAAATAAACCCCTTGTGGGTGTCCATCATATCGAAGGACATATCTGTGCCAACTACATTGAAAATAAAGATTTTGAACCGCCTTATATGGCGCTGGTGGTTTCCGGCGGTCATTCCCATCTGGTGTATGTGTCCGATTACGGCAAGTACGAGATTCTGGGCAGAACCAGAGATGACGCTGCAGGTGAGGCTTATGACAAAGTTGCCCGTGCCATTGGCATGGGGTATCCCGGCGGTCCGAAAATCGACGCGGCAGCCAAAAAAGGCAATCCAAATGCTGTGAAATTCCCCCGTGTATTTCTGGAGGAAGACAGCTATGACTTCAGCTTCAGCGGTTTGAAATCCGCCGTACTGAACTATGTGAATAAACAGAAAATGATGGGCGAGCCCATTGTGCCGGAAAACATTGCAGCCAGCTTCCAGCAGGCTGTGGTGGAAGTTCTGGTGGAAAAAACCATCCATGCGGCGAAAGAAAGAGGCGTGAAGCAGATCGCTATGGCAGGTGGCGTTGCATCCAACTCCGCTCTGCGGGAAACCATGCGGAAAGCCTGCGAGAAAGAAGGATTCTATCTGAGCATTCCTTCTCCCATTCTCTGCACCGATAACGCGGCAATGATTGGTTGTGCAGCCTATTATGAATATATGGCAGGGGTGCGGGATGGCTTCGACCTGAACGCAAATCCCGGTCTGAAATTAGGGGAAAGATAAGTTTTTGTTTCAAAAGGGGCGTTGTTTCGATAACTTTTTCAATATCAAGGAGGAAGAAACATGGCAGGTATTTTGAGCAGATTTAAAACAATTATGGAAGCAAACATCAACGCATTGTTGGATAAAGCGGAAGACCCTGTAAAAATGGCAGACCAGCTTGCCAGAGATCTGGAAAAAGATCTGGGGGAAGTGAAGGCGGAAACCGTTTCTGTCATGGCAGAGGAAAAACGTGCCAAACGTGCTTATGATGAAGGCGTAGCAGAAGTGGAAAAACTCCAGCGTTATGCGGAAAAAGCCGTTCTGGCTGGCAATGACGCTGACGCAAAGGTTTTCCTGTCTGAAAAAGCGGCAAAGGCAGCCAATCTCGAAAGCCTGAAAGGCGCATGGGATCTGGCAGCAGCCAATGCGGCAAAAATGCGTGAAATGCATGATAAACTCACAGAACAGCTGAAACAGGTGGAAGATAGAAAAGCAGCCATCCGTGCCAAAGCGGCTATGGTGAAATCTCAGCAGAAAGCCAATGAAATCAAGTCCGATTTGGGCGGCAGCTCTCTGGCAGCCTTTGATGCACTGGAAGAAAAGCTGAACCGGAAGCTGGATGAAGCGGAAGCAGCTGCGGAACTGAACACCAAGAAAGACGATATGGCTGATTTGATGGCAAAATATGATGATACCGCAACGGTACAGGACAGCGGTGTGGAAGATGAATTGGCAGCACTGAAAGCAAAGCTGGGCAAATGATGGGGGAATGTGACCGATGGGACTTTTCGGCAATGAATTTCGCAATGTGGTGGAGTGGCAGGAAAGCGACGACACCGTGATTTTTCATAAATGGCATAATGACGAGATCAAAAAAGGCAGCCGCCTCATCATCCGCCCGGGACAGGATGCTATTTTCCTGTATAACGGGAAAATCGAAGGGATTTTTCAGGATGAAGGCTCTTTTGATATCGAATCTCAGATCATTCCTTTCCTGAGCACCCTCAAAGGCTTTTCCTTTGGCTTTAACAGTGGCATCCGTGCGGAAGTGCTCTTTGTCAATACAAAGGAATTTACCGTGAAATGGGGCACTAAAAACGCTGTGATGCTGCCCTGTGCAGGTCTGCCCGGTGGTTTGCCTGTCCGTGCTTTTGGCACTTTCCAGATGAAGGTTTCCGACTATGTGCGCCTCATCGACACCATTGCAGGGGTAAAGGATACATACTCTGTGGATGATGTGAAAACAAGAGTGCTGAGCATTCTGGATCAGCTTCTCATGAAGTGGATTGGCAGAGAAGGCAAGGATATGTTCCATTTGCAGGCAAGTGCCTATGACATCGGCAAAGGCATGCAGGAAGATCTGGATATGGAACTGCTGAAAATGGGCATGACTGTGACAGGCGTGCAGATTTCCAGCTTCAGCTATCCTCAGGAAATCCAGGAAAAAATCAATGCTGCGGCAGGCTATCAGATGGTAGGGGATATGAACCGCTACCAGCAGGGCAAACTGGCAGATGGTCTGGATCAGCCCGGCGGCGCTGCCGGCAGTACAGCAGGCATGGGCTTTGGTATGGCAGCAGGTATGCAGATGGCACAGCAGATGATGCGAAGCATGCAGCAGCCCACACAGCAGGCAGCCCAGCAGCCAGCAGGAGGAAAACATTGTCCTTCCTGTGGTGCGGCAGTACAGGCTGGCGATAAATTCTGTTCCGGTTGCGGACAGAAATTGGAAGTGGCAGCTTTCTGCCCTTCCTGCGGTGCGAAAGTCAATGCAGGCGATCGTTTCTGCTCCGGCTGCGGACAGAAACTTTCCTAAAAAATGAAAAAGGAATAAAATTAAAAGAAAAAGGCAGGAATCTCAAGAAATTACCAAAGAGATTTCTGCCTTTGTTTTTATTTTTTAGGGATACCTAAAATATCATATAATTCTGCCAGTTTATGAATTTCGTATGTAGGTACAGCAGCGGTGTCGTTGATTTTGTTTTCCGCATTCATCCAGCAGGCATCGATGCCTGTATTATTGCCGCCCAGAATGTCGGAAGAAAGGGAATCCCCGATGATGAGTACATCTTCTGGAGAAAGGTGTGGCGCTTTTTCAAAACAATGGTCGAAAAAGGCTTTCATAGGCTTGCGGCTGCCGATTTCACCGGAAATGAAAATGTCTTTGAAATAAGGAGAAAGACCGGAATCTCCCAGACGTTTGTACTGGGTTTCTGTGGTGCCGTTAGTGACGATGTATAACTCATAAAGGGGCGCAAGGGTCTGTACCAGCTCCATAGCACCTTCTATGAGGTCGTGTCCTTCGTCCAGTTCTTTTCGGTAATCATGCTCGAAGGCAATGCCGTCAGCGTCAATGCCAAAGTGTTCGAATACTCTGCCAAAACGGGTATAGAGCACCGCATCTCTGGAAATTTCACCTCGTTCGTAGCTTTCCCAAAGCTGACCGTTCATTTCCAGATAATAGCTGCGGATTTCGTCCGTCAGGGCAATGCCGTTTTTTTCAAAAACACGTTCCAGTCCCTTTTTTTCTGCGGCAACAAAGTCCAGCAATGTCTTGTCTGCGTCGAAAAATAACGCTTTATATGTTTTCTGGCTCATAACATTCCTCCATCCAGTGTGATGATTTGCCCTGTCAGGAAAGAAGCGCTTTCACTGGCAAGGGTAAGGGCAAATCTGCCCACTTCTTCTGGCTTACCGAAGCGCATGAGAGCAATTTCGTCTGCCAGTTCTGCCCGCTCTTCTTCGGAGAAGCAGGCATTCATTTCTGTGTCGATGACACCGCAGGCAATGGCGTTGACCCGAATACCAGAAGGGCCAAGTTCTTTTGCCATGGCTTTTGTGAAAGCATTGATTCCCCCTTTGGAAGCGGAGTAAACAGCTTCACAGGAAGCCCCTGCTTCTCCCCACATGGAGGAGATGTTCAGAATGACACCGGTTTTGTTGTGTACCATGGCAGGTATTGCCAAATGGGTACAATTCAGCACAGAGCCAAGGTTTACATTCAGCACACGCTGCCACTGTTCTGGGGTCATATCTGTGAATAATCCAATATGAGAAATACCGGCGTTGTTTACCAGAATATCAACAGGGCCAAAGGCATCCTGAATTTGCAGGAACATGTCCTTGCAGGCATTGTAGTCGGAAACGTCTGCCAGAATTGCCATACAGGAAACGCCCATTTCTTCCAGTTCTTTTTTCGCTTCTGCCAGCTGGTCTTTGCTGCGAGAAGCGTTCAGCACCACCCGTGCGCCTGCTCGTCCAAAGGCAAAGGCAATGGCTTTGCCAATGCCACGGGAGGAACCGGTGACCAGTACGGTTTTATTTGTAAAATCCATTTTTATCACAATCCTTTTTTGCGCATTATAATAGTCATTTTATCGGAAAACTTTAATCTTTACAAGGAGGAAATCTGCTGACAAATGAAAAGAAACCATGTATAATACTTCTTATATCATGATGGAGGAATTTTATATTATGGAAGAAATCAAGCGGCTGGTGTACAGCCGGGAATTACGATGGAATGAAATTATGGTAATTGCCATGCGGCTGTTCAGGGAAAATATAAAAGTCATTGCTGCGGGGATGCTGGTCATTGGTCTGCCCATCAGTATTTTGCTGACACTGATTCAAGGCAGGGTAATGAGCATGCTGGAAATTGCTGATCAGGTATCAGCGAAAACTCTGGTATTATCTCCCCAGGAATCAGTCAATTTGATACAGCAGATGATGACGAATAACGTACTGCTTATGGCAGTAACCGTATTTTTGGAACCTATATTCATCATTGGTGTGGCAAAGGCTGCGAAATGGCGTCTGGAAGGCAGACGTTTTTCTGCCAGCAAAGCTTTTGTGGAAGCAATGTCATTGGAACCCGTTGTGGTGAAAGTGGGTATTGTGTATATGATCCTGTTTTTGCTGGGAACCCTGCTGGTGATTCCTGCCATTTATCTGGGCGTTGTATGGTGTCTGTATCTGTACTGCATTGCGCTGGGCGGCAGACGAAGTGTTGATGCACTGGGACACAGCCGTGTACTGGTTCGCAGCAGATGGTGGCGGACATTCGGATTTTTGATTATACTGGCAGCAATTTCTTACTGCTGGAATTCCGTTTTATCCTTGATTTTTATGCTGTTCCCAGACAACTTTGCTGTCAACTGCGTGTATACCTGCATCACATATTTGACACAGGGCTTTGTGGTCAGCGCAACAGCCATCTTGTTCCTGAACCGGGAATCCGGGCTTTTTGGTATGGCTTCTTTGCAGGAACCGGAAGAAGTCCAGGAGGCAGAAGAAGAAAAAGCAGAATAAAATTGCTTCATAAGAAAACAGAGATAGCCAGAATTCTTGAAACAAAAGGAATTCTGGCTGTTATTTTTTTCGGGAGAGTTTCTGTATTTTTGTATACAATAGACAGGAAAGATGGGGTTTCGAACTACGAATTTTAGTGGGACATTTTCCGTCACACGCAGTGGATTTTTCCAAATCCCTGTGGTATAATCGGCTTATAACAACAATCAAATATAAGAAATGGCAGGTGGGGTATTTATGTATTCCGGGAAAGACGGATTTACAGCAGAAGAACTGAAGTATTTACAATTATTATCCAAACAATATAAAAATATCAACAGCGCAGCCACAGAGGTTATGAACCTGAAGGCGATTTTGAACCTGCCGAAAGGGACAGAGCACTTTGTTTCGGATATTCATGGGGAAGTGGAATCTTTCAGCCATGTACTCCGCAACGCTTCCGGCGTTATCAAAAACCAGATCAGTGCCATTTTTGGTGCAAGTCTGCGGGAAAGCGAAAAGAAATCTCTGGCAACGCTGATTTATTATCCCGAAAAGAAACTGGAACAGATGGCAGAAACAGAAGAGGACATGAACGACTGGTACAAAATCACCCTGCACCGTCTGGTTACCATCTGCAAAGTTGTTTCTTCCAAATACACCCGTTCCAAAGTCAGAAAAGCACTGCCCAAGGAATTTGCTTACATACTGGAAGAACTGCTCCATGAGGATAATGTGAGCAGAGATAAAGAAATGTATTATAATGAAATCATCAGCACCATCATTGACTTGGATCAGGCAGATCGCTTTGTTACAGCCCTGTGCCATCTGATTCAGCGCCTTGCCATTGATACCCTCCATGTCATTGGGGATATTTACGACAGAGGTCCTAACGCGGCAGCTATCATGGATATTCTGGAACATTACCACTCTGTGGACATCCAGTGGGGGAACCACGACATCGCTTGGATGGGGGCAGCGGCTGGTTGTCAGGCACTTATTTGTAATGTACTGCGTATCCAGACCCGTTATGCAAACTTGGATACCATCGAAGAAGACTACGGTATCAACCTGATTCCTCTGGCAACATTTGCTATGGATTGTTACGCCGATGACCCTTGCACACAGTTTGCGCCCAAAGGCACAGAAGGCGCGCTGAGCGATAAGGACTTCCAGTTGATTGCCAAAATGCATAAAGCCATTTCTATTTTGCAGTGGAAAATGGAAGCACAGATCATCAAACGTCATCCCGAATTCCATATGGAAAACAGACTGCTGCTGGATAAGATTGACTTTGAAAAAGGCACCATCAACATCGAAGGTGTGGAATATGAAATGAACGACATGAATTTCCCCACCGTAGACCCGAAAGACCCTTATGCCCTGACAGAAGAAGAACAGGAAGTCATGGACAAAGTCAAATCTTCCTTTGTAAACAGCGAAAAATTGCAGGAGCATATCCGCGTGCTGTATAGCAAAGGTGCTATGTATAATATCTTTAACTCCAACCTGCTGTTCCACGGCGGTATTCCCATGAATGATGACGGTACACTGAAAACCGTTACATTCCGCGGCAAAAAATACAAAGGAAAAGATTATCTGGATGCCGTAGAGCGGACAGCCAGAGAGGCATACTTCAACAAACCTCATTCCGAAGCAAAACGTCAGTGCATGGATATCATGTGGTATCTGTGGTGTGGGGAAGATTCTCCTTTGTTCGGCAAAAAGAAAATGACAACCTTCGAACGGTATTTCATTGATGATAAGACCACTCATAAAGAAGTCAGCAACCCTTACTATACTCTGCGTAATGATGAAAATATCTGCCGCTATGTGCTGGAATCCTTCGGTCTGGACCCGGATACTTCCCACATCGTCAATGGTCATGTGCCTGTCAAAGTGGTGAAAGGGGAAAGCCCCATCAAAGCAAATGGCAAACTGTTCGTTATCGACGGTGGTTTTGCCAAGGCATACCAGAAAGTAACAGGTATCGCAGGCTATACATTGATTTACAACTCTCATGGTATGGTGCTGGTTAGCCACGAACCTTTCGTATCCACAGAAGTTGCCATTGCGGAAGAAAAGGATATCTTGTCTTCTACAGTAGCTTTGCAGTATACACAGGATCGTATCCGTGTTAGAGATACCGACATCGGTAAGAAGCTTCAGGAAAGCATTGATGAACTGGAAAAACTCCTGTATGCGTACCAGAACGGTATCATCAAAGAGCAGTAAAACTTCTTATATAAAATCTATTTCATAAAAAATAAACAGCAGAAAGATTAGAACCAGTTTGGTTTTGGCTTTCTGCTGTTTTTATTTGGAAAAGCTGATTTTGCCATGAAAAAATGGGTCAGATAGGAGGTCTGACCCATTTTGTAATATGCTGATTTTTTTAAAGAGTTTGGCTTTTGTACTTAAAATGCTTTTCTTTTGTAAATTCTTTCACGGAAATCCGTGCTTTATCTTTTGTAAAATGTTTTTTTGACTTTTTCTTTCGTATGGTTTGGCTATTTTATCTTTTGTAAGTGGAATTTATAAGAGATTAAACTCTTTCTACACCAAGGGTTACTTTTTCACCGTTGATGTTCCATTCTTTGGTGTATTCGCCGCCTTTGCCTGCAACCACTTCAGCAGCCAGAACGTCTGCGGAGATGTCGTTTGCAGCCAGTACTTCAGCGATTTTTGCGTTGCCGTCATGGTAAACACGGATACGGTCTGTTACGTTGAAGTCAGCTTCTTTTCTCATGGTCTGTACTTTACTTACGATTTCACGAACGAAGCCTTCTTCTACCAGTTCAGGTGTCAGGTTGCCGTCCAGAACAACGGTCAGTGTGTTGTCGCCGCTGGATACGAAACCGTCTTTTTCAGCAGTGTCAACCAGTACGTCGTCCATTTCCAGAACAACTTCTTCACCGTCTACTGTGAATGTTGCTTTGCCGTCTGCACGCAGAGTAGCCATGAATGCGGAGCCATCTACTTCTTTCAGGTAAGCGCCGATAGCGGGTACCAGTTTGCCGTATTTTTTACCCAGTGTACGCAGCTGAGGTTTGAATGTGTATGTTGTGAATGCTTCCACATCATCTGTGAAAGTGATACCTTTCACGTTCAGTTCGTCTGTGATGATGTCGCGGTACATTTCAGGCAGTTCTTTTTCTGCTTTTACATACATCATAGCCAGAGGCTGACGGTTTTTCAGGTTTGCAGCGTTTCTTGCCGCACGGCCTTCTACAACGACTTTCAGTACGAAGTCCATGTTTTCTTCCAGTTCTGTGTCAACCCATTCTGCATGGTATGCAGGCCAGTCGCACAGGTGTACGCTTTCGGGAGCGGAAGCGTCTACTTTCTTCACCAGATTGCCGTAGATTTCTTCTGCGATGAAAGGTGTGAAAGGAGCTGCCAGTTTTACCATAGTATCCAGTACAGTGAACAGAGTCATGTAAGCGTTTACTTTATCCTGTTCCATACCTTCAGCCCAGAAACGTTCACGGCTTCTTCTTACATACCAGTTGGACAGATCGTCTACAAATTCTGCCATTGCTCTTGCGGGTTCTGTCAGTTTGTAGTGTTCCAGACAATCGTCAACGTATTTATTCAGTGTCTGCAGCTTGGACAGGATCCATTTGTCCATAGGAGGCAGTTTGTCATATTCCAGTTTGTGTTCTGTAGGGTTGAACTTGTCGATGTTTGCATACAGCACATAGAATGCGTATGTGTTCCACAGGGTACCCATGAATTTTCTCTGCAGTTCGCTTACAGCTTCATCATAGTAACGGCTAGGCAGCCAAGGTGCGCTGTTTGCGTAGAAGTACCAACGAACGGCGTCAGCACCCTGTTTGTTCAGAGCATCCCAAGGGTCAACAACGTTGCCTTTGTGTTTGGACATCTTCTGACCGTTCTTATCCTGAACGTGACCCAGAACGATACAGTTCTTGAAGGGTGCGCAGTCAAAGAGCAGTGTGCTTACTGCCAGCAGTGTGTAGAACCAGCCACGAGTCTGGTCAACGGCTTCACTGATGAAGTCAGCAGGGAAGTTTTCTTTGAAGATATCCTGGTTTTCAAAGGGATAATGCCACTGTGCGAAAGGCATTGCACCACTGTCGAACCAGCAGTCGATAACTTCAGGCACTCTTGTCATCAGCTTGCCGCATTCAGGACATGTGATGTGAACGGCGTCGATGAAAGGTTTGTGCAGTTCGATGTTTTCAGGGCAGTCAGGAGACATTTCTTTCAGTTCACCGATGCTGCCGATGGTGTGTCTGTGACCGCATTCGCATTCCCAGATAGGCAGTGGTGTGCCCCAGTATCTTTCACGAGACAGACCCCAGTCGATAACGTTTTCCAGGAAGTTACCGAAACGGCCTTCTTTGATGTTATCGGGATACCAGTTGATGGTGCGGTTGTTGCGAACCAGGTTGTCACGCAGAGCGGTCATTTTGATGAACCATGTGCTTCTTGCGTAGTAGATCAGTGGAGTATCGCATCTCCAGCAGAAAGGATAGTTGTGTTCGAAGGGAATTGCTGCGAACAGGGAACCATCTTTTTCCATATATTCGATTACCTTAGGGTCAGCGTCTTTAACGAACATGCCTGCAAAAGGACCTGTTTCTTTTGTCATGTTGCCGGCATCGTCTACATACTGCCGGAAAGGTACGTTGTAAGCGTTACATACACGGGCGTCGTCTTCACCGAATGCACCTGCAGAGTGTACCACACCGGTACCGTCTGTCAGTGTAACATAAGGGTCGCATGTTACGATGAAAGCTTTGGGGTCGTTTTCCAGGAAGGAGAACAGGGGTTCATAACGCATGTATTCCAGTTCTTTCCCTTTCATGGTTTCCAGAACTTCGTAGTTGCCTTCGCCCAGGATGGTATCCAGCAGAGCTTCTGCCATGATGGCAACATAGTCCTGATATTTCACTCTTGCGTATGTTTCGTCTGCGTTGACAGTCAAAGCAACGTTGGAAGGCAGTGTCCAAGGTGTTGTTGTCCAAGCCAGGAAGTATTCGTTGTCTTTACCTTCAACTTTGAATTTTGCGATAACGGATGTTTCTTTTACATCTTTATAGCCCTGAGCTACTTCGTGAGAGGAAAGGGCAGTACCGCAGCGAGGGCAGTAGGGAACAACTTTGTGACCTTTATAAAGGAGACCTTTGTCCCAGATCTGTTTCAGTGCCCACCATTCGGATTCGATATATTCGTTATGGTAAGTAACATAAGGATGATCCATGTCAGCCCAGAAACCAACACGGTCACTCATGGCACGCCATTCTTTTTCGTAAGTCCAAACGCTTTCTTTACATTTTGCGATGAAGGGTTCTACGCCGTAATCTTCGATCTGAGGTTTGCCGTCCAGACCCAGAGATTTTTCAACTTCCAGTTCAACAGGCAGACCGTGGGTATCCCAACCAGCTTTTCTCAGAACTTTGTAGCCTTTCATTGTTTTGTAACGAGGGATCAAGTCTTTGACCGCTCTTGTGATGATGTGACCGATATGAGGTTTGCCGTTTGCTGTCGGGGGTCCATCATAGAAGGTAAATACAGGAGCACCTTCTCTTGCTTTGATGCTCTTGCCGAAGATGTCATGTTCTTTCCAGAACTGTTCTGTCTGAACTTCTCTTTCCACAAAGTTCAGATTGGTAGGCACTTTGTCGTACATATTAATTCCTCCTTTGGTTTTGTTCTTTCTTTATAATGTGATACCAATTAAAAAAAACCCATCCGTCACACAGGACGAATGGGCTCGCGGTACCACCTGATTTGACGGCACAAAAAGCCGTCCACCTTATTGCATCACCATTATGATGCGTTCCCTTAACGCGGGATACGACAGAGTCTACTTGGTAAAACCGTTCGGTCTGCCACTCAGGAGTGATTTTCTACCGCTTCCTTGCGTCGGGCTTTCACCTATCCCCAACTCTCTGTATGCATGAACAGAAATGGTATACTCTCTCCGTCACAGTGTTTTTGCTATTCACGAGAGTTATTATATATTGTGCCTAAAAATTTGTAAAGACCTTTTTGCACTTTTTCCTGCAAAATATGCAAGTATGTTGTATACTTGCAGACTGTATACACAAAATGGTGTAAATACAGGTGGTTTTACAGAAAAATGGGAGAAAATTGCGGATTTTGTATGCAGATTACAAAAAAAGCCCGAAATAATTTGATTTCTTTGGAGAAGTTGTGTATAATCAAACTGTTTACGAAAGTACAGGCAGAAATTTTTCTGCTGCATAAGCAAAGGAGATTGAAATGGAAGGTAGAGATTTGGCACTGCTGACGGACTTGTATGAACTGACCATGATGCAGGGCTACTTTGAAACAGGTTCTTACAAAAAACAGGTAGTATTCGATTTGTTCTACAGAAAAAATCCCAGCGGCAACGGTTATGCCATTGCGGCAGGTCTGCAGCAGGCAATTGAATACATTCGCAACCTGCGTTTTACAGAAGATGATATCACATATCTGGAAGGTCTGGGACTGTTCTCCGCAGACTTCATTGATTATTTGAGAGATTTTCGTTTTACAGGTGAAATTTACGCCATCCCCGAAGGCACTGTGGTATTCCCCCACGAACCTTTGATGCGTGTAAAAGCACCTATTGTGGAAGCACAGCTGGTGGAAACAGCACTGCTGAACATCATCAACCACCAGAGCTTGATTGCTACAAAAGCAGCACGTGTGGTTTGGTCTGCACAGGGCGATCCCGTTATGGAATTTGGTCTGCGCCGTGCACAGGGTCCTGACGCAGGTACTTTGGGTGCAAGAGCGGCTGTCATCGGCGGCTGCTGCGGTACTAGTAACGTGCTGACAGGCAAACAGTTTGGCGTTCCTGTCAAAGGTACCCATGCCCATAGCTGGGTTATGAGCTTCCCCGATGAACTGACAGCATTCCGTGAATATGCCCGTCTGTTCCCCGATGCATGTCTGCTTCTGGTGGACACTTACAACACACTGGAATCCGGTGTGCCCAATGCCATCAAAGTATTCAAGGAAATGCAGGCAAAAGGCATTGAATTGAAAAACTACGGTATCCGTCTGGACAGCGGCGACTTGGCTTATCTGTCTAAGAAAGCAAAAGCCATGCTGGAAGAAGCAGGTTTTGCTGACGCTGTGATCAGTGCATCCAGCGACTTGGACGAAAACCTCATTGCCAGCCTGAAGCTTCAGGGCGCAAAAATCAGCCTGTGGGGCGTAGGCACAAAACTGATTACCAGTGATGACTGTCCTGCCTTTGGCGGCGTGTATAAACTGGCGGCAGAGGAAGATGAAAACGGCAAATTCATCCCCAAAATCAAACTGTCCAATAACCCGGAAAAAGTTACAAACCCCGGTATTAAGAAAGTATTCCGTATTTACGAAAAATCCACAGGCAAGATCAAAGCCGATCTGATTGCACTGGACGATGAAACCATTGATGAAACCAAACCACTGGCGATTTACGACAGCAATGCAAAATGGAAAAACATGCGTCTGGAACCCGGCACATACAGAGTCAGAGAACTGCTGGTTCCTGTTTTCATTGACGGCAAACAGGTTTATGAAAGTCCTGCTACCATGGACATTCAGGCTTACTGCAATCAGGAAAAGGCATCTCTTTGGGACGAGCATCTGCGCTTGAATAACCCGCACATTGTGCCTGTTGACCTGTCTGATAAGCTGACACAGCTGAAAACAAAACTCATTGATAACATGAGCAAAAGATAAGTACAAAATAAAAAACCGAAAATTCCTTGGAAAAGGAATTTTCGGTTTTTTTGATTGCATCAGTGTTTTTCTTCAAAATCGGATTTGCCTACACCGCAAAGAGGGCATACCCAGTCTGCCGGCAGTTTATCCCAAGGAGTTCCAGCGGGAACGCCATGTTCGGGATCGCCTTTGGCTTCGTCGTAGATATATCCACAGATGGTACATTCATATTTTTTCATACTGCAACGCTCCTTTTTTTATGATTTGCAGTTATTCTATACCAAAAGATGCTTTATTTCAAGATATCTTTTAAGAAACTTTCTGCTTCAAAATGAGCGCCCAGACCCAGATAATCGGAAATGGTCTGACCGATGTCCGCAAAGGATTTGCGTACGCCAAGGTCTACGCCTTCTTTTACATGTTTGCCGTATACCAGCAGAGGGGTATATTCTCTGGAGTGGTCGGTGCTGGGTGTAGTAGGGTCACAGCCGTGGTCTGCGGTGATGAACAGGATGTCATCATCATGCATGGCGTCCATGATTTCAGGCAGTTTGCTGTCGAAGTATTCCAGTGCTTTTGCATAGCCTTCCACGTCATTTCTGTGACCATAAATCATGTCTGTATCTACCAGGTTTGTGAACAGGATGCCCTCAAATTCTTCTTTGGTATACAGAATAGTCTTTTCGATACCGTCATTGTTGTTTGTGGTATGGTCTGTCCGGGTCATGCCACGGTGTTCGAAGATGTCTTCGATTTTACCGATGGCTGTTACGTTCATGCCTTTTTCTTTCGCCAGGTCCAGAATGGTCACGCCAGTAGGTTCCAGAGAGAAGTCCTTACGGTTTTTGGTACGGGTGTAATTGCCGCTGGTACCGATGAAGGGACGGGCAATGACACGAGCAACACCGTATTTGCCTGTCAGCAGTTTTCTGGCTGTTTCGCAGATTTCGTAGAGTTTGTCTACGGGAATGACGTCTTCGTGTGCTGCAATCTGGAATACGCTGTCAGCGGAAGTATAAACGATGGGATAGCCTGTTTTTACGTGTTCATCCCCCAGATCCTGAATGATGACTGTGCCGGAAGCGGCATAGTTGCCCAGTGTTTTTCTGCCGATGGCTTCTTCAAATTTGTCCATGATTTCTTTGGGGAAACCTGTTTCTGTAAAAGTGGGGAAGGGTTCTTTTGTCAGAACGCCAGCGATTTCCCAGTGACCTGTTGTGGTGTCTTTGCCGATGGATTTTTCGCCCAGTTTGCAGTATGCGCCTTTGGGTGCGTCCACTTTGCCCAGCAGGTGAATGTCTTCCCCCTGAATGTTGCCCAGACCCAGCGCTGCCATGTTGGGCAGGGAAGTTTCGGGTCTTGCTTTTTTGATATTTACCAAGGTATTGCTGCCTACATCGCCGAAATCGGCTGCGTCAGGCAGTTCGCCAATACCTACACTGTCCAATACAATAATAATTGCTCTTTTCAAATCAATCGCTTCCTTTCTCTATATAAATGTTTGCTTTATGCCGAAATGATGTTCAAAACCAACGGCGGCAGAGGTGCTTTTTCTGCCGAGATGGTCAGTGCGGACTGGAAAATTTCCGCCGCCGATGCACAGGCTTCGTCTTTGGCGCTGTAAATGACTGCCAGCACTTCGCCTGCTTCTACGTAATCGCCAAGGCGTTTTTTGGTGATGATGCCTGCGCCGAAATCCAAAGGCTGTTCCTTGAAAGCCCGTCCTGCACCAGTTTCCTGAGATGCCCGCCCGATTTTTGCCGTATCCATGTGGGTGAGATAACCGCTTTTTTCTGCCCTGACTTCCAGAGAACAAGGGGAAAGGGGCAGTAAGTCAGGCTGCTCGATGATGGCAGGATTTCCGCCTTGCTGGATGAGCAGTTCACGGAATTTGGCAATGCCTGCGCCGTTGTCAATTTGCTGCTGCAACAGGGCTTTGCCTTCGGCTTCTGTCTGGACACGACCTGCCAAAAGGAGCATGTGTGCGCCGAGCAGCAGGGAAACTTCCAGCAAGTCGCCTTTTACATTGCCTTTGAGGACTTCCATGGCTTCCATAACTTCCAGAGAATTGCCGATATACATGCCAAGAGGCTGATCCATACCGCTGATGATGGCGGTGACCTTTCTGCCTACATGTTGTCCCATTTCTACCATAATATGTGCCAATGCTTCGGCGTCTTTCTGTGTTTTCATGAAAGCGCCGCTGCCGCATTTTACGTCCAGTACGATGCCGTCTGCGCCGGCGGCGATTTTCTTGGACATGATACTGGCGGCAATGAGAGGAATGCTGTCTACAGTACCTGTTACATCCCGCAGAGCATAAAGTTTTTTGTCCGCAGGGGTCAGGTTGTCCGTCTGGCTCATGAGTACCAGATGGCTGGTTTTGCCGTAAGTCAGTGCATCTTCTTCCGTTACGCCTACCTGAAAACCGGGAATGGATTCCAGTTTGTCAATGGTGCCGCCGGAGAAGCCCAGACCACGACCACTCATTTTTACCACAGGTACACCAAGAGAAGCTACCAATGGAGCAAGAATCAGCGTTGTGGTGTCGCCTACACCGCCGGTGCTGTGTTTATCCACTTTGAAACCGGGCAGACTGCTCAAATCGAACAATGCGCCGGAGTGAGCCATTTCCATGGTCATCTGTGCCGTTTCTTCCGCATCCATGCCGTTGAGCAGAATGGCCATAAGCAGGGCGGAAATCTGATAATCCGGCAGGGAGCCGTCTGTGACGCCTTGAATAAAGAAAGAAATTTCTTCTTTCGTCAGCTTCTGTTTATCACGTTTTTTGATGATAATATCCTGAAAATCCATAAAATCCCTCCTTTTGATGGGGGTGCTATTAAATGTTTGTATCATTGGAACCCCAAAAGAGGTTGCCAATATATCCTTATCATACCATAATACCAAGGAAAATACTATTCATTTATCATTGGGTTTTGGTTGTGGGAGAAGAAAAAAGGTTTATAATAAAATTAATTTGAAAAGGAAAAGAGGGAGAAGATATGAAAAAAATCACAGCAGTATATTTCAGCCCCTGTGGCACCACAAAAACAGCCGTTTGTTCTGTGGCTGGCGGATTGGGTGAGGTAGCAAAAGAAGTGGATCTGACACCTTTGTCTGCGGCAAGTACGGAAATTTCTCTGGGCGCAGAAGATGTTCTGGTTTGCGGCGTACCGTCCTTTGGGGGCAGAGTACCTCTGACAGCGCTGGAACGGATCAAAAATCTCCATGGCAATGGCACAGCGGCAGTGGCAGTTGTTACTTATGGCAATCGCGCTTTTGACGATACCTTTGCAGAATTGCAGGATGCGCTGGAAGCACAGGGATTTGTGGTGGTGGCAGGCGTTGCCGCTGTTACACAGCATTCCATTGTGAACCAGTTTGGAGCAGGCAGACCAAATGCAGAAGACCAGACACAGCTTCAGGCATTTGGCAAAGAAATTGCAGAAAAGCTGACAGGAACACCGAAACGTGCGGAACTGCCCGGTAACAGACCTTATCTGGAACGTCATGGCGGTGGTTTGGTGCCTATGGTATCCGATGCCTGCAAGGGCTGCGGCAAATGCGTGACACACTGTCCTGTGGGTGCCATTCCCAAAGACAATCCCAAAACAACAGATAAAGACCTTTGCGTATCCTGCATGGGATGCATCAGCGTATGCACCCAGAAGGCAAGAAGCCTGCCGGAAGCAGCCATTGGCATGCTGACAGAAAAACTGAGTAAAGTCTGCGCAGATAGAAAAGAAAACCAGCTCTTTTTCTGATATCTGAGTAAAAAAAGAAAGCCGAACCTTCCTTATTAATAAGAAGTTTCGGCTTTTTGTTTTTGGATGAGATTATTTGTTTTCCTGCAGCAGATGTTTTTCAACGATTTCTGCGGCGTCTGCCATACATCCCTGGCAGCTTCTCAGTACAACACCAGTGCCCATACCTTTCAGTTCACTGCAAAGGGTGGACTGGTTTTTGTTCGCGAAAAGTTCGCTCATGGCTTTGAATGTATCATAGCAGTCAACTTTTGTCTGGGGTTTTTCCAGATTTGCGTCAGAAACCTTCAGGCCTACCAGATATGCCATGGCGGAAACAGCGCCGCAAGTACCCATGACGCCCATGCCACGACCAAAGCATTCTACAGCGCGAAATGCTTCTTTTTCGTCTACGCCAAACAAATCGCTGTAAGCGCAGGCAACAGCTTGTGCGCAGTTATAGCCTTTCTTGTGGTTTTCTTCTACACGTTTTTGTCTTTCTGTTAATTCTGTCAATTCAGTGATCTCCTTTCGTAATAGCATGAAAAAAGGATACCGCCTGATGGGGTATCCTCTTGGGTCGCTTTCAAATTATAAGCTGTTTACCAGTTTTGTCAGAGAGGATTTCTTTCTCGCTGCGGAATTTTTGTGGTAAATGCCTTTGATATAAGCTCTGTCGATTGCGGAAGTTGCGCCTTTCAGTGCAACAGCAGCAGCGTCTTTGTCACCAGCGTTTACAGCTACGATTACTTTCTTCATTGCTGTTTTAACCTGAGATTTGATCATTTTATTTCTCAATGTTTTTTTGTTGATAACTTTGATTCTTTTCTTTGCAGATTTGATATTAGCCAATTTGCTTTCCTCCTAAAAATTCTTTTTGTGGTTTTTCTTCGTCCGATATTTGGGGAATATCGCTTTTTCTTTACTACATATTAACCACTTTGAGGACGGTACTCCTCCGACACGGTTGGGCGTATTTTGTCATGCAAATAGCCCGTGGTTAATTCAACACCATATATTCTACCTGATGATTCCCCATAAGTCAATGAATATATTTCAAAACTGCGGAAAAAATAAGGGAAAATACAGGAAGACGGTGAAAATATGGAACAAAAAGACAAACAGACGGCGGAAAAGTTCACAGTACGGACAGATTTGGCAATTGAAGCCAGAGAAATAGCGCGGGAAGGGCGAGAGGAAGCGGGGGAACCGGATGGTGTGCAGGTGGAAACCAGTCATACGAAAGACTATGAACTGACCCGTGTCCATATTTTGACAGAACAAGGCAGTCAGACCATGGGCAAGCCTATGGGCAGTTATATTACATTGGAGGCGCAAAAGCTGAAGGAAAACGATCCGGAAAGTCACAGCAGCATTGTGGCAGTGCTTTCCAAGGAATTGCAGCATTTGGCGAAACTCAAAAAACAGGGGACGGCTCTGGTAGTTGGGCTGGGCAACTGGAATATCACACCTGATGCGTTAGGACCCAAAGTGGTTTCACGGATACTGGTGACACGGCACCTGCGGGACACCTTGCCGGAGGAAATGGCGCAGACAGTCCGTCCGGTGGCGGCGGTAAGTCCCGGTGTTATGGGCATCACCGGCATTGAAACTGGGGAAATCGTCAAAGGCATTGTGGAAAAAATGCATCCTGACCTGGTCATTGCCATTGACGCATTGGCAGCCAGAAAGACCAGCCGCATCAACGCCGCCATTCAGCTTTCCGATACGGGTCTGGCTCCCGGCGCAGGCGTGGGCAACAAGCGGAAAATGCTTAGTGAGGAAACATTAGGAGTGCCTGTCATTGCCATCGGTGTGCCTACAGTGGTGGATGCGGCAACATTGGTGAACGATACCATGGATCGGATGTTGACGGAAATGCGGAGCCAGACAGAGGAGCATTCTCCTTTTTATCAGATGTTAATGGATATGGAATCGGAGGACAAATACGGTCTGATTACAGAGCTTTTGACTCCCGCAGCGGAAAACATGTTTGTGACACCAAAGGAAGTGGACGCTGTGGTAGACCGTCTGGCAGATATCATTGCAAAAGCGGTGAATATGGCTATGCAGCCCGGTTTAACAGAGGAAGACTGGTCACTTTTTGGCTGAAAAAAAGTATCATATCATAAGAATGAGAATCCATGTGGATTTTCATTCTTATTTTTTGTGTGTCATCAAAAGAAAAAAGCGGTTTCTTTGGGAGAAATCAGACTGGTTTTTCTTAAGAAAGATGGAACAATTTCTTAATTTTTTCGTCATATCATTAAAATTGGTCAAAGAAAGCGGAATTCCTGGCTTTTCCAGAGGGTAAAGCATGGTCGGTTTCTTGCAAATAAACAAAATTTGTAGTATAATTGCTGAAATAGTATGAGTATGAAAAGAAGGAGAATCCCATGGAAGAAGCTGCAATCGTATTAATGTTAAAGGAAAAAGAAAGTGGTTTTTTAACAAAGGAGCTGGGCTGCTATACTGTAAGCGGTAAAGAAAGTCTGCTGGATCGCATCTACGCAGAAGAAACGGATGACGGTATTGTGGTGCATATGGCTCTGGGCTGCGAAAAAGAAGCGGAAGACTGGGAATATGACGCGATTTTTGACTACTATGACGCGGATGCGCTGCAGGATGTGGTGGATACCGTGGCGGAAGAAGAAGGACATTTGAATCCTGTCTGGGTTGTGACATTCCCTTTTGTGGATGAAGCGGAAGCCATGGAACAGCGTCTGTCTGCAATTTTGCAGGCGCATGACGCAGAGCTGCAGTCTGTTTATGCAGCCATTGTAGACAAAAAGGATGATTATTGTGAGCAATAAAAAATTCAGATCTGTCTGCCTGCTGACGGGTATCTGTGCTTTTCTGGTAAGCGGCTGCAATTTTGGCAGTCAGGAAGAAACGCCGGAAGCAGACCCTCCTGCGCAGGATACACAACAGAATATAGAAACAGAAACGCCGGATGAGGAAGTGACCGCAGAGGAAAATATTCCCATTGGTGCGCCGGAAGAAAGTGAAGTTGGGATTATTGCTCCCAGCATACATACGGAAGACGAAAGCCCGAAAACACCCGTTTCCAGTTCATCCAAAAGAGAACCTGTGGCGGATACGAAGCCTTTCTGGCAGAGTGAAAACACCATGCAGCTCAATAACCTGAAGTCTGTGGCATCTGCGGGACAGAGTGCATACAACGATCTGGGTACAAAGCTGGGCTGGATCTGCAAAAACGGCAAACTTTACGCTTATTATACGGGACAAACAGTCACCACAGATACGCTGGTAAGCAATGGGTATCTGGAAAGTGGTTTGTCTGCTGATGACTATGAAATCCTGTTGGTAGACGGCAGGGACTTGGCGGAATATGAAGGGGCAGAAGTGCCTGCGGAAAGCATGAATCTTTGCGTCTTTGCCGCTTCCAAACAGTCTGACGGCACCTATTTGCTGGCATCTGCGGCAGGACGTGCAGGGCAGATTTCCTCTGTAAGTTACAACCGCCTGCTGGCAAGATATAACCAGAACCATGGAACCATGGGGCGTTTGTCCTCTGCTTCAGCGGAATATGGCAGGATTTTGAACTTTGTAGGGCTTTATGAAGGCAGTCTGGAAGACTATTTCGTCAGAGAAATCCGCAAAGATAATAAGTATGCTGTGGTTACATTCTCCAGCAAGAAAAATACAGCGGATGTGAAACAGCATGTACTGCGCAACGACAATAACTTCTGGGAAGTGGTTTATACCAACTTACAGAATGTATATTACCCTGTTACCAGCATCAACCGTGCCCTTCCGGACTTTAATCCGTCACTTTTGCCGGATTATAACCTGGCTGTATGGAAGAGCTATATCGTCCGCAGAGATCAGTCCTTGGTTAATACCATGATTTCCAAGCGTCTGATTACCGACGAAAGCCAGATTTATTATCAGTGCGGTACCGATCAGTATTTCTATATGGTACTGACAAACGGTTCCCGTTATGTGGCTTATAAGATCGACGGTGTATGGCAGATTACCCATGTCAACAGCGACTACGAAGCAAATAACTTTATTTCTGCCAGAACCGGGCAGGATTATGGATTTATATTACTGGACGATTGACAGCCTCAGGCTGTGGCGGCGGTTTGTACCGAAGGTATGGACTGCCGTTTTTGTATCAGAAAGGAATGTGAGGAATTTGAAGAAAGCAAGTGGTGATACAGTCAAGACGAATGCCATGCGGCAGCTGGAAGTGGCAGGTATTTCCTACCGCACAGCGTCTTATGAATATGATGAAAGCAATCTGTCAGGGCTTCATGCGGCGGAACAGGTAGGAATTCCAGCAGAACAGGTATTCAAAACCCTTGTGACAAGGGGGGATAAAACGGGAATCCTCGTTTTTTGTATTCCTGTGGATATGGAATTGGATCTGAAAAAAGCGGCAGCTGTTTCCGGCAATAAAAAACTGGAAATGACCCATGTGAAGGAACTGCTGGGGCTGACAGGATATATCCGCGGCGGATGTTCCCCCATTGGCATGAAAAAGAAATATCCGACTTTTATTGATGAAACTGCCATTTTGTTTGATGAAATCGCAGTCAGCGCAGGCATGCGCGGGGAGCAGATTATACTGAATCCCGAAGACCTCATCCGTTTTGTGGAAGCAAAGGAAGCGGATGTGACAAAGGAAATGCAGGATTAATAGAGAAGCCCAACCTCTTTCGAGGCAACTTCATAAGAAAACAAAGAAAGCTAAAAGCCTTATCATGACAAAGGATTTTAGCTTTCTTATTTTTTATTAAGATTTTTTGTTATGTTTTTTATGAAGTCAGCCGCCGCAATTCCCCTTAAGAAATCAAGGAAAAGAAAAATCAATGTTTTCTTAAGGGGAAGTTGCTTTATTACTTTTTTTTAAGAATATACAAAATAAATTGTATGCTATATACAAAAAATGAAATCTATTGTAGAATATAGAAAACTTAAATTGGAAAGAGGCTGGAAAACACAGCAGAAAAGTGTAGTATTTTGAAAAGGCATAGATGAAAGACTAACTATTAAAAGTCAAGTCTAAAATAAAAGTTTTGGATGAATTGCAGAAATGCACTTCAGATATATTTGTACCTTGAAAATTGCATGACGAACAGAGTGTCATTGCCGGCACTCTGAAAGGAGATATTTACAGAATCAGTTAAGCTGCTGGCTGATATGTTCGTCCTGATTTTTCCATTGCGAAAATTAGACGCACAAGCTTTTTCGTAGCATGAGATAAGGCAACATTGTAATGCTTACCTTCCGATCGTTTTTTTGCAAGATATGCACTGAAAGATTCATCCCATTGGCAAACATACTTTGTGGCATTATAAAGGGCATATCGAAGATAACGTGAGCCACGCTTTTCCATGTGAGAATAACAGTTATTTAATTGCCCTGATTGATAGGTGGAGGGAGACATACCTGCGTAAGCGAGTATCTGATCGGCTGAATCAAATCGGTTAAAGTCCCCGATTTCAGCAAGGATCATTGCACCCATTCGGTAACTGATACCAGGAATCGTCAGGATAGGAGAATGGATTTCCTCATCCATGATCTGTTTAATGGCTGCTTCGATTTCGTCAATCTCTGCTGTTAATTCTTGAATAAGTTTGATGGTGTGCTTCAGCTCCAGAGATTTTGCAGGCATAACAGAGCCAATAGAGCTTCTAGCAGTTTCACGAAAAAGAATAGCGGTCTCTTTCCCATAACGCCCCTTTGATGCTTGGGATAAGAGATTACTCAGTTTTGTAAGGTGGGAAGCAGCGATCTGTGCAGCTCCCGGAAATTCAGAAAGCAAAGCATATACAGAAGAAAGATGAAGTGAGGGAACCAGTTTTTCTAGTTCAGGAAAAAGGATATTTACCAGTCTGGAAATAGAGGTTTTGAGTTTTGCCCGTTCTTTTACCTTATCGAAACGATAACGAGTGAGTGACTTTAATTCCTCATTGTGGTAAGATATATCTGAGTAGGACTTTAAGTTCATATCGGACATAATCATAGTAGCAATGGTACGGGAATCAACTTTATCCGTTTTCGTCTTTCTAAGAGTTAGACTTTTTCTGTAAAGATTGGTATGTAACGGATTGATAACGTAGGTCGGCAAACCTTTATCAAGAAGGAATCCCAGAAGATTGTAACTGTAGTGTCCGGTGGCTTCGAGTCCTACTTTTACTTTTGTAAAATCATCTGAAACAGATTCAATTCTTTGAAATAAGGTGTTAAAGCCTTCATGATTATTGGAGATAGTAAAAGTATGAAATAATATTTCTCCATCTGAGTTTATGATAAAACAATCATGCTTATCTTTTGCGATATCAATCCCTACGTAAATCATAAAAATTCTCCTTTGAAAAAAATTTGATACTGTTTAGGACCACTGGTACTCTTTGCGATTGTATCCTCGTTCTAAATAAACCGTCATGCGGTATCTAACTGATTAACAACTATACAAAGAGACTGTGGTTGTAGCCTTTCATAAACCATCAAGTGGTAGGGGGTGATAAACAATCCACAGTATCTCCAACAGTATAGCATACAGACCTTGGAGAGAGTCTATAAACACTACTACTTTATAATACGAAGGGGGATATTTATGGACGAAAGATATGATGAAAAGAATCAGGGGACTTGGGCAAACGATGCGCAAATGCCAGATATCCTAAAAGACGGAAATATTCTGGCAAAGGAAACCGCAAAAAAAGAGCAGGCGGAAGTTCTGGGGAAATGGCTGTGGATATTGTTCTGGCTGATCATTCCCAGTGCCATTGCAGGTATTTTGAGCAATGAAAATCTCTTTGGCAAGGAATCGGGTGTTTATTTTTTTGGAACCCTCTTGTCCATGGTTGTAGGGATTTTGTACGGCGTGATTCTGCTGCCTATGAGAGGTGTAGAAGAAAAATATCGTATAGCTGGTATCTTCAGCATTTTAGCTGCGGTGTTATCCATGGGTTTGGAAGTGATTCAGGTGGAAAGTCCGTTGATGGTTCTTGTCATTGGATTGCCTACGCTGATTTTGGGTTTGATCGCAAAATATTATGAATTCCATAGCCATGCGGCAGTGCTGCGGGAATTTGATCTGGAGTTTTCTCAAAAGTGGCTGACATTGTGGAAATGGTATTGTGTGATTATTGCGGGAATGATTGTGAGTACGTTAGTTGTCTTAATTTCTTTCTTGCTGGCAGCGCTCCTCATTTTGGCATTTACCATCGGTACCGCTGTCATTGCCATTGTACAGCTGGTTTATCTGTATAAGATGGCAAAACTTTTCCGACAGTATGCTTAAACAAAAAGAATGTCGTTTAGAGGCGTCTTCATAAAGAAACAAAGAAAGCTGAAATTCTTTATAAATAAAAGAATTTCAGCTTTTTTGTTGCAAATAGATAACAAATATTACACGAATGTATCAAAAAATGTACAGATTTCTTAAAACAGCAGACAAAAAATGGGTTTCTGCTATACTGAGTTTAGAAGCAAACGGAAAGAAACAGAAAAGGGGGGCATATATGAAAAAGGGAATTTGTATTTTGCTGAGCAGTGCCTTGCTTATGGGAACGGTGCCTGTGTATGGAAATGATGTGGAACAGGTGACACATACTTATCGGGCAGAAGTTGGCACGAAGAATTTCTATAAGGATGATGTCTTGCAGACTTTGGACACGGAAATCTATTTGAAAGATGGCTATGTGATGCTGCCGGTGCGGACATTTTTTACAGCGGTGGATGAAAACGCCCAAATTATATGGGACAGAGAGAAACAGGTGGCAACGGTATGGATGGGGCAATATCCTATCCGATTGGATGTGCCGCAAAACGAGATAGCTGCGGCGAGTGTAAATATAAACGTATCAGGCAAACTGGAAGTGAAAGAGGGTCGTTTGTTTGTACCCCTGCGAAACTGGCAGGAAATCCTGAAACGATGCAACTATGAAATGGATGAGGACAGCATTGTCTGGGACAGTGAAAAAGGCGAAGCTATTGTCAAGATTGGGGAATATGTCATCAACAGGGAACAGGAGTTGGTAAAGACAGAAATCACGGGAAAAGGTGAGGCCCCTGTTTATCTGGTGGAGCCTACAGAAGCATATGATTTTATCTGGAATGCAGGTGACGGTTATTTCATTGCGGAAAACTACAGTGATGAAAATGACCAGAAGATTTTTGACAGTACTGGCAAGGTGCTTGCCACATTTGCACCCGGAACAGCGCATCATGTTGGATATTTGGGAGAAAACCGTTTCTGTGTTTATGAGTATGAAGGGAAAGAACGCCCGGCATATGTAGTAGATGCCAAAGGAAACAAGTTGTTTTCCGCAGACTATGACCAGATTTGGTCCTATGCCGAAGGATTGGCATTGGTTCGGGAAAAAACGGAAAATGGCTACCGGTATGGATACATAGATACAGAAGGAAATTTGCAGATTCCCATGAAATATGGTTCGGCAAGATCTTTTTCAGAAGGACTGGCACCAGTATCCATGAGTGAATCTGGCATTGGGCAGTATGGCTTCATTGACACAAAAGGGAATGTGGTCATTGAACCGAAATACCGCTCTGCAGATCCTTTCCGGGAAGGTTTGGCACATGTGCAGGCGATTTCCGGGGAAGGGTTTATCAACCATCAGGGAGAAGAAGTGGTTCCGCCTCAGTATGGTTTTGTCAGTAATTTCCAAAACGGTACCGCTTTTGCCGTTACAAAAGATCAGAAGCAGATTCTTGTCATTGATAAAACTGGGAAAGAAGTCAGAAAGTTATTGGAATCTACAGATGCATTATCCTATTTCTATTTCCCGGAAAGTGATTTGATGGAAGTAGATTATCCGCAGGGGTACCAAGGTACTGGGCGATACTATGACAAAAACGAAGAAATTTCCAGAGAAACCTATGAACTTCGGTCTGGTTTTTCAGAAGGGCTTTCTGCTGTCCTTGATAAAGAAACAGGAAAATATGGTTATGCAGATGAACAAGGGAATATGGTCGTTTCTCCGCTGTTTGATGAGGCGGAAAGATTCTCGAATGGATATGCAGTGGTGAAACAGATGATTCCAAATGAAAATGGCACAAGAAACGTAAAAGTAGGGGTTATCAAAAATCCTGTGATGAAATGATACATAAGGGGGAATTTTACATGAAAAAAGGGTTTTGTATTTTGTTGAGCAGCGCTTTGCTTTTGACAGGGACAGTACCGACATGGGCAAAAGAGGAACGCTTATTACAGGAGCCTCATGTGTATCGTGGGATAGTTGGTACGACAAATTTTTATAGGGACGATGTCTTGCAGTCTTCGGATGCGGAAATCTATCTGAAAGACGGCTATGTGATGCTGCCAGTGCGGACATTTTTTACATCCATCTATCCTGACGCACAAATCTATTGGAATAGTGTAGACCAGCAGGCAGGGGTGCTTCTGGGCGAAAGTTCCATATTTTTGTATGTGAAAGAAAATAAGATCGTTGTCAATCGCGAAGAACAGCCTGTGGTGGGAAAAATGGAAGTGAAAAACGGTCGGTTGTTCATTCCTCTACGGAACTGGCTTACCATATTGAATGAATGCGGATACCAGTTGACAGATGCAGACTTTCATTGGAACAGTGCAAAACAGGAAGTGACTGTAACCGTTCGGGAAAATCAGATTATTTATGAAGAAAATCTAAAAACACCCGTCATTTCCGGCGAAGGGCAAGCACCTGTCTATGCAATGGTACTGACAGATACCTATGATGAAGTGGCAAATTTGGGGGATGGATATTTCTTTGGAATCAATGATATGAAAGACCATTTCAAACGCACTTATGATATTTTGGACAGCAGCGGAAAAGTAAAAAGCCATTTTGCGCCGGGAGAAATCTTTGAAATGAGATATCTGGGAGAAGGAATGTTCTGTGTATACACAGAGAAATGGGAACAGGAATACGTTATGGATGAAAATGGGCAGAAACAGTTCGATGTGGTTTATGATTCCATAAATGATTTTCAGGAAGGACTGGCATGTGTAAGGGATGAAAAGGACGGTCAGACAGTGGAAGGCTATGTTGATGCAAACGGAACGTTGCAGATTCCTCTGCAATTTGCAAGTGGCGGATACTTTTCTGAAGAACGGGCAGTGGTTCGCGATTTGGAAACAAGGAAATATGGTGTGATCGACAAGAAAGGAAACTATGTTGCGGAGCCCAAGTACAAGTCTTGTAAAAGTTTTCAGGATGGTATGGCTTTAGTACAGACAGAACAGGGATATGGCTATATCAATCTTCAAGGGGAAGAAGTCATTGCACTCCAGTATGTATGGGCATCCGATTTTTATGATGGCACAGCTTATGTGCTGGAAGAACAAAATGGTCCTGTTTGGCTCATTAATACAAAGGGCGATAAAGTCAGAAAAATGGCAGACCAGCCCGGAGATTCTTACAAGAGCAATGCATATTGTTTGCGCATATCTCAGGATGTGATGCTGCCTTCCGGCATAGGGGAAAATGTAGACCGTTATTATGACAAGACTGGAGAAATCTCCATGGAACAGGGTAAGCTGCTTTTCAGTCTTTCAGAAGGGCTTTGCTCTGTGTTGGATGAAAAGACACAAAAATATGGCTATGTAGACAAAACTGGAAAAATGGTCATTTCTCCTGTATTTGATGAAGCGGAAAGATTCCAAGATGGATATGCGGTAGTAAAAGTGCAGGATCAATATGGTATTGTGAAAAATCCGCTTTTGCAGAAATGATGCTGTATCACAATAAGTTATATTTTTGACAATAAATGCAGATAAAAAAAGGTATGGTTTTACATCCATACCTTTTTTATTTTCATCAAAACCTTATTTTATAGGGATTTTTCCCTAGATAAAAGGGGATTGTTTCGTTGATTCGAAAGAAAAACTATGGTAAAATAATATCAGAAATATTTGATTTATTGGTATATCATTCTATGATATGCGGCACAAAGGAAAGAAAACATTGGGGAGAGAGTGACTATGGATCAGAAAAAGGCGCTGCATGTGCTGGCGTATGAACACATCAAAAACATGGTATTGGAAGGCAAAATGGAGTATGGTGAAATCTATTCGGAAACCAAGATTGCCAAGGAAATTGGGATTTCCCGTACACCTGTCAGAGATGCCATACAGTATCTTTCTCAGGAAAAATACATTGACATTTTGCCAAACAAGGGATTTTGCCTGCATAAAATGGGCATACAGGACTTTGTGGATACCAATCAGATTCGTACAGCCATTGAGGGATACTGCGGCAGAGAAATTGCCCAGAAGGCGCATTTGGAAGAAACAAAGGAAACTTTTGACCTGCTGGAATCTTTTTTGAAACAGCAAAAGGAAGCGTTGGAACAGGAGTCAGTGACGGCTTTTTTTGAAGCGGATATGCAGTTCCATATTCAATTGGTCAGCCATATTGCCAATCGGGAACTGAACAATCTTTTTGGCACTTATATGTATCGTATGCGTAATCTGGCGCTGCATTCGCTGCATGTGCCGGGACGTATGGAAAAGACATATCAGGAGCATTTGGAGATTTTTGAAAACATGAAACAGGGCAATATGATCCAGACTTATGAAAGCATTGTGTATCATATGGAAAGCCCCAGAAATATCAGTATAGACGAAGATTAAAAAAGCAGGTATTCCCTTTTGGAAATACCTGCTTTTTATGATATAGAAGAGATGTTTTAATCAGAAAATCATTACATAAAGAAACTCAGTACCAGTACCTCAATGACACCCACAGCCCATGCAATGGTGGAGGTTACAGACCATGTGATCAACTGGTCTTTTACTTCTTTGACACCCAGTGTACGGTTTACAACCCAGAAATAACTATCGTTGAAGTAACCGAAGAACAGGGAGCCTACGCAGCAGGCGATGCTGCCCAGCAGAGGGCTGACACCGGAAGCGACGATGATAGGAGCAGAGATACTTGCTGCTGTTGTCATTGCAACTGTACCGGAGCCCTGAATGAAACGCATCAGTGTGGAGATGATCAGAGGCAGGATGATGATGGGGATAGCTGTCTGAGACAGACCTTCCGCAATGTAAGTGCCCAGACCGGAGTCTTTGATGATCTGACCCAGGGCACCGCCGCCGCCAGTAACCAGCATGATGATACCAGCAGACATCATACCTTTTTCCATTTCAGACAGTGCTGTGTGACGATCCAGATTTCTGCCCAGACCGAAAATAGCAACCAAAAGACCCAGACCAACGGCTACGATGGGCTGACCCAGGAAGATCAGGATTTCCATGGGACCTGTTGTTTTGCCCAAAGCAGAAGCGATGGTGTTGATCAGAATCAGTACAATGGGAACGATCAGGGGCAGGAAGGACTGCAGTGTGCTAGGCAGACCTTCTTCTTCCATTTTGAATGTGTCTTCATATGTAGGTTCCTGATAAGGCATAGATACAAATTCGCCGTCTTCATTGGGAATCTGATAGTATTTTTTTGCTCAGGTACAATCTAGCATAAGCAATACATGCGATTGCCATGGGGATTGCCAACACGATGGTCATCAGAATGAATTTACCAACGTCAACGCCAAAGATACCGCATACGCCCAGAGGACCGGGAGTAGGAGGAACCAGAGAGTGGGTAATTACCAGACCAGCTGCCAGTGCAACACCCAGCCCGATGACAGATTTTTTCGTTGCTTTGGAAATCGCTTTTGCGATGGGGAAAGTACCACAAACCCGGAGTCACAGAAGATGGGGATGGATACCAGGAAGCCTGTCAGAGCCAGGGCTTCTTCTTCTCTCTTTTTGCCAAAGAGTTTCAGGAAGGTGAATGCCATTCGCTTGGCAGCCCCCGTTACTTCAAATATCTGCCCCATCGTGACACCGAAGCCGATGATGATACCAATGCTGCCCAGTGTACCGCCAAAGCCAGTGGTGATGGAATTGATGATGCCAAATGTTTTTCCGTCGTCTAATGTGATGTTTGTCAAAGGCATGCCGCCGACAACACCAACGATGATGGTAGAGATGATCAGTGCCAAAAATGCCTGTACTTTTGTTTTCAGTACCAAGAAAATCAGTACGATAATACCAATGGCAAGACCTAATAACATTCTGTCGCCGCTTAATCCGCCGATCATTGTCATAACCTCCCTTAAATAAATACGTGATTATTTGGTGAAATAAGGTGCATATTTTGCTGCCAGCAGAATGGCTTCGATCATGCTGACTGCGCTTACTTTCCCAGTGCCGGCAATATCAAAGGCTGTGCCGTGGTCTACGGAAGTACGCAGGATGGGCATGCCGTTTGTGATGGCAATGGTTTTTTCGAAGTCCAGAGTTTTGGTGGCGATATGTCCCTGGTCGTGGTAGAGGGATAATACGCTGTTGTATTTGCCGATGTCAGCCTGATGGAATACGGAGTCTGCGCCAATGGGACCTACAACAGGGTAGCCTTCTGCCTGCAATTCTTCTACGGCAGGGATGATTTCGTTCACTTCTTCCCAACCGAACAGACCATGTTCCCCGCTGTGAGGGTTCAGACCGGCAATGACCATGGTGCCATCCTGTACGCCCAGTTTCCGCAGAGCTTCCAGGCAGCGTTTTACATAGTCTTTGATTCTGTCTTTTTTGATCATGTCCAGCATATCCCGCAGGGAAACGTGTCTGGTCAGGAAGAAAACACGCATGCCGTTTGTTTCAAACATGGTCAAAGGATCTTCTGTGTTTGTCAGTGCGCCGAAAATTTCAGTGTGACCGATGAAGTTGATGTTTCCGGCTCTCAGAGATTCTTTGTTGATGGGTGTTGTAGCAACGGCGTCCACTCTGCCAGCATTGGCAAGGGCAATGGATTTTTCAATATAAGCAAAGGCTGCCTGACCGCACATGCCGTTGACTTTGCCGTATTCGAATTTTGTCATATCTACGTTGTCCAAATCAATGAGGTTCAGAACGCTGGGGCGGAAATCGCCGTCTTCGGGTTCTGTGATCACATGAACGGTAATATCTGCGCCAGTGATTTCGATGGCTTTGTCGATGATTTTTTTATCACCGATCACAACGCATTCAGCGGCATTGAAAACTTCCTGGGATGCAATAGATTTTACGACAATTTCGGGACCAACGCCCGCAGGATCTCCAAGAGGGATCGCAATTCTAGGTTTTTTATTCATGGAAATTCCTCTCTTTCCGTTTGTTTTTTCTTTAAATGTAAAGTTTTTCTTTCAGATAGGTAATGCAGCGGTTGATGGCATCCCGTTCACCCTGACTGCCGCCTTTTGTGATGATATGGATGCCTGCGAATGGACCTGTCAGGAATTGACCGTAGGCAGCCAAAGGCAATACTTCGTCAGACAGGGATAAGCCGGCAGTCTGGAATTTTTTGCAGACAGCTACAGTTACATCGCCGCCGCTGGTATACAGACCTTTATATTCCGGCTGTGCTTGGAAGATGCCATAAGCGATTTCCGCGAAAGCGGAGTTGATTTTATCGGTCACATCATCCATGGAGCAATGATATTTTTCCATATAAGGCTGGAAATCAATGCGGTTTTCGGGATAGATGCCGTCACCGGTTACGGTAGAAACGGTATTAAGGTGACTGACTTCCAGAATTTCATGGATTACCCGCTGAATTTCTGCGCTGCGCTGTTCTTCGCTTTCCAAAAGTTCTCTTGTTTTCACAAAGAAGTTATGGATGCGCTGAGACAGCCACAGTTCTTCCATCTGTGCTTTTGTATTGGGATTCACGCTGCCGACAACAGCCAGAATCCGGTTTTTCTCTTTTTTCTGAGTGGGTGTGATGAGTTTTCTGGATAATGTTGCGGTGAAAACGCCGGGGTCAACAGCGACGATTTTCAGCTTGCTGGTGATGGCAGCATCGGCAATCAAATCCAGATCTTCCTGGGTGACACAGTCAACCACCAGAATCCGGCAGCCTTCTGCCACGTGAGCTTTCATCACATCTGCCAGATAATGTTTGCCATGCATCAGGTCTTTCATGAGAATGGATGCTGTTTTGTATTTGCTCTGCTCCTGAAACAGCACTGCCGGTTCCGAAACTTTGACAGGTGTTTTGGGGTCAATGGCGATATCTGTTTTATGCAGAGGCAGACCATTGACCAGCATATAGCCGCCGACAACGATTCTGCCGGAAGCAGGGAAGCAGGGTGCAACAATGGCGATATAATCCTCTCCCAGACAATCCAGCATGGCATCGGTTTCACTGCCCAGATTGCCCCGTAATGTGCTGTCGATACGGTTGGAGTATACTTTGACAGCATCGTCTTTCAGGAGGCTGCAAATATTGTATACCCGTTCATAGGCAACTTCCGGAGCAACACCACGGCTGTCGGTGGGATAGATCACACAGTCACAGTCTTCCAATGCCTGCAAATCCATGCTTTCTGTATTCATGACCGTATAGACCTGATAATTCATTTTTTTCAAAAGAACGCCGGTGGCATTTCCGCCGGTTAAGTCATCTGCGATTACAACACATTGTGGCATGGGAATCTCCTTTCCTTGACATGATTTCTGTCAGTTGGTTTCTTTTGTATGTCAGATTTTGCGGAAAGAAAGGGGACCTTGCTTGGATTCGATTTCCCAAGCCATTCTTGCGCTTTCTTCCAGTTCTTCCAGGCAATAGAAGGCATCCAGCAGATTTTTGCCCCCTACGATGGGTCCGTGGTTTTCCAGCAAGAATCCGTCACTGCCGGAAACACACTGGCGGAAAGCGGAAAACAGTTCTTCAGAACCGGGCTTTCCGTAGGGAACCAGTCCCACTGTACCAAGTTTCATTTTCAGGTAAGGGGTGTACTGGGGGATGCAGTCTGTGCGGTTTTCATGTACGGCACAAGACCAAAGGGTTGCGTAAAAGCTATGTGTATGAATGACAGCCTGGATGTCCTCGCTTTTTTCATACATCATTTTGTGCAGCGGAAATTCCTTGCTGGGCTTTGGACCGGAAATCCATTCTCCATCCAAAGTAAGTACGGAGAAATCTTCTTCTTTCAAAGTACCAAAACAGGTTCCGCTGCCGGTGATATAAATATGATCCTTCTCTTTAAAGCTCATGTTGGCAGAGGAGCCGGAGGCTTTTCCTCTTTCAAATAAGCTGTGTGCAATCCATACTGCGGTTTTCAGATTTTCCATTTGTTCACTTCCTTGTCATTTGTAATGCACGGGCAAAGAAATCTGTCTGACCAAAGTTGCCGGATTTGAGAACAATACGGATGTTTTCATTGGACAGTGGCGCCATGATCGGCACACCCGGCGCGATGCTTTCCCCAATTTCAAAGCAATGATAGCCCAATTTTTTCGCAACGGCACTGGAGGTTTCCCCGCCAGCAACGATGATTCTTGTATATCCGTTTGCAACGGCAGCAGTCAGACCTTCCAGCAGATCAGCAATTTTGTCTTTGCCTACTTTTTGGATTTCTGCCACGTTTTCTGCCTGATCGGAGCTGTAGAGCAGCACTTCTTCGTCTGCGTGTGTTTTTACAAAATCCCATACAGTGTCTACAGTTTCTGTACCAGACAATACAGCCATGGGATCGATTTTATATGAAGCATATCCTTTTGTCTGGAAGTCTGCGATTTGTTCCAGTGTTGCTTTGGAGCAGCTGCCAGCCAAAACAATGCCTTTGCCGTCTACACCGTTTGCCATGCTGTCTTTGGCAGCCTGTGCCTGCTGATATTTTGCAGCCAGAGGTGCCAGAATACCGCTGCCGCCTGTCAGAACAGTCAGGTCACCGAAAACTTCTGCGATTTTGGTGCCGTTTTCGTCGTTGACATAGTCGGGTACGATGTAGAAATGTTCTTTATCTTTGCCGAACTCATCCACAACAGCCAGAATTTCTTCTTTGCTTTTTGCCAGCAGTTCGGTGTTTACGTTCAATGTCTGATATTTTCCCTGAGGGTCCATGAGTTTTGCAATTTCAGATTCCCACATGGGTGTCAGGGGATGGTTTTTCATGTGTGTTTCGCTCAGAGGCACACCGTCTACATAAAGGATACCGTTTTCTACAGTCCGTTTATTGACGGGAAGAGCAGGGCACAAAATGGTGTATTTTTCACCAAAAGCTTCCAGCATGGCATCTACCACAGGACCGATAGTGCCTTCTTTTGTGGAGTCAAATGTGGAGCAGTATTTGAAATACAAGTGCTGCGCACCCTGTTCTTTCAGCCAGGTAAAAGCAGCCATGCTATCTGCTACAGCGCTTTTTGTTTCCTGTGTTCTGCTTTTCAGAGCAATGACAACTGCCTGGCAGGGAGGAATTTCTCCATCGGGTTTTCCGTTAAACAAAATGGTTTTCATACCTTTGCTCATAAGGAAAGAGGCAGCGTCACTGGCGCCTGTGAAGTCATCGGCAACACAGCCGATCAAAATATCCTGTTTCATATCATCCCTCCTGTTCGATTTCTGCGACAATCTTTTTCAGCAGGTGAATGGAGCGTTCTGCGCCTTCCCGGACGTCGCCGTCAAAGGCTTCTGTGCAGATAGTACCCTGATAACCGTTGCGGATGACAGGTGTCAGCAGTTTTTTGTAATAGTCATAAAGGGCATCGGAAGGATATCTGCGTTCTGCGCCCACACGTTCCGCAATGTGGATGTGATGCACATAGGGCAGAGCATATTCCAGTTCCTGAATGTCTTCCTGTTCCATAGCCATATGGTAAATGTCGAATACGATTTTCAAATTGGGGCGGTTAATTTTTTTCACCAAATCTGCGCCTTCCCGAATTCTCAGACCAAATGCGCTTTCGGTATGATTCAGAGATTCATACATGACGATGATGCCATAAGGTGCTGCCACATCTGCAAACATGGTCATGAACGCTTCTGTTTCTTTCCATGCTTTTTCCAGATCGTCGCCTTCCTGAAATTTTCTGGATTTGGGGGAGCCGATGCCGATGGCGGAAATATGCAATTCGCTGCCGCGTTTGCAGAGAAGTTCCGCATAAGCTTTGGCTTTTTCCAGATCATAACCTTCCCCGGTGATAACGATGTCCGGTGTCAGTGCTGCATTGAAGCCGCAGCATTTGACACTGCCGTTTTCCAGAATGGTTTTCAGTGCATCGAATTCTTCGTCTGTCATTTGAGAAATCTGGTTGCCGGGCAGTTCGATGTAATCGAAGCCCAGAGCCTGTAAAATGCTGTAATTGTCAATGGTGGTGCCACATCCGTATTTCATGACAGGACCTCCTTAAGCGTTGACTTTTTTCACTTCTACGTCTGCCAGTTTTTCGAAGTACTGAACGATGCCTGCATGGTCTTCATCAAAGTGACCTGTTACTTTCAGGTACTGCATGATTTCGAAGAGCTGGCTTGTCAGAGGCATGGGTACGTCGATGGAATGCGCAGTTGCCATAACGTTTTTAATGTCTTTGTGGTTGATGGAGATTTTGCCGCCGGGTTTGAAGTTGCGTTCGATCATCATGGGCACTTTTGCGTCCAGAATAACGCTGCCAGCCAGACCGCCGCGGATTGCCTGATATACTTTTTCAGGGTCAGCGCCTGCTTTGCTGCACAGTACAAATGCTTCGGAAACAGCTGCGATGGTCAGGTTTACGATAACCTGATTTGTCAGTTTGGTAACGGAACCGCTGCCGCTTTTGTCGATGAGCAGTGCGGAAGCGCCCATGGCGTCAAAATAGGGCTTCAGTTTTTCGAAGTCTGCTTCGTTGCCGCCTGCCATAAATGCCAGTGTACCGTCGATTGCTTTGGGTTCACCGCCGCTGACAGGAGAATCTACAAAGCCAATCTGCATTGCTGCCAGTTTTTCTGCGCATGTGCAGGATTCTGTAGGTGTTACAGAGCTCATGTCACATACAACAGTGCCGGGTTTCAAATAGCCTGCCAGACCGTTTTCGCCAAAGAGTACATCCTGAACGATGGCGCCGTTAGGCAGAATCATCAGAACGATGTCACATTCTTTCCCGATGGTTTCGTAATCGCCTTCTTTTGCGCCGCCAGCAACCAGTTCTGCAACGGCATCTTTGTTCAGGTCGTTTACATACAGTTCACATCCGGCTTTCAATAAGTTTTTCGCCATGGGTTTGCCCATGATGCCAAGTCCGATAAATCCAGCTTTCATAATCGCATCTCTCCTTTGTTTGTTTTGCGTTTGTTTTATCGTAGAATCAAGTCGTTTTTATACACTCATTATATTGCATACCGGTATACCGGTCGATGACGTTTTGTAATTTCTACATAATACATATAGAAAAAGGAAAATTTTTGTTCATTATTTTCTTTGTGTGTTTTGTGGGAGGAATTTCTTTGTGATGTGTCCATCCTGTGAGGTTATGATAAGGGGTGGACAATTGTCTGTATTATATGAACTGGACAAAAAATGGCTGGGTATTTTGTCATTGGTTTGAAAGCATATAAAAGATACAAAACGGCTGCGCAAGATTTTCTTTGAAAATTTATACAATTTTTGTACCAATATGTACCTGACATAATAAAATGCGTCCGTGTCATACTAACATTGCAACACCAAACAAACAGTTTTTTTGAAGGAGGTTTTTAACCATGAGCAACACATCTTCTACAAGCAACAAAGTAAACGTACCTGAGGCAAGAGCCGCTTTGGAACAGTTCAAATACGAAGTGGCAAACGAAATCGGCGTGCCTCTGAAAAAAGGTTATAACGGCGATCTGACATCCGCGCAGAACGGCTATGTAGGCGGCTATATGGTAAAAGACATATATCCCGAACAACACAGAAAGTTTTTAAGGAATTTAAGGAGTTGTCAGGGGCATAACTTTGCAGTTACATATTTTTATACCATTTCTATATAACAAGGTCTGGTTTTGCATACCCAAACTGCAGTGTGCTCCCGTAGAAGAAGGGAGAATGAAAATGAGTAAAGTGATTGCCGTTGCCAATCAGAAAGGCGGCGTAGGAAAAACAACAACTTGTGGAAATCTTGGAATCTGTTTGGCAAGAGAAGGGAAAAAAGTGCTTCTCATTGATGCTGATCCGCAGGGGAGCCTGACAGTCAGTATGGGTTATCCGCAGCCGGATCAATTGGAAACTTCGCTGGCTACCATCCTTGGGAAAATCATTCAGGATGAGGAAATCGGTCTACATGAGGGAATCCTTCATCATGGGGAGGACGTAGACATCCTTCCGGGAAATATTGAACTTTCCGGTTTGGAAGTTTCATTGGTGAATGTCATGAGCAGAGAGCGGACACTGAAGCAGTATGTAGATATGGTAAAAGATGCTTACGATTATATTTTGATCGATTGCATGCCTTCTTTGAGTACATTAACCATCAATGTACTTTCTTGTGCTGACAGTGTCATCATACCTGTGCAGGCAGCATATTTGCCAGTAAAAGGCTTAGAACAGCTCATCAAAACCATTGGGAAAGTAAAACGGCATCTCAATACGAAAATAGAGATTGCAGGTATTTTGCTCACTATGGTAGACCAGAGAACAAATTATGCAAAAGATATCATAGCCATGCTAAAAGAAGCCTACGGCAGAAAAATCAGGATTTTTGAAAGTATGATTCCCATGTCGGTAAGAGCGCAGGAGGCTTCTACAAGAGGCGTAAGCATCTTTTGCTATGATTCCAAAGGAAAAGTTGCAAAGGCATATCAAATGCTGACAAAGGAGGTGCTGGAAGGTGAAGAACGGCTTGGATAAAATCAAGTTGACCAGCTATGATGATTTGTTTGGTTCGGATACCATGGAGCAAAAGGGAAAAAGTGTCATAGAGATACATATTTCGGATTTACATGAATTTCCAGACCACCCTTTTCGATTTGAGATGGATGCAGAGATGCAGGAACTGGTAGAAAGTGTAAAAAGATATGGCGTTTTGGAACCAATTTTGGTTCGACAAAGAGAACAAGGTGGATATGTGATCATATCCGGACACAAAAGAGCAGCAGCCTGCAAAGAAATCGGACAAAATGTCATTCCGGCAGTTGTGACAGATTGCAATGATGATGAAGCAACTATACTGATGGTAGATTCTAATATCTATCGCAGAAATATACTGCCTAGTCAGAAAGCAAAAGCCTATCAGATGAAGTATGAAGCATTGAAACATCAGGGTGTGCAAGGTAGTTCACATACACTGGAGCAGATGGGAGAGGCTTTTGGAGAAAGTGGAAAAACGGTACAAAGGTATGTCTGGCTTGCCAGATTGAATGATGACTTATTGGAAATGCTGGATCGGAAAAAAATAGGTATTGTTCCGGGTATTGCGTTATCCTTTTTGAAGAAAGAAGAACAAGAGTGGGTAACAGATATCCTGCTGGAAGAAAAAATAAAATTGCAGACCAAAGAGGCAGAACAATGTAAAGAGCAGTCACAAAAAGGGTTGTTGACGCAGAATGGTGTAAAGGAAATACTATGCTGTAAGAAAGTCAAAATAGATAAACCATTTATGTTAAACGCGAACAGAATTAAGGGATATTTTCCAGATTCCTATAGTGAAGAAGTTATGGAAGAAATTATCTGTCAGCTTTTGGAGCAATGGAAACAGCAGCGAGCAGGAGGTGGTGAGGGTGGAGAAAGAGAATCAGTTTGATTATTATTATGGTATAGAGGCAGAACAATTTGCTTTTTTCCGTATACCGAAAGCACTGATACAGGATGCTAGATTCAAAGGATTGTCAACGGATGCAAAACTGCTGTATGGTCTTATGCTAGACAGAATGTCCTTATCCATGAAAAATGGATGGCTGGATGATCAAAATCGTGTATATATCATTTATACTTTGGAGAATGTTATGGCTGACCTGCAATGTGGGAAAGACAAAGGTGTTAAAATTCTGGCGGAGCTGGATACTGTAAAGGGCATAGGCTTGATTGAAAGAAAGAAAAGAGGCTTGGGAAAACCAACCATCATATATGTAAAAAACTTTATTACTTCAAAGCCTGCATTGTCTGATTTAGAGGGGCTAACTGCGGAAAACCAGAAGTCCAAAGATGAAAATAACAGAATGCTAGAAGTCGGAAAAACAGAAGTGTTCAGTACGAAAAAACAGAACTCTGAAAGTCAGGAAACCAGAAGTCTGGACTTCGGAGAAAAAGATAGTATTTATACTAAGTTAAGTGAAATTTATAAGAGTCAGAATAATCCCATCAATCCATCAAAGGTTGATGGGATTATCTGTTTTATGGAAAAAATAAAGGAGAATATTGATTATGCTTATTATATGGAGCATGGCAATGTAAGGGAAAAGGAATTGGTAGAAGAACTGTATCAGCTTATTTGCGATATTGTTTGTGTAGAAAGAGAGTACGTAACCATTGGAGGTGTACCATATCCTTATGCAATGGTGAAGGAAAAGTTTTTGAAAATACGACAACCTCATATCGAGTATGTACTGGAGAGCATGAAAAAAATGACTGCGAAGATTGGCAATATTAGAGCTTATTTATTGACTACGCTTTATTATGCGCCGACAACGATCAATTTTTACTATCAACAGGAAATGCAAAAGGATTTATATGGAAATGATTGATTGTTACCTTTGTACATAATGTCTAAAAGCTAAAGATATATAAATTTAGATGACAAAGGGAACTTCTGGACATTATGTCCAGAAGTTGGGGCAGAGTGGTCGGAAGTTGAAATGTGACTTTAGGACATAATGTCCAGAAGTAAAGGGAGTGAAAATGGTATGAAGCAGAAAGAAAAAGAGGACGCAACAGTATATCATAATACAGAATTGCTGTTGAAACATTATAGAGATGTTGTTTGGAGTTTGGAAGTCTCCGTAAATCGGATCAATCGAAATTTTTATCAGGAATATGGTAGAGATATCGAAGGTTTTCTGGAATTGACCTATGAAGCAGGACTTGACTTGAACGGTACAGAGATAGAATCGCAGACAAAAACCATTGCAAGAAGCAGGAATATGCTGCGTATGATTGACTGTTCTGTAGATTTGCTGAGAACAAAGCATAAAAATGGTGAACTGTACTATTGGATCTTGTATTATACATATCTCTCACCACAGGAAATGCAGAATATTGATGAAATCGTGGATAAACTTAGGGACTATATGAAGGATATTTCAAGAAGTACCTATTTCCGCAAGAAGAATGAAGCTGTCATGCAATTAGGGAGAGTTTTATGGGGATATACTTCCAGGGAGTGTATGGAATGTACTTGTTTTTTTGAAAAAACAAATAGATAAAATTCACTATAAAAGAGCAGAATTTTGTTATGCAAAAAGCTGCTATGATACTATATATCTATTTTAAGAGAATCATAATGTTAATGAGCAAATGATTTTATGTTAAAATAAATGTTATGTGATAACACTTTATGGAACGTAAAATAGAGAATACAATACTTAAATGGAAAAATAGCAGCAAAAGAATACCCTTGATTATTAAAGGTGTACGACAAATCGGAAAAATATATACTGCTCTTATAAGCAGCAAAAATACTATAAGAATACGGTTTACTTTAATATGGGAGACTCTCAAGAGCTTGTAAGTATATTTGAGAAAGATTTTGATATAGAACGTATTATTACAGAACTGTCTATTAGGAGTGGAGAAAGCATTTTCAAAAACGAAACTTTTATTATATTTGATGAAATACAGGCATGTGAAAGAGCGTTTCTTTCATTGAAGTATTTTTTCGAAAAAGCACCTGAATAACACGTTATTACAGCAGGAAGATTATTAGAAATAGCTTTAAACAGAGAAAAATACTCTTTTCCTGCTGGCAAGGTGGATATGGTTATGATGTATCCTGTGGATTTTGAAGAATTTCTATGGGCTTTAAATCAGCGTGATTTGGCTGATACAATATTTAAAATATATATGATGGATACAAGAATTTTGTGCTCCAAGTTTTCCATACCGGCAAAAATGATTCTAACTGAAACAAATGCCTTTGATGGCTTTAAGGGGGCATTAACTGAAAGTTATGTTGCTGCTGCGTTGAAAACAAATGGGTAGGATCTTTATTACTGGGAAGCAATTGGAAAAGCAGAACTGGATTTTGTGATTCAGTCTGCGGAAGGCGATATCATACCTGTGGAGGTAAAAGTAGCTGATAATGTAAGGGCAAAAAGTCTTGGTGTATTCATAAAAAAATATGGTATTCAAAAAGCAATCAGAATATCATCCATGAATTTTGGTTTCGAGAATAATATAAAGAGTGTCCCTTTATATGCGGCATTTGCTATCAACGAATGAAGATAAAAAGTTTTTGTACTACAGTGCAAAAACTTTTTGTATTTTAATCGTTTTTGTATCGTAATACAAAATCTTGTCGTATGTGCTTTATGTCATTATAATGGAGATAAGTTAACGTTCACTTTTGGACATCATGTCCAGAAGTTCCTTTCAGAAAAAACAAATCAGGATTTTGCAAGGGGATAAGGGGGCAGGACTATGGCTTTTCCAAACATAAATCGCCAGCATATTCTAGATGCTTTGCGATATATCGATGAGAACGGGATACCGTCTCACAATCAAAGTATGAAATATGATTTAATTACGGATGATGGTAAGAAGTACCCAACGAAATATGTGGTTGCTGTGGCAGATCATCTGGCAAATGGCACAGAAATCTCAACAGAGGGGGTTCATGGAACAGATGCAAGATCGTTTTTGAAGAAACATGGATTTTGCATTGAGGCGAAACAGGAAAGATACGAGTTGATCGTTACGGCAAATGATGTTTCCTCTACGGATGAGAGATTTACTATGGACGATTTGACTATGGGGGATCACTACAAACCGCTGGATGTATTTTTTCAAAAAGCTAACGGTGAGATCATCAAACGCAATTATAGAAAGGGAGAAAAAAGAAACTCCAATCAGACCATGCCCCGTTTGGCTTGCCAGATTTTTGAAAAACAAATCGTGGCTTTATCTGTAGAAGAAAAAGAAAATTTTCCAATCTGCCAATATAAACCGACCCATGGGGTGTTTCGTGGTATTTATGACAGCCTAGAAGGTTTTCGTAAACAAAAGAAGACCTTGGAATATTTGACTTATCACTATGATAATGGCAGAAAGCTCATATTTTACTGTTGGAATATTTTTTCTACACTTCTCTTTGTACAGGAATGTTTGAAACGGTTTGGGGCGGAAGGGGACCGATTTGTTCTTTCCTACCGTGAAAAAGAGACGGGTGAGATAAATCCGCCACCGCCGCCACCACTTGAAACAGAAAAATACAGAAATCCATATTCCGAAATGCTCATGGAGTCGAAAAACATCATCTTCCGTGGGGCACCGGGCACTGGAAAGTCTTACCTTGCCAGAGAAATTGCTACTGATATCATCAGCAATGGTTATTTCGATGACTATACACAGCTTTCTGGTGAACAAAGGAAACAGGTGGAGTTTGTACAGTTTCATCCGAGCTATGATTATTCCGATTTTGTAGAGGGATTGCGTCCCCAGATTCATGAAGATGGAACAATGGGATTTGCTTTGCAGGATGGTATTTTCAAAAAATTTATCCAGCGCGCCAGAAAGAATTATGAGGACTCCCAAAAATCCAAAGAAACCATAGAAAAAGAAATTTCTGCTCAGGATGCCATGGAAAATTTCTTTTCGAGTGTGGAACTGGGCGTGGATTCGTTTGAAACCATCAATGGCAGTAAGTTTTTCATCACCAGTGTGGATGAAAGGTGCATCTATTTGTCTATTCCAGGAAATGTAACGGACAGGCTCGTTTTAAATACAGATGAAATCAGAAAAATGCTGGAGTCCGGTGAGGACTTTAAAAAGGTAAAGGATATTGCGAGCTTTTTTGGAAAACAGTTTGCTTCGCAGGCATATTCCTATGATTTTGCTATTTATAAAGCAATTAAGGAAACCAAAAATAAGACATCCAGAAAAATGGCAGAACAGGAAACGTTGAAAAAGTATATTTTTATCATTGACGAAATCAATCGAGGTGAAATTTCTAAAATATTTGGAGAATTGTTCTTTGCCATCGATCCAGGATATCGTGGTCGTGCTGGGGAAGTTTCTACACAGTATGCAAATCTGCACATGAACCCAGAAGAAAAGTTCTACGTTCCAGATAATGTATATATTATCGGTACTATGAATGATATTGATAGGTCTGTGGATAGCTTTGACTTTGCTATGCGGCGTAGATTTCGTTTTATCGAACTGAAGGCGGAGAACTGTCTGGAAATGCTGTCTGCTTTGGAAAATGAAGCGTTGGAAGAAGAAGCCATTCAGCGAATGACTGCGTTGAATCAGGAAATTGTAAATGTGGAAGAACTGAATGAGAATTATCAGATTGGTCCTGCCTATTTCCTGAAATTGAAACATCTGACGTTTGACCAGCTTTGGACGGACTATCTGCAGCCTCTTTTGCAGGATTATATCCAGGGGATGTATGACGAGAGGGCAATTATGAAACGCTTTGAACAGGCATACGGTTACAAAAAGAAGGACGGCGAGGATATTGATGCAGCAGTTACGCATGAAGGATAATACACAGCGCAGAAAAGAAGACTTCGCCCCAATTCCACTACTTACAGAGAAAATCGCCAATAAGACATTGAAACAGCTGGAACAGGAGGGGGTTTTTATTTTTCCTTCCTGTGTTGCGGAAGCGGAAGACATCACTGAAGATCAGATGGTTTTGCAGCGTATCAATGATTGTTTTCGTTCCGGTAATGTTATGGGTTTTCTTGGATATGGAAAAGAACGGTTGGTGTTAGAATCCCGTTTTTCAGTATCTGGTCAGGATGCTTTTCTTCAGTATTTGTTGGAGCGTGTGTTGGATTTTCCTAATGTTGTAAATCTGGATACAGATGCGGATCAGGAAAACAAACTGTTTCATTTGCTGTTGTTTTTTTTCCACAATATCTGAAAAAAGCCATGCGAAAAGGATTATACAAAACATATATCTGTAATCGGTATAATGACAGCCATGTGAAGGGCAGGCTGGATATAGCAAGACACATAAAAGAAAATACACCCTTTACAGGAAAAATTGCATACAGTCAAAGGGAGTATGCTTATGATAATATGCTGATGGAATTGGTGCGTCATACAATAGAATTTATCCGAAAAAAAGCTTTTGGCAAAAATCTGCTGGCGAAAGTTAAGGAAGAAGTGCGGATGGTCGTAGATGCAACACCACGGTATCAGCCCCACGAAAAACGAAAAGTCATTTCTGAGAATCAGCAGCATAGGATTCAGCATGCATACTACTATGAATATCGGGCGCTGCAGCATCTTTGTCTGTTGATCTTACAACATGAAAAGCACCAGATTGGCAGCGGTTCCCGTCAGATTTATGGTATCCTGTTTGATGGTGCATGGTTATGGGAAGAATATATCCATACACTCATAGGAGATATGTTCTACCATCCCAAAAATAAAAGCAGGAAGGGCACCCAAAGATTGTTTGCAGGTAATGTAGGTTTGATTTATCCTGATTTTATCAGCAAAGACAGGGAAAACAGGGTGATTGCCGATGCGAAATACAAACCCATTGAAAATATTGGCAATCAGGATTATTTACAGCTGTTGGCTTATCTGTTTCGATTTGACGCAAAGCAAGGATATTATCTGTATCCAGAAGCGGCAGAAGGTGAGAATAAAACACTATGGCTCAATCAGGGTACTACATATGAGGATAATGTGGAGCCGAGAAAAGATGTTATGGTGGTCAAGTGTGGGCTGAAAATTCCAGCAAATGAAGAGAATTATGAAGGGTTTGTGAGACAAATTGGGCTTTATGAACAGGAATTTTGTCAGGTGCTTTTTTCTATAGAGCCAAAACCATATACGCATATGGAAAGATAGCTTCTGGACATTATGTCCAGAAGTATTTCTGAAATGAAATTGGCACTACTTTGACACTTAATTGATACTGCCCTGACATTTACACGATATTTCTTATATGATAAGATACCAATATGGAAGTCTATCCAAACAACAAAATATATTTTTTATTCAAAGGCATTTGATTATGAAAATCAGATGCCTTTTTTATATTCCATTTACAGGAGGTCAAAACATGAAAAAAGAGAAGAAGAAAAGATTTTCCATTGCTCAGGCAGGCTATCTACTTTTTTGCAGTAGTACCATGATGCTTTATATGGCGGAGCCTGTTTTTGCGGCAACTGTATGGGAAAAGGCTACGGAAATCATGAAAGATGTATATGGTCAAATCGTAGCCATATCCACCATAGCAGCGGTAGTAACGGCTGCGATAGCGCTTTTGATGATGAACTTTTCCAGAAGTGGCAGGACAGTGGACGAGTCCAGAGCCTGGTTAAAGCGTATCATCATTACATGGGCAATCATCAATGGTCTTGGGTTTATCATGGCTTATATCACACCATTTTTTGAAGGCGGTCAATGGAAGGCATAAGCAAAGACTAACTATTAAAAGTCAAGTCTCAAATAAAAGTTTTTGAATGAAATGCAGAAATGCACTTCAGATATATTTGTGGACTATAGTCAATAAAATAGACATGATTTTAAATATTTTTGGGGGGAACGGCTAGATTCCTTGCCGATCCCAGAATGTTGCTTCCATTTTATCTGGCGTCAAGTAGCCTAAAGAACTATGCGGTCTGCGAGAGTTATAGAAGCCTTCGATATATTGGAAGGCAGAGTGGTATAGATCACGATAGGTACGAAAATTACGCCTGTTGGTTTCTTCTTTTTTGAGATATTTGAAGAAACTTTCGCAGCAGGCGTTATCAAAAGGATATCCCTTTTTCGAGAAGGACTGGACAACATTCAGTTATCAAGCAGTTTTCGAAATGCAAATGCTGTGCACTGTGATCCTCTATCAGAGTGAAACATCAGTCCAGCTGGACAGTTTCTGGAATAATATGCTTTCTGAAAGGTCTGGATGACCAGATCTGCATTGGGTTTGGATGATATATTCCAGGAGATAATTTTTCTGGAAAAAAGATCCATAATGATACGAAGGTAATACCACTTACCTCCGGCTTTGAGATATGTAAAGTCACTTGTCCAGACCAAGTTGGGAGCCTTTTGATGAAAGTCTTGATGCAGGTGATCAGCATAACAGCCGGGTGACTCTTTTGGGTTAGAAATGGATTTTGGTTTTATTGTGGACATAGGTGGAAGCTGCCTGGAGCGCATCAGGCGGTACACTCGACCGACACTGATGTAAATGCCATAGTCACAACCTAAGCATAGTGAAAAGAAAAAGATCTGGAATGACAAAATAGAACACACATTCCAGATTTTTTTGTTTCCACTATTTCAGAGAAACAAGAACCAACACTTTTTTGAAAAATACCCCTACGCCAAGGGGCAACCAGCTTCATCAGGCATACTTTTAGTTCAATCAAGATGGGATGAGTGATCAAAATAGATGACATAGCCGCAAAGCTAGTAAAATCAAGGCTTCCAGCGGTTTTTGAGGGCGATTTTCAAAGCCCCAAAAATTCGAATTTTATAGATGACATAGCGTTTTTGGAGTCAAAAAACGCTTTTCGGGCAGTGAGATAGAAAAAATCTCGCTGCTTTTTTCGTTTTTGAAAATTGACAAAAAAGTGGTTTCCAAAAATATAATCATTTTTTGAAAGAATTTTTTCGACGAATTTTGGAAGGTGGTGAAAATATTGAAGAAAATGTCATTAAAGTGCTAATAATAAAGCAATATGAACATCCTGAAGTGTATATGCTGAAAAATACATTGGAAACAATGCGGGAAGCGGTGGAAAAACAATTTTAATCTTAAATGATATAAAAAAGTAAACGAATTATAGATTGTAACATCAATGTCAAATGGATAGATTATTATAAATTTCAGGAGATGACATTGATGTTAAAAATATTTGGTAAAATAGTAAAAGGCATAATAAAAATTTTAACTTTTCTGCTGGTATTTAGTTTTGTAGTAGGTTATTACGCTATAAAAATTGAACCGTATTTAGTAAAGACAAAAGATGTGATTATTCAAACAAAATTTTATGATAAAATAAAAGTGGTACAAATTTCAGATATACAAATCAGTAAGAATTATACAATTGATAACTTTAGAAAAGTTATTGATACGATAAATGAAGAAAATCCAGATATTGTATTGTTTACGGGCGATTTATATGAGAATTATGCAGAATATCGTGATGATCAAAACTTAATAGAAGCACTCGCATCTATTCAATCTACATATGGAAAATTTGCTGTTTGGGGAAATCGTGACTATGGCGGTGGAGCATCAAGGGAATATGAAAAAATCATGGAGCAAGGCGGATTTCAAGTTTTATGCAATGAATATGCTGTAATTACTTTTGACATGGAAGAAGAAATATTAATAGCAGGTCTTGATGACGCTTTGCTTGGCAATCCTGATGTCCAATGGATGGCAGACCCTGAGATGTTAAAGGAAAAGCAGTTTTCTATATTACTGATACATGAACCAGATACAGCTGATTTATATGCTGATATGGGGTTTGACTTAATTTTATCCGGTCATAGCCATGGTGGACAAGTGAAAATCCCTTTTTTGCCACAGATCAAGACTTCTATGGCAGAAAAATATGTGGATGGAATGTATCATCTAAATGATAAGACAGACTTATATGTCAATTCTGGTATTGGAACATCGCATTATCCCATTCGTTTGGGTGTAATTCCTGAGGTTACGGCATTCTATCTAGAAAAGGAGGTATAGGATATGCATATTTTGATTGCAGAAGATGATACCGATATGCAAAAAATATTAAAACTATATTTGCAGAAAGACGGGTATGTCGTCAGTGTTGTATCTAATGGAAAAGAAGCCATTGCGTTTTTGTCAGAGCATGTAGTAGATCTTGTACTTTTGGACTGGATGATGCCAATACAGGATGGTATCCAGACTTGCCGTGACATCAGGCAGTTACATATTCCCACAAAAATCTTAATGCTGACAGCCAAAGGAGAAAATGAGGATGAGGTACAGGGCTTGTCCTGCGGTGCGGATGATTACCTAAGAAAACCATTTGATATACAAGTACTGCTGCTGCGTATTCGAAAATTATGTCAAACAGAAGATATTTTATTATATCAGGATATCCTTCTGAATTCACAGACCATGGAAGTGACAAAGAAAGGAGAACGGATTTCTTTGACAAAAACGGAATACGAACTATTGAAGTTTTTCCTTGCAAATCAAAGACGGATTTTATCCAGAGACATGTTATTGGACCATATTTGGGGAATGGATTATGAAGGAGATATCCGCGCCGTGGATACTGCAATTCGGCGCTTGCGAAAGAAAATAGGAGAAAATATGATACAAACGAAAATCGGTTTGGGTTATATCTTGGGGGAATCAACATGAAATTTCCTATAAAAAATAAACACCGCTTGTCAAGAAAATTTATTGTGGGAGTAGTTTTGATACTATTGTTTGTATTGGCGGGCACTTTTTTTGTAAATTCTCAGGTTGTAGAACGATTTTATTTGCATGAGCAATATCAATATATACAGGTGATTGGCAACGAATTAGAAAATAAAATTGATGACGGGTATACACCACAGCAAGCAATAGAAGAACTGGAAGAAAGAGAAAAAGTATTGATCGTTTATACGGAGAATATAGGCGAAGCGGATGTGCTTGCAAATGAACTGAGAGAGAGTTTTAAAGAAAAAGGATTGGGTTTTCAAAAATTCTGGCTATGGGATGAGGATTATAAAATGGCTGTTGAAAATGGCTCTCAGTTTCGCCTGTATAGCCAAAATAAAATGAATTACAGTATTTTAGTACAGTATCTTACTTTGGAATCCGGATTATATGCCATTGCAGCCATTGTTCCGGATGCACAGGGTGTGATTAACCTTGTGAATCATATCAGTTTTTTGATTTATGCTTTGGCAATACTCGTTGCTATCATTTTGATTTTTATTTTGACAAAGCATATTACGAAGCCATTGGAAGAAATGCAAGTATTTACCAGAAAAATTGCTTCTCAAACATATCAGCCTTTGCAAATAAAGACGGGCGATGAATTGGAAGATGTGGCAAATAGTTTGAATGACATGGCAAATGAAATTGAGCGGTATCAGAAAAAGCTGGAGGAGAAAAACAGTCAAATGAAACAGCTCCTTAATGATGTTGCCCATGATCTGAAAACACCGATTTCCCTAGTGGGGATGTATGCTAGAGGTATCAAAGATGGGTTGGATGATGGAACTTTTTTGGATACTATCATTCGACAAAACGAAAAGATGTCACAGTTTACAGAGAAATTACTGCATTTTTCCCGTATCGAGCAAAAGGAATATGATTGTGAAGAATTGGAGTTGGATCAAATCCTTCGGCAATGTATGGCAGAACAGAAATTATTTTTTGAGCAGCGAGGGTTGTTATTGTCGGAAAATATAGAACCCCATTTGAAATATAACGGTAATAAAGAATTACTGTGGGAGATGTTTTCCAATTTACTCTCAAATGCTGCGAAATATGCTACGTCTGGCAGCGTGGAGGTAGAGCTTTTGCGAAAAGAACAGACGTATTTCTTTTGTATTACCAATGAAATGGGGCATAGTTCTCTGGATATAGCGCAGATTTGGCAGCCGTTTTATGTTGGAGAAAGTTCCAGAAATAAAGGATTGTCTGGCACAGGCTTGGGTTTATCTATTGTAAAGAAAATAGCAGAACGATTCCATTACGAAGTTTCTTGTTCACTTCAAGAACAGAAAATTTCTTTTGAAGTGGTTTTTCCCATAGAAAAATAGGAGGTATTTGGAAGCTGTCATGCAGAAACACGGAAGGTTGAAATCCTTACAATATGAAAGATTTCAGCCTTCTTATTTTTTTGGAAAATGTGTTTCTGAAATGCAAGCCAAAGAAAACATGGAAAATAATGCTTTTTTAGGTAGAGCAGATTTTATGCTGTTCTTTTTTATTTTGTCACACCGTTGTCACAGCAGCACGTTATCCTGATTATGAAAAAAACATGAAGGAGAGTGTAGAGATGAAAAAATTACTTGGAAAGGTGATAGGGTGTTTATTGCCAGGAATGCTGATTTTCAATGGATGTACCGCAGACATTTCGGCAATACAGCAGACAGGAAGTGTTATCAGAACGGCTGATGTGGCATTGCCTTTCAACATGGATGTGGATGTATCTACCATGGAAATTTCTTTTTTGGTAAATGGTCAAAGCATTCCCGTTTCAAATGGATTTGAAACCCAGACAGTGGAAGGCTATTCAGAGAAAAATGATGTAATTTCCTGGACGTATCCAGAGGAAGAAATGGAAGTGCAGCTGACAAAAAAAGAAAACTATCTGGAGGTAAAGATAACTTCCTTGGCTGACACAGATCACTCCTTTGTATGGCCATCCATATCAGCGGATGAATACTATCTGCCGTTAGGAGAAGGAAAAAGAGTACCTGCAAATGACACTGCGTGGATTGACTATCTGGATCAGTAGCAGGTTTCCGCATTGGAACAGCTTTCCATGCCTTTCTGGATTTCCCGGTATGAAGGTTATGATGTGTTGTTTATTATGGAAAACCCATATCGTACAGAACTGAATTTTACTGCACAACCGGATTTATCTTTTTCTGTATCCCATAGGTATCCAGAGATTGATCCTGAAAAAACCAATACATACCGTATTTATGTGACGGAGGATAATCCGGTATATGGTGCGAAGATTTATAGAAATTATGTGAAGGAAAAAGGTGATTTTGTTACTTTGGCAGAAAAAGCGGAACAAAATCTCAATATAGAAAAATTATACGGAGCTCCATTCGTTTATTTATGGGGAGAAAATATTATTTCCGAAAATGATATCAATTGGGAAAAATTCCGCCAGTCTACCGATCATGTGATCATGAAATATCTCTGTTCTTTTTCTTCCAAAGTGGAGAATGGAGCAGAATTTGAAAAGGTTCTGCAGGAATTGAAAAACCAAGACTATGTGGCAGATTATCAGAAAAATACAGTTTGCAGTTATATCAGTCAATTACTGCGTAGGGATGATTTCTGGAATCCTATGGTGTTTACGCAAAAAACAGCCCAAATGAATGAGTTATTGTGTACGGAATATGATAGCTTAACTGATTCTCAGAAAATCCAACTGAATAAAGAAGCCCTGGCGGCAAATATGCCAGGGGTTTTTCAGCCAGCATCTACTTGGATGAATGCATCAACAGTGGATTTGCTCACAGATATGCAGGAATCAGGAATTGATGCTGCATGGATTGGACTCAATAGCTGGGAACAGGCTTATGCAAAGCCAGAATTGGTTGAGCAGGCAAATGATATGGGGTATCTCATCGCGAGTTACGACTCTTATCATTCCATCCATGCGCCAGGTCAAGAGCAATGGATTACAGCTGCTTTTGATGATGCTTCCCTTTATGAAAATGCCACAGTAACAGATAAAAATGGGGAAAAAGAAAGTGGTTTCCAGAATGTAGGCAGAAAATTAAACCCCACACTTTCTATGCCGGCAGTAGAATCAAGAATGAAAAATATCATGTCAAATGATCTTCCATTTAATTCCTGGTTTATAGATTGCGATGTAACGGGAGAGATTTATGATGATTATACGCCTGAACATATCACTACACAAGAACAGGATTTGTCAGCCAGATTGGAAAGAATGGCATATATCCGAGACGCATATGACCTCGTTGTTGGTTCTGAAGGCGGAAATGATTTTGCGGCGTCTACCATTGCTTATGCTCATGGTATTGAACTGCCCAGCTTTTCCTGGATGGACCAGGATATGAAAGCAAACGAAGAAAGTGAGTATTTTATCGGAAAATACTATAATCCGACAGGCGGTGTTGCAGAGCACTTTGCAAAGCGTATACCTATCAAAGAACAGTATGATACTATTTTTGTGAACTCTCAATATGATATTCCCTTGTTTAAACTGGTATATAATGATTCTGTTATCACTTCCGCTCATTGGGATTGGTCTACTTTTGAAATAGAAGGTAAAACACAGGAGCGTATGATCCGTGAAGTTCTTTATAATGTTTCACCTCTGTATCATTTCGATGATGAACAATGGAATGAGTATAAAGAAGATATTACAGCACATAACAAAATTTGGTCAGCGTTTAGCAAAAAAGCAGTTCAGAATGAAATGACAGATTTTTCATATCTGAATGAGGATGGAACTGTACAGAAAACCGTGTATGGCAATCAGTTGAGTGTAGTGGCTAACTTTGGAGATACTTCATATAACCATGAAGGAACTGAAATTCCTGCACATTCAGCATTCATAACAGAGTCGGGTAAGAGTATGGTTTATACACCGATATTGAAAGATACACATAAATAATATTTATAAGAAAAGCAGCTGTGCCTACAGCTGCTTTTCTTAATTCATAATTTTAGTAAAACTGGATAATGAGCTGAAAAGCTTGAAGCAATGCAAAGAAGCAGTAGGAGGATATATTGACATCGTAGGATTAGATGACAATGTATGCATCCTATTAAATGATGAGGAAAAATTGATTGGATTGGAAGGTAACAGGAGAATCGGCAACAATTTTTGTACGAAGTCAAATGAATTTATGGTTTATAAATATAGTATTGCTAGAATAATTACAATGTGATGTTTTAGGAAAAGATGAAAAGTAAACTGGAAATAAAATGTTTTTGTAATTTTTAGAATGTGAAAAGGATTTTCTAAATATGTTGCCTGTGCAACATATTTATGAAGGAAAAAGTTGTATCCTAATCTAGAGGTGATTGGTGATGAGAAGAAATGACAGAGAAATGAACCAGGAGTTTGCGTATTATGTAATAGATAAAGCACCTTTTGCTACAATCAGTATGGTACGACCAGATGGAAGCGCTTATGGAATTCCTATTTCTGTTGTGAGAGAAGATGATCATTTCTATTTCCATTCGGCTATGGAAGGTGAAAAATTAGAAAGCATATTGTATCAAAACGAAATCTGTATCAGCGCAGTCAGCAGATGCAGACCAGTACCTGACAAATTTACTTTAGAGTATGAATCTGCTGTCGTTTGGGGAAAGGCGTATCTTGTTTCGGAAAAAGAAGAGAGGATTCATGGTTTATCTTTGATTTGCCAGAGGTTTGCGAAACAGAATATGGATCACTTTCAGGATGCAATTGATAGAAGTCTTGGAAGAACCGCAGTGATTCGCGTGGACATCACAAAAGTGACAGGCAAAAGAAAAAAATATGATGCCAGTGGTGTCGAGATGAAATGGGGAAGAATGGAATGATAATTTTCCAGAATCGTGTTATCATAAAGGTTATAATGAAGTATCAATAGCCTTTCAGTGAAATGGGATGGGAATCATGATAAATATAGACCAGCTGCTTACATATCCATTATTTCGAAATTTACAGTCATCAGCCTTGGAAGAAATCCTGCAGTGTGTTCATGTGCAGTATAGAAGTTTCCCGAAAGGCTATTATTTGGCTATGACAGAAGATGAAATCAGATATATTGGTATTGTCTGTAAAGGCAGTGTACAAATGATAAAAGAAGATTATTGGGGAAATAAAACCCTTTTGGTACATATGCGTCCTGGTGAATTGTTTGGAGAAACTTTTGTCTGCAGTGCACTGTTTGCTTCAAAAGTTTCTTTTGTAACAGCGGAAAAAACGGAAATTTTATTTTTGAATTATGATAGAGTGATGCATACATGCTCTTTGACTTGCAGGTACCATCATCGGCTTATTGAGAATATGCTGCAATGTATTGCCGAAAAAAATATGCGATTGATGGAAAAAATAGAAATCGTATCTAAGAAAACCCTTCGTGATAAGTTGATGACGTATTTATCTTTTGAGGCGCAGAAACAGGAAACGGAGTACTTTACAATTCCTCTTGGACGTATGGAACTGGCAGAGTACTTATGCGCAGATCGCAGTGCTATTACAAGAGAATTGGTGAGTATGCAGGAAGATGGCTTAATCACTTTTGAAAAGAACCAGTTTCGTATTTTAATAAAATAAAGAAATTGCAAAGACTTCTTGTTCAGACAGGAAGTCTTTTTCTTTTATAAAAAAACATGAAATAGGTTGCCTGCGCAACATCAAGGGCAGTTTGTTTTTGTTATTTTAATAACAAGAAGGGAGGCAATGTAATGTATCAAGAAGAATTTATGGCTGTAGGTCAAGCGTCTATTGGAAAAGTAAATTTTTTAAGAAAGAATCCAGTGGGATATTTTCTTGCATCCATGTTGGCAGGAATTTATGTGGGATTTGGTATCTTATTGATTTTTTCCATTGGAGGGCAATTGTCAGGGGCATCGTACACAAAGGTGGTGATGGGCGTTTCCTTTGGTATTGCTCTGAGTTTGGTGATTATTGGAGGTGCGGAACTTTTTACCGGCAATAACTTCGTCATGGCAAGTGGAATGCTGCAAAGAAAAGTAAGCTTGCAACAATCCTTAAAACTGTGGATTGTGTGTTTTCTTGGGAATTGGCTGGGAGCTATTGTCATTGCAGCAGTTTTTGTAGGTACTGGACTGGCAGGTGGAAATCAGATTGGAGATTTTATCATTACATCAGCCGTATCTAAGATGTCAGCGGGTATGCTTCCTCTGTTTTTCCGGGGTGCGCTGTGTAATATGTTAGTATGTCTGGCAGTATGGTGCGGATTCCGTTGTAAGAGTGAAAGCGCGAAGCTTATTATGATTTTTTGGTGTCTCTTTGCGTTTATCACAACAGGGTTTGAGCACAGCATTGCCAATATGACACTGTTTACATCTGCCATCTTGCTGGATGGAACAGGAACGATTACCCTGACTGGGTATATGTATAATTTGTTTTTTGTAACATTAGGGAACATGGCAGGAGCTATCTTAGGTCTTGCGATTCCTTATGGAATGATTGGGAAAAAGAAAGAGGTGTAATTATGGGCTATTGTTTTACAGAAGATGGGATGAAGTCTGTCTGGAGTGAATTGGAAAAGCGGTATGATATCTACGCACCCAAGTGTTTTGCAGGAAAAGGAAGATTTTCCGACACAGACTGTGTGCGGTATGGGCAGGTGCACAGTGCAGCAGAGATTGTATTTGACAAGAAAGCGGAATATTCGGCGAAAGAATTTATTCTGCCCAATGCGGAAACACTGTTTTACTTTACAGAGGATCATATCCGTGAAAGTGCCTGCAAGGAAAAAGAAATGCTGATTTTTTTGAGAAGCTGTGATCTGCATGCCATTAAGCGGTTGGATGCCGTATATCTGGAACAGGGGTTTATTGATGGCTATTATAAGCGCCTCAGAGATAAAGTAAAATTTGTTTTGATGGGCTGCTCCAAGGCTTTTGATACATGTTTCTGCGTAGATATGGGAACAAACAAAAGTGACGATTATGACATGAGTATGGATAAAGTCGATGGTAAATACTACATGGACTGCAAAATGGAAGAATGGGCAGAACTGTTTGCGCAAAATGCGGAAAAGCTTCAAGACGTACAACCTGCTTATGTAACAGAAACGGGAACACATGTAAATTTGCCAACACAGATGCCAAAAGCAATGCTTCAGAGTGATTTTTGGAGAGAATACGATGGCAGATGTATTGCCTGCGGCAGATGTAATTTTGTTTGTCCCACTTGTACCTGTTTTACGATGCAGGATATGTATTATACAGAAAATGGCAAGGCTGGGGAAAGACGCAGAGTATGGGCATCCTGCATGGTAGATGGTTATGCGGATGTTGCTGGTGGCGGTACTTATCGAAAAAAACATGGGGAACGCATGCGATATAAAGTACTTCATAAAGTTTGGGATTTTCAGAAAAAACATGGCTATACCATGTGTGTAGGATGCGGCAGATGTGATGATATTTGTCCGGAATATATTTCTTTCTCTCATTGTGTGAATGAATTGGAAAAAGCTTGCAAGGAGGTAATGGAAAATGAATGAAAACGTATATGTGCCATTTTTGTCAAAAATCCAAATGGTCATTCGGCATACATCCATTGAGTATACATTTCGTATGGAATATCATGGCAACGTAAAACCTGGACAGTTTTTTGAAGTTTCTATGCCGAAATATGGAGAAGCACCCATTTCAGTCAGCGGCATTGGAGAGGACTATGTGGATTTGACAATCCGTCGTGTTGGAAAAGTTACCAATGAAATTTTCGAAAAATACGAAGGAAATTCTCTGTTTTTGAGAGGACCTTATGGAAATGGTTTTGTAGTTTCAGACTATGCAGGCAGTGAATTGGTTATCGTTGCCGGCGGTACAGGGGTATCTCCTGTTCGTGGCGTTATCTCTTACTTTGGAAACCATCCTGAGGAACATAATGGAATGACTTTGATTGCAGGCTTTAAATCAGATGATGACATTTTGTTCCGGAAGGATTTTGAAACATGGAAAAAGCAAATGGATGTGATTTTGACAGTTGATAAAGGCGAGCCTTCTCCAAATCGTCAGGTTGGATTGGTCACATCTTTCATTCCGCAGTTGGAACTGAAGGAGGTTACATCCGCAAAAGCCATTGTAGTCGGTCCACCTGCCATGATGCGTTTTACAACAGCAGCACTGTTGGAGAGAGGTTTTAAAGAAGAAAATATCTGGATTTCTCAGGAAAGAAAAATGTGTTGCGGGCTTGGAAAATGTGGTCATTGCCGTATCAACGATAAATATGTCTGTCTGGATGGACCCGTATTTCCCTATACAGTAGGGAAAAATCTGTTGGATTGAGGAGGGAACGTAATGGATATCAATACGAAAAAATTGAAGAAAAACGCATTTCGTGTAACAAAGGTGCGGAATAAAACCGCTTCCCGTATCCGTGTGCCCGGCGGTCATCTGGAGGCAAAATACTTGCCAGTGTTGCAACATATCGCGGAAACATATGGTGATGGAACATTGCATATTACCAACCGTCAGGGATTTGAGATTCCGGGCATTGATTTTGAAAAGATGGTAGAGGTAAACGCTTTGTTGGAAAGCATCATCACAGGCATGGATATCAATCGTGAAGAAGAAAATGGGGGTTATCCGGCAGCAGGTACAAGAAATATTGCTGCTTGCGTAGGGAATCGCGTTTGCCCATATGCATGTTATGATACAACAGCTTTTGCTCAGAGAATTGAAAAAGCTGTTTTCCCTAATGATCTTCATTTTAAGATTGCGCTGACGGGCTGTTCCAATGACTGTGCGAAGGTGAGAATGCATGACTTTGGCATCATTGGTATGACAGAACCACAGTTTGAGCCTGACAGATGTGTAACCTGTGGTGCTTGTGTGAAAGCCTGCACAAAAAAATCAACAGGTGCTTTGACAATGGTGAATTTCCGCCCCCAAAGAGACGCGCAAAGATGCATTGGTTGTGGGGAATGTGTTTTGGCTTGTCCTAATATGGCATGGACAAGAAGTGAAGAAAAATACTATCGTCTGACACTGTTGGGCAGATCTGGGAAAAAGAATCCCAGATTGGGAGAAAACTTCGTCAAGTGGATTGATGCGGATAGTATCGTTCAGATTATTTTGAATACGTACGAATATGTGGAAAAATATATTGATCCAGAAGCCTCTGGCGGAAAGGAACATATCGGTTATATCGTAGATCGTACAGGATTTGAGGAGTTCTATAAATGGGCAATGAAAGGGGTACATCTCTCTGATAAAGCAGAAATTACATCTCCTATGTATTGGTCCGGAATTCGTTATAAATAAAGGAAGTACTATGTCTCATTTCACATGTGTAGAAACTGTAAAGAAAGAATTGAATCAAACGACGTTTGTACCAAAATGTGCCACTTGCAAGAAGAAATCCGGGTAAAAAGCTGGTTTTCCAAAAGATAAGATGGAAAGTTTGTCAGAATATGCATACCAACTTTTACAAAGTATATTGTCTATTGGTTTCTTTGCTTTGAAACTGAAACAAAGAAGCAAGCAACTGATTGCTTAGAAAGCTTTATTTCGTGTTGGTAATACAAATAAACAAAATCCTCTTTTTTGAAATTTATGGAAAGAAGAGAAGAAACACTTCAAATAATTTAAATCAATATTTTTTCCTTGGAGTATAAATGGATGAGAAATTTTAATTTGTGATGGTTAAGTAAATTATCTACAGAATATGAAACGTCAGAATATCAAGCCAACGAAATGTTTGGAATATACCAAAAAAAGAAGCGGAGTATAGGTGTGAACTGAACCAGTAAAAACGGACAATGACAAAAAGCCCCCTTATGTAGGATAATAGAACTACATGAGGGGGCTTTTATTATGGCAAAAAGAAAATACACACATATCAAAATAATTGAACCAAAACTGATTGCTATGCGTGCAGCAGGAAAAACGAATCGCGAAATCGCAGAATTCTTTGGATTAGAGATACGACAGATTGAAAACTGGGTCAATCGCTATCATCGGGAGCAGGCTCGCCTTGCAGCGGGACTTCCTCTAAAACGTCGAGGACGTCCCAGAAAACATCCAGCACCAACCAGCATCCAAGAGTATCAGTATGAGATTGATCGTCTGAAAATGGAGAATGAACTTTTGCGGGATTTTCTGCAATTAACAGAAAGGATGTGAGAACACAGATAAAATATGAGGTGATATATAGACATCGAGATCGCTATGCCATTTCAACGATGTGTCGTTTCTTTGAAGTATCTCGCAGTGGATATTATGATTTCGTAAACAGAAAGAATAAACCTTGTAAAGATGATGAACTGATAAAGCATATCCAATACTGCCAGAAAAGCAATGGTAATACATACGGTTATCGACGTGTCTGGTTGTGGCTCGAGGGGAAAGGTATTCACAGAAATCCGAAAACGATCCTGCGAATTATGAAGAAATATGGGCTATTGTCAGAAATTCGTCGACGCAGAAAATGGGTTCAGATGGGTAAGCAGATGCATAAATACGAAAATAGATTGAATCGAAATTTTTCTGCTGATGTACCCAATAGAAAATGGGTGACTGATATTTCTTATATACATACGAAACAAGGTGTTTTGTATCTATCCGTCATTTGCGATCTCTATGACCGTAGCATCATAGCTTACAAAACCGGAACGGAACAAACAGTAAATCTTGTGCTGGATACCATTCGTTTAGCTGTTCGAAAGGAAAAGTTAAGCAAAAAGAAGATCGCTGGGGAGTTGCAGCTCCACAGCGACCAAGGCTTTCAATATACCTC